>Ga0111539_10001769_pt1 | contig 28709 bp, 25 predicted proteins | sample RhiMethybrSRZTD1_FD_79667 | JGI IMG/M metagenome (GOLD analysis project Ga0111539, IMG submission 79667) | Populus rhizosphere microbial communities from Tennessee, USA - Rhizosphere MetaG P. TD hybrid SRZTD1 (version 2) (version 2) | ecosystem: Host-associated > Plants > Roots > Rhizosphere >...
CGCGCCAGCCACTACGCCCTCGAGCGGCCGGCCCTCAACCTGCTCTTCACCGTGGTGAGCACCGAGGACAAGTACAAGGCCAAGAACGTCACCGACACCGTGATCTACCGCGCCGGCGACGCGGGCGCCGCGCAGCTCATGCGGGCGATCGGCTTCGCCACGCTCGCGACGCCGGTGACCTGCCTGCTCGCGCTGCCGCTGGCGGCCGGCGGACTGGCGCTGGCCGGAACGCTCTCGCGGCGGCATCAGATGCAGGAGCGCGGGCTGCGGCTGCCTCTGGAAACGGCGGGCGACCTGCGCGACCCTGCTGCGAAGGAGCGACCGCGATGACCATCAGCCGCCGAGACCTCGTGAAGCGCGCCGCCGGCGCGGGCGCGCTCGCGGCCGCCGGCCTGGCCTGGACCGGGCGGGCCGCGGCGCAGGACAAGCCGGGCGCGGCGCGGGGCGCGGCGCCGGGCGGCAAGCCACTCAGCCTGCTCATCCTCGGCGGCACGGCGTTCCTCGGGCCCGAGCTCGTCGAGGCGGCCAAGGCCCGGGGCCACACGCTCACGCTCTTCAACCGCGGCAAGACCAACCCCGGCCTGTTCCCCGATCTCGAGACGCTCCTCGGCGACCGTGACCCGCTCAAGGAGCCGGGCCTGAAGGCGCTCGAGGGCCGCAAGTGGGACGCGGTCATCGACACCTCCGGCTACGTGCCGCGCGTGGTCAAGGCCTCGTGCGAGCTGCTGGCGCCGAACGTCGGTCAGTACGTCTTCATCTCGACGATCTCGGTCTTCGGCGACAACAGCAAGCCCAACATGGCCGAGGACGGTCCGCTCGCGACCGTGCCCGACCCGACGAGCGAGGACGTCAACCAGTACTACGGCGCGCTCAAGGCGCTCTGCGAGAAGGCCGCCGAGGCGGCCATGCCGGGGAAGGTCGCGAACGTGCGGCCGGGCCTGATCGTCGGGCCGGGCGACCGCAGCGACCGCTACACCTACTGGCCGGTGCGCGTGAGCAGGGGCGGCGAGGTGCTCGCGCCGGGCGACGGCAGCGACCCGGTGCAGTACATCGACGTGCGCGACCTGGCCGAGTGGGTCGTGCACCTGGTCGAGGCGCGCACGATGGGCGTCTTCAACGCGACCGGTCCCGCCGCGCCGCTGACCACGAAGGCCTTCCTCGAGGCCTGCAAGGCCGGTTGCGGCGCCGACGGCAAGCCCGCCGACGCGAGCTTCACCTGGGTCGAGACGGCTTTCCTCGAGCAGGAGGGCGTGGCGCCCTGGCAGGACCTGCCCGTGTGGGTGCCCGCTCAGGGCGACAGCGCCGGCTTCGCGACGATCGACTGCCGCAAGGCGATCGCGGCGGGCCTGAAGTTCCGGCCCGCGGTCGACACCGCGCACGACACGCTGGCCTGGTGGCAGGCGCAGCCCGAGGACCGCCGCGCCAAGCTGCGCGCCGGCCTGACGCCCGAGCGCGAGGCCGAGGTGCTGGCCAAGTGGAAGGCCCGCGCGCGCTGATGGAGGCGCAGGCCGCCCAGCGCGAGGTCGAGCGCCTCGAGAGCCAGGCCACCGCCACCCTGACCTACACGCTCGAGATCGGCGCCTTCGTCGAGACGATCTTCGACTGCCTCGACCTGGCCGAGAAGCAGCCGCAGTGGCTCTCGGGCCTCGAGCGCACCGACTTCCCCGACGGGCGGCCGAAGGGCGAGCAGGCCGGCACGCGCTTCACGCAGCTCGTGCGGCAGAAGGGCGGGCTGGCCGAGTACGAGGGCGTGATCCTCGTGCACCAGCGGCCGCGGCGGCTGTGCGTGCGCGTCGGCAACCGGCACTTCACCGCGCTCGTCGACTACCGCCTGCACTCGCTCGGCAAGGGCTCGAGCCTGAGCTTCACGGCGCGGCTCGTGTTCCACACGCTCGTCGGGCGCATGACGGGCACGCTCTACGCGGGCGCGAGCCGGAAGATCGCCATCGAGCAGCTCGTGGCGCTCAAGCAGTTTGCCGAGGCGGGCGGCTGACGGCGCCCGCGTGCAGCGCCCCGTCTCGCGCGAGCTGACACCCGGGCAGACCGCCCGCCTGCGCGCGCTGCTCGCCGCCCGCGGCCTGCCGCTCGCGACCAATCCCAAGAACCCCTACATCGCCTTCGAGACGCGCACGGCGGGGCGCTCGATCTTCACGCTGTACACGAGCGGCAAGCTCGTGAGCACCGTGCGCGAGGGCGACCCCGAGGGCACCGTGATCGGCGCCGAGATCGACGCGCTCGTGCCTGCGCCCGGCCCGCCCCGCGCTGCCGCTGCCGCGGCGCGACGCGCGGCCGGGGCCGACGTCAGCGTGCGCTGGCTGGCCGGCGCCGACGAGACCGGCACCGGCGAGCTGCTCGGCCGCGCGGTCGTGGCCGGCGCGCTGCTGCCGGTCGCGCTCGAGCCGCAGGTCACGGAGGTGGCGGGCCACGTCGAGACGAAGTCCTCGCGCGCCGCGTCCGGCTGGGAGCTGCTCGGCGAGCGGCTCGCGGGCCTGTCCGGCGACGGGCTGATCACAGTGTCGCTGCCGGTCTCGAACCGCCTCTTCGACGGCTGGTCGAAGAACGGTCTGCTCGACCTGGCCTACGTGCGCGTGGTCGGCGACCTGCTCGCGGCGGCCGGGCTGTCGCGCGAGCCGCTGGCCGGCCTCGAGCTCGCCATCGACGACTACGGCGCCGGCGCGCTGCTGCGCACCGCCGCCGACGCCTGGCGCGGCCGCGGCGCGCGCGTGCTCGTCGAGCACAAGGCCGACGTGCACCACATCGCCGCGCGCACGGCCTCGATCGTGGCGCGCAGCGCGCGCAGCCGCGAGTGGGAGGGCCTGCTCTCGTCGGTCGACGACGGCCCGCTCGGCACCGGCAACGCCGGCAACCCCGGTACGCTGGGCTGGGTGCGTCGCCGCGCGCGCTCGGGACGCGGCTGGCCGCGCTTCGTGAAGGCCTCCTTCAAGACCGTGCGCGAGGCGACCGGCGGGGACGAGCCGGTCAAGCGCCGGGTGCCGCCGCTCACCGAGCTGCTCGACGAGGAGAGCGCGGACGCCCTGCTCGAGGGGCGCCTCGACGTCACGACGGCCCGGCTGCAGGCGGGCAATGGCCGGCTCCTGCGCGCCTTCGAGGTGGACGAGCACGGCACGCTGCTCGATCCCTCGGCCGACTGCGCGGCCGTCGAGCTGCTCCCGCTGCTGGTGGGCGGCCTCGTGCTCGACGCGCGGCTGACCGCGCGCGACGGGCTCGAGCGGCTCGACGAGCTGCTCGACCGCGAGACCGGCCTGCTCGCCGACTGGCGCGTGCTCGTCGGCCCCGACGAGGGCCCCGACGACCCCGCGCTGCTGGGACTGGCGCGTGCCCACCGACTCGGTACGATCACGCTCGTGCGCACGGGCTGGCGGGAGCCCGTCGAGCGGGCGGCGCGGCTCTCGGCCGCGCTCCTGCTCCCGGGTCCGCCGGGTCGGCTCAGGGTCGCGCTGCCCGGTTAGGAAGGCGCCATGTATCACCACACGCAGGTGGGGCGGGTCACGCTGATCGCCCTGGCGACGGCCATGATCGTCCTGGGCGCGCTGCTCCTGCTCGTGCGCGAGCCGGCCGTCGACGTGCTGCTCTTCGCGCTGCTCGGCGTGCTCGCGCTGACCGCGCTGTGCTTCTCCACGCTCACGGTGACCGTCGACGGCCGCAGCGTGACGGCGCGCTTCGGGCCGGGCCTCATCCGGCGCCGCATCGAGCTCGGCAAGGTGCGCGCGGTCTGGCCGGTGCGCAACCTGTGGTGGTACGGCTGGGGCATCCACTGGACGCCTCACGGCTGGCTGTGGAACGTCTCGGGCCTCGACGCGGTCGAGATCGACCTGGCCGATGGGCGTTGCTTCCGCATCGGCACCGACGAGCCCGATGCGCTGGCCGAGAGCATCGAATCGGCGCTGCAGGCCTCCGGGTGAGGCGCTACCAGCCCTCGAGCAGGCGCTGCGCGAGCAGGTCGGGCAGCTCGCGCACGGCGCGGATCTGCTCGGCCGTCCCGCGCACGTCGTACTCGACGCGGCGGAAGGTGACCGAGCGTCCGTCCCACAGCGCGTAGGCCGCGCGCACGTCGCCATCTCGCGGCTGGCCCACCGAGCCCACGTTGATCAGGCACTTGGCGCCCTGCGTGTCGTAGATGCCGCCGTTGACGCCCGGCGCCACCCAGCGCATCTCGCCGTCGATGACGCCCGGCACGTGCGTGTGACCGACGAAGCAGGGCTTGTCGATGCGGTTGAAGGAGCGCGCCAGTTTGGGCGAGAAGTCGACGCCGCGCGGCAGGCGGTCGATGGCGTCCTCGCGGAAGAGGTACTCGTCGATGGGCTGCGCCGGCGAGCCGTGCACGAGCACCGCGGTCTCGGTGTCGATGCGCTCGGGCAGCGCGGCGATGAAGGCCAGCGCCTCGCTGCCGCCGCCCTCGCGCGCGAGCTGGTTGCGCGTCCAGTGGATCGCGGCCGCCGCCAGCGGGTTGAAGCCGAAGGCGCCGTCGAGCACCGCCTGCTCGTGGTTGCCGCGGATGATCAGCGCGTCGCGCTCGCTCAGCATCTGCAGGCACTCGAGCGGCCGTGCGCCGTAGCCGACGATGTCGCCCAGGCACCAGATCGGTCCGGCGCCGCGCGCGCTCGCGTCCGCGAGACAGGCCTGCAGCGCGTGCAGGTTGCCGTGCACGTCGCTGACGATGGCGGTGAGCTCGCTGGTCACCGTGCGCCAGCATGACGCCGGCGCGGCACGGCGGTCAAACCACTTCGGCCCCGCTGGCCAGCCGGTCCGCGACGAAGGCCGCCAGCTCGCCGGCGACGTCGAGTCCCGTGGCCCGCTCGATGCCGACGAGCCCCGGCGCGCTGTTGACCTCGAGCACGAGCGCGCGGCCCTCATGGACGAGCAGGTCGACGGCCGCGACGTCGAGCGCGAGCGCAGCCACCGCGGCGAGAGCCAGGCGCGTCTCCTCCGCGCTGGGCTCGAGGGCCGCGGCCTGCGCGCCGTAGGCGAGGTTGCCGCGCCCGTCGGGACGCTCGGGCCGGCGCTCCATGGCCGCGAGCAGCCGCCCGCCGGCCAGCAGCAGGCGCCGGTCGAGGCCGTCGCCCAGCAGCGGCTGCACGAGCACCGGGCCCGAGGCGTCCGCGAAGGCTGCCGCGCAGGCCGAGGCGGTCGCGCGGTCGAGGCCCACGGTCACGCCATGTCCCGAGGCGCCGGCCGCCGGCTTGACCACGAAGCGCTCGCCGGGCAGACCCTCGAGGTCGGCGCTGCCGCCGCGCACGACGCAGCGCGTGGGCGGCACCGGCAGCCCGGCAGCGGCGAGTCGCGCGAGCGCCTCGGGCTTGTCGTGCGCGACCGCCAGCGCCGAGGGCCGGTTGAGGAAGGCCAGGCCCGCGCGCTCGGCGAGGCGCAGCGGCAGCAGCGAGGCGGGCGGCGTGCCCGAGGGCAGCCGGCAGAAGTAGAGCGTGGCCAGGGGGTCCGCGCCGGGCGCGAGCGGCGGCGCGAGCGCGGCCGGGTGCACGACTCGCGCGTCGAGGCCTCGCCCGGCCAGCGCCGCAAGCAGCCGCTCGTTCGAGGGCGAGGCCGGCAGCCGGCAGACGAGTCCGCAATGCCGGGACGCCGCGCTCAAGGTGCGGCGATCGTGCCATTCGCGACCGCCAACGGCTATCTTGGGTCGCCGTGCGGACGGCTCTCACGGCCGGTTTGATGGCGCTCGCCAGCCTGTCGCTCGGCGCCTGCACCCTGGCGCCGCCGCGTGGCTACTACGTGCCCGCCGGCATGGAGCTCGGCCCCTCGCTGGTGGCCTACCGCGAGCAGAGCGACGACGCCGTGATCGACGTGCGCTGCCAGGGGGCCTACTTCGACGAGGTCGACGGCGAGGAGGTCCTCACCGTGCACCTGCAGCTCGACGTCGCGCGGCCGCGCTCGGGCGACCTGAGCTTCTCGCCCGAGGCCTTCGAGGTCGACCTGGCCTCGGCGCCGGGCGACCCGCGGGCGGCCCTGCACCTCTCCGAGGCCTGGTCGAAGCGCGAGCACATCGCCGGGCCGCTCGTCGTCTCGCCCTGGACGCGCCGGCCCTTCGACCTGTTCTTCGACGCTTCGGGTGACTACGAGACGATCCCCGACCGGGTGCTCGTGCGCTGGAGCGCACAGGCCGGCGGCCAGACGCTCGACGGGCAGGCGCTGTTCCGGCGCATCCGCAACGACGAGCCCTTCGCGCCGTCGCCCGAGCCGATCGCCGACGTCGCCTTCGGCATGCGCAACGGCTACTACATGCCGGGCGCGATCCGGCTGGGCGATCGCGCGCTGCGGCCGTCGACCGAGGAGCGCATGCACTACATCTTCCACGAGCCGGGAGGCTGGTGGCCGTGGTGACGCTGCTGCGCCTCGTCGCGGGCGTCGTCGCCGTCGTGTGCCTGGCGCTGGCCGGGGCCTGGCTGGCCGCGGACCTCTACGCCCCGAGCTTCGTCGACCACCAGCTCTCCGAGATGGGCCTGGCCAGCTCGCTGAGCGTCGGCGCCGTGAACCTGCCGCGGCCGGACGTCGCGCGCGCCCGCGACGTCGACATGCGCGACCCGCGGACCGGCGACGTCGTGGCCCACGTCGACGATGTCGAGTTCCGCTACGCGCTGCCGGGCGCGGGCGGCTGGAGCGGCGTCCGGCCCATGTCGATCGTGGGGCGCGGCGGCCGCGTGCGCTTCTCGCGCGACGAGGACGACCTGGGCTTCGTGCGCGCCATCGCGCACGTGATCGACACCGTGGAAACCTGGGTCGAGGAGCGCGCCGAGGCCGCCGGGCCGGCCGAGACGGGCGCGGCCGAGGGCGGCGAGGCGGCGGCGCCGCCCGAGCTGCCGAGCATCGAGTTTCGCGAGATCGAGGTCGTGCTCCAGATGCCCGGCCTGCCGCTCGACACGCTGCCCGGCTGCGACGTGAGCGTCTACCTCAAGGGCGAGGACACGCACGTCGAGATCCACACCGGCCCGCCGGGCGGCATCGTGCTGCTCGTCTTCTCCAGCCAGGGCCTCAAGCAGATCCGCGTGCTGGACGTGCCGGTCGAGCCCTGCTTCGCGCTGTTCCTGCCCGAGGGCGGCGAGCTGCTCGCGAGCGAGCTGCGTCCCAGCGGCGTGCTGCAGTTCGACCTCGAGCGCGACGCCGACGGCCACCTGCATGCCGAGGGCCATCTCGACGAGGCCACGCTGCGCCCTCCGCGCGTGCCCTTCCCGCTCGAGCGCTCGAGCCTGCCCTTCGAGATCGACGGCAGCCGCTTCTCGCTCAAGGACGCGCGGCTGCGCTTCGACGGGGGCGAGGTCCTGACCAGCGTGGACCACGAGCCCGGGAGCCTCGTGCTCACGCTCGACGTCGTCGACGCGCGCTTCCGCGCCGACTTCCTCGACCTCTTCCCGCAGGGGCACTCGCTGAGCTGGCTGCGCTGCGAGGACGGCGGCAACCTCGAGCTGCACCTGCGCATCGAGCAGCGCCAGGCGCAGGGCGAGGCTGCGGCCCAGGGCGAGCCGCCCGTCCAGGTGCTCGAGGGCGCGATCGCGCGCGGGCTCGAGGGCGGCGGCGAGACGACCGTGCGCGGCTGGGGCGGCGTGCTGCTCCACCGGGTGTGGATCGGCCCGACGCCCGAGAGCGAGGTGGCGGTGGACGAGGTCGTCGGCAGCTTCGAGATCCGCGACGGCGAGCTCGTCCTGCGCGAGACCTCGGGCCTCTTCGCCGAGGGCGTGCTGCGCCTGCGCGGCCGGCTCGACCAGGCGACCGGCGACCTGCAGTTCAACGGCTCGGTCTTCGACGCCGACCTGGCGCGCATCCGCCGCGCCTTCGGCGACTCGTCCGACACGTCGCGGGGCGTGACCGGCTGGCTCGAGGGCAGCGTGGTCTACAGCGGGCGCATCGGCGAGCCCTCGGCGGCGCACGGCCAGGGGCAGCTCTCGGTGCGGGGCGGCAACCTCTGGAACGTCAAGATCTTCGACGCCGTCGTGCGCGCCCTCAGCCTCAAGAAGCCCGGCGCCTCGGAGAGCCACCGCCTCGAGGTCCAGTTCGACATCGAGGGCGACCAGCTCGACATCAACGACCTGCGGCTCGACTCGGAGTTCCTCTCGCTCTACGGCACGGGCCGCGTGCGCCACCTGCGCGACGTCGACATCGACATCACGCCCATCACCGTGCCGCTGGGACCGCTGGGCCAGCTCATCGAGTACGTCGAGGCGCAGCTGGTCAAGGTCGAGGTGCGCGGCACGGTCACCGAGCCGAAGGTCGAGGTCATCCCGATCAAGGTCGTGACCCGGCCGGTGGGGGCCTTCTGGGGCTGGCTGACCGGCCTCTTCAGCTCGGACGAGGTCAGCCCGGAGGAGCAGCCCGCTCCGACGCCAGCTCCTCCATGAGCGCCTCGTAGCGCTCGGCCGAGGCCGACCAGGAGACGTCGACGTCCATCGCGCGGCGCGCGAGCAGCGGGGCGCGGCCGTCGCGCACGGCCTTGAGCCCGCGGAAGAGCGCGCCCCACAGCGCGACCGGCGTGGGGCGCTCGAAGACGAAGCCCCAGCCGCGCTCGGGCTCGGCGTCGGCGTCCACGACCGAGTCGGCCAAGCCGCCGGTGCGACGCACGACCGGCAGCGTGCCGTAGCGCATCGAGATCATCTGGTTGAGGCCGCAGGGCTCGAAGCGGCTGGGCATGAGGAACAGGTCGGCGCCGGCCTCGATGCGGTGCGCCAGCGGCTCGTCGAAGCCGATGCGCACGCCGACGTGCGGGCCGGCCTCGCTGCGGAAGGCGGCCTCGAGCCGCGCGTCGCCGCTGCCGAGCACGACGAGGTCGGCGACCGCCGAGACCTCGGGCAACACCGGCCGCAGCAGGTCGAGGCCCTTCTGCTCGGTGAAGCGGCTCACCACGCCGACGAGCGGCCGGTCGGGGCTCGTGCGCAGCCCCATCTCGGCCAGCAGCGCCGCGCGGCAGCCGCGCTTGCCGGCCAGGTCGCCGGGCCCGTAGCGCGCGGGGAGCAGCGGGTCGGTCGCCGGGTTCCAGGTGCTCGTGTCGATGCCGTTGAGGATGCCGGTCAGCCGGCTGCCCTTGTCCGCCAGGAAGGGCTGCATGCCGCAGCCCAGCTCGGTGTCCCGGATCTCGTGGGCGTAGGTCGGGCTGACGGCCACGACCGCGTCCGCGCCGATGATCGCGGCCTTGATCGCGTTGCCGCGGCCGTACCAGTCGAGCAGGGGGCGGGCCGCGTCGGGCAGGCCGGCCGCGCCGAGGTGGTCCCAGGTGTGGATGCCCTGGAAGGCCACGTTGTGGATGGTCAGCAGCGTGGCCGGCCGCGGGCGCCCGAGCAGCATGGGCACCACGAGCGAGGCGTGGTGGTCGTGGAGCTGGAGCAGGTCGCAGCGCGGCGCCAGCCAGTCGGCCGCCACGCGGCACAGCAGCGAGTAGCGGTAGGCCTCGTCGCGATCGTCGGTGTAGTCGTAGGGGCCGCGGCCGCCCACGAGCGGGTCGGCGAGCAGCACGAGCTCGACCTGCCCGAAGCGGCCGCGCCGCAGCGGCACCGAGCGCGGGGCGCCGTCGAAGCGCACGAGCGCCTGCTCGTCGGCCAGCAGCTCGACGCGGTCGAGCGACATGCCGCCGTAGAGCGGCATGAGCACGGTGACCTCGTGCCCGCGAGCGGCCAGCTCGGCGGAGAGCGCGGCCACGACGTCGCCCAGCCCGCCGACCTTGGCGAGCGGCGTCATCTCGGCCGCGACGCAGCCGATCCGCATCAGGGCCCGCGCACTCGCATCACGGCTCCTCCGGTGAGGGCCGCGGCATCGAAACACACGTGGGGGGAACGGTCAATCGCAGCGGCGCGCGAGCGCGGCTCGGCGCCGCGGCCGCTCAGAACCCGCCGTCGCGCAGCAGCGCGATCGCGCCGCGCAGCGTCTCGAGGTTGCGCGGGTCGACGAGCTCGTCGAGCAGGTCGCCCGCCGACGGGAAGCGCGCGGAGGTCCAGGGCGAGAGCGAGACGGCCGTCATGTCGCCCGAGCGGGCCGGGTGCGCGACGATCATGATCCGGCGGCTGCGCGGCTCGAAGATCGAGAACAGTCGCCGGCCGTCGTTGAGCTCCACGCCCGCCGAGACCGGAAACCCGAGCGCCGAGAGCGGGTCGATCAGTCCGTGAGCGATGGTCGGCGACATGGCGGCCCGGGGACGAGGCCCCGCAGAGAGGTCTGACAGGGGCGATAGCTCGGGTCGAGGGGGCGTTCCGTGGCAGATCCGGTCGGAATCCCGTACAATCGCGGGTTCTGAAAGGCGCTCGGACTCGAGTCCTGCGCGCCGAACCGGGCCCGCCGAGGAGACCACGCATCGATGTCCAAGCCGCGCAATTTCCTCTTCGTGTGCAAGGGAAACGAAGCCCGCAGCCAGATGGCCGAGGGCTTCGCGCGCACCCTGGCCCAGAACTCGGTCAACGTCTACAGCGCCGGGATCGCCCCCAAGGGCATCAATCCCCACGCCGTCGACGTCATGGCTGAGCTGGGCATCGATATCTCCAAGCAGGGCACCAAGGACTTCAAGAAGGTCCCGCTCCCCAAGATCGACACGATCATCACCCTGAGCTCGGACGCCGACCCCCTGCCCAAGCTGGACCGCAAGAAGATCACGCAGATCCACTGGCCGCTCAACGACCCCACGGCGGTCAGCGGCAGCGACGCCGAGGTCAAGAAGGCCTTCCGCGCGGTGCGTGACGAGATTCGCAACCGCGTGCAGGTCCTCCTCGTCGGCTAGCGGTCCCGGCGGGCCAGCTCCTCGAGCACGGCCGCCAGGTCCTGCGGGGTGTCCAGATCCGCGACGAGCCAGGGGTTGGAGCGCTCGACGAGGTGCACGCGGCCGGGGTCGCGGCGCACGACCGCGTGAGCCGGCTGATCGTCGCCGAGTGCCGCCAGCTCGGCCGCGACCTGCGGCGCGAAGGCCACGGGGTGCCCGCGGCGTCCCCCGACGACGGGCACGGCGATCGCGAAGGGCGGCGTGCAGCCGGCGAGCACGGCCGCCACGTCGTCCGCCCGCAGCAGCGGGTGGTCGACGGTGTGCAGCAGCCAGGGCGCTGACGGCGGGGACCCGGAGGCCAGGCCGGCCTTGAGCGACGAGGACTGCCCGCGCGACGGGTCGCGGTTGTAGACCACGGTCGCGCCGCTGCGGCCGGCCGCCGCGAGCGCCGCCTCGTCGCCCGCCGCGACCACCGCCCGCACCTCGTCCGCGCCCCCGGCGCGCAGCTCCGCCACGCAGCGCTCGAGCGCCGTCCGCCCGGCCAGCTCGAGGGCCGCCTTCGGCCGGCCCAGGCGGGCGCCACGGCCGGCCGCCAGCAGGATCGCGAGCGTCATCGGCCCTCCGCGGAGAGGGCGCGATCGTATCCTCCGACTCCGCCGATGCGCGCCCGATCGAGCCAGCCCCCCGCGAGCCTCTCCCGCCGCGTCGGGGTCAACACCGCCAGCCAGATCGCGGCGCGCCTCTACAGCTCGGCGCTCGCCTTCGCGATCACGGCGCTGCTGCTGCCGCGGCGCCTCGACGTGGCCGATTTCGGCCTGTTCGCCTTCTACCTCACGCTCTACCAGCTCCTGCAGAACGTGCTCGACTTCGGCGCGGGCACGATCGTGATCCGCGAGGCGAGCCGAGACCGCGAGCGCGCCGGCCGGCTCATCGGGCTGCTCATCGGCCTCAAGGCGCGGCTGGCACTGGCGGCGATCGGGGCGCTGCTCGGCGTGGCCTGGGTCTTCGAGGGCGGCAGCGCGCGCACGGCGCTGCTCGTCGTCGCCTCGCTGCACCTGCTGGCCCACGCGCCCTCGGCGGCCGGCGCGATCTTCAGCGTGGATATGGCCTTCGCCCGCGCCAATCTGGCCTCGGCGCTGGGCCAGACGGTCTGGCTCGCCGCCACCGTGCTGCTCATCGTCGCCGGCGTGCTCGAGCCCTCGGTCTACCTCATGGCCTTCGGCCTCGGCGCGGCCACCGGCGGGCTGCTCACCTGGGCCTGGGCGCGGCGGCGGGTGGCCATCCGCCACGACGGCACCGCCGCCGAGCGCGCCGCGCTGTGGACCGACGCCTGGCCCGCGGGCGTCTCGATGACCATGGCCTCGGTCTACTTCTACATCGACGCCGTGCTGCTGCGGCCGCTGCTGGGCGAGGTGGCCGTCGCGCAGTACAGCGTGGCCTACCGGCTCATGGGCTTCGTGCTCATGGTGCCGGTGCTCTTCAGCCAGGTCGTCTTCCCGGTCTTCAGCCGGCTGTGGCCGGCGGGCGCGCTCGACCCGTTCTTCCAGCGCACGACCGGGCTGCTGGCCGGCTTCGGCCTGCTCTTTCCGCCGCTCATCTGGCTGCTGCGCGCCGACCTCATGGCGCTCGTCTACCCGCCCGACTACGCCCCCGGCGCGGAGAGCCTGGGCATCCTGTCGCTGGCCATCCCGATCGTGTTCGCGGCGTATCCGCACGTGCTCACGCTGCTCGCGGCAGGCGAGCAGCGGCTGATGATGGGCATCTCGACGGCGGGCGCGGTGCTCAACGTGGGGCTGAACCTGTGGTGGGTGCCGGCGCTCGGCATCGAGGGCGCGGCCTGGGCCACCGTCGCCACCGAGGCCTTCGTGCTCGGCTCGGCGGCCCTCGCGGTGCGGCGGCGCGCGCGGCTCGCCTTCCGGCCACGGGCGCTGGCGCGACCGGCGCTGTGCGGCGGCCTCGCCACGCTGGCGCTGTGGGCGCTGCTGGGCGGCCTCGACACGCAGGCCGTCGCGCTGCGCTGTGCCGCCGGCATCGGCCTGGGCGCGGTGGCCGCGCTCTGCGCCGGCCTGCTTCCGCTGCGCCTCGAGCCCCCCGAGCCGGCGCCGGCGGGCGGGCCGTGATCGTCGGCCTCGACGCGCGGCCCGCGCTCTACGGCCGCACGGGCTTCGGGCGCGTGACGCGCCAGCTGCTGCTGGCCCTGGACGCGCGCCGCGATCTCGAGCTGCGCGCCTGCGGCCTGTCGTGGCGGCGGCCGACCGAGGACACCGCGCTGCCCGGCCTCGTGCGGCGCCGGCTGCCGGCACGCCTGCAGCAGGCGGCGGCGTCCTTCGGCTACGGCGTCGAGAGCTGCCTCGGCCCGCTCGACGTCTACCACCACACCGACGTCGTCTACCTGCCCGTGCGTCGGGCGGCCGAGGTGCTCACGATCTACGACCTCGACTTCCTGACCGACGCGCGCTGGCACGCGCCGGGCTTCGCGGCGCGCCTGCTGCCGCGGCTCGCGCGGCGCGCGCGGGCCGCCGCCGCGATCGTGGTCTCGAGCGCGCGCGTGGCCGGGCAGGTCGTCTCGCACGGGCTGGCCGAGCCGGAGCGCCTCACGGTCGTGCCCTGGGGCTGCGACCACGTCACGGCGCAGCCCCAACCCGGCGACGCCGCGACGCGGCGCCGGCTGCTCGACGCCGCGGGCCTGGGCGGCGCGCCACGCCCGCTCGTGCTCGCGCTGGGCACGCGCGAGCCGCGCAAGAACCACGCGGCGCTGCTCGACGCGGCGCTCGAGCTGCAGCGCGAGCTCGACTTCGTGCTGCTCTTCGCGGGCCCGCGCGGCTGGCTGTGTGACGACCTCGACGCCCGCCTCGCCGATCCCGCGCTGGCCGGCCGCGTCGCGAGCTGCGGGACGGTGAGCGAGGACGAGCTCGGCGCGCTGCTGCGCGGCGCGGACGTCGTGGCCTACCCGAGCTTCGCCGAGGGCTTCGGCCTGCCCGTGGCCGAGGCCATGCGCTGCGGGCGCGCCGTGCTCACCTCGCGCGACACGCCCATGGCCGACTACGGGGGCGAGGCCGTGCTCGCCGTCGACCCGCGCGACCCGGCCGCGCTGCGCGAAGGCCTGGCGGGCTTGCTCTCCGATCCCGCCCGCCGCCAGGCGCTGGGCGCCGCCGCGGCCCGCGCCGTGGCGGCCATGACCTGGACGTCCTGCGCCGAGCGGCTGGCGGCCGTCTACGCCCGGGCCGCGGCGGCCCGCCGGCGCTGACGCCGGATTCGCGCCGGGCCCGCTTCACTCACTCGCCACAGGGGACGATCAAGTGCCTCGTGGAGCAGGAGGCACCGGAGGTGTCTCGATGCACTCTGCACTGCGCGCCCTCTTCCTTCCCGCCGCCGCCAGCTTCGTGGTCGCCGCCCTGGGCCCGATCGCCGCGAGCCAGTCGCTGCTCGCTACGCTGACCCCGAGCGACGCCGCCGCGGACGACCGCTTCGGCACGAGCGTGGCCGCGTCGGGCTACCGCGTGCTCGTCGGCTCGCCGCAGGACGACGACAAGGGCAGCAACTCGGGAGCGGCCTACGTGTTCGAGCTCGTGGGCACGAGCTGGGTGCAGTCGGCCAAGCTGCTGGCCTCGGACGGCGCCACCAACCACCGCTTCGGGCAGTCGGTCGCGCTGCAGGGCGACCTGGCCTTCGTGGGCGCGAGCATGCGCAGCGGCGCGACCTTCGTGGGCCCCGGGGCGGTCTACGTCTTCGAGCGCGGCGCGTCGGGCTGGGTGCAGAAGCTCAAGCTCACCGGCTCGGGCACCAGCAACGGCGACGCCTTCGGCGCGGCGGTCGCGCTCGACGCGAGCGGCCAGCGCGCCGTCGTCGGCGCGCCCTCGGCCTTCAACACGGGCAAGATCTTCATCTACCAGAGGAACTCCACGACCTGGATGCCGGTCGGCAACTTCGTGACGCCGGGCGGGCTGAGCGCGGCGGGTTTCGGGAGCTCGGTGGACGTCAGCGGCGACCGCGTCGTGGCCGGCGCGCCCACCTACAACAGCCCGGCGTCGAGCCAGGGCAAGGCCTTCGTCTTCGTGCGCTCCGGCACGTCGCTGTGGAGCCTCGAGGCGCAGCTCACCGGGCTCGACTCGACGGCCGGCGACCAGTTCGGCTCGTCGGTCGCGGTCGACGGCGACCGGCTGCTCGTCGGCGCGCGCCGCGACGACCTGTCGCCGTCGCTCGTCGACGCCGGCTCGGCCTACGTCTTCGAGCGCTCGGGCAGCACGTGGCCGCAGACGGCCAAGCTGGTGGCGCCCGACGGCCTGGCCGGCGACGAGCTGGGCGGGATGGACGTGGCGCTGAGCGGCACGTTCTCGCTCGTCGGCGCGTGGAAGTCCGCGGTCGGCGCCGCGGCCGATGCCGGCTCGGCCTGCCTCTTCGAGGGCGCCGGCACCAACTGGGTGAAGACGGCGCGCTTCGCCACGTCGCTGGCCGACGCCGACGCGGGGGTCGGCTCGGCGGTGGCGCTGTCGGCGGGCGCGGTGCACGCGGTGCTCGGTGCGCCGCTCGCCGACGGCGCGGCGGGCGCGAGCCAGGGCGCGGCCTACGTCTTCGTTCGGCCGGGCGCGATGCCGGTGGCGAACGCCGGCCCCGACCGCCTCGTCGCCGAGGGCGACCCGGTCGTGCTCGACGGCTCGGCCAGCTCGGGTCCGCAGCCGCTCGGCTTCCAGTGGGTGCAGGTCGCGGGCGATCCCGTCGTGCTGAGCGACGCGAGTGCGGCGATGCCCAGCTTCCAGGCGCCCAAGGTCGGCAAGGCCGGCCTGACGCTCAGCTTCCAGCTCGTCGTGTTCGGCGCGGGACAGGTCAGCCTGCCCGACACGGTCGACGTCTCGGTCTTCAACTTGAACGACCCGCCCGACTGCAGCGGCGCCTACGGCGGCAGCTTCTGGCCGGCGAACCACTCGATGGTCCCGGCCGAGGTGCTGGGCGTGGTCGATCCCGACAGCGACCAGCCGGTGAGCATCGAGGTCACCGAGGTCTGGCAGGACGAGCCGGTGGGCAAGGCCAAGTCGAGCGGCAAGGGCAAGGACAAGGGCCCCGACGCCGAGCTCATGGACGACGGCCGGCTCATGCTGCGCGCCGAGCGCAAGGGCGGCGGCGACGGCCGGGTGTACTTCGTGCACTTCACGGCCACCGACGTCGAAGGCGACTCGTGCGAGGGTGTCGTCGTGTTCACGGTCCCGCACGACCAGGGCGAGGAGGTCGACCTCCCGGCGACCGGCGGCCCGCTGTACGACTCGTTCGGGCCGTGAGCCCGGCCGCGGTCCGCTCTTCCATCAGGGGGAGTGCCGGCGCGTAGACTGCGCGCCATCATGCTCCCGAGGCCTTGTCTTGTCGCCGCGGCCGTGCTCCTGGTCGTCGCGGCGACGAGCTGCGGCGACGACGCCGGCTCCGGCACGAACGCCGCGACTCCGGCGCACACGCGCGAGGCCTCGCCCGCCGACCTCTCGGCCTTCGACTGGCCCTCGCTCGCCTCGCGCCGGATCGGCGACACCTGGCTGGCCTGCATCGCCTGGGAGGGCGGCGCCGACTCGCTCGAGGTGCGTCCGGTGCGCACGTCGCTGGCGGCCGGCTCGCCGCGCTCGGCGCCGGTGCGCGTGTACCAGAGCCCGACGCGCCTGCTCGGCACGGCGCTCGGCGCCGACCGCTCCGACGCGCTGCACCTCGTGTGGTCCGAGCAGGTCGAGCAGGGCTGGGCGCTGCGCGAGCTCGTCTTCCCGCCGGGCGCCGAGGGCACCGCGCTGGGCGAGGCGGGCGCGCCGGTCACGCTCGTCTCCGAGCCCGGACGCCACGCGCTGCAGCCCTCGATCGCGGCCGACGCCGACGGCCGGCTGCTGCTGACCTGGCTCGTGGTCGACGCCGCGGGCATGCAGATCATGGGGCGCGTGCACGACGGCGAGCGCGGCTGGGGGCCGGCCGTCTCGATCTCGGGCCCGGGCCGCTCGGCCTGGTCGCAGGAGGCCGCCGCGACGGGCCCGGGCCGCTTCGCGGTCGTGTGGGACAGCGCGGCCAGCGGCGACTACGACGTCTACCTCGCGCGCCTCGAGCTCGACGCCCAGGGCGCGCCGACGGTCGGCCCGCGCCAGCGCGTCACCGACACCCCGCGCTTCGAGGCCCACCCGTCGATCGCCGCGCACGGCGAGCGCCTGTACGTCGCCTACGACGTCGGCCCCGAGCACTGGGGCCACGAGGGCTCGACCAATCACCTCGACGAGGCGCTGCACGCCAGCCGCCACGTCGAGCTCGTCGGCATCGAGGGCGGCCAGGTCATGCCGCTCAACGTCACGCCGATGTTCGGGATGAACGACGCGCTCGTCGACAACTGCGAGCTGCCGCGCGTGCGCTGCGAGAGCACGGGCAACATCGTGCTCTTCTTCCGCGGCCTGCCGCTGCCGCCGGAGTTCGACGATCCCGAGAACGCCATGTTCCAGGACCTCTCGGCGCAGAAGCCGGGCGGCGCGGGCTTCCGCACGTCGATCTGGATCACCTACATGATGCGCTACGACGGCGTGTCCTGGCTGATCGGCGACCGCCACCACATGCCGTTGCCGGGCAGCCCGGGACGGGCCGACGCGCCGTGCGCGGCCTCGACGCTGCCGGGCGGCGGCACGGCCTACGCGGTGGTGGGCGACGGCCGCGAGACGCCGACCACCGCGGCCAACGGCCAGCCGATCTCGCCCGCGCAGGCGGCCGACGCCTCGACGTGGTGGGGGCCGGTCACGCGCCAGGCGACGCAGGTGACGGCCGCGCTCGTGAAGAAGGAGGCCGCCGCCAGCGCCGTGATGCTCGACCAGGGTCAGGCGCGTCCGCTCGCCGCCGCGCCGACGCCGCATGCCCGCCCCGCGCTGCCCACGCGCAGCTTCGGCGGCGCCAGCCTGCAGCTCGCGCTCGGCGACCTGCACCGCCACACCGACATCTCGCGCTGCTCGGCCAACTGGGACGGCCCGCTCGGCGACGCGCTGCGCTACGCCAGCGACGTGGCGCCGCTGCAGTTCCTGGCGATCACCGACCACTTCGAGCACATGACCGCGTACGACTGGTGGCGCACGGTCTCGACGATGGACGCCTTCGACGCGCCCGGCCGGCTCGTCACGCTGCGGGGCTACGAGCGCTGCGACCCGGCGACCGGCCACCGCAACGTCATCTCGGGCGACGACGGCCCGCCGCTCGTCGGCTACCCGGGACAGTTCGAGCCCGGGCGCGACGCGGTGCGCGCCGACTCGCTCGAGGAGCTGTGGCAGGCGCTGGCCAGCCAGCGCGTGCTCACGATCCCGCACACGCCGGCCGGCATGTTCCCCGCCAACCCCTCGGTCTTCGACTGGAGCTCGTTCGACCCGTCGCACGACCGGCTGGTCGAGATCTTCCAGAGCTACCGCGGCAGCTCCGAGGCGGCCGACGCGCCGCGCGCGATCCCCGACCTCAAGCCGTCGCGCTACGTGCGTCCCAACCTCGACCTGGGCTTCCAGTTCGGGCTCATCGCGAGCAGCGACCACCAGACCAGCGACGGCGCCTTCGCGGGCACGTGGGTCGGCGACCTGACGCGCGAGGGCGTCTACGACGCGCTCTTCGCGCGTCTCACCTTCGCCTCGACCGTGCCCGCCTCGCTGTGGATGGAATGGAACGGCGTGCCGATGGGCCGCTCGGTGCAGCAGCCCGCGGGCACGAACGGCACGCTCACGGTCGAGGTCGACGGCTTCGGGCGCGAGCTGGCGATGCTCGAGGTCATCACCGACGGCGGCACCTCCCAGCAGCGCGCGCTGACGGGCAGCGTCGCGCGCGAGTCACTGTCGCTCGACGCGCCGGCCAGCGGCACGCGCTACGCCTACGTGCGCATCACCTTCGCCGACGGCGAGATGATGTGGAGCAGTCCCGTGCGCCTCACGGCCAACGAGTGGGACGGCCCCGACGGCCCGAGCGGGCGGCAGGTGCTCGAGCGGCACGGAGACGTCTGGCAGGTCAAGCCGCACGGCCGGCGGTGAGGCCGATGCGCGTCGCCCTCGACGTCTCGATCCAGGGCGGCGCGGAACCCACGGGAGTCGAGCGCGCGCAGGCCACGCTCCTCGCGGCGCTCGCGCGGCGGCCGGAGCTCGAGCTGCTGCTGTGCTCGCCACGTCCTCTGCCCGAGGCGCTGCTGCGCTGCGGATGCGCGCTGCCGCGGGCGCGCTCGGTCCTGCCGCTGGCGGTCTGGCGCGAGACGGTGCTGCCCGGCGCGCTGGCCGGCGCCGGGGCGCAGGCGCTGCACTCGCCCGTCGCGGCGGTGCCGCTGCGCGCGGGCTGCCCGACGATCGCCACGCTGCACGAGCTGCCCTGGGTCGAGCGCGTCGCCGACGGCGACCGCCGCTGGAGCCACCGCGCACGCGTGGCGCTCGCGGCGCGCCGGTGCAGCCGGATCGTCTGCGTCTCCGAGCGCACGCGCCGCGACTTCCTGCGCTCGCACCCCGAGGCCGCGGGGCGCGCGCTCGTCGTGGAGAACGCCGTCGACCCGCGCTTCTCTTCCGGGCCCGCCGGCTTGCGCGCGGTGAGCACTGCGCCGGTGCTCGCCGTGGGCCGGCTGCGCCGCAAGAAGAACCTGGCCCTGCTGCTCGAGTCCTTCGCGCGCGCGCCGAGCTGCGCGCGCCGGCGCCTGGTGCTCGCGGGCCCGCCGGGCGACGCCGCCGCCGAGCTGCGCGCGCGCGCGCGGCGGCCCGACCTCTCCGGACGCGTCGACTTCGCCGGCCACGTCGACGACGCCGCGCTGGTCGAGCTGTACCGGCGCGCGGCCTGCGTCGTGTTCCCCTCGCGCTTCGAGGGCTTCGGCCTGCCCGTGCTCGAGGCCATGGCCTGCGGCGCCCCGGTCATCGCCAGCGAGCAGGGCGCGGCACCGGAGGTGCGCGGCGAGGCCTGCCTCGTCTTCGACGCGCACGAGCCGGCGTCGCTCGCCGGCGCGCTCGACGCCCTGCTCGCCGAGCCGGCCCGCGCGGCACGGCTGTCCGAGCTCGGCCTGCGTCACGCGGCGCACTTCTCCGCCGAGCGCGCGGCCGTGTCGATGGCGGCGGTCTACGCGTCGGTCGCGGCGTGAGAGTCCTCGTCGACGCTGGCATGCTCGACGGGCTGCCCTCGGGCGCCGCGACGCGCGCCGCCGCGCTCGGCGCGGCCCTCGCGGCGCGCGGCCGCGTGCAGGCCGTGCACCTCGTGCGTCCCGGACTCGATCCGCTGCCGGGCCTGGAGTGCCTGCCCTGCCCCGGGCTGCAGACGCCGCTGCAGCGGCTCAACGCGGGGCCGCGGCTGCGACGGGTGCTCGCCTCGCAGCAGGCGGTGCTGCTCGCGGCCGGCGCGCTGCCGCTGCCCACGCTGTCGGGCGCCGCGCCGATCGCGCTCACGCTGCACGACCTGCGCTTCCTCGAGCCGACGTCGGGCGCCTCCGCGGCGCGGCGGCTGTGGGCGCGCCACCGGCTGCGACCCAACCTGGCGCGCGCGGCGCGCATCGTGGCCGTCAGCCGGTCGACGGCCGACGAGCTGGTGGCACGCGAGCTGGTCCCCGCCGAGCGCATCGCGGTCGTGCCGAACGCGGGCACGCCGGGCCTGCAGCGCGTCGAGGACCCCGCGCGCCTCGCCGCCTTCCGCCGCGCGGCCGGACTCAACCGCCGCTACGCGCTGGCGCTGGGGCCGCTCGAGCCGCACAAGCAGCCCGGCTTCCTGCTCACGCTGCTGCCCGCGCTCGCCGGCGGGCCCGCGGCCGACCTCGCGCTCGTCTTCGCCGGGCGCGCCGAGCCCGGCGCCGCGCAGGCGCTGCGCCGCCGCGCCGCCGCGCTGGAGATCGCCGACCGCGTGCACGTGCTCGGGCTGCTCGAGCCGCCGGCGCTCGCCGCCGCGCTCTCCGGCGCCGACGCGCTGCTGCTCGCCGGGCGCAGCGAGGGCTTCTCGATCCCGCTCGTCGACGCGCAGCGCCTGGGCGTGCCGGTCGTCGCCGCGGCCGCGGGCGCGCTGCCGGAGGTGGCGGGCGACGGCGCCTGGCTCGCGCCGCCTGGCGACGCCGCCGCCTTCGCCGCCGCGCTGCTCGACGCGCTCTCGCCGTCGTCCCGGCGCGACACGCGGCTGGAGCTGGCGCGACGAGCGGCCGAGCGCTGGTCGTGGGAACGCTCGGCCGAGCAGCTGGAGCAGGTCTGGCTCGACGCGGCCAGACGGTAGACTCGCGCGGATGCCACTGCTGCACGCGTCGGCCGTCGAGCACGGCTATCGGCGCTTCCCTGGCCGCCGCGTGCCCTCGTTGCGCGGCGTGAGCCTGACCGTCGAGCCGGGGCAGTGCTGGGGCCTCATCGGTCCCAACGGCTCGGGCAAGTCGACGCTGCTGCGCCTGGCGGCCGGCCTGGCCGAGCCCGCGCGCGGCGAGGTGCGCGTGCGCGACGTGCGCGCCGGCCGGGCGGCGGCGCGCGCCGCGATCGGCTACGCGCCGGAGAGCGTGCGCTGGCCGCGCGCGCTGACCGTGGCGGGCGTGCTCCACGAGCTCGCGTCGATCAGCCGCATCGCGGGCAGCCTCGACCGCGTGGCGCGCGCGGCGCGCATCACCGGGCTGTCCGGCCTGCTCGACCGCCGGCTGGGCAGCCTGAGCCAGGGGCAGGCGCGCCGCGTCGTGCTCGCGCAGGCGCTGCTCGACGACCCGCCGCTGCTCCTGCTCGACGAGCCCTTCTCGGGGCTCGACTCGCTCGTGATCCTCGACGTGCGCGAGCACCTGCAGCAGCGGCTCGCGCAGGGCGCGGGGATCGTGCTGGCCAGCCACCGCCTCGAGGACTTCACCGGACTCGCCACGCACGTGCTCGTGCTGCGCGAAGGCGCGGTCGTGCGCTCGGGCGAGTCCGAGGCGGTGCTCTCCGGCGCGCAGGGGCGCGAGGCGCTCGCCGGTCTGCTCGGCGGGGCCGGCGCGTGAGCGGCGCGGCGCTCATCATGGCGCTCGGCGCCTTGCGGCGGCTGCTCCGTCCGGTGCCGCTGCTGCTCGCCACCGGCGCCGGCGCGCTCGCCGGGCTCATCGTGCGCGGGCTGCCCGAGTCCGAGCTCGCGGCGCGCGCCTTCCCGCTGCTCGCGGCGACGCTCGGCGCGCTCGTCGCGCTGCCGCTCGCGGCCGGCTGGATCTGCGCCGAGCGCCAGAGCGGCTACGAGCAGCTCATCGCGTCGCGGCGCATCTCCTCGCTCGGCTGGAGCCTCGGCCGCCTGGCCGGCAGCCTGGTCGGCGCCGGCTCGCTGCTGCTGGTGCTCTTCGCCGTGGCGCGCGTGATCGGCGGCTCGGTGCTCGTGCCCGAGGTCGTCGACGGCGTGCGCATGGACGAGGGCGGCGCGGTGCCCGAGTGGCGCTTCCCGGTGCCGGCCGAGCACCCCGGCCCGTACGAGCTGCAGCTCGACGTCCTCGCCTCGCGTGTCGGGCAGCACGCGCTCGAGATCGACCTGCGCCGCGGCGGCGTTCCGCTCGCGCTCGGCGCGCGCTCGGTGTCGAGCCGGCACGTGCGGCTGACGCTGCCCGACCTCGCGCCCGCTCGCGGCGACCTGTTCGTCACGCTGCGGCCGGCCGCGGGCCTCAAGCTCGACACGACGGCGCCGCGGCTGCAGGTCGGGCGCATCCCGCTCGGCCGCGCCGGGCTGCCGCCGCCGGTCGAGTCGGCCACGCGGCTGCTCGTGGCGCTGCTGGCGGGCGTGGCCGCGGCCTGCGCCTTCCGCTTCGAGACGGCCTGCCTCGCGGCGCTGCTCGCGCTGGTCCTCGACCCGGGGGGCCACCCGTTGACGCTGATCGTCACGCTCGTGTTCCTGGTCGGCTTCGCGACCTCGGGCACCGCGCTCGCGCGCCGGACGGCGATCCCGTGAGGGGCGCGGCGCAGGCGCTGGCCGGGGTCGTGCTCGTCGCGGGCGCCGGCGCGCTCAGCCACTCGGTCCCGTCGCCGGCGCGCGCGAGCAGCGAGCCCCTCGCGCTGCTCCTCGCGCCGCTCGGGCCGGTCAAGCCGCTGCTCTCGGCGGCGCTGTGGGTGGCCGTGCTGCACCAGGAGCAGCACGGCTCGCCCGAGGACCTGCTCCCGTTGGCGCGCGCGTTGCTCGAGCTGCACCCTGGGCTCGACGCGGTGCGCGAGTTCCTGGCCGGCCAGCTCGTCGTCACCGAGGCCGGGCGCGCGACGGACGCCGCGCGGCACGACACCCTCGTGCAGGCCGGCCTCTCGCTGCTCGACGACGGCCGCGTGCTCTCCGACAGTCCGCGACTGCACGCGGCGCTGGGCCGGCTGATCTACACGCGCCGCATCGAGGATCCGGCCTTCGAGCCCGTGGCCGAGGCCTACTTCGGCGGGTCGCTGCTCGACGTGGCCATCGACGCGCTGGGCCACAGCGCCGACGCCGAGGACGACCGCCTGCGCGCCGAGCTGCTCGTCGAGCGCGGCCTGCTCGACCTGCGCGCTGACGAGCTGCGCGAGGCGCGGGCCGACCTGGCCGACGCCGAGGCGGCGCTCGCGCCGCTGTACGGCCATGCGCCGGAGGACGACGCGCAGCTCGACGAGCTGCTCGGGCCGTTGCGGGAGGCGCTCGCGCGGCTGCCCGGCGAGTTGCCGGCGGGAGGGGGACGCCCGCGATGAGCGGCCGGCTCGTCGCCACGGCGCTCGTGCTCGGTTGCGTGCTGCGGCTGCTGGCCCTGCGCTGGCACGAGCACCCGCGCGGCGACGTCCTGCTCGACGTGGGCGTCACGCGCAGCCTCGCGCAGGGCGAGGGCTTCCGCTCCGGCTTCGAGCGGGGCACGTCGCTGGCGCTCGACGACCGGCCGCCGCCGCCACGCGACGTGGCCGACCAGCACGCGCCGCTCTGGCCGCTGCTGGGCGTCGCGCTCGCGTGGCCCGCGGGCTCGGCCTTCGCGGGGCTCAAGCTGGGCTCGCTGCTCTGCGGCCTCCTGCTGCTCGTCCTCGTGTGGAGCGTGGCGACGGCGCTCGTCGCCGAGCGGCCGGCGGGCCCGGCGCCGCCGCGCTCGCTTCCCGGCCTGGCGGTGGCGCTCGTCGCGCTGTCCTTCCTGCTCTCCGACTTCAGCGGCAACGGCTCGCTCTACATGGCGCAGGCCTGCCTCGTGCTGCTCGTCGTGCGGCTGCTCGCGGCCGAGCGTCCCTCGTGGCCGCTGCTCGGGCTCACGCTGGGCGCGGCGCTGCTGCTCAACCACCAGGCGCTCGTGCTGCTGCCGGTGCCGCTGGTCGTGCTGCTGGCGACGGCGCCCGCGGGCGGCCGTGCGCGCGCCGCGGCGGCGGGGGCGGGCGCGGCCGCGCTGGCGCTGCTGCTCTTCCTGCCGTGGGCGCTGCGCAACGAGCAGGTCTTCGGCTCGCCCTTCTTCAGCGCCAACGTCTTCTATCCGCTGTCGCGGGCCGGCGTCGCGCCGGCCTTCGGCCTGGAGGACGGCGTGCCCGTCGCGCGCTTCGCGCCGCCGCCGTTCCTCTCATGGTGGCCGAGCGCCGAGAAGACCTGGCTGCCGCGCAACGCGCTCTACCTCTTCGCGACGGGGCTGCTGCTCTGGCCCGGCATCGGCGCGCTCGTCGCGTCCGGCGCGCTGCCGCTCCTGGCGGCGGCCTGGAAGCGGCGCGAGCGCGGCGTGCTCGCCGCGCTGGCTTGCGTCGCGGCGCTGCTGGCCATCGCGCTGACCTGGCCGGACCTCAAGCTGCGCTACCTCGTGCCGGTCACGCCGCTCGTCGTCGTGCTCGGCGCGCGGCTGCTCGCGCGGCCGCCGACGCGCGGCGAGCGCTGGGGCGCGTGGGCGCTCGTCGCGCTGTGGCTGGCGGCGGTGCTCGGCACGCTCGACGACGTGACCGGCGGAGCGGCGCAGCCGCGCCCCGAGCGCTGGGCCACGCTGGCGGGCGGCGGCGCCGTGCTGCTGGCGCTGCCGCTGCTGCTGCGGCACCGCGCCTGGGGCGGGGAGGGGCTGCGCTTCGCCGTGTGCTCGGGCGCGCTCGTGCTGCCGGTGATCGCGTTCGTCGCGCTGCTGCCGGCGCCGCACACGACCTACCACTCGAGCCCGCTCACGCCCGACTACTACGGCCAGCTCAAGGACCGCGAGGAGGCGCGCGCGGCGCTCACGCTGGGTCTGGCGCGCGAGCGCGCGCTGGACGAGGGCAGCGCGCTCGTCGTCGCGCCGGTCGAGATGCTGGCCTGGGACGCACCCGCGCTGGTCAGCGAGCCGCTCGGCGGCGGGCTCGCGGCCGGCGATGAGGCGCTCGGCGCGCTGCTCGCCGCGCGTCCGGTCGACCACGTCTTCGTCTTCGCGGGCGAGGGCTGGCCCGAGGCGCTGCGGCCCGGCGAGCGCTGGCTCGACGGCCGGCTCGAGGTCGTCGCGAGCTGGCCCGAGCCCGGCCGCGCCGACCAGGCCGCCGGCATGCTCTCGCGAGTCGTGCCGAGGCGCTGATGCTGCCGGCCTGGATCGTGCTGTACGCGTGGTTGGCGATCTACCCGCTCGTCGGCTGGCAGCAGGGCACGCTCTGGCCGGCGCACCTCGCAGCGGTGGTGGCGCTGGGCGTCTGCGCGCTGCCGCGGCTGTGGCGGCAGACGCGCGTCGAGGTCGGCGTGCCGGCGCTGGCGACGCTCGCGGCGCTGGTCTCGCTCGCCCTCGCGCTGTTCGTCGCCTCGTCCCGGTTCCCGCGGCGCGAGATGGAGTGGGCCGCCGTCACCGGCGTGGCGCACGCGCTGTTCTTCCTGACCTGCCTGGTCGCGATCCCGGTCCGGCCCGACGACGAGGGCCGGTCGCGACGCTGGCTGGCGGCGCTGCTCGTGTCGATCGTGCTGGGCCAGTCGCTCGCCGTGTGGGGCGGCCTCACCGGGCCGGCGCTCCGGCCCACGGGCACGCTCGGCAACCCGAACGCGCTCGGCGCGGTGGCGGCGGCCTGCGGCCTGGGGCTGGCCGGGCTGTGGGGCCTCACGCCGCGCTCGTTCCTGCTCGTGCTGCTCTCGTTGCCGCTCGTGCTGGCCACCGGCTCGCGCGGCGCGGTGGCGGCCCTGTCGGTGACGCTGCTGCTGCTCGCGGTGCGGCGCCGCCGCTGGAAGCTGCTCACCGCGCTCGCCGCGACCGCCGCGCTCGTGCAGGTGGTGCCCAACCCGCTCGTCGCGCGCCTCGCGCAGCTCGAGCCCGAGCACAGCTTCACGCGGCCCTTCCTGTGGCAGGCCGCGCTGCGCTCGATCGCCGCGCATCCGCTCGGCATCGGCCCGGCGATGAACCAGTACGTCTTCCCGGCGCAGGCCTGGGACGCCGAGCACCCCTGGCTGCTGCACCAGCGCCACTCGGTGGGGCTGACGCACAACGTGCTGCTCACGCTCGCGCTGGAATGGGGCTGGCTGGCCGGCGCCGCGGCGGTGCTGCTGTCGCTGTGGGGCCTGCGGCGCCTGCTGGCGCTGCCGCGGCGCGACGACCGCCTGGGCCTGGGCGCCGCGCTCGCCGCGACCGTGCTGTTCCTCGAGATGCAGGTCGACGGCCTCGAGCAGAACCCGATCGCCTTCTCGCTGTTCCTGCTGCTGGCCGCCTGCGCGCTGACGCGCCTGCCGCGCGCGGAGGGTCCGGGCCTCGCGCTGCCGGGGCGGCTGACGGCCGTGCTGCTCGCGGCGGCGCTGCTGTCGCTGACCGGCGTGGCGGCCTGGCGTGTGCGCGGGCTCGCCGCCGAGCGCGCCGCCGACGACGCGGTGGCCGCCTTCCGCGACGGGCGTCTCGATCGCGCGGGCGCCCGCGCCCTGGTCGAGCACGCCGAGGCGACCCTGCCGCACGAGGAGATGGTGGCCCTGCTGCGCTGCGAGCTCGAGGAGCTCGAGTTCCAGCGGCGGCTCGACGCCTCGGCGCCCTACGCGCAGCTCGTCGAGGCGGCCGAGCGGGCGCGCGCGGCGCTCGAGCTGGCCCGCCAGGTCAATCCCGCCGACCCCGGGCTGCCGCAGCGCGAGGCGGCCCTCGAGAACGAGCTCCACTACCGCACGGGCCGCGGCAAGGACTGGCAGCGCTCGCTCGAGGCCCTGCAGGCCGTGCTCGCGCTCGACCCGCTCGACGTCGAGACGCACTGGGACCTGGCCCACATCGCGCAGCGCGCCGGACTCCACCAGCTGCGTGACGAGCAGGTGAAGATCGTGTTCGAGCTCGAGCCCGACTACGCCCTGGCCTGGGACGGCCTGGCCCGCCTGCTCGAGTCCGACGGCGACCTCGAGGGCGCCCTCCACGCCTACGTCCGCGCCGAGGAGGCGCTGCTCAACTGCGCGATCAAGGTCCACTTCCCCGAGCCGGGGAGCAGCGCTTTCTACCGCAACAACCTCGAGACCGTGGACCTGGCCGCGGTGAGGGCGCACATCCGATCGCTGCGCCAGACGCTTTACTTCTGACGCCCATGCCGTACCCTGCGGGCACATGGTGATGGACCGGCTTGGTTAGGCATTCCCCCGAACGCGCGGTGGAGCGGCATCTCGGTCAGGAGTGCGCGCGGCTCGCGCTCGATCGCAAGGCGTCGGCGGTGCGGCTGCTCTTCGTGGGCGACACCCTGGGGATCGCGGACTACTTCGTGCTGGCCACCGTGCACAACCGCCGGCAGGCGCGCGCCATCCGCGACGCGATCCGCGTGGCGCTCAAGGCCGAGGGCGCGGGCGTGCCCCGCTTCGCCAGCGAGGATCCCGAGGGCCGCTGGTCGCTCTACGACTACGGCGGCGTCGTCGTGCACCTCTTCGACGAGGAGGGGCGCCGCTACTTCGACCTCGACCGGCGCTGGCGCGACGCGCCCGAGCTGAAGATCGAGGAGCCCAGCGGGAACGGGCATGGCGGCTGACCGGCGTGGCGGCTGAGCGGCCCGAGGCGGCCCTCGAGTTCGTGCGCGAGCTGGCCCTGCAGGCCGGCGGCGTGGTCATGCGCTGGTTCCGCGGCGAGTACGCGGTCCACGACAAGGACGGCCAGCCCGTCACGATCGCCGACCAGCAGTCGAACGCGCTCATCGTCGCGGCGCTCGCCGAGCGCTTTCCCGCCGACGGCATCCTGGCCGAGGAGACGCCCGTCACCGACGACCGCTGGAGCACCAGCGAGCGCTGCTGGGTGGTCGATCCGCTCGACGGCACCTCCGACTTCGTCAAGGGCCGCGAGGGCTTCGCGGTCATGATCGGGCTGCTCGAGCGCGGGCGGCCGCGGCTCGGCGTCGTGCACGTGCCCAAGGCCGGGCGCACCTTCGTCGGCGCGGTGGGCCTGGGCGCGTGGGAGGAGCGCGGCGCGCGGGCCGGCGAGCCGCCCGCCGAGCGCAGGCCGCTGCGCTGCTCGCCGCGCGCGCAGACCTCCGAGCTGCGCGTCATCGCCTCGATCGCCCACCGCGACCAGCGCCTCGAGGCCGCGCTCGCCGCGCTCGCGCCCCAAGAGACCCTCTCCGTCGGCAGCGTCGGCTACAAGGTCGGCAAGATCGCCGCCGACGAGGCCGACCTCTACGTCGCAACCACGCCCTCGATCCACCTCTGGGACACCGTCGGGCCCGAGGCGATCCTCGTCGCGGCCGGTGGCTCGATGTTCGACCTCGATGGCCGGCCGCTCGACTACTCGGGGCCGGCCCTCAACCATCCCCGCGGCCTGCTCGCCACCAACGGTGCCTGTAGTGACGCGGTGATCGCCAAGCTGCGGGGGATGTTCCCGACGCTCGAGTAGGCGGGCGGGGGCCGCGCAGCGGCTGGCTCGGGGTCGGCTCCGGCCCTCTCATTCGCCCGGTCCGGACCTTCAGGGAAGTCACGGAGTCCACGGAGCACCGGGCTCATAGGAGGGCCTGCGCCGACCCCCGGCCGCGCCGCTGCGCGGCCCCTCTGCGGCTCCGCCACCGGTGTCTCTGGCACGTCCTCGCCGCTTGCCAGCGCGGCTTGTGTACAGATTCCCGCAGTGTAATTGGGTGGGTCGGGCCACACCGCGAGCGGAAGGCTGATAGGGTCAGCATCGCGGAGTAGCAGGTATGAGGTCGATTCCAAGTCTTGCGATGCTCGGCGTACTCAGCGCGATGCTGTTCGCCACGGCGACTGCGGCGCA
>Ga0111539_10001771_pt1 | contig 28687 bp, 22 predicted proteins | sample RhiMethybrSRZTD1_FD_79667 | JGI IMG/M metagenome (GOLD analysis project Ga0111539, IMG submission 79667) | Populus rhizosphere microbial communities from Tennessee, USA - Rhizosphere MetaG P. TD hybrid SRZTD1 (version 2) (version 2) | ecosystem: Host-associated > Plants > Roots > Rhizosphere >...
CCGCATCCCGCAGCCGCCGCCTCCCGTGGAGCGGCCCGCCGGCCTCCCGGCGGGTGCCCGCGTCGTCGGGCTGGTGGGGCGGCTCGGGTGGAAGAAGGCGTACCCGGATCTCCTCGAGGCCGCGGTCCGCGTGCGCGCGAAGCGGCCCGAAGTCGAGTTCGTCATCGTCGGCGACGGCCCGCTACGCGGCGAGATCGCGGCGCAAGCCGCGCGCCTCGGGCTCGGCCCGCACCTGCATCTCCTCGGCGAGCTAAGCCCCGTCGCGCCGCTCCTCCGCGGCTTCGACGTCTTCGTCATCTCCTCGATCATCGAGGGCATGCCGAACGCGCTCCTCGAGGCGCTGGCGCTCGAGCGTCCGGTGGTGGCGACGCGGGTCGGCGGCATTCCGGAGATCGTCACGCACGGCGAGAGCGGCCTCCTGGTGCCGCCGGCGGATCCCGCGGCCATGGCCGACGCCATCCTCCGCCTCCTCGACGACCCGCGCCTCGCGGCGGCCTGCGGCGCCGCCGGTCGCCGGACCGTCGAGGCCCGCTACGGCCTCGACGCCATGGCGGCCCGCTTCACGGCGCTCTACGAGGAGCTCGCGGCCGCGCGCGGGCTCGCGATTCCCGACGCGCAGCCCGCGATGGCGGCCCGCGTCGCGACGGGGGCCGCATGACGGCCGGGACCGTCGTCTTCCTCGTCGTGCTGGCGGTGCTCGCGTACCACTACGTGGGCTATCCCGTGACGCTCGCGGTCATCGCGGCGCTCCGCCGCGTCCGGCAGGTCCGGCCCGGCTCCGGGACGCCGAGCGTGACGCTCGTCATCTCCGCCTACAACGAGGAGGAGGTCCTTCCCGCCAAGCTCGAGAACGCGCTCGCGCTCGACTACCCGAAGGACCGGCTGGAGATCGTCGTGGCGTCGGACGGCTCCACGGACCGTACCGTCGCGATCGCGCGCGAGTTCGCGGCGCGTGGCGTCGTCGTGCACGAGTACCGGGCGAACCGCGGGAAGAACGCCGCGCTGAACGAGACGGTGCCGCTCGCGCACGGCGAGATCGTCGTCTTCACCGATGCGAACGGGATGTACCGCCCCGACGCCATGCGCCGCCTCGTCGCCTACTTCGACGACCCGCGCGTCGGCTCGGTGTGCGGCGAGCTCATCTACCTCAACTACAGCAAGAACCCGGTGGCCGAGGGATACGGGACCTACTGGCGGTTCGACCAGCTCCAGAAGCGTCTCGAGAGCGACCTGCAGACGCTCCTCGGCGCCAACGGGTCGATCTTCGCCATCCGCCGGAGCCTCCATCGCCCGCTTCCGAACACGGTCTGCAACGACATGGTGCTGCCGATCCTGATCGCCGCCGCCGGCCACGCGGTGGTCTACGCGCCCGATGCCGTCTCGACGGAGGCGGGCTCGGCGGACCTGCGCGAGGAGCTCCGCCGCCGCTCGCGGATCATCGCCCGCGGCATCCTCGGGGTGCGCGCGGTCGCCGGCGAGGTGCTCGGCGCCCGCCGCTGGCTCCTCGGCTGGGCGCTCCTGTGGCGGAAGGCCGTGCGCTACGCGATGCCGCTCTGGTTCCTGCTCCTGCTCGTGAGCAGCGCCTTCCTGCCCGCGCCCTTCCATCTGCTCTGCCCGCTGCAGCTCGCGGGCTGGCTCGCCGCGCCGATGGCCGCCAAGCTGCCGCAGGGGCGGCTCCGCCGGCTCGCCTCGCCCGTCCTCTACCTCGGCGTCGGCACGCTTGCCGCGTTGCTCGCCTGGGTGCAGCTCCTCGCCGGCCGCGACTTCAGCAAATGGGAGACGGTGTCCCGCCCGCACGAGCAGGGGGCCGACGCCGTAGCCCCCGACTCCATGAGGGAGGCGGGATGAAGGTCCACGCATTCTCGGTCGACGTCGAGGACTGGTATCAGGTCTCCGACTTCGAGGAGCTGGTCGAGTTCGCCGCCTGGCGGTGGTATGAGAGCCGGGTCATCGGCAACACGGAGCGCATCCTCGGTCTGCTCGCGGAGGCGCGCGTGAAGGCGACGTTCTTCATCCTGGCCTGGAACGCGGAGCGGCATCCGGCGCTGCCGCGGATGATCGCGGCGGCGGGGCACGAGATCGCCAGCCACGGCTATGCCCACCGGCTCGCGTACGAGGTCGGCGCCGACGCGTTCCGCGCCGACGTCGAGCGCTCGAAGAAGCTGCTCGAGGATCTCACCGGCCAGGAGGTCGTGGGCTATCGCGCGCCCTCGTTCTCGGTCACGGCGCGCTCGCTGTGGGCGATCGACGTGCTGCTCGATCTCGGCTTCCGCTACGACTCGAGCATCCTGCCGGTGCGCGACCAGCTCTACGGCATCCCGAACGCCCACCGCTTCCCGTACCCGATCACGCGCGAGGGGCTGTCGCTCACCGAGTTCCCCGTCTCGACGGTGCGGTTCGCGGGGCGGACGCTGCCGCTCGGCGGGGCCTACCTCCGCCTGTTCCCCTACGCGTGCACGCGCTGGGGGCTCCGGCGCATCGAGGCCGAGGGGAAGTCGGCCATGCTCTACGTGCATCCCTGGGAGCTCGACCCCGAGCAGCCGCGTCTCCGCGTGCGCGGCAAGCGGGGCTTCTCGACGCATTATCTCCGCCTCCGCTCGACGGAGGCCAAGGTCCGACGGATGTTGGCAGACTTTCGCTTCGCACCCGCCGCTCAGGTCCTCGAGCTGGAGCCGTCCTACGGGCTCCGGCCGGTCCTGGACGTGGCGCGACGCTGACAAAGGGGGGGCCAGGACATGACGACGGCCACGGTGAAGGAGTCGATGAAGCAGTGGCTCCGCTCTTACGGGGTGACCAAGCGGCACCTCAACTTCCCGCAGTACTACGTGCCCTTCCTCTTCGGCGCGGGCCGCGCCTTCGTGCCGCAGTCGCTCACGCTCGAGCTCACGTTCCGCTGCAACCTCGCGTGCCAGATGTGCCCCCTCGACCTGCCGCAGCTGATGCACGACGGCGGGCACAAGGAGTTCATCAAGGAGCGCAAGGCCGTCGAGCTCACGAGCCCCGAGATCCACACCGTCATCGACGACCTCGCGCGCTTCGGGGTGAAGAACCTGACGCTCACCGGCGGCGAGGCGTTCCTCCGGCACGACATCCTCGAGATCATCGAGCACGTGAAGCAGACGCCGATGAAGCTCTGCGTGAACACCAACGGCTGGTACCTCCGGCCGCAGGTGGCCGAGAAGCTCGTCGACCTGAAGGTCGACAGCATGTCGGTGTCGATCGACGGCCCGGACGCGACGCACGACGAGATCCGGCGCGGCAAGGGCAGCTTCAAGCGGCTCTCCGAGGGCATCGCCAACGTCGTCGCCGCGAAGAGGGCCCGCGGCGTGAACCGTCCCTACGTCGGCATCACGTGCACGATCTTCGCGCTGAACCAGCACAACTTCAGCGAAGTCATTGACGCGGTGTCCGACCTCGGCGTGACGTCGGTCGACTACGAGTACATGTTCTACACCACGCAGGACGCGATCGACCGCACGCGCGCGATGATCCCGCTGCCCTACCGTCCGAAGGAGGAGAACCAGATTCTCCCCGACGAGCTGCGCAAGGTGGACGCCGACACGTTCATGTCGCAGGTGAAGCGGGCCGAGGCGCAGGGCGAGAAGTACAACATCCCGGTGTCGTTCGGGCCGCCCTTCAAGACGAAGGAGCAGATCCGGCTGCGCTTCGAGGACCCCGACTACGCGTTCGTCGAGAAGTGCTTCTACCCGTGGAAATCGGCGCGCATCAACCCGTACGGCGACGTCTACTCGTGCTCGATCGACGTCGAGTTCGGCAACGTGCGCGAGAAGCCGTTCAGCAAGATCTGGAACAACGACGCCTACCGCACCTTCCGGAAGACCCTGAAGGAGCGCCAGCTCTTCCCGAAGTGCACCAAGTGCTGCGCGCTGAACAACCAGTTCTGGCGCTACCTCCCGACGCCCTGAGGCCATGACGAGCAATCATTCCGAGATCCGTGCCGGCCTGATCGGCTGCGGGCGCATCGCCCGCGTGCACGTGCGCCACCTGAAGACGTTGCCGCACGTGCGGCTGGTCGGGGTGTGCGACGTGGACCCCGAGCGCGCGCGCGCCTTCGCCGCCGAGGCGGGCGCCGCCGAGTGGGTGTCCGAGCCCGACGAGCTCTTCCGCCTCGGCGTCGACGCCGTGCACGTGCTGACGCCGCCCACGAGCCACGCCGACACGGCCGTGGCCGCGCTCGAGCAGGGCGTGCACGTCCTCGTCGAAAAGCCCATGGCCACGTCGACCGCCGCGGCCGCGCGCATGCAGGCGGCGGCGACGGCGGCACGCCGGCTCCTCTGCACCGACCACAATCGGCTCTTCGACCCGGTGATCGTCCGCGCGCGCCAGATGCTCGAGAGCGGGATGCTCGGCACGCTTCTCTCGGCCGAGGCCTACCAGGGCGTGAACGTGCAGGAAGGCGGCCCCGCGGCGGCTCCCCTCGCGATGTGGCTCAACCTCGCGCCGCACCCGCTCTACCTGCTGCGCGCCTTCATCGGCGACATCACGGAATCGCAGGCGTACGCGGGCCAGCTGGGCGAGATCCGCGCCGTGCTCCGCGGCAGCCGCGCGCTCGGCTTCCTCTGCTTCAGCCCGGGCGCGTCGCCGTACCTGAACGCGCTCACGCTGCACGGGACGAAGGCGACGCTGCACATCGACCTCAACACCATGACGCTCGTCCAGCGCCGCACGCGGCGGCTCCCGAGCATGCTCGCCAAGGCGGCGCTCAACGTCGACGTCGGCGTGCAGCTCTTCGCCAGCACGGCGCGGACGACGCTGCAGGTCGCGACCGGCCGCATGGGGACCTATCCCGGTATCGGCGAGGTGATCCGCCGCTTCCACGACGCGATCGCGAGCGGCGGCCCGGCGCCCGTCGGCCCCGAGGACGGGCACGCGGTGGTCGCGCTGCTCGACGGCCTCTGGGCACAGACGCACGGCGCGGCGCACGCGGCGCGCACGCGGCGCGCCCCCGCGCGCCCCGCGCCCGGCGGCAAGGTCGTGCTGGTGACGGGCGCGTCGGGCTTCCTCGGCCGCCGGGTCGTCGAGGCGCTCGCGGCCCGCGGCCACCAGGTGCGGGCGATGGTCCGGTTCCCCTGTCTCGAGGTGGAGTCGGAGCGCGTCGGAGAGGTGACGGCGACGCTCGGCGAGGACGCGAGCGTCGCGGCGGCGCTCGAGGGCGTGGACGCGGTCGTCCACTGCGCCGCGCGCGTCGCCCGGCGGGGGACCCGCGACGACTTCTTCCGCGACAACGTCGACGGCACGCGGCACCTGCTCGAGGCGGCACGCCGGGCGGGCGTCCGGCGCTTCGTGCACGTGAGCTCGATCGCGGTCTACGGGGTCGAGCGCGGCCTCGAGCGCGTCGCCGAGGACGCGGCGTACGACCCGCATCCCGACTGGCGCGGCGCGTACACGTGGTCGAAGCTCGAGGCGGACCGCCTCGTGGTCGAGCGCGGCGAGGCGCTCGGCCTCGAGACGATCGTGCTCCGCCCGGGCATCCTCGTCGGCGCCGGCGGGCCGGAGTTCACCGCGCGGCTGACGCTCGGCCGGCTCCGGGGGCGCGTCTTCATCGTCGGGCGTCCGGGCCAGCGGCTGCCGCTCTGCCACGTCGACGACGTGGCCCGTGCCGCGGCGCTCGCCGTGACGGCGCCGTCGGCCCGGGGCGCCTACAACCTCGTCGACGACGCGCTGACGCAGCGCCAGTGGCTCCGCGAGCGCGAGGCGGCGGGCTGGCCGTTCCGCCCCGTCTACATTCCTCCGGTCGTCGCCGCCGTGCCGGCGCTCGCGCTCGAGACGGTGGCGCGTCTCACGGGCCGCGGCCGGCCGGCGCTGTCGCGCTACCGCGTGCGGCGCGCGACGGAGAGCGTCCGCTTCGAGACCGGGCGCGCAGTCCGCGACCTCGCCTGGACGCCCGAGACCGGTGTCGGCCGGGTCACGACGGACGGCCCGGCGCCGCGGCGCCACGCCCCAGTCGCGTCGGCCGTCGGCGGCGCGGTGGTCGCGGATCCGGGGGGTGCGTCCTGAGCCCCGAGGAGCAGATGCGGAAGGCGCTCCTCATCAGCTACCGCTTCCCGCCCCAGGGCGGCGGCGGCGTGCAGCGCACGCTCAAGTTCACGAAGTACCTCCGCGACTTCGGCTGGGAGCCGGTGGTGCAGACGGCGCGGAACCCGTACTGGCCGCTCCGCGACGACTCGCTCCTCGAGGACGTGCCGCCCGGCGTCCACGTGTACCGCACGCCGTCGTTCGAATTCGAGCGGCTCGAGCAGCGGCTCGCGGGCCTCGCGGGCCAGGGCGCGAAGGGCAGCCGCGGCCCGGCGAACGGCGACGTCTCCCCGGCCACGGCGCGCGGCGGCGGGCGCGGGCGCGGCGGCGTCCTGAACGCGATCCGCGGCGCGGTGCACCGCCGGCTCCTCGTGCCGGACGCCCAGATCGCCTGGCTGCCGGGCGCCCTGGCGCACAGCCTCAAGATCGCGCGACGCGAGGGCATCCGCGTCGTGTACACGACGTCGCCGCCGAACTCGGTGCAGATCCTCGGCGGCCTGGTCGCGAAGCTGCTGCGGCGCCCGTGGGTGGCGGACTTCCGCGATCCGTGGACCGACGGGCCCCGGCGCCAGCAGGCCTACGTCGACAACGGGATGCGCGAGCGGCTCGAGCGGGCCGCCGAGCGCTGGATCGTCCGCCGCGCCGACCGCGTCCTCGTGAGCGCGGAGCCGCTGCGCGCGCGTTTCCTCGCGAAGTATCCGTTCCTTCGTCCCGAGAAGGTGATCGCGCTGACCAACGGCTTCGACCCCTCCGACTTCCAGGCCTCCGAGGACGCCAGCCGCGACCTCGAGCCCGGCTGCTTCCACGTCTCCGGCGCCGGCAACATCGAGGCGATGTTCGACGCGCGGCCGCTGCTACGCGCGCTCGCCGCGGCGATGGCCGCCGACGAGGGGCTCGCCGAGGACCTCCACGTCAACCTGATCGGAGCGCGCAAGGGCAAGTACGAGGCCGACATCCGCGCCCTCGGGCTGACCGGCCGCGTCCGCTACGTCGGCTGGGTCCAACACGCGCAGAGCCTCCGCTATCTCGGGCAGAGCGACGTGCTCCTCATGTGCCAGCTCCCGCACGCGGGCGGCGGCGGCGAGAAGCTGTCGGTCAAGTTCTTCGAGTACCTCTATCTCCGCAAGCACATCCTCTGCCTGTCCGTGCCCGGGCTCACGGCGGATCTCCTCGCCGAGAGCGGGCTCGGGACGGTCGTCCATCCCGACGACGTCGAGGGCATCAAGAACGCGCTCCTCCGCCTCTATGCGCGGCGCGGCGAGCCGCCCCGCGCGAACGCGAGCCTGATCGCGCGCTACGACCGGCGCACGCTCACCGGGCGCCTCGCCGGGATCTTCGACGAGCTCGACGGCGCGCGCGCCGCGGCCTGGCACGCGGCCCGTCCCGAGGCGGTCGAGGGTCGTTGACCATGTCGAGCATGCAGACACCCGCCATCGTCCTCGGCCTCGGCCAGAACGGGCTCGCCACCGCCCGCGCCCTCGGCCGCGTCGGCATTCCCGTGATCGGCATCGACTCGGACCTGCAGCAGCCCGGCGCCCAGACGCGGTACGCGCGGAAGATCCGGTGCCCCGAATTCTCGGTGGAAGGGCCGGGGCTGGTCGAGTGCCTCGAGCGCATCGCGGACGAGCTCGGCACGAAGGCCGTCCTGTTCCCGTCCGGCGACATCAACCTGACGGTCGTGTCGGAGTACCGCGAGCGGCTCGCCGCGCGCTTCCACGTCTCGCTGCCGTCGCGCGAGGTGTTGCACACGATCCTCGACAAGAAGGCCTTCTACCGCTTCGCGCAGGAGCACGGTCTGCCGATCGCGAACACGTGGTTCGTCGACGATCCGGAGCAGACGCGCGCCCTCCGCGGCCAGGTTCGCTATCCGGCCCTCATCAAGCCGTACCAGCCGACCTCCGCCTGGCGGAAGGCATTCGACACCCGCCTCTTCATCGCCAACGGCGACGACGATCTCGTGGCGCTCTACGACCGGCTCTGGGCCGTGCACCAGGATCTCCTGGTGCAGGAGTACATCCCGGGGAGCGACGGCGACCTCTGCTGGGGCGTCACCTATCTGCGGGCCGACAGGAGCCCGGCGGCGGTGTGGACGGGACTGAAGCTCCGCCAGTACCCGCGCGGCTTCGGCACCGCGACGCTCGCGGAGAGCCGCTGGCAGCCCGAGGTCGCCGAGACGACGCTGCACACGCTCCGGACGCTCGGCCACACCGGCTACGGCGTCGTCGAGTTCAAGCGCGACGCGCGCGACCGCTCGCTCCGCATCACCGAGGTCACGGGCGGGCGGACGTGGTTCCCGCACGGCATCGTCACGCGCGCGGGCATCAACCTGCCGTACATCTGGTACTGCGACGTGCTCGGGCTGCCGCTGCCGGGACCGACGCTGAACGGGCAGGGTTTCGAAGAGGGCCTGCGCTGGATCCACGAGGAGCGCGACCTGAAGACCGTGTGGCTCTACTTCCTCGGCCGCGACGGCTTCGGCGTCCGCGACTGGCTCCGCTCGTATCGCGGACGGCGGACCTATGCGTACGCGGCGTGGGACGACCCGGGTCCGATCCTCATGTCCATCCGGCGCGTGCTGCGGACGGGGATGCGCCGCCTCAAGCGCCGCCCATCGGGCGGGCCGAAGAGCGGCAAGCGGCCGACGAACTGGTTCGATCTCGCCGTGGGAGCACGCAATGGCTGACGCCACCGACGATCGCCGCCTGGCGGCGCTCGGCATCGGCGGCCGCCTCGAGGAGGGGGCGGGGCGCGAGCTCGTCGAGTCGGCGGGCCGCCTCGAGGCCGGCGATGCGCCGATCCTCGACGCGGGCCTCCACGCCGCGGACATGGCGCACGCGATCGCGCTCGTCGAGGCAGGCGCCCTCCCACGTGACGTCGGCGCGCGGCTCGTCGATCTGCTCCTCGAGCTCCGGCGCGTCCCGCAGCCGGAGCGCCCGGCGGACCCGCTCCTCGGCGATGCCTTCGCGAATCGCGAGGCCTGGCTCGCGGCGCGCGACTCCGAGGCCGCGGGATGGCTCTGCGCGGGGCGGGCGCGCCGCGAGGGCACGACCACTTCGTACCACATCGCGGTCCGCGAGCGACTCCTCGCCCTGGGCGACTCGCTGCGCGTGGCCGGGAGCCGCCTCGTCACGCTCGCGGAGACGCACGTCGAGACGCTGACGCTCGACTACACCTACCTCCAGCAGGCGCAGCCGACGACGCTCGCGCACTATCTGCTCGGCTTCACGTACCCGCTGCTGCGCGACCTGGACCGCCTCCGCGCGTGCTACGAGCGGACGAATCGCTGCCCCGCGGGGGTCGGCGGCATCAACGGCGCGCGCTGGCCGCTCGACCGGCGCCGCGTGGCCGAGCTGCTCGGCTTCGACGACGTCGTGACGCATGCGCGCGACGGCATGTGGCAGGCGGACCAGCCCGTCGAGGTGATGGGCGTCGTCGTGGCGGCGCTGCTGAACCTCGACCGCCTCGCCGAGGACCTCCAGGTCTGGTCGACGGCCGAGTTCGGCCTCGTCGAGCTGGCCGACCGACACGCGCGCGGCAGCATGGTGATGCCGCAGAAGAAGAACCCCTACGCGCTCGCCTTCGTGCGCGGCACCGCGAGCGCGATGATCGGCCGTCTCGCGGCGGCGGCGACGCTCGGCCGCACGCCCTCGGGGCAGGTCGACAACCGCATCTTCGCGTACGGCGACGTGCCGCGGGCGCTCGACCTCGCGACGGACACCGTGCGGCTCATGAGCGCCGTCCTCGGCGGCCTCGCGTTCGACCGCGAGCGCATGGCGCGCCGCGCGGCGGAGAGCTTCGCGCAGGCGACGGACCTCGCGGAGGCGCTCGTGACGGCCGCCGGCCTGGACTACCGCAGCGCGCATCGCGTCGTCGGCCGCGCCGTCGGCCTCGCCGTCGACCGCGGGCTCTCGCCGGCGGCGCTCACGCCCGCGCTGCTCGACGAGGCGGCCCGCGCTCTCCTCGAGCGGCCGCTCGAGATCGACGCCGCCGCCGTCCGCGATGCGCTCGACCCGACACGCGCCGTCGCGGGGCGGACCGGGCTCGGCGGCGCCGCGCCGGCCGCCGTCCGCGACATGCTCGCCGACTGCACGGGACGGCTCGCCGCCGCCGCGCGCTGGCATGCGGACGCGACCGGCCGCCTCCGCACCGCCGCCGACGCCCTCGACGCCCGGGCCCGCGAGCTCACGGCCAATCCGCACGAGCGCGCGCCGCGGGCGTCCCGCGCCTGACTCGCACGACGAAGCTCACATCCTTCAGGAGGTCGCACTCATGAGACCGATTCTCGACTTGCCCACGCGCACGACCAAGCCGCGGGAGACCGGCATCACCCACGTGCTCGACAAGGGCCTCGGGCTGCGCCAGATCGAGGACCTCCTCGAGACCTGCTCCGGCCTGATCGACATCGTCAAGTTCGGCTGGGGGACGGGCTACGTCACGCAGAACCTCGAGGCGAAGATCGCGGCCTATCGCGAGGCGGGCGTGCCCACCTGCTTCGGCGGCACGCTGCTCGAGCTCGCGATCCTGCAGGGCCGCTTCGACGAGTTCCGGCGCGAGCTCCGGCGGCTCGGCATGACGCACGCCGAGCTCTCGACCGGCGTCATCGAGCTCACGCCCGAGGAGCGCTTCGACTACATCCGCGCCCTCTCGCGCGACTTCGTCGTGCTCTCGGAGGTGGGCTCCAAGGACGCCCAGCGCATCATCCCGCCCTACCTCTGGGTGGAGCAGACCGAGGCCGACCTCGCCGCGGGTAGCTGGCGCGTCATCTGCGAGGCGCGCGAGAGCGGCACCGTCGGCATCTACCACACCAGCGGCGAGGTGAAGGCGGGTCTCATCGAAGAGATCGTCCACCGCGTCGACCCGGGCCGCCTCGTCTTCGAGGCGCCGCTGAAGGCGCAGCAGGCGTGGCTGGTTCAGAAGTTCGGCAGCAACGTGAACCTCGGCAACATCCCGACGACCGACGTGATCGCGCTCGAGACGATCCGCCACGGCCTCCGCGCCGACACCATGGGCCACCACTTCGACGTCGAGGGCTTCAACGCCGCGCGGACGGCGAAGCCGGCGGAGCCCACCGCCTCCGAGGCCGGCCGGAAGCGATAGCGGCATGGGTGCAGCGAAGACCATCGTGGTCACCGGAGCCGGCGGCTACGTCGGGAGCGCGCTCGTCGTGCGCCTGGCGGAGGCGGGGCACCGCGTGATCGGCTTCGGGCACGCGAGCGCGTATCCCGCGCTCCGCGCCCGGGTCCCGCGCGAAGTCCGGCTCGTGGCGGGCGAGCTGACCGACGGCGACGCGCTCCGCGCGCTCACCGAGGGGGTGGACGTGGTCGTGCACTCCGGGTCGGTCACCGGCGAGAACGCCTGCCGGCGCGACATGGGCGCGGCGGTGCGGGCGATCGTGCGCGGCACGCGGACGGTCGTGGATGCGGTCGCGGCGACCCGCGTGCCGCTCCTGATCCACGTCTCCACCTATGCCGTCTACTCGACGTTCCGCGAGCGTCCGATGCCGCTCACCGAAGATACCGCGCTCGAGCCCGACGACCTCTACGGGACGCTCAAGGCCGAGGCGGAATGGGAGGCGGCGCGCGTGCCGTCGGTCGCGCTTCGCCTGACCAACGTCTACGGCCGCGGCGCCGGCATCGTCCTCAAGCGGGACGTGGTCGGGCACTTCGTCCGCGCGACGCAGGAGGGCAGGGCGCTCCGCATGTTCGGCGACGGCGGCCAGGGCATCGACTTCGTCCACGTCGACGACGTCTGCCGCGTGGTCGCGGGCGTGGCGGACCTCGCGCCGTCGGGACGCCCGCGGGTCCTGAACGTGGGCTCGGGCGGCGTCGTGTCGATCCGCGCCCTCGCGGAGGCCTTCGCGCGCGTCGCGCGACTCGCCCTGAGCCGCGAAATTGGGCTCGTCACGGAGCCGGCGCCGCCGGGGAAGATCTGGCCCGACCGCTGGGTGTCGATCGAGCGCCTGCGGGCCTGCTTCCCATGGTTCCCCGGCACGTCGCTCGAGGCCGGGATCGAGGAGTTGCTGCGCGCCCGCTGGGCGGAGGCCGCATGAGCCGCATCCAGGTCGCCAAGCCGTACGTGCCCGCCGAGGACGTCGACACGATCCTGCGCGAGGCCCGCACCGTCCTCGAGAGCGGCATGCTCATGCAGGGGACGTGGGTGAAGCGCTTCGAGGAGGAGTTCGCGGCGTACTGCGGCACCCGCTTCGCCCGCGCCGTCAGCTCCGGGACGGCCGCCCTGCACGGCATCCTCGACTACTACGGCGTCCGCGACCGCGAGGTGCTGCTCCCCGTGAACACGTTCCTCGCCTCCGGCAACGCGGTCCTGTTCGCGGGCGGGACGCCGGTGTTCGCCGACGTCGACCCGGAGACGCTCCTCGTCGACGTGAGCGATCTCGAGCGCCGCATCACCGCGAAGACGGCGGGCGTGATCCTCGTCCACGTCGCCGGCCTGATCACGCAGGAGCTCGACCGGCTCCGGGCCCTCTGCCGCGCGCGCGGGCTCTTCCTGATCGAGGACGCCGCGCATGCCGCCGGCTCGGGCCGCGGCAGCGAGCGCGCCGGCGGGCTCGTCGACGCGGGCGCGTTCTCCCTCCTCGCCACCAAGGTGATCACCGCCGGCGGCGAGGGCGGCGTGGTGACGACGAACGACGAGAAGCTCGCGCACCGCATCGTCAGCCTCCGCTTCCACGGCGAGGATCACACGCGCGGCATCCAGGACCGCATCGGCTACAGCTGGCGCATGACCGAGCTGCAGGCGATCGTCGGCACGACGCAGGTACGGCGCCTCGACGAGATCGTCGGCCGGCGCATGCAGATCGCGGCGTCGTACGATCGCGCCTTCGCGGCGCTGCCCCGCGTCCGGGCGCTCCGCACCGCCGAGGGCGACCGCATCGCCTACTACAAGTACCCGCTCCGGCTGCTGCCGCCCCTCGAGCGGCGCGCCGTGCAGCAGCGGCTCGACAAGGAGTTCGACGTCCAGACGGGCACCTCGTACTGGCCGCCGTGCCATCTCCAGCCCGCCTACCGGCAGGCCTTCGGCTACCGCGAGGGCGACTATCCCGTCGCCGAGAAGGCGCTCGATCAGACGATCGCGCTGCCCATGCACTGCTGGCTCACCGACGACGAGATCCGGCGCGTGGTCCACGCCGTGTCCACGGTGTGCGCCTAGCGAATCATGAGTATCGGAACCGGCACCGCGGGCGCGCGGCCGATGCGCCTCCTCCTCGTCATCGACGAGCTCGACGTCGGGGGCACGGAGCAGCAGATCGTGGAGCTGGTGCGGCACCTGCCGCGCGCGCGTTGGACGCCGGTCGTCTGCTGCTTCCGCCCGGGCCGGAAGGCCGCCGAGATCGAGGGCCTCGGGGTGCGCGTCGTGCACCTGCCGAAGCGCGGCCGCGTCGACCTCCGGCTGGTGCGTTCGTTGATCAGCCTCATGCGTAGCGAGCGTTTCGACGTGGTGCAGACCTTCCTCATCGGCGCCAACCTCTGGGGGCGCCTCGCGGCGCTCGTCGCCGGCGTCCCGGTGGTCGTCGCCTCGGAGCGCAACGTCGACGTGTGGGAGGAGCCGGCGAAGCGCTGGCTCGGGCTCGGGCTCGCGCGCTTCACCGACCGCGTCGTCGCCAACGCCGAGGCGGTGCGCGAGTACCTGGTCGGCCGCGGCGCCGATCCCCGGCGTGTCGTCACGATTCGGAATGGTGTCGACTTCGGCCGTTTCGCGACGGCGATCGACCGCGCGGCCGTCCGCCGGGGCCTGGGCTTCGCACCCGAGCACACGGTCGCCGCGGTGGTCGCGCGGCTCGAGCCGCAGAAGGGGCAGGACGTGGTGCTCGAGGTGGCGTCGCGGCTCCGCGACCGCTTCCCGGCGCTGCGCTGGCTCCTCGTCGGCGGCGGCGCCGCCGAGGGGAGCCTCCGTGCCGCGGCGGCGCGCCTCGGGCTCGACGATCGCGTCGTCTTCACCGGCTTCCGCACCGACGCGGCCGAGCTCCTGCGCGCCGCCGACCTGTCCGTGCTCGTGTCCACCAAGGAGGGCCTCTCGAACACGCTGCTCGAGTCGCTCGTCGCCGGCCTCCCGGTGATCGCGTCGCGCGTCGGCGGCAACGCCGAGGTGGTGGCGGCGGGGGCGGGCGTCCTCGTGCCGCCGCGCGACGCAGACGCGCTCGCGGCCGCCGTCGAGCAGCTCCTCGCCGATCGCGCCGCCGCCGCCCGCATGGGCGCACGCGGGCGCGAGCACGTGCGGCGCGAGTTCGCCGTCGAGCGGATGGTGGCGGAGACCGCGGCGCTCTGGGACGAGCTGCTCGGCGTGCCGGCGTCGCGATCGCTGTCCCGGCCGGCGGCCGGCGAGTCGTCGCTGCGCTTCGAGGCGACCCCATGACCGCCATGCGGCGCATCGCCTTCCTCGTCTCCGAGTTCCCGCGCCCGGTGGACGCGTACATGCTGCGCGAGCTGACGGCGCTGGATGCGCGCGGCGTCGACCTGCGCATCTACAGCCTTCGCCGGCCGGCGCACACGGCGGTGCCGCGCGCCGCGGCGGCGCTCCGCGAGCGCGTCGTCTACGCGCCGCGGGCGGCGGACCGGGGCCTCTGGGCGACACACGCCGCCGCGGTCCGGTCGCAGGGTCGTGCGTATGCCGCGGCGCTCGGCGCGGCCGTCGCGGGCCACGCCGGCAGCCCGCGGCTCCTCGCGAAGGTGCTCGCCGTGTGGCCGCAGACGGTGTGGTTCGCGGATCGGGCGCGCCGCGACGGCATCGGCCACGTGCACGCGAACTGGGCCACCTATCCGGCCGCCGCCGCGGCGACGGTCGCGCGTCTCACCGGCCTCCCCTGGAGCTTCGCCGGGCACGCGTCCGACATCTACATCGACGCCACGAACCTGGCCGCCAAGGTGCGCGCCGCCGCGTTCGTCACCACATGCACCGAGGACAATCGGCGCTACCTGAGCGGGCTGGTCCCCGGGCTCGCCGACCGCGTGCACACCGTCTATCACGGCATCGACCTCTCGGCGGCCGCGCGCGTCGCACGGACGCCGGGCGCGGGGCTCGAGCTGCTGGCGGTCGGGACCCTCCGCGACTGCAAGGGCTTCGACACGCTCCTGCAGACGACGGCGCAGCTCCGGGCGGACGGAGTCCCGGCGCGCCTCACGGTCATCGGCGACGGGGAGGACCGGCCCGCGCTCGAGCGGCAGGCCCAGGGCCTCGGGCTCGGCGGCCACGTGACGTTCACGGGCTACCTGCCGCACGAGGAGCTCGCCCAGCACTACGCGCGCGCGACCGTGCTCGTGCATCCGGCGCGCTCGGCCAACCACTTCGGCATCCCGAACGTGATCCTCGAGGCGCAGGCCGCCCGCGTCCCGGTCGTGTGCACGCGCCTGCCCGCGCTCGCCGAGCTGCTCGAGGACGGCGTGAGCGGCATCTACGTCCCCGAGGACGACGCCGCGGCGCTGGCGACGACGCTCGCCGGCCTGTTCGCCGACCCGGCCCGCCGCGAGCGCATGGCCGACGCGGGATACCGTCGCGTGACCGAGCGCTTCGACATCGAGCGGACCGTCGAGCGGCTCCTGCCGCTCCTCGTGGGACGCGCGGCGTCCGCGCCGCGCCGCGAGGCGGTGGCGTGATGGGTCTCCTCGATCCCGGCTCGAAGGCGCGCGGCTACCTCCGGAACGCGCTCGGCGCGGGGCTGGCCGCGGCCGCGCGGCTCCGCGGCGCCCGGGCCGAGGCGCGCATCATCTACTACCACCGCATCGACGACGAGATGCACCGCTCCTGCGTCACCCCGGCGGCGTTCCGCGCGCAGATGCAGCTGCTCCGCGACCGCGGCTACCGCGTCGTTCCGCTCGGGGACCTCGCGCGCGGCCTCTCGGGGCGCGAGGCGTTCGCGCCGAAGACGGTCGCGATCACCTTCGACGACGGCTTCGCCGACAACCACCGGCACGCCTTCCCCGTGCTCGCGGCGCTCGGCCTCCCGGCCACGATCTTCGTCGCCACCGGCGCCGTCGGCGGCTCGCTGCGGGTCCTCCGCGACCGGCCGGGCGACCTCCCGGCGCTCACCTGGGCGCAGATCCGCGAGATGCAGCAGGGCGGGATCACGATCGGCTCGCACACGGTGAGCCATCCGCATCTCACGCGGTGCTCGGCCGACGCGCTCGCCCGCGAGCTCACGGACTCGCGCGCGGCCATCGCCGCCGAGACCGGCGTCGCGACGGACCAGTTCTGCTATCCGCACGGCGACGAGGACGAGGCGGTGCGCGCCGCCGTCCGGGTCGCCGGCTACCGTCTCGCCGTCGCCACGCGGCCCGGCCCCGTCACGACGGGCAGCGACCCGCTGGCGCTCGCGCGCACGTTCATCGCGCGCGACGACTCGCTCGCCGACTTCGAACGCAAGCTCGCCGGCGCCTTCGACGTCCTCCACCACGGCGTGCAGTGGCTGCGTGGCTGGACGACGCGGGCAGCCTGAAGAACCCAACGAGGAACATCGACATGTGTGGAATCGCCGGACGACTTGACCTACTCGCGCTCGCGCGCGACGGGCGCGAGGCCGACCCCGCGGCGCGGGCGACGGTCGAGGCCATGTGCGACTCGATCGTCCACCGCGGGCCCGACGGCGGCGCCGCGATCTCGCGTGGCCCCCTCACGATGGGGATGCGTCGCCTCTCGATCATCGACCTCGAGGGCGGGATGCAGCCGATCGCCAACGAGGACGAATCGCTGTGGCTCGTCTGCAACGGCGAGATCTACAACTACCGGGAGCTGTCGGCGGCGCTGAAGAGCCGCGGGCATCGCTTCCGGACGGCCAGCGACGTCGAGGTGATCCTCCACCTCTACGAGGACTACGAGCTCAACTTCGCGGCCCACCTGCGCGGCATGTTCGCCTTCGCGCTCTGGGACGCGCGGCTGCGCCGCCTGATCATCGGGCGCGACCGGCTCGGCCAGAAGCCGCTTTACTTCACCGCCGACCAGCGCCAGCTGCTGTTCGCGTCGGAGCTGAAGGCGCTGGTGGCCGCCGGCGTCGACCGCGAGCCGAACCTCGAGGCGCTGCACCACTACCTGACCCTCAGCTACGTCCCCGCGCCGTTCACCTGCTACAAGCGGGTCCACAAGCTCATGCCGGGCCATCTGCTGGTCGCCGACGAGAGCGGCATCCAGATGGACTCGTACTGGCGGATCGAGGATTCCGGCGAGCCGGAGGCGCTCTCGGTGCGCGACCGCGTGGAGACGCTCCGCGGGCTCCTCGCCGACGCCGTCCGGAGCCACCTCGTGAGCGACGTGCCGGTCGGCGTGTTCCTCTCGGGCGGCCTCGACTCGGCCACCGTGCTCTCGTACATGCGCGAGCAGGTCTCGGGTCCGATCTCGACGTTCTCGGTCGGCTTCCAGGACCCGTCGTTCAACGAGCTCGCGCGCGCCCGCGCGACGGCGAAGCGCTTCGGGACCGACCACCACGAGCTGGTCATCCCGCCGTCGATCGCGGACACGGTGCCGGCGCTGATCGACGCGTTCGACGAGCCGTTCGCCGACTCGTCGGCGATCCCGGTGTACTTCCTCTCGCGCTTCGCCCGCACGCACGTCAAGGTGGTGCTGAGCGGCGAGGGGGGCGACGAGATCTTCGGCGGCTACGAGACCTACGTCGCCTCGAAGCTGGCCGCCTGGTACCGCCAGCTGCCCGCGCTCCTCTCCCGTCGCGTCATCCCGAACCTCGTCGATCGGCTGCCCGTGTCGCACCGCCGCGTGAGCTTCGACTACAAGGCGAAGCGCTTCGTGCGCGGCGCGCTCCGCGGCGCGGCCGGCTCGCACCTCGCGTGGAAGGAGCTGTTCAGCGAGGACGCGAAGGCCGAGCTGTGGGCGGCGCCGAACGGCATGCCGTCGACGGCGCGCCTCTGGGAGGACATCCACACCGGCGCGCCGAGCACCGACTGGCTCGCGCGCCTCCTCTGGGTCGACATGCAGCTCGGCCTCCCCGACGACATGCTCACCAAGGTCGACCGCATGACGATGGCGCACTCCCTCGAGGCCCGGGTGCCGCTCCTCGACCACCCGCTCGTCGAGTTCATGGCGAGGGTGCCGAGCGACCTGAAGCTCCGTCGCTTCACCACGAAGTACCTCATGCGGCGCGCGGTGCGCGGCCGGCTGCCGCGCACCGTGCTCCGCGGTCCGAAGCGCGGGTTCAACGTGCCCATGCCCGGATGGCTGGCCGGGGACCTCCGCAGTTTCATGACCGACACGCTGTCTCCGCAACGGATTGCACAGACCGGCATCTTCCAGCCTGCGGCCGTGACCCGCCTGGTGGACCAGCACCTCAAGCGGGAGGCCGACCACAGCCGCGCGCTCTGGGCGCTCATCGTCCTCGAGCACTGGGCGCGGCGCGAGACGGGGCGCGGTGCGCGGGCGCGATCGGCGCCGGGCGACCGGCCGAGAATGGTAGGCTAGCCATGGACCCCGAGACCACTTTCCATCCGCTCAGCATGGAGGCGGCCGCGCCCGCGACGGCCACCCACGGCGCGACGCCCGTCACCACGCAACGGCCTGCCCGCACGAGCGCGGCGCCCGAGGTGCAGGATCCCTGGCTCGTCTCCATCGTGCAGTCGGCGATCGCGCTGACGGCGCTGGTCCTGCTCTCCCCGGTGATGCTCGTCGTCGCCGTGCTCGTGCGCGCGACGAGCCCCGGCCCGATCCTCTATCGCGGCGGCCGGCTCGGACAGGGCATGCGGCCGTTCTCGATCTTCAAGTTCCGGACCCTGCGCGTCGGCTCCGAGGGCGAGATCGGCGCGCGCCTCCTCCAGCCGCGTGACAGCTTCTACACGCCGATCGGCCGCTTCCTGAAGCGCACCAAGCTCGACGAGATTCCGCAGCTCTGGAACGTCGTGCGCGGGGACATGAACCTCGTCGGGCCGCGGCCGGTCCGGCCGGTCTTCCTCGAGGAGTTCGTGGCGAGCATCCCGGGCTACGCGCGGCGGTTCGCGATGAAGCCGGGTCTCACCGGCGTCGCGCAGCTCCGCGGCGGCTACTTCACGACACCGGCCGCGAAGCTCCGCTACGAGCTCTGGTACCTGCGCGAGCGCTCGGTCTCCCTCGACCTCGCGATCCTGACCCTGACGGGCGTCAAGCTCCTGAACCGCTGGATCACGCTCGGCGGCCTCCTCTTCGCGCTCTTCGTCTTCGTCTCGTTCATGCCCTCGGGCATCCTCGACTCGTTCTACATCTACGCCTTCGGCGTACGCATGAGCGTCGCGCACGTCGCCGTCGCGGCGGTCGGCGCCTGGCTGCTCGTGCGCCGCCGGCACGCCGACGACCGCATCATCGTCGTCTACCGCACGCCGCTCCTGGTCCCGATGCTCGTGTTCGCCGGCCTCGCGCTCGTGTCCGCGGCGTTCTCGACGTACCATTACCAGGCGGCGCGCGGGGCGCTGTACTACGTCGTGACGGGCTTCCTCATCACCTCCGGCATCGTCAACGGCACCTTCACGCGGTCGCTCGTCGAGCGCGCCGTGCAGGTGGTGGCGCTCGGCGCCATCGGCGTCGCCGTCGTCGGCATCGTGGAGCTGGCCATGAAGGTCGGCGCGCGCGGCGACACGCTCGTGGCCGGCTGGCTCGCCGGGCCCGGCATCACGGCGACGCTCGGGAGCCCGCTCGTCCTCGCGACGTATCTCGTCCTCGGCGTGCCGGCGCTCCTCTATCAGCTGACGGTCGCGGAGGAGGGGCCGGAGCGCGACTTCTGGATGGCCGGGAGCACGATCGCGTTCGTCGGCATCCTCCTCACCAAGAGCCCGGTCGGCATGGTGGCGATCTCGGTGTCGGCGCTGCTGGTGGTGTGGCGCTTCTTCCCGCGCGCCGTGGTCCCCTGCGGCCTGGTGCTGTTCCCCTTCATCTATCTCTCGGCGCCCGCGACGTTCGCCGACTGGCGGGACTCGCTCTGCGGCCCCGGCGGCGAGCTCTGCAACATGCTCGGACGGGCGAGCTGGCTCCAGCTCCTCCTCGGCATCGGCGCGCGCACGCTCGGCGAGCAGGGGCTGGCCGCCGAGGTGCTGGATCCGGAGCGGTCGAGCTTCCACATCCGGCTGCTCGTCGAGACCGGGATCCTCGGCTGGCTCGGCATCCTCTGGGTGCTCGCGACCGCGCTGGTGAGCCTCTACCGCGCGCAGCGCGACGTGAGCGACCCGCGCCTCCAGGCGCTCCTCTGGGCGGTCTTCTGCTCGGTCGTCGGGTTCGTGATCACGCTCCAGAGCTTCAGCGCCTTCGAGAACCTGACGCTGCAGGTCTTCTTCTGGGGCGTCCTCGGCATCGGCGTGGGCGCGGCCGTCCGCTTCGGCTCACGGCAGCGCGAATACGCCGTCGTCGTGAAGCTCGGACACTGAGCGACTCGTGACGCTACCTCAGCGTGACCGTGACCTTGGGCGGTGGGGGGTCGGTGATCGTCACCTGGCCCTCGCCCTGCTTGTCGGCGCGGACGCTCAGGACGACGGGCGTGAGCTCGGAGAGGCCGAGGGCGTTCACCACGTGGGTCGGCACGATGCAGCGGGCGGCGCCCGAGGCGTCGGTCGCGGGACCCTCCTGCGTGTCGCCCATGGTGTCGCGGAGCTCGATGCGCGCGCCGGCCACCGCCTTGCCGCCGCGTCCGCGCACCTCGACGCGTACTGGGGAGCCGAGGTGGAGGATCGCGCCGCCGAGCAGGTTGAGGCGCAGGCGGGCGACGTCCATGCCGACGATCGTATTGAGGGACGGCTCGACGGAGCGGGCCACGACGCCGCGACAGCTGCCGAACTGGATCTCCTCGAGGCGATTGTCGCGCGCCTCCTGCAGCTCGACGCAGGCCTCGTCGCCGTCGACGCGCCCGCCGCGGATCACGTTGCGCGAGGGCGACGCGGGGGGCTTGCTGTCGCCGAGCGGCTGGAACTTGAGGCCGCCGCCCAGCATGTTGGCGGCGAAGACGTTCCCCTCGGACTCGCCGCGCACCACGACCGGCCGCACCTCGAAGCGGTTGTCTTCGATGACGTTGTCGACGGCGTTCTTCATGTAGAGGTTGGCGGAGACGTCGCCCGAGCCGTGGTTGCCGACGAGACGGTTGCCGCGCGCGTTCAGGATGTAGAAGTTCTCGCGCCCGTTGTCGTGCGCGCGGGTGCGGGCCACCGTGTTGCGGTCGGAGTCGGTGCCGATGTGGATGCCCTCGTCGGCGCTGTCGTGCACGAGCGAGCGCTCGATGGTGTTGCCGTAGGAGCGGCTCAGGTGGATGCCGTAGCCCACGCGGTGATGGAAGTCGCCGTTGCGGAACGCCTCGACGCCGGTCACGCGGCTGTCGCGGGCGCCGCTCAGCTCGATGCCGTAGTCGAAGCCGGTGACCTTGCAGTCCTGGACGACCGCCCCCGTGGTGCCGTCGAGGATGATGCCGAACGCCGGCAGCCGGTCGTTGTCGCCGCCGCCCCGGGGCGGGCCCTCTCGTCCCTCCGAGCCGTCGCCCGAGATGGTGTGGCCGGCGCAGTCGAGGACGGCGCCGAAGCGCAGCACGAGGCCGTCGCGCTCGCACGGGCCGAGGTTCGCGCGCAGACGCGTGGCGCCGGTGAGCGTGTCGCCGCAGGAGCACGGAACCGGGCCGCCGCACTCGCCGGCGCCGGCGGGCGTCGCGAGCAGCAGCAGCGCGAGCAGTGCGTAGAGAAGCATGGTCGGTCGTCGCTATCAGAGAAAACGAGAAGCCGAAAGGCGCGAAAGGGTTGAACGAATGGAGTTGATGGAGCGGATCGAGAAGAAGCGGGCACGCGTCGGCGTGATCGGCCTCGGATACGTGGGCCTCCCGCTCGGGGTCGAATTTTCCCGCGCCGGATTCGCAGTGACGGGATTCGAGGTCGACGGGCGCCGCGTCGCCGAGCTCAACGCCGGACGCTCGTACATCGGGGACGTGAGCGAGTACACGATTCACGAGCTCGTCGCGAGCAAGCGACTGTGCGCCACCACGAACTTCGACGAGCTGGCGCAGATGGACACGATCAGTATCTGCGTGCCCACCCCGCTGCGCAAGACGCGGGATCCCGACCTCACGTACATCATCGGCGCCCTCGACCAGATCCTGCCCCGGCTGCACGCCGGCCAGCTGATCGTGCTCGAGAGCACGACGTATCCGGGCACCACCGAAGAGCTGGTGCAGCCGAAGCTCGAGGAGAGCGGTCTGAAGGCCGGCCGCGACTTCTTCCTCGCCTTCTCGCCCGAGCGCGTCGACCCGGGAAACGCGACGTTCCACACGCGCAACATCCCCAAGGTCGTCGGCGGCATCACCCCGCGCTGCACGGAGCACGCGGCGGCGCTCTACGGGCAGTGCGTCGAGCGCGTCGTCCCGGTGTCCAGCTCGCGCGTCGCGGAGATGGTGAAGCTCCTCGAGAACACCTTCCGCAGCGTCAACATCGGCCTCGTGAACGAGCTCGCGCTCATGTGCCACCACCTGGACGTGGACGTGTGGGAGGTCATCGAGGCGGCGGCGTCGAAGCCCTTCGGCTTCATGCCGTTCTACCCCGGGCCCGGCCTCGGCGGGCACTGCATCCCGATCGATCCGCTCTATCTCTCCTGGAAAGCGCGCGCGTCCGGCTTCGAGCCCCGCTTCATCGAGCTCGCGGCGCACGTGAACGAGCGCATGCCCGAGTACGTGCTCGAGCTCATCAACTCGGCGCTCAACCGGCAGTCGAAGAGCATCCGCGACAGCCGCATCCACATCCTCGGGGTCGCCTACAAGCGCGGCGTCAGCGACTGCCGCGAGTCGCCGGCGCTCGCCGTCATGAAGCTCCTCGCCGAGCGCGGCGCGAAGCTCTCCTACAGCGACCCCTACGTCCCCGAGGTGCGCGAGGAGGGGCTCGACCTGACGTCACAGGCGCCCCGCGACGTGGTCGCGGGCTGCGACTGCGTCGTCATCCTCACCGACCACGGCGACTTCGACTACGCGCACGTGGCCGCCGCGGCCCGCTCAGTCGTCGATGCCCGCAACGCGATGCGCGGCGTCCCGGGCGACCACATCATCCGGCTCTGATGCCCAAGCCTTCCGCACCGAACGTCGTCGTCATCCTGGTCGACACCACACGTGCCGACCGGCTCTCGTGCTACGGGCACGTGCGGCCGACGACGCCGCGGCTCGACGCCCTCGCCGACGAGTCGATGGTGTACACGCAGGCGATCTCGCCGGGCGCGTGGACGCCACCGAGCCACGCCTCGATCTTCACCGGGACCTATGCCTCCCGCCACGGCGTCGACCGCACGCATCCCTATCTCGACACGCCGATGACCACGCTCCCGGAGTATTTCCGCGGCCGCGGCTATCGGACGTTCGGCATCTCCTCGAACTACTGGATCAGCGCCGCGACCTGCTACGACCGCGGCTTCGACGTCTTCTACCAGAGCTGGCAGCTGCTGCAGGCGCGGGCGAACCCCGCGCTCGACCGCCAGCGCCGGCGCGATCCCGCCTACCGGCCGCCCGCCGTGCCGCTCGGCGACCGGCTCCGCGACGCGGTCAACCGCGCCGACGGCGCGTTCTGGCGCACCTGCTGCTCCCCGTTCATGGCCGTCGACATGGGCGCCGGGCGCGTGAACCGCGTCGTCCGGCGCTGGATGCGGCAGTGGGCGCGCCGCGAGCAGCCGTTCTTCGCCTTCATCCACTACCTCGAGCCGCATCTGCCGTACCGCCCGCCGGCCCGGTTCGTCCGCCGGCACCTCGGCGAGCGCGACGCCAAGCGGGCGGTCACGGTGAGCCAGCACCCGCTCAAGTACATGGGGCACCGGGTCGAGGTGGGCGCCGACGACATGGAGCTCCTCGGCCGCCTCTACGACGCCGAGATCAGCTACACCGACGAGTGCATCGGCGAGCTGGTCGACGGGCTCCGCGCGAGCGGGCTCCTCGACGACACGCTCCTCGTCGTCACCAGCGACCACGGCGAGAACCTCGGCGAGCACGGGCTCATGGACCACATGTTCTCGGTGCACGAGCCGATCGTGCGCGTGCCGCTCGTCGTCCGCTTCCCGGGCGGGCGGCCGCGCGGCCGGGACGCCGGCCTGGTGCAGACGCTCGACGTCTTCCCGACCGTCGTGGCGACCGTCGAGGGCCGCGAGGGGTCGCTCGCGGAGCAGTTCCAGGGCGCGCCGCTGCCGCCCCTCGGGCCGCGCCGCGACTTCGCGGTGACCGAGCTGAACCAGGTGCAGCCGCCGATCGAGACCATCGCGCGCAGGTACCCCGGCTTCGACTGGCGCGTGTACGACCGCACGCTCTGCGCCTTCCGGACGGCCACGCACAAGTACATCCAGGGCTCCGACGGGCGCGAGGAGCTGTACGCACTGGCCGACGACCCGGGTGAGACCGATGACCGTGCGGCCGCGGAGCCCGCGCGGACCGCCGAGATGCGCGGCCGCCTCGCCGCGTGGCGTGCGAGCTTCACGCCGGCGGCCGCCGCCGCCCCCGCACCCGAGCTCGACGCCGAGATCCGGCGCCGCCTCCACGACCTCGGATACATCGAGGACTGATCCTGTCACGTGATCGAGAAAATCACAGGACTGGCCAAGTCGAGCCTGATCTACGGGCTCGGGAACTACGGGGTGAAGCTCGTCGGCTTCCTCCTGATCCCGGTCTACACGCGCTATTTGCTGCCGGCCGACTACGGCGTGATGGCGATGGTGTCGGCGTTCGGCCAGGCGCTCTTCATCTTCCTGAACCTCGGGCAGAGCACCGCGCTCTTCCGCTTCTACTACGACGACGACTCGGCCGAGGGGCGGGAGCGGGTGATCGCGGGGTCGCTGTGGATCGCGCTCGTCATCTCGACCCCGGTGGCGCTCCTCATGCTGGCGCTGTCCGGGACGATCGCGGGGCCGCTGCTGGGAGAGTCGGCGCAGGCCGGGCTGGTCGCGGTCGGGATTCTCACCGTCGCCTGCCGGCAGCTCCTGCGGCTGCCGTTCGCGGTGCTGCGCGCCGACGAGCGCGACACGCGCTACGCCACGTGGTCGATCGCGCGGACGGGGCTCTCCGCCGTGCTGGCGATCGTGCTGGTCGTCGGCTTCCACATGGGTGTCTGGGGCGTGCTCCTGTCGCAGCTCCTCGCCGAGGCGATCTGCTGCGTGATCCTCGTGCCGCCCATCGCGCGGTCGCTCCGCGCGGGCTGGGTGGGGACCGAGATGCGCGAGCAGCTCACATTCGGCCTCGCGCTGGTGCCGGGCGCGATGGCGGCCTTCACGCTCGACCTCTCCGACCGCTTCTTCCTCCGGCACTACTCGGACCTCGAGCAGGTCGGGCTCTATTCGCTCGGGTATCGCCTCGGCGAGATCATCTTCTTCGTCGTCGCCGCGGTGCAGCTCGCCTGGCCGCAGTTCGTCTTCGCGAACCGCAAGGCCCCGAACGCGAAGGAGCTCTACTCCTACGCGACCACCTACTACCTCGCGGGCATGCTCTTCCTGGTGCTCGGGCTCTCGGCGCTCGCGCCGGAGCTCGTGGAGCTCATGGCGGCGCCGCAGTACCGGGCCGCCGCGCCGGTGGTACCGTGGATCGCCCTGTCCGGGCTCTGTGAGGGCGTTCGCTACGTGCTGACCATCGGCATCATGTTCCAGAAGCGGCCGATCATCCGCTCGATGGGCATGGGCGGCGCCGGGATCGTGAACATCGTCCTGAACATGCTCCTCATCCCGCGCTACGGGATGATGGGCGCGGCCTGGGCGACGCTCGGCGGCTTCGTCACGCTGATCGCGATCGAGCTGACGGTCTCGCATCGCTTCTATCCGATCCCGTATCAGCTCGGGCGGTTCGCGAGGCTCGGCGGCGTCGTCACGGCGCTCTACGTCGCGAGCGTCCTGATGCCGGCCGGCGCGCCGCTGGCGACGGCGGCCGTGAAGACGGCGATGCTGCTGATCGGCTTCCCGGCGCTCCTGTGGCTCACCGGCTTCTTCGAGCCCGCCGAGCTCGAGCACGCGCGGCGCGCCGTCGCGGGCGTGCGACGGCGGCTGGTCGCCTCGCGGGCCTGAGCGGCACACGCAGACTGAAAACGATTCGCCAACGCTGGAGGAACGTCATGGACGGAGGAGTCGGGTCATGAAGACGAAGATGCTCGGGCGGCTTGCGGCCGCCGGCCTGCTGGCCGGCTGGGTGGGATCGGCGGGGGCGCAGCCCGCGGTCTCGGCGTGGCCGCTCTTCCACCGCGACGTGCAGCGAACGGGCCGCTCCACGGTCGTTGGCCCTGGCCCCACGATGCCGACGAACGTGCGGCAGGTGTGGAAGGGCTTCGGCGCGCTCCGCAGCTCACCGGTGATCGGGCCCGACGGCACCGTGTACCAGGCCAGCGGCAAGCAGTGGTGCGCGATCGACCCGACGGTCGGCATCCCGATCCCGCAGAAGTGGTGCAGCGACCTAGGTGGTTCGGTTGTCCTCGCCCAGCCCGGCCTCGGCATCGATCCCACCAATCCCGCCCAGATCCGCGGCTACATCGGCGCGCGCGACAACAAGCTCCACGCCTTCGACCAGAACGGCATGCTGAAGTGGGCGTTCACCACCGGCATCGATGGCGACGTCCAGACGGCGCCGGTGTTCGGGCCCGACGGCTCGATCTTCTACGGCGGCGTCACCCGTATCCACAGCCTCGACAAGTTCGGCAACCTGCAGTGGGTGCAGGGGCTCGACAGCTACGTCTACACGGCGTCCCCCGTGCTGGCGCCGAGCGGGCGCCTGTACGTCGCGACGCTCATCGGTACCCTGTACGCGTTCGCACCCTCGGGGATCAACGCGAACCCGAAGTGGGAGCTCTCACTCGAGGGCAACGTCCGCTTCGGCGCCCCCGCCGTGGGGCCGGATGGAACGGTGTACATCGGGACGCGAGACGGCCTCGTGGCCATCCAGGACAACGACACGAGCGCCTCGATCAAGTGGACGTTCGGGATGGGTGGCCGGGGCGCCGTCTCCGTTCCTGCGATCGATACCGATGGCACGCTGTACATCGGGGGGCAGGGCACGCAGGCGGGTGCAGGGGCCACGTTCTTCGCGATCAACCCCGACGGTACGGAGAAGTGGTCGTACCCGACCGGCGGTGCCTTCCGCGGCTCGCCGGTGCTCGACGGCGCCGGCCGGATCTATACGACGACGGGCCGCTACGTAGTGGCCTTCGACAGCGACGCGGGTGGTCCTCCGCTGTGGATCATCCCGACGGGCCGCAACGTCTATGCGTCGCCCGCGCTCGCCGCCGACGGCACGCTCTGGGTCGGCTCCGGCGATCGCTGGCTCTACGCCATCTCGGACTGAGGGACGCTCACATGCGCATCATCGTATTCGGCGCCCACCCCGACGACATGGAGATCGGCATGGGTGGGACGATCGCCAAGCACGTCGAGGCGGGCGACGACGTCCTCATGGTCGTCGCGACGGTGCCGAGCCAGCGCGAGCTCCGCACGCAGGAGGCGCGCGCCGGTGCGGAGGTGCTCGGGGCGCGGCTCGAGATCCTGGACATCCCGTCGGACGACCTCGGCGTCAACCGGCGCACGATCCGCGAGTTCGACCGCCTGCTCACGAGCATCGATCCGCATCTCGTCTACACCCACTGGGATCAGGATTCGCATCAGGACCACAACGCGGTCTCGCGCGCCATCCTCGCCGCCGGGCGCCGCAACCGCTGCTCGGTCCTCATGTACGAGCAGACGATTCCCGGCGGCGTCACGCCCGGCGGCTTCAAGGCGCAGTCCTTCGTCGACATCACGGACTACATCGATCGCAAGTGTCGCAGCATCCTCGTGCACCGCACCCAGATCGACCAGAACGGCGGCGACTGGTGGCTGGACGGGGTCCGCGGCCGCGCCATGTACCGCGGCTATCAGATGAACGCGCGGTTCGGGGAGGCGTTCGAGGTGGTGAAGGAGATCGAGGTCCACTTCGGCCAGCGGCTCGCCGGCCGCCCCCGGCCGAACGGTCCCGACGCCCGGGAGGAGCAACCCGACGTCAATGGGGGACGGACCTCGCAGATGCCTCGGACGCGCTGAACGGTTTCCACGGTTACTCGAAGGGGAGAGCTCTTCATGCCCGCAAAGCCCAAGTTGAGCCTGGATGAGAAGGTGGCCCTGGCGATGGAGATCATCCGCCGGGCGCGACCCGCCCGTGAGATCTGCGCCGCCTACGGCGTCAGCCACACGACTGCCTACGAGATCCGCGAGGCGTTCGTCCGTGGCGGCACCGAATGGCTCCGTATGCAGCGCCCGGAGCACAAGATCGAGGAGCGGCTGAACAAGCTCGAGCGGCTCCTCCTGCGCTCCCTCGGACCATACCCCGACAGTGCCAGCGAGATGAAGTGAGCGTCTGCGGGGTACCAGTACCCCGCGCGCCTCTTCCCCTAAAAATACGCCTCGTCGATCCTGACCTGCCGCGCGGGACGTCCGCGCCGGCTGGTCTTATGACCCCCCGTCGACGCCCCCTCCCGTCATTACGCGCGCACGCAGGTGCGCGGCGTCCAGCCGTCGATCGGTGTCCAAGGAGGAACTCGTAAATGGCTCAGGTAGTGACACGACTCATCACGACGCGCCGCGCGCGGCGGCTCGGCCGGCTCGCGCTGCTCGTCCTGATGCTCGCGCCGGTGAGCGCCTCGGCGCTGGTGCAGCCGTCGCTCCGCGATCTCTCCGATCCGGTGGCTCCCGGCGGCATCATTCCGTATCGCGTCACCCTGAGCGATCAGACGGCGGACAC
>Ga0111539_10001772_pt1 | contig 28687 bp, 19 predicted proteins | sample RhiMethybrSRZTD1_FD_79667 | JGI IMG/M metagenome (GOLD analysis project Ga0111539, IMG submission 79667) | Populus rhizosphere microbial communities from Tennessee, USA - Rhizosphere MetaG P. TD hybrid SRZTD1 (version 2) (version 2) | ecosystem: Host-associated > Plants > Roots > Rhizosphere >...
ACCACGATCGATCCGGCCCTGCAACGTTCAGCTGAAACACTCGTTGAGAAGGGGCTCTCGGATATCGAACGGCGTTCTGGATACAAGCACCCGAAGCGCGGTACCGCGGCCGCGGCAACCGAGGCCGGGTTGCCACAATATCTACAGGGTGCGCTGGTTGCGATGGATCCGACCAACGGCTACGTGCGCGCCATGGTTGGCGGACGCGACTTCAACGAGAGCCGCTTCAATCGCGCGACGCAGGCGAAACGCCAGTCCGGATCCGCGTTCAAGCCGTTCGTCTATGCCGCGGCGCTCGAGTCGGGCTATTCACCGGCGTCGGTCATCGAGAATCTCGACGCGCCGATCGCCACGCCGCAAGGTGGTTGGGTCCCGGAAGACGAGCATTCGTCGGCCACTTCGATGACGTTGCGGACGGCGTTGCGGACATCGAGCAACCGCGCGGCCGTTCAACTCCTCAACACCATCGGCATCAAGAACGCCGTCGGCTACGCGGAGCGCCTCGATGTTGGCACGCCTCCGAGTGTGCCGTCGCTTGCGCTCGGTGCAAGCGACGTGACCTTGCTGTCGCTGACGGCCGCATACGGCGCGTTCGCAGATGGTGGAACCGTGCGGCAGCCGGTGCTCATCCGACGCGTCGAGGACAGCGATGGCCACGTGCTCTATCAGGATGCGGCAAAGTCGCATCGTGCGGTCAGTGAATCGACGGCATTTCTGATGTCCAGCATGCTCGCCGACGTCATCAATGCGGGCACCGCGTATCGGGCCAGGCAAACAGGGTTCATGTTGCCGGCGGCGGGAAAGACCGGGACCACCAACGATTACAACGACGCATGGTTTATCGGATTCACCCCACATCTGGTGACTGGCGTGTGGCTCGGATTCGATCAGCCGACGACGATCATCTCGAACGGGTATGCGGGCGAACTGGCCGTTCCCATCTGGGGCAGCTTCATGAAGGTTGCGACCAAGGCGGACAAGCCCGAGTGGTTCGATCGCCCCGCGAACGTGGTTGGCGCAAACGTCTGTCGCGTGTCGGGCAAGCTGCCCAACGGCGGGTGCGATCACGTCGAGGTCGTCAATCGCGAGGGTGGCGTCGAAATCCGGTCGATGATTTACACCGAGTACTTCGTCAAGGGCACGCAACCGACGGATCTTTGCCCGCTGCATCCGTCGACAACGTTCATGGACCGCGTGGCCGGTATGTTTGGTGGAGGCGACTCGAGCAAGCCGTCTCACGCGGATGAAGCCGCTCTTCCTCCTACACAAACCGGAACCGCGGGAGCGCATCCGGCTTCGCCACCGCCTCAGGCGCAGCCGGAGGGAACGCCGAAAGACGCCCAGGCAGAGGCGCCGCAGAAAAAACGGGGCTTCTGGTCGCGGGTTTTCGGTCGAGGCGACAAGAAACCGGATCAGAAGGATCAGCAAGAAGAGAAAGATCAGAAGAAGAAAAAGGGTGGGTAGGGGCGGTTAGAATACGATCGCACCCCATGGCCTTCCGCGACATTACCGGCCATCGTCATCTCCTGGAACTCATCGCGCGTGCTGCGATGCGCGCCACGTTGCCGCCGAGCGTCATCTTTGCCGGGCCGGAGGGTGTGGGCAAACGGCTCGCGGCGGTGTCACTCGCACAGGTCATGAACTGCCTGGCGTTGAACGGGACAGACACAGCCGACGCGTGTGGAAAATGCGCGGCCTGCAAGCGCATTGCGCGAGGTGTTCACGCCGATGTGCTTCTGGTCGAGCCCGGCGACACCGGCACGATCAAGATCGATCAGGTGCGCGACGCCATTGAGCGCTCCGCATACCGGCCGTTCGAAGGGCGGCGGCGGGTCGTCATTATCGACAATGCCGAGTCGCTGAATGCCGAGGCGCAGAATGCGCTGCTGAAAACACTCGAGGAGCCGCCGCCAGCTTCGACATTCGTTCTCGTCACGTCCCGACCGGACATGCTGCTGCCGACGGTCGTGTCCCGTTGTCAGCGTCTGCGGTTTGGCCGGCTGTCACCGGCAGAGATTGCTGACGTTCTGATGCGCGATCACGAGTATGCTGAGGCCGATGCGCACGCGGCGGCGGCGCTGTCGGACGGCAGCATCGGACGCGCACTCGAGGGTGGGACCGACGAGTTCGTCGATGCGCGGCAAGCCGCCGCATCGTTGTTGGAGTCGGTCGCCGCAGGCTCCGATCCGCGGCGACGGCTGAACGGCGCGAAGGCGCTGACGGGATCGGCGGCCGCGACCGACCGTGAAGAACTGGCGCGCCGGCTGTGCGCGCTTTCATCGATAATTCGAGATCTGGGTACCCTTCTTTCCCGTGCGGACGAACGATTTCTGGCGAATGGTGACCTGCGACCGCTTCTCGAGCGGTTGCAGAGGTCGTTCGACTCAGATCGTGTCCTTCGCGCGTTTTCGGCGGTTGATCGTGCGTTAGCGGCGCTCGACCGGAACGCCAGCCCGAAGATCGTCGCTGATTGGGTTGCGTTTCAGATCTAGCGAGCCCCACGACATCCGCTCATAGAGGCAGACACATGAGTGCCGGGCCGCACCGCCCGTTTGTCAGCGTCAAGTTCTCGCCGGTTGGCCGCACGTATACATTTCTGATCCCCGAGCTCGCACTCGACAACGAGGGATCCGCCGCCACTGCCGAGCGAGACGCCCCAACCATTCCTCTTACACCTGTTCCCTATCATCCGGGCGATGCGGTGATCGTGCAGACCTCCGAGGGACGCGCGCTGGGAACAGTGACGCGGGCGGTGAGCGAGTTAGGGGCGCGTAAATGCCCGCCAAGCGGATCGGAATTGCAGGTCGTGCGACGCGCAACCCGCGAGGACGTCATCACCCGGCTGAAACATCAGCAGCGGGAGCAGGAAGCACATCGCATCTGCCTGATGAAAATCCGCGAGCGAGGCCTCGCGATGAAACTCGCGCGAGTCGAGCAGTTGTTCGACGGTTCGCGGCTGATCTTCTATTACACGGCGGAAGGCCGCGTCGACTTCCGTGAGCTCGTGCGCGATCTGGCGGCGCACTTCCGCGTGCGCATCGAGATGCGGCAAATTGGCGTGCGCGATGAAGCACGCATGCTCGGCGGATATGGATCCTGCGGCCGACCTCTCTGCTGCACCACATTTCTTCAGAGCTTCGAGCCCATCTCCATCAAGATGGCGAAGCAGCAGAACCTGAGCCTGAACCCTTCCAAGCTCTCCGGCATGTGCGGCCGCTTGAAGTGCTGCCTTCGCTACGAACTGCCGAACGGGAAGGGAGTGAAGCACGGCGGCTGCGCCGACGAAGGCGGATGCGGGTCCTGCAGCAACCCGACAGGTCCCGGCGTCAGCGGCGGCTGCGGCACCTGTGGCTCCGGCGGCTGCGGGAAGTGCGGGTGAGCGAACGTCCGCGCGTCGGTGTCACCGTCGGCGATCCTGCCGGCATTGGTCCCGAAATCGCGCTGAAGGCCGCCGCCGACGAGCGGGTGTCCTCGATCTGCGACGTCATTCTCTACGGTCCATCGTCCGACGAAGAGATCGCACGATTTCCGCGAGGTCGCGTGTCGGCGGCAGCTGGCCGGGCCGCGTACGACGCGATCGTCGCGGCAACGTCTGACGCAAAGGCCGGCCGGATCGACGCCATCGCCACAGCGCCAATCAATAAGGAAGCGTTTGCCGCGGCAGGACTTCCGTGGCGCGGTCACACCGAGCTCCTCGCGCATCTCACAGATTCCTCTCGTGTGGCGATGATGTTCTACGCCGAGACGCTGCGCGTCGTCCTCGCCACGGTTCACATTCCGATCGCCGATGTGCCTCGTGCGCTGACTCGAGAGGTCGTCGAAGGGACGGTCGAATTGGCCGCGCGCGAACTACCACGCTTTGGGATCACGAATCCCCGGCTCGCTGTGGCGGGTCTGAATCCCCACGCGGGGGAGCACGGTGTGATCGGAAAGGAAGACGACGACGTCATTGCGCCCGCCATTGCGGCGCTGTGCGCCAAGGGAATCCACGTGGTTGGGCCATTTCCTGCCGATACGATCTTCGTGCGCGCGATGCGCGGCGAGTTTGACGCGGTGATCGCCTGCTATCACGATCAAGGCTTGATCCCGATCAAGCTGGTGGCATTTGGCCAGGCGGTGAACGTCACGCTCGGTTTGCCGATCGTGCGGACTTCAGTCGATCATGGGACGGCGTTCGATATCGCCGGAAAGAATGTCGCGGATCCCTCGAGCATGATCGAGGCGATACGACTGGCGGCTCGACTGGCATGAAGTCTGAACGAGAACAGGCGCAGAAAAGCATTGCGGAAAATCGCAAGGCATTTCACGACTACCACATCCTCGAGACGTTCGAAGCCGGGGTTCAGCTGGTCGGAACCGAGGTCAAGGCGATCCGTGAAGGCAACGTCAACCTCCGCGACAGCTTTGCCCGTGTCGACGATGGGGAGGTGTGGGTTTATAACATCCACATCAATCCCTACAGTCATCGCGGCTATTCGGATCACGAGCCGACACGCAAGCGCAAACTGCTCCTGCATCGCCAGGAGATCCGCAAGCTCATTGGCCGCACGGTCGAACGCGGCATGACCCTCGTGCCGACGCGGATGTATTTCAAGAACGGGCACGTCAAGATTGCGCTCGGGCTGGCCAAAGGCAAGCAGGCGCACGACAAGCGGGAAACGATCAAACGGCGGGAAGCCGATCGCGAAACGCGGGCCGCAGTGAAAGAACGCCGTAGATAGTGATAGATTTACGCTTTCTGAGTTGAGGGAAGTATATGAAAGGTAATCGCGCGGTATTGACCGCGATCGTGGTCGTCGTTCTCATTATTACCGGATGGTGGCTTTTCAAACGCAGCAATCGCGGGCCCGCGATCGATCTCATCTCCACTTTCGAATCGGCAACGAAGAAGCCGACGGGAGCCATGTTCCAGGTCGTCGATGCTGACTTGAATGGCGAGCGAAAGCGCGCGATTCTGACCGAAGCGCCTACCCGAATGATCTGGAAAGTGAAGATTCCTGACGACGGGTGGATCAAAGCGTCGCTCGGATTGAAGCCGGAGACATGGGAGAAGGAAGGCGACGGCGTGCTGTTCCGGATCGGCGTGTCCGATGGCCGCACATTCGAAGATCTGCTGACGCTGCACGTCGATCCATTTCACAGCAAATCCGATCGGCGCTGGATACCGGTTTTCGTGGATGTTTCTCAGTATGCCGGAGAAGAAGTGGAAGTGATCTTCAACACGAACAACAGCATGCCGGGGAAACCGGACGACCGGAATAACGATTCGGCGCTCTTCGGCGAGCCTCAAATCGTGGTTCGATGACCTCTGGGACCCGGACGCCGGTCAAGCTGCTGGATCTCGAGGCTCAGTACCAACCGCTGCGCACCGAGATCCTCGCCGCCATCACCCGCGTCTGCGACAGTCAGCGATTCATTCTCGGACCTGAAGTCGAAGCACTCGAGCGCGAGTTGGCCGCGCACTTCGGCGTCTCGCATGCGATCACGGTCTCGTCGGGAACCGCTGCGCTCCTCGCCGCTCTGATGGCGCTCGGTATCGGGCCTGGCGACGACGTCATCACCACCACGTTTTCATTCTTTGCAACTGCCGGGGCTATCTCGCGGGTTGGCGCCAGACCGGTGTTCGTCGACATCGATCCGATCACCTACAATCTGGATCCCGCTGGCGTGCGCGCGGCCATCACGTCGCGAACGCGCGCAATCATGCCGGTTCATCTGTATGGTCTGTGCGCCGACATGGACCCGATCATGGACGTCGCGCACGGCGCGAACGTCGCCGTCATCGAGGACGCCGCGCAGGCCATCGGTGCGACGTACAAGTCAAAACCGGCAGGCACCATCGGCACCATCGGCTGCTTTTCTTTTTTTCCCAGCAAGAATCTTGGTGCGTTTGGCGAAGGCGGCCTGATGACGACCAACGATCAGGCACTGGCGACCGAGATTCGCCTATTGAGAAACCATGGCGCGGAGCCGAAGTATTTCCACAAACGGATCGGTGGCAACTTTCGTCTCGACGCGCTCCAGGCGGCCGTGTTGCGCGTGAAGCTGCCGCATCTCGATCGCTGGACGTCAATGCGCCAGCGAAATGCTGAACGCTATCAACAGCTGTTCGAATCTACTGGTTTGACCGATGTGATCACACTGCCGACTGTGCCACCGGATCGAAGTCACATCTTCAATCAATATGTCATTCGTGTCGCCGAGCGTGGTCACGTGCGACGCCTCCTCGACGATCGCGGCATCGGCACAGAGATCTACTATCCGGTCCCGTTCCACCTGCAGGAGTGTTTCGCTTCGCTGGGACATCGGCGCGGCGATTTTCCGCACGCAGAGGCTGCTGCCGACTCCGTTCTCGCACTACCTATCTATCCCGAACTTACCGCGGAGCAACAGAGCATCGTCGTGGCAGCGCTGGCAGACGCTCTCAAGAACTGACGCGGGTCGATTCCGCACTTAGCTGAGTCGCTCCCGAACGAGCGTGCCGAGCCGATTTGCGATGGCAAGACATGCAGTCAAACCAGGTGATTCGATCCCGGCCGCATGGATCAGTGCCGGCTGCTGCCGATCCGGACGTATGAGAAAATCCGCGAACGGGACATCAGGCGGGGCGAGTTTCGGACGAATGCCGCTGCCGCCGTACGTGAGATCGTCCAGCGTGGTGTCCGGAAGCAGCTGCCGCGTCGGTTCGACAAACTCGGTGAGTGGAAAGCGTTCCCCTTCGTAGTTGTCTTTGTCCTGCTGATACGTGGCCGTCGGTCCGAGCAGCACCGAACCTCCGAGCGTTCGCGTGAGATGCACACCGAGACTGTGTCCTGCGGCATGCGGCAGCGGGTACACCAGTCCGTTCACCCAGTTTCGCCGGGAGGGCCGGAGCTCAGCGTACTCGCCCCGGCATGGATAGATCTGAAATGACTCGCCGCCGAGCAACTGCGACACGTCGTCGGCAAACAGGCCGGCAGCATTGATGACGGTTCGGGCGGCGATGACTTCCCGCTCGAAGCGCACTTCGATTCGATCCGCGTGGACGGTTCCATCCAGTGCTCGCGCGCCGCGCAGGAGGATGGCTCCCGCTGCCTCGGCCTGTCGCGCAAGTTCACGGACGAGCGCTTCGGCTTCAACACGCCCGGAGGCCGGAGACCACAGTGCCGCGACCGCGGCCACGTGCGGTTCGCGCGATCGGAGAAAGTCGAGGGTGACAATCTCGAGCCCGCGCACACCGTTGGCCTGACCCCGGCGCGCCAAGGCTTCAAGCTGTCCGATCTCGTCCTGATTCGAAGCGACGATGAATTTGCCGCAGCGATCGTGCGCAACGTTGTAGTCTCGACAGAAGGCGTAGAGTCGCTCTGCACCCTCAATGCACAACTCGGCTTTCAAGGAATCCTTCGGATAGTAGATGCCTGCGTGAATTACGCCACTGTTGTGCGTGCTCGTTTCCTGACCAAATCGCGGATGCCGTTCGGCAATCACCACTGACGTGCCGGCCGTTGCGAGCTCGAACCCGGCGGCCAGCCCGGTCACGCCACCACCAATAATCAGTGTGTCAACTGTTTCCATTCGCGATCACACTCCCTGTGCGTCATGTCGTATCGCAATGGTATCGTAGTGCGCAGGCGAGCGATCCGTATGACGAGGTGTGATGCGTTTCTTAGTGACAGGGGCTGCTGGACAGCTAGGCTCCGCGATGGTCGAACGTTTGTCATCTGCCGGCTCGGTCACCCCTCTGACACGCGCTGCCCTCGACATCACACGCGACGCTGACGTGTTGCAGGCCGTTCGCGCGATGCGGCCAGACGTCATTGTCAACTGTTCCGCATACAACCACGTCGACGATGCGGAAGACCAGGCGACGCAGGCACTGGATGTCAATGCATTTGGTGTCCTCGCGCTTGCCCGCGCTGCCCGCGAAAGCGGTGCGGTTTTCGTGCACTACAGCACCGATTTCGTGTTCGATGGACAAACGTCGCGCCACTACACCGAGAACGACCCGCCCGCGCCGCAAAGTAATTACGGACTCTCGAAGTTATTAGGTGAGTGGTTCGCGGCCGATGCGCCTTCTCACTATGTCCTCAGGGTGGAGAGTCTTTTCGGCGGACGGCCGGCGAAAAGCAGCGTCGATCGGATTCTCGATGCGATTCGACACGATATTCCTGTGCGCGTCTTCGTCGATCGCACGGTGACGCCGAGTTTCGTGGCAGATGTCGCCGATGCCACAGTGCGCCTGCTCGAGCGGCGGCCTCCCTTCGGCATCTACCACTGCGTCAACAGCGGCACGACGACCTGGCTCGGGATCGCGGAGGAAGCCGCACGACTTCTTGGCTGCCATCCAACGATCGTCCAAACGACGATGGCGTCAGTTTCTTTGCGGGCGCAACGGCCGTTGTATTGCGCGCTGTCGAACGACAAGCTCAGACAGGTCGGAATTGAGATGCCGGATTGGCGCGATGCTCTGGCGCGGCATGTCGCCGGTCGCGGCTGAATCAGCCCGTACGTAACACGGGCTCCCGGACGTTGCGTTCGTCCGGGAGCCCAATGCCGCTAACGTTGGTCAGTGGATCCGACCGCTGACTAGCGCTGTGACTGGCGCCGCATTCACGTACGTCCACGGACTGGCGGCGATGGCGGAGTATCGCCACACACCCGACGCACCGAAGCCAATCGCGACCTCGTCTCGCCCATCGCCGTCGTAGTCGGCGACCGTGAGCCCAGTGCTTGTTAGATAGTGGAGTGGCACCCAGGCCGCCGAGTTGCGATACGTGTAGATCCCGTAAGTCGCTCCGAAGTCGATCACGAGGTCGGCCTGGGTCCCCGGATCGAGCCGCCCGGCGGCAATCACCTTCGCCGCATACGGATGGAGGAAGGTCCAGCTGGTGTTGTTGCTGAATATGTAGATGCCATAGGTCGCAAAACTGGCGACAAGGTCGGCTTTCCCGTTGTTGTCCAGATCGACCGTCGTCATCGTCGTGACGCTCAGGGAATGGAGAAAATTCCAGGTGGTGTTGTTGCGGAACACCCACAGGCCGTATCCGGGGAAGTCCGCAATGAGCTCGTCGAGCCCACCGCCATCGAGGTCCCCGACCGTCAGGCGGGCGGCCTCAAACGCATGCAGCAGCCGCCACGTCGCGTTATTCATCCAGGCGTATAACCCGTACCCCGCGAAGGAGAGTACGAGATCGTCCTTGCCATTGTTATCGAAATCACCGACCGCCATGGTCGTGGGACTGAGGCCGTGGAGCGGCACCCAGCTCGAATGATTCATCCACAGCCAGACGCCGCTGCTGGGAGAGAAATCGATGGCGAGGTCGTCGAGGCCATTCCCGTCGAAGTCGCCGCTCACCATCGCCTTGGGACTCCAGCTGTGTACCTGGTACCACGAATCCTCGCGCAGCGCCCAGATCCCCCAGCTTGGTCCATAGTTGCCGACGAGATCCTTCCACGGGCCGCTCCAGATTGTCGCGTGATAGGCCGTGTTGCCGGTGGTGTAGCTGTAGCCGACGATCTGGCCCGCGTTGTTGACTCCGTTCGCGCCGCTGTAGCTGCCGCCGAATGTGCCCAGATCCACCATTGGGGCCGAACCTCTACGCGCGAACGCGTGTTGGGCAGTATCGCCGGTGAGGTAGGCCCAGCCGACGACCTGGCCCAGGTCGTTTATGCCATTCGCGCTGCTGTAGGTGCCGCCAAGCGTGCCCAAGTCAGTCATCGTCCCCGAGGTCCACCGGAACGCGTGATAGGACGTGTTGCCGGTGATGTACGAGTATCCGGCGACGTGCCCGTGCTTGTTGATAGCGAGCGCCTCGCTGTTATTTCCTCCGAGCGTTCCGAGATCGACCATGCCGCCCCCGCCGCTCCACAGGAATCCGTGGGTGAAACCCGAGGCCAAGTAAGATGTTCCCACGACTTGACCGGCATCGTTGATCCCGTAGGCCCAGCTGTGGGCACCTCCAAGCGTGCCTAGGTCGAGCATGCCCGAGCCAGAGGTCCACAGAAATGCGTGGAGACTCGAGTTTCCGGTGATGTAACTATAGCCGACGACTTGCCCGGCGCTATTGATGCCAAACGCATAACTGGTGTTCCCGCCCAGAGTACCGATGTCCACCATGCTGCCGCCCGGTGCCCATACGAACGCGTGATTGGCGCCGCTGGCCGTGTTGCTATAGCCCGCAACCTGACCGCTCCTGTTGATGGCTCTCGGGTACGTGTTAGCTCCACCGAGTGTCCCCGGGTCGGTCCAGCCAGTGCCACCCGTCCAGACGAACCCATGCGTGTTGCCGGTGCCAGTCGTGTACGTCCCAACTACCGTCCCGCCATCGTTGGCCGCATAGGCCTGGCTGGTGGTTGCGCCTCCCAAAAGACTGATATCTGTCGGTACCCATGTCTGCGCCGCGGCCTGAAGCGGCATGAGCCACAAGGCACCAGCCAAAAGGATGTACCGCCATCCGCGAAAGTTCGTCCCGTCGGCGCGTCTATTCACTGACCTCACAGTTGTCCTCGCTTTCCCCTGCATTTCGTGTGGCGCGTAAGTATGACCGTCACCCTGAAAAACGATGTCAACGAGAAAAACGAACGAACCCGCAAGATGTTCAGCGGGCGGAGATTAGTAAGAGATGAGCAGAAGATGAGCAAGCGCAGGGCCAGTGGATTCATTGGGAATCCGGCGCGTAATCTGGCCTAAACGCGACGACTGCCGGTCCCTACCGCGAGGGGGTGGGGGAGGAAGTCAGCGTGACTGATGATTTCTGTCGTCGACCTTATCGCAGGCCGGTCCTGAACAAAGCTCCCGGGCTGATAGCCCGGGAGCTTTCTGATCCGCGATCTACCGCAGGCGGCCTGTGACGATCGACTTGGGATTGAACGAGTGGACGAAGGCCCACCCGCGGCCCTCCTGGTAGCTCCACACTCCCGCGGCGCCAAAGTCGGCGATCACCTCGTCGAGGCCGTCGCCGTCCAGATCACCGCCGACGATGTTCTCGGTGCTGAGATAGTGGAGTTGCACCCAGGTGGTGCCATTCTTCCGCGCCCACAGACCAACGCTCGCACCAAAGTCGACGATCAGGTCGGTGACGCCGTTGCCGTCGAGATCGGCACTGGCCAACCGCGTCGCGGCGTATGGATGGACCGGCTCCCACGACGTGCGGTTTATGTAGGCCCACACGCCGTAGCCCGGGAAATTGGCGATCAGGTCTTGCTTCCCGTTGCCATCGAGGTCTGCCGTCATCATGGTGGACACGCTCGAACCATGCAGGAACGACCAGGCGCCGGCGGAATAGACCCACAGACCGTAGCCGGCGAAGTCCGCGATCAATTCATCGCCGCCGGCGCCGTCCAGGTTGCCGGAGGACAGACGTAAAGGATTGGCTCCGTGTATCTGACTCCAGTCACCAGTGTCGCCGTTGAACAACCACAAGCCCAGGTTGGCGAACGAGAACACCCCACTGTCCACCACGCCGTCGCTATCGGAATCGATTCCGGCCATCGCGTCAGCACTGAGGTAGTGGATCTGGAACCAGTCTTCGTCACCGTCCGCCCCCCTTTCATGGAACCAGATGCCAACGCCCGGACCGAAGTCGATGATCATGCCATCCTGGCTACCGTCGCTTATGGCGATCATTGATTTGGCGCTCAGGGAGTGCACCTGCCGCCACGTTGTTCCGCGAAGGAGCCAGATTCCGTACGACGGCCCGAAATCGACCATCAGGCCCTTTCGGAGCGGCGCCGTCGTTCGTATCGAGTTGTTCTTTGTGTCCGCGACATAGAGGGATCCGCGCGAATCCACCGCGATTCCCTGGGGAGTATTGAAGCGGCCCCAGCTCTCGCCGCCGAAACATCCTGGACACCCCGAAATCCTCGTGACCACATTTCCGCTCGTGATGCTCCGGATAATGTGGTTGTTGGTGTCGGCGACGTAGAGCGTACCGGCGCTGTCGACCGCAATCCCTTGAGGGCTGTTGAACCGCGCGGCCGCGCCCGTCCCATCCTGGGACCCCGCCGACCCGGGCGTCCCGGCGATTGTTGTCACGACGCCCGCGGAAGTCATCTTCCGAATGGTGTGATTGAAGCTGTCGGTGATATACACCACGCCGGCGGCGTCAACTGCGAGCGCTCGTGGACCGAAGAATCGCGCGGCGCTGCCGGTGCCGTCCGTGTTTCCGCTTACTCCGGCCTGACCCGCGATCGTCGTGACGACGCCACCCGGTGCTATTTTCCGAATCGTCTGATTCAAGCCGTCCACCACGTAGACGACGCCTGTGGCGTTGTCGACGCCGATGCCGGTTGGGAAGAAGAAGCGCGCGGCGGTGCCTGTCGCGTCGACCGCCCCGGACGTTAGCTGCCCCGCCAGAGTGGTCACGACACCTCCGGGAGTGATCATCCGAATCATGTTGTTGAAGGTGTCCGCCACATACACGTTCCCCGCGGCGTCAACAGCCACTGCGTTCGGACTATTGAAGCGGGCAGCGCTGCCTGTAGCGTCGACGGCGCCCGGGGTATCCGCCTGACCGGCGAGTGTCGTGACGGTCCCGCCCGGGGTAACTTTTCGGATGGTGTGATTGCTGCGGTCGGCGACGTAGACGTTACGGGACGAATCCACCGCGACACCGTACGGATACGCAAAACGCGCGGTTTCTTCCGAGCCATCGGCGGAACCGAGACTATCCGGCCAGCCCGCCAACGTTGTGACGGCGCCGCCAGCGATTCTGCGGATGGTATCGCTGGTCGTGTCTGCCACATACACCGCACCGGCGGCATCGACGGCGACGCCTTCCGGATTGTTGAAGCGCGCCGTCGCGTTCGGGCCGTCAGAGCCGCCCGCGAGCCCTGAGCCGGCAAGTGTAGTGACGACCCCCGCAGCCGTCACCTGGCGAATCCGCCGGTTGTTGGTGTCGGCAACATAGATGGTCCCGGCAGAGTCGATTGCGATGCCGCGAGGATTGAAGAAACGCGCCGCGCTTCCGGTCGCATCTAGAAAGTTGCTCATCCCCGCCGTTCCCGCGAGCGTCGTCACGACACCCCCGGGAGCGATCTTCCTGATCGTGTGATTATTCGCGTCGGCGACATACAGGTTCCCGCTGCTATCGACGGCGACGCCATAAGGGGCGTTGAATCGGGCGGCGGTGCCGGTGCCGTCAGTTGACCCGGACGTGAAAGCCAGCCCCGCAACCGTGGTCACGACGCCCTCTGGTGTGACTTGACGGATCGTGTGATTGAAGGTGTCGGCGACATACACGTTACCCGCACTATCGACCGCAACTCCTCGCGGCCCCCTGAATCTCGCGGCGCTGCCGGTTCCGTCGGCGCTTCCTTGGAGTCCCGGCGATCCTGCCAGCGTGGAGACCACAGCGGCCGGGGTGATTTTCCGGATCGTATTGTTGAAGGTGTCGGCGACATACACATTGCCCGCGCTGTCGGTCGCCACCCCGTAGGCAAAACTGAATTGCGCAGCATCACCTGCGCCGTTCGTCGAGCCGCACGGGTTGTCACCCACAATAGTGCCGGCAAACCTCGTGACGACTCCTGCCTGAGTGACTTTGCGGATGAAGCAATTTTGCCAGTCGGCAACGAAAACGTTCCCAGCAGCATCGACGGCGACGCTCGTTGGCGCGTTGAACCGCGCCTGAGTGCCTGTTCCATCGGCATCACCCGCCGGCGATACGCCGGCCATGGTTCGCATGTCTACGAACTGTGCCGATGCGCTGCCGGCGGTGAAGCCGAGAACCATCAGCGTGAGGAACGCGGCGCTCCAGCGCGGCGTTCGTCGTAGCCGAGATAAGAGCACCATCAGGATCTCCTGCAAAGAAAGACGCCTCGTGTTGATTGAGATTCGCGACCGGAGAATTCCGGGAGGAACCACTTACTTACTTATTTACTTACTTTATTGCGTGGGGAAGTGACACCCGTGCTCGCGCTTCCCCACCCTGACCGTCTTACACATGCGCGACACGACACGACCGCGGTGTGTCGTGTCGCGCACTCGACGATCTACCGCAGACGTCCCGTAACGATCGACTTGGGATTGAACGAGTGAACCGCGGCCCAGCCTCGGCCCTCCTGGTAGCTCCACACTCCCGCGGCCCCGAAATCGGCGATCACCTCGTCAAGGCCGTCGCCGTCCAGATCACCGCCGACGATGCTCTCGGTGGTGAGATAGTGGAGGGGCACCCACGTCGTGCCATTCTTCCGCGCCCACAGACCGACGCTCGCCCCGAAGTCGACCACCAGGTCGGTGACGCCGTTGCCGTCGAGATCGGCGCTGGCCAACCGTTGGGCCGCATATGGATGGACCCGCTCCCACGTGGTGCGGTTCATATAGGCCCACACGCCGTACCCGGCGAAATCGGCGATCAGGTCTTGCTTCCCGTTGCCGTCGAGATCCGCCGTCATCATGGTCGACACGCTCGAACCATGCAGCTGCGACCACGCGCCGGCGGAATAGACCCACAGACCGTAACCGGCGAAGTCTGCGATCAATTCATCGCCACCGACACCGTCCAGGTTGCCAGAGGCCAGATGTATAGGGTTCGCCCCGTGCAACTGGCTCCAAGTACCGTGGTCGCCGTCGAAGAACCACAGGCCAAGACCGGCGAAGGAGAATACCCCGCTATCCGTGTCGCCATTACCGTCTGTATCGAGCCCCGCCATCGCGTCCGCACTGAGGTAATGAATCTGGAACCAGAAGTCCGTACCGTCCGCGTCCCTGATATAGAACCAGATGCCCACCCCCGGACCGAAGTCGACAATCAGGCCGTCCTCGCCACTGTTCTCCCTGATTGCCACCACCGACTTGGCGGTAAAGGAGTGCACCTGCCGCCACGTCGTTCCGCGACGCAGCCAGATCCCGTAGGCTGACCCGAAATCCGCTACCAGGCTCGTGCCGAGCGGCGCGGTGGTTCGGATCGAGTTGTTCCGTGAGTCCGCCACGTAGAGGAACCCTTTCGTATCCACCGCGATTCCCACCGGTTGGTTGAAGCGGCCCCAGCTCTCGCCTCCGAAACATCCTGTACATCCCGAAATCTTCGTGACCACATTGCCGCTCGTGATGCTGCGGATGATGTGGTTGTTCGTGTCGGCGACGTAGATCGTGCCAGCGCTGTCGACCGCGATCCCTTGAGGGTTGTTGAACCGCGCGGCCGCACCAGTGCCATCCTGCGACCCCACCGAACCGGCAGTACCGGCGATGGTTGTCACGGTTCCGTCGGGCGTCATCTTCCGGATCGTGTGATTGAAGCGGTCGGCGATATACAGCACGCCCGCGGCGTCCACCGCGAGCGCCCATGGACCGGAGAATCGCGCCGCGTTCCCGATGCCGTCCGCATTTCCGCCGAGTCCGTCGGTCGAACCCGCGATCGTCGTGACGACGCCGCCTGGCGTAACTTTTCGAATCGAATTACTGAGGGCGTCCGCGACATACACCATACCCGTGGTGCGGTCCACGGCGATTCCGCCCTGCGAGCTGAAACGTGCGGCGCTGCCGGTGCCGTCGGTGTGTCCATACGTTCCGTCGCCGGCAAGAGTCGTCACGACACCATCAGGCGTGATCTTCCGGATCGTGCCATAGCCGGTGTCGAAGACATACGCCGTACCGCTGCTGTCCACTGCCACCCCGGACGGACTGCCGAACCGCGCAGCGCTCCCCGTCCCGTCGACGTTGCCCGAGTTGTCCGCCAACCCGGCGAATGTCGTGACCACTCCGGCCGGTGAGATCTTGCGAATCGTGCTGTTGTTCCGGTCAGCGATGTAGAGCGTGCGGTTCGAGTCGAGCGCGACACCGGCCGGAAGCCCGAAGCGCGCCGCCTGTTCCTCACCGTCGGCCGAGCCGAAGCTTCCGACGAAGCCTGCCAGGGTCGTCACCGTACCCGACGCAATCTTCCTGATGGTGTCGCTGGTGGTGTCGGCCACATACACGACACCGGCGGCGTCCACGGCGATCCCCTCCGGATTGTTGAATCGCGCGGTCGCGGCCGGCCCGTCGAAGCCTCCAATGCGGAAAGAGCCGGCCAGCGTGGTCACCACCCCGGCGGCGGTCACCTGTCGAATCCGCTGGTTGCCCGTATCGGCGACGTACACCGTTCCGGCACCATCCACCGCCACGCCGCGAGGACCGTTGAAGCGCGGACCGACGCCTGTACCGTCCTGATTTCCGAACATGCCGCCGGCGAGTGTTGTCACGGTGCCGCCGTTAGCAATCTTCCTGATCGCGTGATTGTTCGAGTCGGCTACGTACAGGTTCCCGCTGCTGTCGACGGCGATGCCATAAGGGTTGTTGAATCGGGCGGCGGTCCCGGTGCCGTCCGTAGACCCGGACGTTACAGCCTGCCCCGCGACCGAGCTCACGACACCCCCTGGTGTAACTTGGCGAATGAGCTGATTTTGGGCATCGGCGACATACACGTTTCCGGCGGCGTCGACGGCGACGCCACGAGGAGACCTGAATTGCGCCGTAGCGCCCGCTCCGTCGGCGAAGCCGAAGGCCCCGGATCCAGCCAACGTGCTGACTACGCCGGCCGGCGTGATCTTCCGAATCTTGTTGTTGAATGTGTCGGCGACATACACATTCCCCGCGCTGTCGGTGGCCACGCCGTTGGCAAAATTGAACCGCGCCACATTGCCGGCTCCGTTCTCGCTGCCGCACGGGTTGTCATTCACAATGTTGCCGGCAAACCTCGTGACGACTCCTGCCGGCGTGACTTTGCGGATGAAGCAGTTCTGCTGGTCGGCAACGAACACGTTCCCGGCGCCGTCGACGGCGACGCTGGTTGGCGCGTTGAACCGCGCCGCACTGCCGGTTCCATCGTCATCACCCGCCGGCGATACGCCGGCCATGGTTCGAAGGTCTATGAACTGCGCCGATGCGGTGCCGGCCGTGAGGCCGAGAACTATCAGCGTCAGGAACGCGTTGCTGCGGCGCGAGGTTCGTCGTGGCCGAGATAAAAGCACCATCAGGATCTCCAGATAAAAATGATGTTTGACCGTGGGTGCCGGATGTCGCCGGAATCCAGTTACCCGGAATGCCCCCGCCCCCAAGTGAGATCGGTCAAAAACCCTTGTGGCCTGCACTCGGATGGCGCCTTGTGAAGAGTAAAAACGCACGCGGGCGCGAAAGGTAACAGAAGTACCGTCATCAAAATGGTGTGAGGTTCGGGATCGATCGATGTGAAACGGGTGCCTTTACAGAGGCAAGCGTGAGGCCAGAAGTACTAATTCGAAAAATCTGCCGCAACTATGCGTAAAAGCGGAGGTTGTTGGCCTTCGTGACGGGAGGACGTGGCGGCGAAGTGCGCGTGACGGAGGACCTCTGTCCGGGAATGCGTGGTTACCGGGGCCGATCGCGGTGCGTTTGGTACGGTGTTAGCCACCCGCGCGACATTGCCGCAACAACTTCACGGCCCGTCGCCTTTCGCGTGCGCTGGACCTTGCGCCGCTCCGACAGGGCGCCGCCGATCCCGGCGAGCGCATCGATCTTCGCGCGCACGATCGTCCGTCCGTGGCGAATCGCGCCAAAGCGGACCAGCGAGACGAGGGTCAGCAGCACGTGTTGCGGCGCGTAGAGCCACACGCGCCAGCCCGGCATGTTCTTCACCCATGCCCAGACCAGATTGCGATGGCCGTGATAAATGGCGAACGCGCTTCGCGCGCCCGTCGTTCCACAGCCGACATGCCATACGACCGCACCTGGAACGTACAGGCACCGATGCCCCAGGAGCCGCAGACGGAACGCCAGATCGACGTCTTCGAGATAACAGAAGAATGACGGATCGAAGCCATGCACTTCGTTGAAGATGTCCCGCCGCACGAGTGCCGCGGCCGCGCAGGGGGAGAACACCTCTCGCGGCTCGACGTGATCAGTTGGTGCACGCTCACCATGAGCGATTCGCCACGGCAGGCCACTGACATGATAGGCGTCGCCTGCGCCGTCAAGCTTTGAGGGATCCGATGCGAGCCGCAGCTCGCTTGCGAACATGGCGACTCCCGGATGCTCCTCGACCGCCTGCATCAGCCGCTGGAGCCAGTGTGGCTCGGGAAACGCGTCCGGGTTGAGGAACGCCAGCCAGTCGCAGTCGGCGACGGCAGCGGCGGCAAGGTTGTTTCCGGCGGCAAACCCCACGTTCTCGTCGAGCGCGATCAGCTCGATCCCGGGGTAGCGCGCGACCGCCTCACGAGAACCGTCAGTGCTCGCGTTATCGACGACGACGACGCGATCGGCCGGACGCTGCTGCTTCGCGAGCGCGTCAAGCGCCGCCGTCAGGTAGGCACCGGCGTTCCAATTGACGATGATCGCGGCGACGCGCACGCTATGATTATCCCACGCGCGTACCTCCCGACATCTCCGCCGTCATCGTCAACTACAACAGCGGTCCGCATCTGGCGGAGTGTCTCTCTTCGCTCAATACCGCACTGGCCGGCTTCAACTGGGAAGTTGTTGTCGTCGACAATGACTCGACTGACGGCAGCGAGACGGCGGCCGAGAAGGATGAGCCGCGAGTGCGACTCGTCCGTCTGCCGACGAACACCGGGTTCGCCGTCGCCGCGAATGTGGGAGCGCGAATGGCGGCCTCGGACTTGTTGCTCTTCATCAACCCCGATTGCGTTGCTGCCCGAGGGTTCGTTGACCCGTTGCTCCATGAACTCGGGACGAATCCGCGCCACGCGGCAGTTGCGCCGTGCGTGATCAATGAGGATGGCTCTCCCCAGGGGAATGCTCGCGGTGACCCGACGATGATGACGGGACTGTTTGGCCGGTCCACACTGCTGTCGCGCCTGTTTCCGTCTGCTCGTTTGACACGGCGTAATGTGCTGCTTCCCGGGACGCAGCAGGAAAGGCAGTCGGCTGCGTCAGTCGATTGGGTGAGCGGCTCGTGCGTCCTGGTACGACGCGATGCGTTCAACGAGATCGGCGGCTTCGACGAGCGTTACTTTCTCTACTGGGAAGATGCGGACCTTTGCCGGCGTCTGCGCAAGGCCGGCTGGAGCATTCGATATCGACCCGACGCGCAGGTCCTCCACGTGGGTGCACGAAGCAGCCGCACCGTGAAGCCGCTGGCCATTCGTGCATTTCATCGGAGCGCGTACTTGTACTTCGCCACTCACGTTGCTCCGTCGCGATGGAGCCCGCGGCGGTGGGTGGCGGCAGCACTCCTCCTGGCGCGTTGTGGAATCAAGCTCCTCGGGGCGCGTAGCCTCTGACTCAGGCACACCTGGGCCGCAAAAAGTGCGCAGTTACTTACGAAAGTGTAAAGTTTCGAGTCGCACCACGACCGGGGGGCCTGCTTAATTGGCCAGAATTCAACGACGGAGAAGGCCTTTCCGTGGGGGGTACGCGTCTTGCCTCAGCCGTTAAATCATGATGCCTATCTCTCGGCTGGGCCGTCTGTTGGGGCTCGTCTTGTTCATGGGTCTTTGGAGCGGCGTGGCACAGGCCGCCACCGTGACTCTGGCGTGGGATCGCAGCACTGATCCGAACGTGACCGGTTACACCCTGTACTGGGGCAATCAGTCGGGTTCATACCCAGGCAGCTTGAACGTCGGAAACGTGACCCAGGCACAGGTCAGCGGTTTGACGGATGGAATGCCCTACTACTTCGTCGTCCGCGCCTACAACTCCGCGGGCACGTTGAGTTCACCGTCGGTGGAAGTGTCGCGGCGCGTAGGCATTCCCTTCTCGGTCCGAGGCGATTTCGACGGAGACTTCAAATCCGACGTCACCATATTCCGACCGTCGACCGGCACCTGGTTCACGCTGACCTCAGGCTCGAACTACGCAACGTGGAACACGGTTGGGTGGGGCACCAGCACGGACACCGCGGTGTCCGGGGACTTTGACGGCGACGGCAAGATCGACGCGGCCGTCTATCGTCCGTCCTCAAGCACCTGGTTCATTTTGAAATCAAGCACCGGCTTCACGACGTATTTCGTCGCGGGGTGGGGAGCAAACGGCGATGTTCCGTTGGTGGCCGACTACGACGGCGATGGTAAGACCGACGTGACGGTCTACCGACCCTCAACCGCCCAATGGGTCGTTTTGAGATCGGCGACGAACAACACAGCCTGGTTCACATATCAGTGGGGCGTCAGCACGGATGTCCCGGTGGTCGGCGACTTTGATGGTGATGGCCGAGCAGACGTCGCGACATTTCGGCCATCGACCGCGACCTTTCTCATTCTGAAATCAACCACTAACTATACAGCGTGGGACACCCGTCAGTGGGGATCGGCCGGGGATGTTCCTGTGACGGGTGACTACGACGGCGATGGCAAGACCGACGTCGCGGTCTTTCGCCCCTCGAGCGGCACCTGGTACATTCTGAAATCAAGCACCAACTTCACCGCGTGGGACACTCGGGTGTGGGGAGTGGGCAGTGATACCCCGGCGCCGGGCGACTATGACGGTGATGGCAGGACCGACGTCGCCGTCTACCGGCCGTCAAACGGCACCTGGTATATCTGGTTCTCTTCGACGGGAACGACGACAGCCGTCGCGTGGGGCGCCGGCGGCGATCTCCCGATCGTTCGCTAGACTCTTTTCCTCTTTGGGCGAAGCCGCGGCAAACGTGGCGCGTGGCTTCGCCCTCGCAATGCTCAGTCGACGAGAAGTCGGATCCGGGCGCTCTCGTAGTAGCACTCGCGATTCGAGGAGGCCACTCGGATCGACAACATGTGCTTCCCCTTCTTCAGTTTTTCCTCAGGAATCTCCGCCAGGAATCCACTGTACCGATAGGCCGGGTGCTTGAAATAATTGGCGACGTCGATGCGGTCCCAACCGTACATGCTGGGAAATGGAACCTCGTCGAGTGTGACATCGACACCCGCAGCCAGCGCCTGACGCGGCTGATCGACGGTCCATCCGCCGACTCGCAGACCACGCGCACGATCGACGCGGATCGGGCCGCGGCCAACGACGCCTTTGATCGAACCAACCTGATCGATTCCCATCGCCGGCTCTGCTCCGCAGGCGCGCATGCCGGCCGTAGCGAGCAACGGTGCGGACGGGAGTCGTGGCGCGGCGGCGTCGAGAGCGTTGGCAAGCGCTCGAATATCAAACGCAACATATCGATCGGTTTGCGCGATCAGGGCGCCGTCGGACACTGCGGCACGAACGTCTGCCGTGATTGCCGCGCCATTGTCTTCATACCCGTTGCGGTCGATCACAATCGCGGAAAATCCCTCGTGCGCAAGCTGATAGGGAAGTTGCTTCGGATCGAGTGCCGCAGCGGCGACCTGCCAACCAAGTTGCTGGTTGGAAAGCGCCGGGTAGCTCCATCGGAGCTTCTGCGAAACCAGGTACAACTTGAAGTGCTCATACGGCGGCATTCGCGGCGTCGCCCACTCGTCCATGTAAAGTCTGAACGGTAATTGCAAAACCATCGCGCGATCCGGCATGCGGTCTTCCAGCTGGTGGACGAATGTCGTGAGGGTCGAGAGCTCGGCCGCGTTTTTTGCGTAATCGATGTTCATCTGTGCGGCGGCTCCCCGCTGGTCAGCCAATCCGAACACGAGGACGACGATCGACGCGCCCAGCCGCGTCTTCCGGCTCCTGAAGACGGAATCCATCGCAATGGCGACTGCGGCCAGCGCAAAGAATTCGATGAAGGGGCAAATTCGGCTGTAGCCCCTGATGTCTGAGCTGACGAGGAGGCTGAACAGACTGCCGAACCCACCCACGGTTGCCAGCAAGAGACCGGCAATCGTCAGTTGGCTCGCGGCAAGAAGAGTTTTTCCGTCCCGAACGCGGTCTGCAGCCGAGGGAATCATCAACAGCCCAAGCAATGCCAGGAATCCGAGTGTCCCCACAGTCCCGAGTCTCGACCAACTGTTCTCGGTTTCGAGCGGAAACTGCGCCGCGGCTTCCGCTTCATTCCATCGACGAAAAGGTGGAAACGAATGAGACGTAACCGGACTCACGAGCGTCCTGATTTTCAACGCGAACATTTCAGCGTGCGCCGGGACCTTTTCGGGCAGCAGGATGGGTTGGCCGTGCGCGCGCCACGAATAGAGGCTGGGTGCCAGATTGATCAAGGTGCAGACGGCCAGAACGGCGAGGAGAAGAATCGCGGCTCGAACGATACGCCACTGTCGATGAGTGACGCCGCCAACAATTCCTGCGACGCACACGAAAAAGCACCCGAAGAACGGATAGTAGACGTAGTTGAACGAGAGAAGCGCACACCCCGCGGTCAAAACAAGGCCGGCACCCTTCAAGTAGCCGCGTTCCGGCAGTCGTCCTGAAGCCAATTGCAGCGCCGCCGTGCAGACAAACGGCACGAGGTAAATCGCCATCCCGAAGTGGCCGAGGTTCTTGTAAAGCGCATACGGGCTCAAGGCGAACAGCGTCCCAGCCACAAACGCGCTCGCGGTGGTCACCCGCAATACCCGCAGGCACCATGCGGCAGCAAGGCCGCTGAAAACGATCATGACGATCCAGGCAACGTTGATCGCTGTCAGGGCATTCGCGATCGGCAGACTCACGATCCAGACAATCGCCTGATCGACATTACCGTTGGCCGGAAACGCGAGCTCGTCGAGGCCAAACGGTGCTCCGACGAGGGAGTTGAACCACCACCAGCCGTTATCGATCGTGCTCTTGGCCTGCATTTGGTAGAACAGGCTATCGATCGAGAACAATAGCGGCACTCGAATCTCGCGCCGCCATCCATCAAGAAAGACGTAGAGGGAGGCTCCGATCAGCAGGCCTTGAGCAACAGCGATTGATGCCCATGACCGTAGGATGGTGTGAAATCTGCCGCTGACAGTCGCCGCTCGATCATTCATTCACGGGTTCTTCACGGCCAGAATGAGATCCTGCCACCCGGGCTGAAACGAGCGTCGGCACCATTCCCCATGATTGATGAGGTCGATGCTCAGCCCATGGCTGGCGTACTGGTCGGCGAGCCAGCGCTCGCTGTATGCGACCGCCGTTTCAGGAACATCCTTGCTGTACAAGCGGCAGTGGTCCCCGAATTTCCATCGGAATCCCAAGCCTCCGGGAACGCCGCGATCGGCCGCGTCAGGATGCTCCTTCAGCCACGATTCGATTCGTTCGATCGACTCGGGATTCAACAGGAAGTAGGTGATCAGGCAGCGGGCGCCTGGTTTCATCACCCTTGCGATTTCCGCCAGATAGTTCGTCAGATCCTCAGGCAGCAAGTGTGTAAACACTGATGTCAAGACGACCATGTCGAACGTGCCGGCGGGGTAGGGAAAGACGTATTCCCGGGCGGTGAATCGCCCTTTCGGATTGTAATGCTTGTTGTAGACGTCGGCCCGCTGGAAGGTAAAGCGCGGATATTCCCGGTAATGTTGCCGGCACCACTCGATCGGCTCGAGGACCACGTCGAAGCCGTCATAGCTTCCCTCGGGCGCCAGGAAACTCGTCAGCGGTCGCGCCATCAGCCCGATGCCGCAGCCAACGTCCAGGACCTTGTGATGCGGCTGCAGACCACCGTAGTTAACGAGGAACGCGTGGATAGTATCGCCGAGGACGACGTACTGCTCGGCCAGGGCACTGCCCGAATACGACTGGACCATGCTGTCCGGCGGAACAGGGCCCACATCCTGTCGCAGCGTCATCGCTTCGCCTATGTCCGCCGCCGCATGACCAGCGGGCGCTGATAAGGATCGGATGCGTACACGGGCGGCTTCTCGAGGATCTCAAAACGATCCGTCCACGACTTCTGAACGTACGCGAGAGGAATCACGGCCTCGCCGTACGGGACTTCACCATCGATAGGTGGCAGATTATACGGATGATACACGAACTCACCGGCGTCATAGTCCGCCAGGAGCTTTTGAGACACGGAGCCGGACAGCGTCGCAAGCTCGGCGCCGCGGATCTCGAGGAAGCTGCGGGGCCGGATCGTGACGACCACCAGGCCGCCTGAAGCGAGGGAATCGTGCAGTACCTTCAGCGCCGCCTCGTGGGTCTTCGGTCCGAGATGCGTGAACACCGAAAATGCGAAGACCAGATCGAATCGCTCATCGAACGGCAGATGGCGCAGCCGCGTCTCGGACTGACGGAACGTGCCGGGAATTTGGCGGCACCACTCGAGAATCTGCGGATCGGAGTCGCACCCGAAGATCTGAGATGGCGGCACATCTTTTCCAAAGAGTCTCGTCAGGCGTCCCCAGCCGCAGCCAAAATCCAACACCGTCGACTTTCGCAGAGGCTTGCGCGAGTGCCGCGCGTAGACCTTCTTCAAAAGCGAGTAGAAGTCGGCAGACTGCTGTGCGAGCGGCACACCAGCGTTTCCGCACCAGTCCCGTTGCAGTTGTTCCGGCGGCAACGGCGGCAGCGTCACGGCCCCCAGCATCAGATTTGCCCACGGTTCATCCGCAAGCGCTTCGAAGGCTGTCAGGTCTGTTGACACGGAGACCACGCTTACCATCCTTTCGGTCGTCTCGCCAGGCCGATGCTCAACGACTCAGTCAATTGCAGATCTCACTTAGCCGATGGACGTATTGCAGGCCAATCGCGCGATAGCTGAATCGGGAGCGGATATGCCGGCTCGCGCGCTCACCGAGCCGCCGTCCCCAGCCCGGTTGATCGACGAGCCTGACCATCCACTCGCCGGCTTCGTCCACGTTCGGATCTGCCCACATCTGATCGTTCCAGAACGGATACTCGCCATCACGGACGGGAATCAAGCGGTAGCCCACCAGGCAGGCTACGTCGGGATTCATGAATTCCAGGTTCCCGGACCACGCGGTCGCGATCACCGGCTTACCCAGGTACATCGCTTCGGCCAGGAATCGGCCGAAACCTTCGCTGCGATGCAGCGACACGAAACAGTCGCAGCAATGCACCAGATTCTTCGTTTCCGTATCGGTGAGCTCACGCTCGATGACAACCATCCGGCTGAGCCCCATTGCTTCGGCGCGGCTCCGTAGCTCCTCGCGCATCAATGCCGCGGCTTCTGGTCGCACGTCACCGCCCGCCATCTTCACGACCAACGCAAGATCTCGGGTCGGCCGAGCACGCGCAACCTGCGTGTAGGCCTCGATGACGGCCTGTGGATTCTTTCGGTGATAGTACGAGCGCAGGTCGAACGCGAACAGAAAGGCGTAGGCGCTCTCCGGAATCCCGAAGTATCGGCGGCCGAGAAACCTGCTCATCCGCATGCCAGTCGGTTCGGGAATCGTCGTGACCGGGCGGCCGACAGCGGGCGCGATCGATTCGCGCACGAACGCTGACGGTGCCCAGACCTCGTCAAATCTTTCCAGAGCCTGTGCCCAGTGCCTTGGATAATTCGGAAGCTCCCACGTGGGAAACACGACGGAATAGCGTGAAGGCGGCCGCGAACCGAGGTGAGAGAGTATCGGTTCAACCTCGTCGCCGTTGATGCAGTAAACGTCCACTCCGCCTGCGCTCGTCGGCTGTAGGGCCGGACCCAACTCCTCCTGGAGATCTCGATCCTGCCCATTGCCTCCGAACACGTTCACGATCTGCGGCTGGAGGCCGGCCGCTTTGAAAGCCCTGTACGAGGCGCGCAGGTCTTCGCCGCGGCCAATCGGCGCAAACGGATGTCCGATGAGCGTCACCGGTAGTTCGAAAGACTTGATCGGTGGCATCAGTCTGGATGGAGCCTCAGACGAGCGTTAATGCGGGCGTCCCGTGTCGCTTCCAGATACCCGTGGCCCCACGCCACGTCGGGCTCGAGGTACGCTGACTCGGCCCATTCGTTCCACGCATTGACAAAAACCAGCTGCTCGTCGCCAAAGTGCTGCTCTCGTGTCTGGCGAAGGACGCATTCCAGCCATGCCTGGTACGCGCCCGGTGTACTCCCGGCGAAGATCGCCGAATCGTTTGGCCGGCGTGCGGTGTTGTCCCATCCCGGCATCACCGTCCGGAACAGCGGGTAGCCAGGCAGCGGACGTGTCATGTAGCGAACCGCCGTCGGATCGTACGAGTAGACGTGGCCCCTGAACTCCGGGTCGACTCCCGCGGCGAATGGATACCACCCTCCTTGATGGGGAGGGAATTCCACCATCCCATCGAAGCCCCACTCGCGAGGCGAGATGCCAGACGGCCGCAACAAAATCGTATCAGTCTCGACCATCGCCAGATAGATTTCACCGATTGCATCGCGTCGGCACTGTTCCCGCCACCGATCGATGGTTCGCCGGATATCCGGAAAGCGGCTGGCCTCATAGATCAGCAGAAGCGGACGCCCGTTGATACGGATGTAGGACGGGTGACGCATATATCGGGTCAGGTCGTCGATGACGGCGACATCGTCCTCGTCGCGGTAACTCTGCGCCATGAGGATCTCGCGTTCCTGACCATCCCAGCGCCGTGTCCAGTTCTCGTTCGCCCAGCAGATGCAGAACGGAAACTCGAGTGTCGGATCTTCGAGAAGCCGCTCGAGCGGACGTTCGAGAAGACGCCGGCCGCCGAACCAGTAGTAATAGAAGCAGAAACCGTCGATGCCGTAACGTTCAGCGAGGGCGATCTGCTCGACGTAGGTTTCACGCAATCGGAGATCGTAGAAGCCCAGATCGCCAGCCAATCGCGGTTGGTAATGGCCAGCGAAGACCGGCCGGGCACGCGCGACGTTTCGCCACTCGGTGAATCCTTTGCCCCACCACACATCGTTCTCGGGCACCGGATGAAACTGCGGTAGATAGAACGCGATGACGCGCGTCCTGTCGAGCCCGTCGATCTGCGCCTGGTGCCGGTCCGACAGCTTCTGCTGATTCCGTACCACTGCGGCCATCTTGAAGGATGGGCTCAGCTCGTTCGACGTCGAACTGAGGTGATGCACGATGACTGCATCGGGTTGATAGACGGCGCGGAGGCCCTGGTCCCGGAGCCGGAGGCAAAGATCGACGTCCTCGCAGTAGGCTGGCGCGAAGACATCGTCGAATCCACCCATCCGTCGAAAGCGATCGCTCTCGATGACGAGGCACACACCCGACACGTAATCAACCTCGCGGCGGCGATTGTATTGAGGAAGGTTCGGGTCATCGAATACGCCGATGAGAGACGAAGTGCAGTCCATGTTGATGATCGAACCGGCATCCTGGAGGCGGCCATCCGGGAACAGCACTTTTGGACCGGCGGCGCCGACCTGGTCAGACTGCGAGAACGCTGCGAGCAGTGTCGACAGCCAACCGGTCTGCACTTGTGCGTCGTTGTTCAAAAAGACGAGATACCGTCCGCGGGCGATTGCGGCGCCAGCATTGCACCCAGGCCCGAAGCCACGGTTCTCGTCATGTCTCACGTAATTCAGGTGCGCAATCGACGGCAGTAATGCCTGCGACTGGTCAATCGATCCGTTGTCGACAACCACGACTTCGAAGGACACGTCTTGCGTCGACCTCACGATCGAGAGCAGGCATTCAAGCGTCAGCTTGATGCCGTTGACGATCGGGATGACGATCGACACCTGTGGTGACGGCTCGAAACGCAGCTGAATGTCGCGCGCTCGCTCCGCGATCCGATCGGAGAGCTCGACAAGTGTGAGTGGCTTGAGTTCGATATTCTGCAACCGTGAGCGCTTCGCCTCCTGGAATTTCGTGGTGACCCAGTGGTACGCGGCGATGGACGCCTCGATATCGCCGGTCGATGGCATCGGCATCGCCGACACGGCTGAGCGACCTTCCATTTGTCCTGCGATCGCATAGTGGATGAGCGGGTTGATCCCCGCCTCAGTGACGTCGGGGTTCGCGCGCACGTATGACCGTGTGTCGAAGAGCGGTCCCGTCGCCCGCTCTTCCGACGCGCCGATGCGGAGATAGTGGACAAGCGGGTTCTCGCCGGACTCACGAAGAGGCGGATCAGCGTTCAGATAAGAAGATGAGTCGAACCACGGATTGGGATCGCGGCCTTCACGGCCACCGGATGACACGAAGTGGACGAGCGGATTCATCTTCGCCGCGGCAACGTCCGGGTTTTGGCTGAGATAAAACGCCGACTGAAAAAGCGGGTGGGGATCGCGCCCCTCGTGCCAGCCGGCCCGCAGATAGTGGATCAACGGATTGACGCGTCGTGACGCGACGTCCTGATTGCGTAGAAGGTAGAAGGCTGAGTCGAACAGCGGATGGGGATTTGTGCCGGCAAAAGCGCCAACCACGAGATAGTGCAGGAGCGGGTCCTCCAACGCCGCGGCGACGTCCGCGGCGGACCCCGTGTTCGTCGCGACATTCTTCAGGTAGAACGCTTCGTCGAAGAGGCCGCTCTCTCGCATGAGGCGCATCTGCCGACGAAACGAAGGGCGCAGGGAGCCGAGGAGTGGTAGCGAATGAGCGCGCGCGACCGGCTTCCAGAATCTCGCCCTGCGCTTGATCTCCCGGGCGAGAGCAGCTCCCTGCCGCCACGCCCGGGTCGAACGCCACGACCTCGATGATCGAAAGCCGAGGAGAACATCGAGGGAAACACGTGCGATCGCTTCCGCCTTCCGGGCCACCGTCCGATGATCGAGGACCTGACGCTCGAGCTGCGCGCGCTCTGCCGTTGCGGCGGCCAACGCACGAGTGGCAACCTCGAGCCGAGCATTGGTCGCCGCAAGCTCAGTATTGATCGCCTCAATTTGCTCGCGGGCGCCAGATACGCGATCCGCCTGGCGGTAGAACTCTGCAGCGAGTTCTTCGATGGTTGCCCCTTCGAGATCGACGGCATCGCCCAATCGTTTCGAGATTTCAACCGCGCACTTTCCTTGAACCTGCGCATAGTACGTCGAGAGATCCGATGGCCAGAGAATGGGGC
>Ga0111539_10001774_pt1 | contig 28680 bp, 29 predicted proteins | sample RhiMethybrSRZTD1_FD_79667 | JGI IMG/M metagenome (GOLD analysis project Ga0111539, IMG submission 79667) | Populus rhizosphere microbial communities from Tennessee, USA - Rhizosphere MetaG P. TD hybrid SRZTD1 (version 2) (version 2) | ecosystem: Host-associated > Plants > Roots > Rhizosphere >...
ACGCCGACGAAGTCGCGGTGCGCGAGATGGCGCGCATCGTCCGTCCGGGTGGTGCGGTTGTGCTGACGGTTGCGGCGTTGGAGATCTTGCGTGGCGATCACGCCGAGGCCTGGCAGGAGGTCAGACGATACACGCCGGCGGCAGCCCGTCGTCTGGTCGAACATGCCGGCCTGCAGGCCGAGCACGTGGCGTTTCTGTTTGCGTCGACGTTTCCGCTGATGCTCGCGGTCAGGGCGAGTCAGCGTCTGTTGCGACCGTTTCGACCGCTCCGTCCTGATACGGACATCGCGGTGCCTTCTGCGCCGGTCAATGCGATCTTGGCGGCGGTGGTGAGCGCCGAGGCATCAGTCGCGCGGTTCGTGCGAATGCCTATCGGCAGCTCGATTCTGGTCGTGGGGAGAAAGCCGACGTAGCACGTGTCAGAAGCGAATCAACCCTCCGAAATACACCCCGCTCATCTTCAGATCGCCCGCATCGGGATCGATCTGGTAATTCGCGGTGAGACGGCGATACCCAACCTGCGCGCCGAGATAGCGGGTGAAACTGACGGTGCCGTAGAGATCGAAGTCGTACTCCTTCGCGTCGAAGTCGTCTCCCTGGATGGCGTCGCTGATTTTGCCGCCGACGAAGCCAGGCACCTTGAAGCCGGTGAACTCGGTCGAGATCGAGAACAGACGATGCGGGTAGACGCGGGCGATGAAGCCGATCGCGGGAATGGGTGCGTTCACGTCCGTGACCGACGTGCCGTAGCCGGCCGCCGTGAGGATCGCCGACACCTTGTTGAACTTGACCTCGGTGATCATTCCGACGATGCCGCGCGGCGCCGCGACGAAGTCCCACTCGTAGCCGACCCGCCAGGTCTCCCACTTCAGGTCGGCGGTGGCTGGCACGTTGGCCTGATACGTAGTGCCGCCGAAACTGATGCTGCGCTGCAGCGTCGCGGCTTCACTGTAGGAGATGTTCACATGGCTCACCCGCAGCTTGTGCTTGCGGCCGGCCTTGAGCACGCCGCGGAACTCATTGAACCGGCTGTTTTCGATCGCGAATTCCTGCACGAAGTCGACCGGGGGCTGCCCGAGCGCCGCCAGCGAGCCGGTCTGAATCTTGACCTCCGGCGCGGGCGTCCAAAACATGAGCCCCATTTCGACATGAAAGTCCTCGCCGGCAGCGGGTTCCGAGACGCGGAATTGCGCCTCGGCGCGGGCCGAAATCAGCAGACAAGCGCACACAGCGGTGGCACAGACAGTTCGCATGGTTCGTGTATCGGCGGGCCGTCGGATACGCTTTAGGGAGCACGGCTCGTCAACTCCCAAACCCCAACTCCTAACTCCCAAGGCACGGAGGTGCATGAATACCTTTGATCCCCGACGCCGGCTGCTGCGCCAATTGATGCGCTACCGCCGCGCCTTCCTGCCGGGGTTCCTGTGCGTCATCGTCACGACCTCGCTCTCGCTGACCGGACCGTGGGTGCTGCGATACGCGATCGACGATCTCCAGACGGCACTGACGTTGGGCAAAGTGCGGCTCTACGCCGTGGCTCTGCTTGGTCTGGCGGCAGGAGCCGGCCTGTTCCGCTTCCTGATGCGTCGCATCATTATCGGGGCATCGCGCAACTTCGAGTACGACCTTCGCAACGAGTTCTTTGCCGCGCTCCAGCGCATGCACCTGGGCTATTTCCAGCAGACGCGCACCGGCGATCTCATGTCGCGCGCGACCAACGACTTGAGCGCCGTGCGCATGATGATCGGCCCGGCGGTGATGTATTCGGCCACCACCGGTCTGACGTTCGTCGTCGCGCTCGTACTGATGTGGTCGATCCATCCGTGGTTGACGGCGGTCGCCCTGGTGCCGCTGCCCTTCGTCACGCTCGCGGTGAAGTACTTCGGGTCGGCCATTCACAAGCGCTTCGAACGCATCCAGGAGCAGCTCTCCGACGTCAGCGCCGTCACGCAGGAATCGTTGGCGGGCGTGCGTGTCGTCCGTGCGTATGGTCGCGAGCACGTCGAGCTCGAACTGTTCCGTCGCGCGAACGAGGAATACGTCCAGCGCAACCGCGCGTTGATTCGACTTCAAGGCATGTACTTCCCCAGCATGGGACTGCTGATGGGAATTGGCGCGCTGCTGGTGCTGTGGATCGGCAGCCGAGAGGTGATCGCCGGACGCATGACGGTCGGTGCGCTCGTGGCGTTCAACGCCTACCTGATGATGCTCGGCTGGCCGATGATCGCGTTTGGCTGGGTCACGAACCTCCTGCAACGCGGCTTGGCCTCGTGGAAGCGCATGCTCGAGGTGCTCGATGCCGCGCCCGCGATTCACGATCCCGAGCCGTCGGATCGTGCGGAACTGACCGACATCCGCGGCGCCATCGAGTTTCGTCATCTCACCTTCGGCTACGGCGACCACGTCGTCCTGCGCGACGTGTCGCTCGTGATTCCGGCCGGTACGACCACCGCGATCGTCGGCGCGACCGGATCGGGGAAGTCGACGCTGCTGAGCGTGCTCCCTCGCATTCACGACGCCCCGCCGGGCACCGTCTTCATCGATGGCGTCGACGTCCGGCGCATTCCGCTCGCCACCCTGCGTGGGGCGATCGGCTTCGTGGCGCAGGAGCCGTTCCTGTTCAGCACGAGCATCGCCGACAACATCGCCTTCGGCGTGCGGGTCGACGAGACGACACGAGAGCGCATCGAGGCCGCGGCGGCGATCGCGCGGCTCGACAAGGACCTGAGCGGCTTCCCCAAGGGCTACGACACGATCGTCGGCGAGCGCGGGATCACGCTCTCCGGTGGACAGAAGCAGCGGACGGCGATCGCCCGCGCGCTCGCCGTCGACCCCAAAATCCTGGTGCTCGACGATGCCCTGTCGGCCGTCGATACCCACACCGAGGAGGAGATCCTGCAGCGGCTCGGCGCAGTCCTGCGGCACCGCACGTCGATCATCGTGTCGCATCGGGTATCAACGGTGCGCGGCGCCGATCAGATCGTGGTGCTGGACGAGGGACGCGTCGCCGAAGTCGGCACGCACGACGAGCTGGTGCGGCGCGGTGGTCTCTACGCGGATCTCTCGCGCAAGCAGATGCTCGAGGACGAGTTGGCCGCATCGTGACGCACGACGACGAGGTCATCGGGAAGGCCTACGACAGCCGCTTGATGCGGCGGCTGATGACGTACCTGCGTCCGTATCGGTCGCAAGTAGCGCTCGCCGTTGTTGCGATCATCGGTCACTCGGTTCTCGAACTGGCGCCGCCGTACCTCACGAAGATCGTCATCGACACCTACATTCCCGCGCGCGACCGCTCGGGGCTCGCGGGCATTGCGGCCATCTACCTCGCCGTGCTCACGGGTTCGTTCGGCCTGGAGTACCTGCAGACGTGGACGATGCAGGCGACGGGCCAGCGGATCATGTTCGACCTGCGGATGCAGATGATGACCCACCTGCACCGCCTCGATCTGCGCTTTTACGACCGCAATCCGGTCGGACGTCTGATGACACGCGTCACGACGGACGTCGACGTCCTCAACGATCTGTTCACGTCGGGCGTCGTTTCGGTGTTCGGCGACGTGTTCACCCTGATCGGCATCATGGCGGTGCTGGTCTGGATGGACTGGCGCCTCGCGTTGGTCGCCTTTTCCGTGCTACCGCTGATCGCACTCATCACACAGTGGTTCCGTGTGAACGTGCGCGAGTCGTATCGGACCGTGCGCATGTGGATCGCACGGATCAATGCGTATCTACAGGAGCGCTTCACCGGGATGTCGACGGTGCAGCTGTTCCGGCGCGAGGCCCGCGATTACGACGCCTTCGACGAAATCGATCGCCGTCACCGCGACGCCAACGTCGACTCGATCTTCTATTACGCCGTGTTCTATCCGGCGATCGAGTTCGTCAGTGCTCTCGCCGCGGCGCTCATCCTCTGGGTCGGCGGGGGCTGGGTGTTCGACAACGCGCTGACGCTCGGCGCGCTCGTCGCATTCCTGCAGTACTCGCAGCGGTTCTTCCGTCCGATCAGCGACCTCTCGGAGAAGTTCAACGTCCTGCAGGGCGCGATGGCGTCCTCCGAGCGCATCTTCCATCTGCTCGATACCCCTGCGGAGATCGAGGTCGGCAAGCGCGATCGAAGCACAGGGCGGCCATTGTCGGACCCGGGAGCGTCGGTGACGAGTGCGCCGGGCACGATCCGCTTCGAAAACGTCACGTTCTCGTATGGCGACGGCGAACCCGTGTTGCGCAACGTCTCCTTCGATGTGCATCCCGGCCAGCGCGTCGGCATCGTCGGTGCCACCGGCGCCGGCAAGACGACCATCGTCAGTCTGCTACTGCGGTTCTACGACGTGCAACAGGGACGCATCACCATCGACGGCGTCGACATCCGCGACATGGACCTGCTGGCGCTGCGACGGTTGTTCGGGCTCGTCCTGCAGGACGTCTACCTGTTTTCCGGGACGATCGCGAGCAACATCCGACTTGGCGACGCGACGATGACGGACGACACCGTGCGGCGCGCCCTCGACGCCGTTCATGCCTCGACGTTCGTCGACCGGATGCCGCAGGGGATCGACGCGCCCGTCGTCGAGCGCGGCTCGACGCTGTCGGCAGGGCAGAAACAGCTGCTGTCGTTCGCCCGCGCGCTCGCGTTCGATCCGCGCGTGCTGATTCTCGACGAGGCGACGTCGAGCGTCGACACCGACACGGAGCTGCTGATTCGCGACGCGCTCACAGTGATGATGCGCGGCCGGACCACGGTCGCGATCGCCCATCGTCTCTCGACGATTCAGGACATGGATCGGATCCTGGTGATGCACCGCGGCGAGCTGCGCGAGGCGGGCACGCATCAGGAACTGCTCGCCGCACGCGGCATCTATCACCGGTTGTATCAACTGCAGTTCGAATCTGCGGCCGGCATTGCGGCCGTTCGGGGAGCTTAAGGCTGCGGAGCGGCGGCGACGATTGGCGCAGCCTGCGTCGCGGCGTTGGTGATTGGAGCGGTTGGTTCTGCCGGCGGCGCGGGCGAGTCTTCTGGTGTTGCCTGGTCGGGAGCGGCTGCCTCCGACGGCGGGAATGCCGCAGCCGGCGGCGGATCAGGAGGAGGAACGCGGCGCGCAGCTTCGCGGCTCCGGAATAGACGATCAATCAGGCGCGGAGAGCTGGCGCGCGGATCCCAGCCCAATCGCAGGACGGTGACCTCGATGTCGCGGCGTCCGAACTTCAACGCCTCATGGCAGCTCCACATGTAGAGATCGAGATGGCGGCCCTGGACCTTCGGGCCGGTATCCATGACCGTGTAGACGCCGGTGTAGCGCGCGTCACCTGCGGCGACGTTCAGCACGCTGCCGACGGGCAACACCGTTGGATCAGCCGCGGCGATTCCGGTGCGAACGTCGACACCCGATGCCGTCGTGGTGCCCTTGCAGTACGCGGTGGCGCTGAACGGCAGCTGCGCCCCCGGCAGCGGCGAGCCCTGGTTCGTGGTCGACATCGGTAGCCACGCCACGCTGCGCGAATCGAACATCTGGGCTTCGTAAAGAAACACGAATCCCGCGATGGCAAGAATCAGAACCACCAGCTTCAGCCAGATGGAGCGAGTGAGAACGCGAGGCATCACTGAAAATGCTGGTATCCGTCGGGCAACTCGCGCGCGCCGCGCGCGTCCTCCAGTACGATCTGCCGGGTACGAGTCATCACGCCAATCCGAGTTATCGGCAGATCGCCGATCAGCCGACGCACGGCTCGGAGCCGTCCACGGTGAGTGGGACGAACTGTGAAGATGAGCTCGTAGTCGTCACCGCCAGTCATGGCCCCCTCGAGCGGATCACGCCCGCATTCCTCGTGCCAACGACGGACGAACGCTGACAAGGGGACGGCGGTGCCGTCGACTTTCACACCCACGCCTGATGCGTCCGCAATCTGACGAATGCCGTCAGCCAAACCGTCGCTCAGATCCATGCAACTCGACGCTGCCCGAGTTCGGCCCAGCAGCATACCCACTCTTACGCGGGGCACCGGTCGGAGATAGCGCTCGATCCCGTCGCGCGCGTCCGGTGCGGGTACACCGCCCTCCGCGGCGCGTCGCAGCTCGTGCAGACCGGCCGAGGCGTCACCCACTCGTCCCGTGACGTAGAGCTCGTCGCCGGGCCGTGCGCCGTCGCGGGTCAACACCTTGCGCGGCCGCGCCGTGCCGATGGCGGTGACGTCGATCAGCAGTGGTCCGGGAGTGCTCGTGATGTTGCCGCCGACGAGCGCGACCCCGTGATCGCCTGCGAGACTCAGAAACCCTTCCAGCATGCGATCGAACGACTCGACCTCGAGGCTCGCCGGCAGTGCCAGCGAGAGCAGCGCGGCGCGCGGCCTCGCGCCCATCGCCGCCAGGTCACTGAGATTGACCGCCAGCGCGCGATAGCCGATCGCATCGAACGGTACGAACCGCCGGTCGAAATGCACGCCCTCGACCACTGCGTCAGTCGTGACCACGTCGAACGTGCCCCGTTCCGGCTTGATGACCGCGGCGTCGTCACCCGGGCCACGAACAACCCAGGATGGCAGCGCGACGTGTGCCTGGATCCGGGCGATGAGCGCGCGCTCTCCGACGTCAGCGACCGTGAGCGTGTGCAACCTGAGCCCGCTCAGAGGGGGAGTGCGGGCTGAAAAAGAAAAGCCCCGCTTTGCCGTGTGGGGAGGTCGAATGAACCTGCGAAAGCAGGTGGAGCCGCTGTTATCGGTTGCGCTTCAGGCTTCCTCGAAACAGAGGCGTGCACAACGCGCAACCTCGCGGCTCTCTTAGGAGTTGCGTTGGCTCAGACGAGCCTCCGACAACCATCACGAGCAAAGCAGGAGCCTTCTGAATCTTACTGGCCCGTGCGGCGCCGGGTCAAGGAAGGGGAGCGAACTTTACGAAGCTGCAACCTGCGCCAGCGCTTCATCGACGATGCGCTCGAGACGCATGGCGCGCTCGTTCAGATCGCCGGCAGCGGACGTGTGCTGTTGTTGGTGCTGATTGCGCTCGCGGAAGAATTCGTCCGCGATGTTGAGCGCGACCAGCACGGCCAGGCCGAGCATGTCGCTCGCCGGCGCGGAATCGGCCGCCGTGCGCATTTTCTGGTCGACATACGCCGCCAGCTCGGTGACGTACCGCTCATCGAGCGAGCTGCGAATCGGATACCGCTGTCCGGCGATTTCGACGGTGATGACGCTGCTCATTGGGGGGCGATGCTCATGGTGATTGAACGAGCCTCGGTGCGTTAGATGGCTTCGAGCTGCTCGAGCATCTCTGCCACACGCGACCGGATGATGTCGCGTTCATCGCGCAGCGCCTCCAGCTCGGACGAGCTCGCCTCGCTGTCGGCCAGTCGGCCCCGCAGGTCCTCGGCCTCTCGGCGCAGTCGCCCGTTTTCTTCCGCCGTGCGCGCATGCTCGTTCCGGAGCTGCGCATGCTCGCTTCGCAGCTGCGAGATCATGCCGACAAGCAGTTTGATCTTCTCTTCGAGACGATCGATGGGTTCAAGTTCTGGTCGTGCGACTGCCGCCGATTTTGCCATCCGAGTGCGAGCCTTTCGAGTTGGGAGGTGGTGAGATGGTGCCACGAAGGTAGCGAAGATTCAAGACGCGGCGACAGAGATTTTTGTCGACGAGGAACGCTCGGCGTGTGCGTCGTGGCTACCGCTGCGCCGCGCCGTGACGATCGCGAAGCGCGGCGACGATCGTGTCCATCGCCGCCTGAACTTCGTGGTCGGTCAACGTGCGGTCGGGTGCCCTGAAAGTCAGACGCAGCGAGAGACTGACCTTGCCTTCGGGAATGCCCTTGCCTTGATAACGGTCGAACTCGGCCACACGCACGAGCGTGGCCGGTGCGATGTCGACGATTGTCTGTCGAACTGCCGCCGCGGCGAGCGTGTCGTCCACGAGAATGGAGATATCGCGAGTCACGGAGGGGTGTCGGGGCAGCGGCACCACCTGCGTGTCGTCACGGATCGCCGCGTCGAGCGCATCGAGATCGAGCTCCGCAACGAAGACAGCGCCCGAGACGCCATGCCGGTCGGCGACATCGGGCGCGACCTGACCGAGCCACCCGATCGGCCCGCCATTCTCGAGCAGCGCGTGCGCGGCCCGGCCCGGAACGAGCCACGGCTGCCGCGCTGGCTCGAATCGCGCCCGCAACTGCATCGCGTCGAGCAGTCGGTCGACGACACCGAGCAGATCGAAGTAGTCGACGGGCCGGTTGCCGCCTCCCCAGTGATCGCCGCCGATCAGTCCCGCCCACGCGCATGCCAGTACGCGCCGTTCGCCGCTGGAGCGAGTAAACCGAGCGCCGACCTCGAACAAGCGAACATCGCGCTGCTCCCGCCGCAGGTTGTGCGCGACCGCGTCGACCAGACCCGGCAGCGCTGATGGGCGCAACACGGCGAACTGCTCGGACAGCGGGTTCGCGATCGCCACGATCTCTTCCGGCTGGGCGAAGCCAGCCCCGGCCGATTCGGAGACGAAGCCGAACGTGACGGCTTCGGAGAACCCCGCGCCGGTCATGAGCTCGCGGAGGCGCCGCGTGCGTGTGATGCGCGGGTCGATCGGCGGCGGCGTCGTCAGCAGGGCCGGGAAGGTCGCTGGAATGCGATCGAAGCCGTAGTGACGCGCGACCTCCTCGATCAGATCGACCTCCCGCAACGCGTCGACGCGACGGGTGGGCACGGTGACCTCCCATCCGTCGTCGGCGTCTTTCAGCGCGAAACCGAGGCTCTCGATGAGGCGTTTCACCTCTTCGTCGGGTACGGATACGCCAAGCAGCCCGGCGATCTTGTGTCGTCGCAAACGCAGCGCCCTCGGCTCGACGCGAGCGGGGTAGGCGTCGACGACCGTGCCGCGCGCGGTGCCAGTCTTGGTCCGCTCGAGCAGCGCGCACGCGCGCTCCATCGCGGTTACGGGGAGACGCGGATCCGAACCTCGTTCGAACCGCATGCTTGCTTCCGTCTTCAGACCGAGCTTCTTGCTGGTGCGCCGCACCGACAACGGATTGAAATACGCACTCTCCAGAACGATCGTCTTCGTGCCGACGGCAACTTCGGAGTCCTGCCCGCCCATGACGCCGGCGATGGCCACCGCCGTGTTCGCATCCGCGATCACCAGCATCTCGGGAGCAAGCGTCCGCATCTGACCGTCCAGGGTGCGGAGCGTTTCAGCCGGACGTGCGGGTCGCACGCGAATCTGTCCGCCGGTCAGCCGCGCGTGATCGAATGCGTGCATCGGCTGACCGAGCTCCAGCATCACGTAGTTGGTCACGTCGACGACGTTGTTGATCGGCCGCACGCCGGCCGCGCGCAGACGTGCCTGCAGCCAGTCCGGTGAGTCACCGACGATCACGTCCGCGACCGCGCCCGCATAGCGTGGACACAACTCCGAGTTCTCGATCACGACGGACAGATCGCCTTGCTCGACCGAGCGCAGCGACACCAGCGCCAGCGATGACGCGCCGACCGCGGGTCGACGCACCTGCAGTCCGTACGCCGTGGCGATCTCGCGTGCCATGCCGGCCACCGCCATGCAGTCGGGTCTGTTCGCGGTGATCTCGAAGTCGAGCACCGCATCGTCGTCGCCGATCCGCTCGACGCTCTCGACAGCGAAGCCGCGCACCGACATCGCGGCCGCGATCTGCTGGGCCGTGCCGGGGACGTCGACGAACTCGCGCAGCCAGGAGAGGAGGACTTTCATGGCGCGGGGAACTGCTCGAGGAAGCGCAGGTCGTTCTCGTAGAACAGACGGATGTCGTCGACGCCGTACTTGAGCATCGCAATGCGCTCGAGACCGATCCCGAACGCGAACCCGGTGACGGCGTCGGAGTCGTAACCGACCGCCTCGAACACCGCCGGATGCACCATGCCGCTGCCGAGAATCTCGATCCAGCCGGTGTGCTTGCAAACGCTGCAGCCGCTGCCGCCGCACTTGTGGCAGCTGATGTCGACCTCGGCGCTCGGCTCCGTGTAGGGGAAGAAGCTCGGGCGCAGCCGAACCTTGACCTTGCCGAACAGCGCCGTGAGCATCGCTTCGAGCGTGCCCTTCAGGTCTGCGAGCGTCACCGAGGGGCCGACGACGAGCCCCTCGAACTGCTGGAACATCGGCGTGTGCGTCAGATCGAGATTGTCGCGGCGATAGACGCGTCCGGGCACGATGATGCGCACCGGCGGCGGGAACGTCTTCATGTAGCGGATCTGCATCGCCGACGTGTGCGTGCGGAGCAGGGTGGCCCGCTGCACTTGAGCGGCTGGTGGACCGCCGTCGATCTGCCGGTGCGCGCCCCAGATGCCGCCGGGAATCGGCGCGCCCAGATACAGCGTGTCCTGCATGTCGCGCGCCGGATGGTCGGGCGGCATGTTGAGCGCCTCGAAATTGTGGAAGTCGTCTTCTACTTCCGGGCCCTCGAGGATCTCGTATCCCATGTGGCTGAAGACGTCCTCGACCTGCGCGCGCAGCCGCATCAACGGATGGACGCGCCCGGAGCGGAGATCCCGTCCGGGGAGGGTGACGTCGACCGATCCAGCGGGCGGACGCGAGGCCGCGATCGATCCGCGCCGCTCCTCGATGGCGGTCTCGATCTCGCTCTTCAATGTGTTGACGAGTGCGCCGAACGCTTTGCGCTCCTCGGGCTGTAGCGAGCCGAGCCGCTTCATGAGCCCCGTCACGACTCCCGACTTGCGGCCGAGCCACTCGTCGTGGAGGCCTTTGAGCGCGGCCTCGGTGCTGGAGCCGGCGAGCCGCGTACGGAAGTCGGCTCTCAGCGACTCAATGCTCGGCTCAGAGGAAGCGTCAGTCATGGATCAAAGCAGGCCCCAGGCCTCGGGCCCCAGGCCTCAGATCCTGCGACCTCAGATCTGGGACCTGGGCCCTGAGGCCTGGGCCCTGGCATTGTGCATGGGTTAGGCGGCTGGCAGCGCAGCTTTCGCCTGCGCGGCGACGGACGCAAACGCGGTCGGCTGCGTGGCGGCGAGGTCGGCGAGCATCTTGCGGTCGAGCGAGCTGCCGGCCGCTTTCAGGCCGCGAATCAACTGCGAGTAGGTGAGCCCGTGCTCGCGCGCGGCTGCGTTGATCCGCACGACCCAGAGCCGGCGGTACTCGCGCTTCTTGTTCTTGCGACCGACGTAGGCGTACTTGAGCGCCGTATCGACCGACTCTTTCGCGGCACGATACAGCTTGCTCTTCGTCTGGTAGAAGCCTTTCGCTCTCGCGAGGAGCTTCTTCCGTTTCGCGCGCCTGACGGTTCCTCGTTTGACTCTCGGCATTTCACTGCATCCTGTAATTCAAAATTCAAAATGCAAAATGCAAAATGAAACTCAGAATGCCTTTATTTGCATTTTGAATTTTGCATTTTGCATTACACGCTGCCCCTCTACTTGTAGGGCAGCATTCTTTCCAGTTTCGGCGCGTCGTTGGGCGACACCTCTCGCGTGCCGCGCATATGGCGCTTCGACTTGGTCGTCTTGCCGGTGAGGATGTGCCGCTTGAAGGCGGCGCTCCGTACGATTTTCCCCGACCCGGTCTTCTTGAAGCGCTTGGCAGCGCCTCGGTGTGTCTTCAGTTTCGGCATCTCGCTGTCCCGCGGGGCCTGAAGGCCCGCTCTACTCTTCTGTACCTGTTGCGGCCTCGACCTGTCCGTCGCTCTTGGGTCTGGGCCCGCCGCTCTTGCGTCCGGTGCGCTGACTCAAGATCACGTGCATCTGGTTGCCTTCGAGCCGCGGCGCCGTTTCCGCCAGGGCCACCTCGGCCAGTTCCCCGAGCAGCCGCTCGAGAATGCGCCGCCCGATCTCGGGGTGCGCCATCTCGCGGCCGCGGAAGAAGATCGTGGCCTTGACCTTGTCGCCATCGCTCAAGAAGCGCTCGATGTGCTTCTTCTTGAACTGGTAGTCGTGCTCGTCGACCTTGGGCCGAAACTTGATCTCCTTGACCTCGATCACCCGCTGGTGCTTCTTGGCCTCGCGCGATCGTTTCTGCTCTTGGTACTGATACTTGCCGAAGTCCATGATCCGGCAGACCGGCGGCATCGCGGTCGGCGAGATCTCGACGAGGTCGAGTCCCTTCTGACGCGCGATCACGAGGGCCTGCGGCGGCGGCATGATCCCGAGCTGTTGTCCGTTCTCGTCGATGACCCGGACTTCGCGTACGCGAATCCGTTCGTTCGTGCGGACACGGTCATCACGTCTTGGCGATCGATCGAAAGCTATAACGTCCTCCGACTCTACGACTACGCCGACTTCTCGACGGGCGGCGGTCCGGTCATCCGCTTGCTACGGATCTCCTCGAGCGCATCAGCGATGAACACGTCGAGCGCGCGCGACCCCAGATCTCCCGCCGAACGGCTTCGCACCGACACCGCACCCTCCGCCGCTTCACGATCGCCCGCCACCAGCATGTAGGGGATCTTCTGCAGTTGGGCCTCTCGGATCTTATAACCAATCTTCTCCTGGCGGTCGTCGAGTTCGACCCGGAGCCCGGCGGCAGCCAGCCGGTCCCGGACCCCGGCCGCGTAGTCGCGATGCCGGTCCGAAATCGGCATCACCACGGCCTGGACGGGTGCGAGCCAGAGCGGCCAGGCGCCCGCAAAATGCTCGATCATCAGGGCGACGAACCGCTCGATGCTGCCGAAGATGGCTCGGTGAATGATGACCGGCCGGTGTTCCGCGTTGTCGGCGCCCGTGTACTTGAGGTCGAACCGCTCCGGCATCATGTAATCGAGCTGAATCGTCGCGCACTGCCACTTACGGCCGATCGCGTCGGTGACGTCGAAGTCGATCTTCGGTCCGTAGAACGCCCCGTCGCCCTCGTTGATCGTGTAGGGCCTTCCGGCGGCATCCAGCGCCCGCTTCAGCTCTGACTCGGCGTGATTCCACGTCTCGACCGTGCCAAGGAATTCCTCGGGCCGCGTCGAGAGCTTGATTGTGTACTCGAGGCCGAAATCGTCGTAGACGCGCTGGACCAGCCGCAGCAGGCGCTCGACTTCCTCGCCGATCTGCGACTCCATGATGAAGCAGTGACCGTCGTCCTGACTGAACTGCCGCACCCGCGTCAGACCGCTCAGGACGCCCGACGCCTCATTCCGGTGCAGTGGCGTCTGCTCGTGAAAGCGGATTGGCAGATCGCGATAACTCCGCACCTGGCTGGCGTACATCAGGAAGTGCCCCGGGCAATTCATCGCCTTGAGGCCCATCTGCTCGCCCTCGGACTCGACGAGGAACATGTTCTGACGGTAATGCTGCCAGTGCCCGGAGGTTTCCCAGAGCGCCTTGTTGAAGACGATCGGTGCCTTGACCTCCGTATAGCCAGCCGGGACGAGCACTTCACGCATGTAATTCGACAGCGTGTTGTACAGGACCGTGCCTTTCGGGAGCCAGAACGCGGCGCCTGGCGCCCACGCGTGGAACATGAACAGCTGCTGATCGCGGCCGATCTTGCGGTGGTCGCGCTTCTTGGCTTCCTCGAGGCGATGCAGATAATCCTGCAGCTCCTTGTCGGTGAAGAACGCCGTGCCGTAGACACGCTGCATCGGCTGATTGCGCGCGTCGCCCTTCCAGTAGGCGTTCGATGTACTCAACAGCTTGAACGCCTTGAGCTTGCCTGTGGATGGGACGTGCGGACCGACACAGAAGTCGATGAACGTGTCCTTGTCCTTGATCGTGTAGCAAGAGACTTCCGACTGTCCTTCGGTCTTCTCCTCGATCAGCTGTACTTTCAGCGGCTCGCCGCGCGTGCCGAAGAATCGCTTCGCCTCCTCACGCGGCCACATCTGGCGCTCGAACACGACATCCTGGTCCACCAGCTCGCGCATCTTCTTCTCGATCGCGTCGAGATCCTCGGGCACGAACGGCCTCGGCACGACGAAGTCGTAGAAGAAGCCCTCGTCCGTCGGCGGCCCGATGCCACACTGCACGCTCGGAAACAGATTCGTCACGGCGGCGGCGAGCAGGTGCGCCGTGCTGTGGCGATACACGTAGAGCGCTTCCGGACTCTTCGACGTGATGATCTTGACGGGAGCATCGGTCGTGAGCGGGTACGACAAGTCGACGAGCCGTTCGCCCACCATCGCCACGAGCGCCGCTTTGGCGAGCCCCGGCGAGATCGCGGCCGCAATGTCGCCGACCGGAGTACCGGCAGCAACACTCCGCGTCGATCCGTCAGGAAGCGTGACGACGACCGAGCTCATGGAAAAGTGGAAAAGTGGAAAAGTGGAAAAGTTGAAGTTCTGAAGTGGCGGAAGTCGGAGACGCGCGACAGAGCGCCGCCCAGCGCCAGTGCTGCGACTGGTGCTTGACCCCTTACTTTTCCACTTTTCTCCTTTTTCCACTTTTCCACTTCGTTTGCTGGTAGGCGCGGGTGGACTCGAACCACTGACCTCCTCCGTGTCAGGGAGGCGCTCTAACCAACTGAGCTACGCGCCTGTATCTATCGCGAATTCAGGCCTAAAGCGAAGGGATCAGTATAACAGAGGCAGAAGGGGTTCGGGGCTGGGGAAGAGGCGAGGCCGTGGAAGCGCGGGAGGAGTGCGCGCCGCTGACGGCCTGACCTCTTTCGAGTTGGCGTCAGCGAACCATGTCTTTCAGCGCTTTGCCGGCGCTGAAGCGGACGACTCGCCGTTTGGGAATCTTGATGGACTCACCGGTCTGCGGATTTCGCGCGGTGCGCGCCTTCCGCTGAGCGGTCTTGAACGTGCCGAAGCCGACGAAGGTGATCGACTCTCCCTTCTTCAGCGACCTGGTGATGCCGTCGATCAACGAGTCGACCGCGGCAGCGGCGCCTGCCTTGGACGACCCGGTGTCCTTGGCAACCTTGGCGATCAGTTCCTGCTTGTTCATGGGCTCTCCTCTTCAGCGCACGACACTCGCCCGCACACACACACGTACGCGTGGGACCGTTTCAGCGTTTGTAGGTTGGTTGCGGTTATACGCGACGACTGAAGAGGTGTCAACGAGAAAGCGCGATTTTTCGGGCCTTCGCGCGCGATCACTCGTGGACCGACGACACTACGCGGCTTTCTTTTCCTTCTCGGTGAATCGATCGATCGCTTTGTCGAGCGTCGGGTCTTTCGTCGGTGGTGCGGCACCGAACTCGACGTCGGGCTGTTCCACTTCGACGTCGGGCGCGAGCCCGCGCTCGTGGATGCCGTTGCTCGATGGTGTGAGATATCGCACTGACGACAGCAGCAGGCCGCTGCCATCGGGCAGCTTCACGAGCTGCTGACGCGCGGCGCGTCCGAGCGTACGCTCGCCGATCAACTCCGCGCGCTTGTTGCCGCTGAGAGCCGACGCGAATATTTCCGCGCCCGCCGCCGTACCCTGATCCACGAGCAACTCGAGTGGCGCGGTGAGACTGCCGTCGGCCGCTTGCGCGGCGATCGTTTCCTTGTTCGTTTTCGTCTGCCGGACGGCGAGCGTGCCGCTCGACACGAACAGCCGCGCCGCAGCGATGCCATCGTCGAGATCACCGCGCGCGGCGCCGCGCAGGTCGATCACGAAGCGGGTTGCGCCGGTCTTCGCGAGTGCCTCGATCGCCTGCTTGAGGCGGACGGGCGTGTCCTTGTTGAAGTCGACCATCCGGATGTAGCCGGTGGTGGGGTTGGCCATGCGGCTCGTCAGATCGGGTCCGACGGTGCGTTCGCGGACCAGCGTCACTTCGTGCGGGTCGGCCGCGTTCCCGCGGATCACCAGGAGCGCCACTTTCGAGCCGATCGCGCCGCGAAGCAGACGCGCACCCTCGTACGCCGACATGTCGCGAGTCGGGCGTTTGTCGATCGCGCGGATGAAATCACCGGTTCGCAGGCCGGCTTTGGCAGCCGCCGACCCGTCTCGCGCCGACACGACGCGCAGGTAATACTGCCGCGTGAGCTCGACGCCGACGTCGGCGGGACCAGGATTGGAGTTGCTCTCGTACGCCTTCACCAGATCCGGTGGCAGGTAAGCGCTGTCCGCGTCGAGCGCATCAGCGAGGCCTCGCATCGCGCCGCGCATCGCCTGCTTGATGTCGACCTCCTCGACGTAGTTGTTCACCACGTGCGCGACGACGTCATCGAACACTCGAAGGTGCTGATAGGTGTCGTCCTTGGCCATCACCTGGCCGAGATATCCGCCGACGACGGCGAACATGATGACCGGCACGGAGACGGCGAGAACCCATACGCGCGTGCGAGACGTCATTGAGCGGACTCCATGACGGGCCGCCTAAAGGCGGCCCCTACGTGACTTTAACGAGGCTTTAGCCATTGTACGGGATCGACCGCGCGACCGTCGATCCGCATCTCGAAATACAGGGCCGCCATGCCGGCCGGAGCCAGGCCGACCCGTCCGACCTCGGCGCCCCCCTCCACCCGATCCCCCTGTTTCACCGAGATCGAGGAGAGATACCCGTACAGGGAATAGTTGTTACCGCCGTGGTCCAGGATGACCAGGTTTCCGAAGCCGCTGAACGCATCGGCAAAGCCGATTGTTCCGCTGTGAATCCCCCGTACGGGGGCGTCTTGTGGGGCGGTGATTTCAATGCCGCCCTTCACCGCCGTGCTGCCCAGGCGCCCGGATGGCTGACCGAACTGTTGGGTGATCCGGCCTTGAACCGGCCATTCGAGACCGCCCCGGAAGGGGAGAAGCGGGACGGCGACCGCTTCAGCACCGTCTGTCTTGGCCTTGATCTGCTGCTGAAGTTTGTCGTACGCCACCTGCAGCTCGCCCACGTACTGGGCGGTCAGGTCGCGGCGGGCGTCGATCTGCGCAATCCGTGCGGCATGCGCGGCCAGCGCGCGGTCGGCAGTGGCCTTCGCTTGACGGGCGCCGGCCTCCCGCGTTTGCAGATCGCGCGCTTTCTGCGCGAAGCTCTCGCGCTCCGTGCGCAGGGCGTCGAGCGTCCGCCGGTGCTCCGCCAGGCGCTGTTCGTTGAGGGTGGTGAGCGAGGCGACGGCACGTGTAGCGCGCGTAAACTCACGAAGATTGCGCGCGCTGAAGAGCAGTCCTGCATAGCCGCTCCGCCCGCGCTTGTACATGTCCACCAGCTGGCCCTTCATGTCTGGCATTTGCGCCAACCGCTGCAGCTCGAGGCGAGAGAGCTGGTCGGTCGTTTGCTGCAGATCTCGTTGTGCCTGGGCAGTCGCATCTGCGGCCTGCTCGGCGAGCCCGGCACGCATGTCGCGCTCCACCTCGAGTTTGCGCACCTCGTTGAGGAGTGTGCCCGACTCGCCCGCGAGCCGCTCGGCTTCGCGCTGCAACGCGCGAATACGTTCGGCGACACGCCGGCTCTGCGCGTCGGCGGGTGTGCCGCTCGGCTCCTGCGCGGCCGATACAACAGCCACGAGCACGATGCATCCAAACGAGATCGTAACGTTACGTGACATGGGTCGATCGCCGTGGATGCGATCCCTGCTCCCCCTGCGGCGATGCGAGAATTATACGGTGGCCAGGATCGCAGCCCTGGATGTCGGCGAACGGCGGATTGGAGTCGCCATCAGCGACGTGACGCAGACACTTGCGCGTCCGGTAGGGGTGATCCGGACGTCCGGCCTCGATGCCGACGCCCTCGATCGCGCCGTCGCGGAGCTCACGCGTCTTGCGGCCGAGGAAGACGGGCTGGCCACGCTCGTCGTCGGGCTCCCGCGACGGCTCGACGGCTCTCCGAATGACATGACCCCGCGTGTGCAGGCGTTCGCCGAACGATTGCGCGAGCGCACCGATCTCCCCATCGTCTTGCAGGACGAGCGTCTCACCAGCCGCGAGGCCGAAAGCCGCCTCGCGCTGCGGGAAAAGGACTGGCGCGCGCGCAAAACGCGCCTCGATGCTGCCGCTGCGGCGATCATTCTTCAGGAGTTCCTCGATGGCCGGTAAGGCCCGGGCCGCGCTCGCCATTCTCGGGGTCATCGTGGTTCTCATCGCGGGTCTCGCGGCGTTCGTCGGGAACCGGGTATGGGGCCAGATCCACGCGCCGTTCAAGGGCTACAACGGCGCCGAGCAATTCGTCGACATTCCGTCGGGATCCGGTAGCGCTGAGATCCGGCGCCGACTGATCGAGTCCGGCGTCGTATCCAACGAGTTCGCTCTGCGAGCGGCGCTCTGGTGGAGCGGCCGTTCGCGCTCGCTGAAGGCCGGCGAGTACCGTTTCGATCGCCCGATGACGGCGATCGAGGTCGTCGACAAGCTGGCCAACGGCGACGTCTACACGCGCCGCATTACGTTCCGCGAAGGGCTCACCATTCGCGAGATGGCGATGGTCTACGAGTCGAACGGATTCGGGCCGGCACGTGATTTCGTTCGAGCTGCCGCAAATCGGACACTCATCGAAGACCTCGACCCGAAGGCGGGAGATCTCGAGGGCTATCTGTTTCCCGAGACTTACACCCTCGCTCGCGTGACGCCGGCGACCCAACTGATCGAGATGATGGTCGAGCGGTTTCGGGCGACCTACCGCGAGCTCCCTCAGCAGGACGGATCGCCGCTGACGACGCGGCAGCTCGTGACGCTCGCGTCGCTCGTCGAGAAAGAAACGGGCGCTGCTCCGGAGCGGCCGATCGTCGCGGCGGTCTACCGCAACCGCATGAAAATCGGCATGGGCATGCAGGCCGACCCGACGGTCGTGTACGCGTTGATGAAAGCGGGCCGGTACGACGGCAACATCAGAAAGGCCGATCTCGATTTCGATTCGCCCTACAACACCTATAAGTACACAGGACTGCCACCAGGCCCGATCGCCTCTCCCGGCCGAGCATCGCTCGAAGGGGCCGCCGCCCCAGCCGACGTGCCGTATCTGTACTTCGTCAGCCGCAACGACGGGACGCACGTGTTTGCCGAGACGCTCGCCCAGCACAACGCGAACGTGTATCGGTATCAGGTGCAGTTCTTCCGCGAGCGCAGACTCAAGGGGGCAGCAGGGCAGGCGGAAGGTGGAAGGGGACAGGGGGAAGGGGGAAGAGCTGTCTCAGGGAACAGGAAATAGGAAAGAGGAGGAGACCGTGTTGGCATTCAGTCGCGTCCTCCTCGCTCGCCCCACTTCAGCTTCTCCCGCAACAACTCGAAGTAACTCCGCGTCGGTGCCTTGATCAGGCGCAGCGTCCGCTCCGAGCGTCGGACGCGGACCACGTCGCCTTCCTGAACCGGGTAGCCCGACTGGCCGTCGTAGGTGACGAAGATCTGGTCCTGCGTGCCCTGCACGTGCGGCCGCACCTCGATGACCTCGCTGCCTGGTATGACGATCGGGCGGTTCGTCAGTGTGTGCGGGGCAATCGGTGTGAGGACGATCGCGTCGGCGCGGGGGTGCACGATCGGACCGCCCGCAGCGAGGTTGTACGCCGTGGAGCCGGTGGCGCTGGCAATGATGAGGCCGTCGGCTTTGACCTTGGTGACGAGTCCACTCCCGACCGACACCGACAGCTCGATGATGCGCGAGAGTGCCGCCTTCGTGAAGACCACGTCGTTGAGCACGATGCGCGCGTCGAAGTGCTCTCGCGTCCGATAGGCATCGGCCGCGAGCATCGCGCGTTCGTCGATCTCGGCGGTGCCGTTCACCGCCGACTCGAGCACGTCGTAGAGCTCGTCGATGCGGGTTTCGGTGAGGAATCCGAGGCTGCCGAAGTTGACGCCGAGGATCGCGACGTCGCGCCCCGAATGTGCCGCACGGGTCGCCATGCTGAGCAGCGTGCCGTCGCCGCCCATCACGATGATCAGCTCGACTTCCTTCGGCAGATCCTCACGCGAGTACGTCCGCGCGTTCGAGCGGCGTCCGGACAGGGCGGCGGTGTCTGTTTCAAACAGCGGTTCGATGTGTCGGCGTTGCAGCCAGTCGCCGAGGCGTTCGAGGTGATCGGACGCGGCCGTCAGACCAGCTTTGGCGACGATACCGACGCGCGTGATTGTCGTGTGGGTCATGCGGCGCGAGTGTCGTGCCCGGCTTCAGCCGGACTGCGTTCTGAAGTGGATCAGGAACTCGACGTTTCCTTTTTGTCCCGTGACGGGTGAGGGCGTCCAGGCCACGCGGGTCAATCCTACCTCAGCACCGGCGGCCATCACTTCGTCGAGCACGCGCTCGTGCACTGCGGGGTCGCGAATGATGCCCTTCCGTACTTCCGCTTTTCCGGCTTCGAACTGGGGTTTCACGAGTGCAACCACGTCGGCGCGGGCTCGCAGCAGCGGCGGCACCACTGGAAGGATCCGCGACAACGAGATGAACGACACGTCGATCGTGACGAGATCGACCGGCCCGGGCAGCATTGGGAGCGTCAGTTGCCTGGCGTTGACGCCTTCGACCACGACGACGCGCGGATCATTGCGCAGCGTCCAATCGAGTTGTCCGTGCCCGACGTCGAGCGCCACCACACGCGCCGCGCCGCGTTTGAGCATGACGTCGGTGAAGCCGCCGGTCGATGCGCCGATGTCGAGGCACTCGCGTCCCTCGACGGGGACCTGAAACGTGTCGAGCGCATGCGCCAGCTTCAGTCCGCCGCGGCCGACGTACGGATGATCGGGCGCAATCAGCGCGATTTCCGACGCTTCGTCGACGGCCGTCCCTGCCTTCGTCATCGCCTGCCCATCGACGCTGACCTGCCCCGCAAGCACGAGCGCCCGAGCCCGTTCCCGGGAGACTGCCAGGCCACGGTTGACGACCAATTGATCGAGACGAACCCGGGCCATCAGCGTGTCCCGAGGGAACGGAGGTGACGGAGGTAACGGATAAACAGGAGAAACGAAGGAACGGAGGAATAACTGTCAAAGTGTGCCAGACGCCAACGCTCGGTGGTGATCAGGTCCACAAAGAGTCTCCGTTGCTCCGTTCCCCTGTGAATCCGTTGCCTCCGCAACCTCCGTTTTCTGCAAGCGTGCTAATTCGATCGCTCAACGATCCATCGTCCAATTCCGAGCAGGTGCGCGTCGGCCATGCCGGCAGCGGCGAGCGTCGCTCGAGCGCGATCGAGGCATTCGGCGGCGAGGCGCTTCGAGGCTTCGAGGCCGTAGAGACTCGGATAGGTCGGTTTGCCCGCGGCGGCATCCTTGCCCGCGGTCTTGCCGAGATCGGCCGACGCCCCTTCGACATCGAGGATGTCGTCGACGATCTGAAACGCGAGCCCGAGCTCGGAGGCGGCGCGATCGATTGCGTCGACCTGCTCGTCGGTGCCGCCGCCCATGATCGCGCCGGCGACGGCCGACGCGCGAATGAGCGCGCCTGTTTTCTTGCGGTGCATCGTCGCGAGCGCCTCGGGGTCCATCGGCGTGGCGCCGCCGCTCACGTCGATTCCGACCGAGGCGAGATCGAGCGCCTGTCCTCCGACCATCCCGACCGGTCCCGCGGCCAACGCCACCGTCTCGATGACGCGAAGCTTACGCGCCGCGACCGTCGGATCGGTCGTGGCCGGTTCGCGCGAGAGCAGATGAAACGCTTCCGTCAGCAACCCATCGCCGGCAAGAATCGCCATGCCCTCGCCGGCGACGACGTGCAGCGTCGGCCGGCCCCGACGCAGGACGTCATCGTCCATCGCGGGGAGATCGTCGTGAATCAGCGAGTAGGTGTGAATCAGCTCGATGGCGCACGCGGCGGCCATGGCAAGCGCGCGCGCGCCGCCGACCGAGTCGGCGCTGGCGAGACACAGGATCGGCCGCAGCCGCTTCCCGCCGGCGGTCAGGCTGTAGCGCATCGCGTCGGCGACGACGGCGGGGCAGTCGGGAGAGGAGGGCAGCACGCGCGCGAGGGCCGCTTCGATCTCCGCGCGGCGGCCGTCGAGGTATTCGGCGAGCGCGTGCCCAGCCTCGCTAGCCTTTGACCTTGGTGTCATCGTCGGCCAACGACGCCGGTGCCGGTTGCAGGTGGCCGCGCTCGTTCAGGATCTCGATGCGGCGCTCGGCTTCTTCGAGACGCGCGTGACAGAAGCGCGAGAGGTGGACGCCGCGCTCGTAGAGGCGCAGCGATTCCTCGAGCGGCAGGTCGCCTTCTTCGAGCTTCTTGACGACCGCCTCGAGCTCCGCGATGGCTGCCTCGAAATCCTTGATCGTCGTATCAGACATCGCGTCGCTCTTTCACCTCGCATCCCAGCTCACCGCGCTCGACCGTGACCGTCACCCGATCGCCGATCGCCACGCGCGATGCGTCGCGAATGACTTCCGTGCGATCGCCATTCCAGCACACGGCGTAGCCCCGCGCCAGCACGGCGAGCGGGCTCAAGCTCTCGAGGCGCGCGACGGCCGCCCCAAGCCGCGCGTCGAGCGCGTGCCGTCGTCGATCGCGCACCGAGGCGAGACGACCGTCGCCGGCCACCAGCCTGGTGCGAAGACCGGCCAGCCGGCGCCGCAGATCGAACGTTTCCAGCGCGAGGCGCAGCGTCTGATACGCCCGCTCGCGCGCTGCCAGCCGCGCGCGCATTGCGCGCCGGAGCTCGTGGGTCAACTCGCCAGCCTGTCTGGCGCGCATCGCCAGCCGGCCGCGAGCCCCGCTCACGCCCGATCGCGCCTCGAGCGTCCGCAGGCGCGACTCGACACGATGGATGCGCGCGCGCATCGAGCCGTTGAGACGACTCGCCAGCTGCTCGATGCGCGAAACGAACTCGTCCTTGCGTGCGACGACCATCTCCGCGGCGGCCGACGGCGTCGGCGCCCGCAGGTCGGCGACGAAATCAGCGATCGTCACGTCGGTCTCATGGCCGACGGCCGAGATGATTGGGACCGGGGAGCCGGCAATCGCCCGTGCCGAGACTTCTTCGTTGAAGGCCCAGAGGTCTTCGATCGAGCCGCCGCCGCGCCCGACGATCACGACGTCGACGCCCTTCACTTTCGCGATCGCCGACAAGCCGCGCGCGATATCGAGCGCGGCGCCCTCGCCCTGCACCCGAACCGGCCGAATGATCACGTGCGCGTTCGCATATCGTCGCCGCAGCACCTTGATGATGTCGCGGATGGCAGCGCCGTCGAGCGAAGTGACGACCCCGATTTTGCGCGGCAACGCGGGCAGCGGCCGCTTGCGGCGGGCATCGAACAGCCCTTCGGCGGCGAGCCGTTGCTTGAGCTGATCGTAGGCAAGCTGCAGCGCACCGAGCCCGCCCGGCTCGAGGTGCTCGCAGACGATCTGATACTCGCCCTTCGGCTCGTACACGCTCACACGAGCGCGTGCGACCACACGAAGCCCGTCCTTCGGCGTGAACTTCAGCAGACGGAGCGCCGACCGGAACATCACGCCTTTGATCTGCGCGCTGCTGTCTTTCAGCGTGAAGTACAGATGTCCGGTGTTCCAGACGCGGCAGTTCGAGAGCTCACCCTCGACCCAAATCTCGAACAGCTCCTCCTCGAGCAGCGTCCGGATGCGGCCGGTGAGCTCCGATACCGTGTGCACGCGCCGTTCGCGGACGCGCGGCGCCGTTCGCTTCGGTGCAGGCTCCGGTGCCGGTGCCGGATCCGGCTTGCCCTGAGCGGAGTCAGGCTTGCCCTGAGCGGAGTCGAAGGGCTCCTCGAAGGGCAGGTCGAACAGACTCATCGCTGGTGTGCCGGCAGATGTTCGACGGCTTTGGCCAGCGTCAGCAGCTCCTGTTCGGAGTAGCTGATGCGCGTGACGCCGGAAGCACGTCCCGTCTTCTCGTCGGCCGCGACGACGATGCCGTTGAGGCGGGGATTGCCGGTTGCCGGTTCGAACTTGCTCGGCAGCGCGGTGAGGAATCTCGAGAGCGACGACTCGCGTTCCATGCCGATGATCGAATCGTGAGGACCGGTCATCCCGGCGTCGGTCAGGTAGGCGGTCCCCTGGGGAAGGATACGTTCGTCGGCCGTCTGCACGTGTGTGTGCGTCCCGACCACGAGCGTGACCTTGCCATCGAGATGCCAGCCCATGGACACCTTCTCGCTCGTGGCCTCGGCGTGGAAGTCGACGATGATGACGCGCGTCTTGTGTCGAATCGATTCGATCTCGCGCAGCACGACGGCAAAGGGGTCGTCGATAGGCGTCATGAACACACGCCCCATCACGTTGATCACGCCGACCGCGCGGCCATCGCCGGAGTGGGTCACGCACGAGCCGCGTCCGGGCACGCCGGCGGGATAGTTGGCGGGGCGGAGCAGGCGCGGCTCCGCGGCAATGTAGTCGAGCGCTTCCCTCTTGTCCCAGATGTGATTGCCGGAGGTCATGACGTCGACGCCCATCTCCAGCAGGCTATCGCCCACGTCTTTCGTGATGCCGAATCCGGCGGCGGAGTTTTCCGCGTTCGCGATCACGAAGTCGACCTGATGGCGCTCGACGACACCACGCAGACCCTTGCGAATGAGCTCGCGCCCCGGGCGCCCGATGATGTCGCCGATGAAGAGGATGTTCATGCGGACGTGCCACGCGGAGCGCTGATCGTAATCGCCTGTGCCTGGCCGCGCCGATCCGTCCGTCGGGGGATGACGATCGTCAGTTCGCCTGCCTCGAGCCACGCGCGGGCCGAGGCCGCCTCGAACGCGCCGGTCAAGCGAACAGCGCGCGCAAAGCGGCCGAACTCCCGCTCGACCAGGTGATACGTCGCGTCGGACGCGGTGCGCATCGGCGCTTTTTCCCCGGCGACCAGCACGACGTTGTTGCGGAAGAGCACGCGCATCGCGTCGGCGCGAACGCCGGTCACGTCGAGGATGATTTCGACGTCGGTCGCGGTCTCGAGGACATCCAAGACCGGATGACACTCGCCGGAGTAGACGCGCTCATCGTGAGGGAGACGTGCTTCCAGGTCGGCGAAGAGCTCCCGGATATCGTCTCCCAGCTCGCGAAGGTCCCCCGCAGGCACGAACGGGAACTGGGCCACGGGCCATGATCGCACAAGCTCAGAACTGCACGTCTCGGCCGGGGGTCTGACCCCAGCTCTGACCCCAAACACTGGCCCCAGCTCTGACCCCAAACACTGGCCCCAGCGCTGACCCCAACACTGACCCCGGATCTTCGGTGCATGAATATGAGTCTATACAGATAAGATTTTATGCTTGACTATCACTCACTATCTGCTATGCTTTTGTTCGACCGCGCGAATCGGAGGGACTCGCAGGTCGAGCTCAGCCAAAGTCAGGGGAGCAAGAACACATGAGTAAGGTGATTGGAATCGACCTGGGGACGACCAACTCGGTCGTGGCCGTGATGGAAGGCGGCGAACCGGCGGTCATCGTCAACCAGGAAGGCGCTCGCACGACCCCCTCGGTCGTTGCGTTCACCAAGGACAACGAGCGCCTGGTCGGGCAGGTCGCGAAGCGTCAGGCGGTGACCAACCCGCAGAGCACGGTTTTCTCCATCAAGCGCTTCATGGGCCGCAAGCACCACGAGGTGTCGCAGGAGATCGGCCGCGTGCCGTACCAGGTCGTGAAGACCGACAACGGTGATGCGTGGGTCGACGTCCGCGGCAAGAAGTATTCACCGCCGGAAATCTCGGCGATGGTGCTGCAGAAGCTGAAGACGGCGGCCGAGGACTACCTCGGTGAAACGGTGACCGACGCGGTCATCACCGTCCCGGCGTACTTCAACGACGCGCAGCGTCAGGCGACCAAAGACGCCGGCAAGATTGCGGGGCTCAACGTGCTCCGCATCGTCAACGAGCCGACGGCCGCGGCGCTCGCATACGGTCTCGACAAGAAGAAGGACGAGACGATCGTCGTATACGACTTTGGCGGCGGCACGTTCGACGTGTCGATCCTCGAAGTCGGCGAGGGCGTCGTCGAAGTGAAGGCGACCAACGGCGACACGCATCTCGGCGGCGACGATCTCGACCAGCGCGTCATCGACTGGATGGTCGCGGAGTTCCGGAAGAGCGACGGCGTCGATCTGGGGAAGGACCGCATGGCGCTTCAGCGTCTGAAAGAGGCGGCGGAGAAGGCCAAGATCGAGCTGTCCACGGTGATGGAGACCGACATCAACCTGCCGTTCGTTACGGCGGATCAGACCGGTCCCAAGCATCTCCAGATGAAGCTGACTCGCGCGAAGTTCGAGCAGCTCGCCGAGGATCTCTTCGAGCGCTCGATGGGGCCGGTGCGTCAGGCGCTGTCGGATGCGGGGCTGAAGCCGTCCGAGATCGACGAGATCGTGCTCGTCGGCGGCTCGACGCGCACGCCGAAGATCCAGCAGCTGGTGAAGGAGTTCTTCGGAAAGGAACCTCACAAGGGCGTCAATCCCGACGAGGTCGTCGCGATCGGGGCGGCGATCCAGGGCGGCGTGCTGAAGGGCGACGTCAAGGACATGCTCCTGCTCGACGTGACGCCGCTGTCGCTCGGCATCGAGACGCTGGGCGGCGTGATGACGACGCTCATACCGCGGAACACGACGATTCCGACGCGAAAGAGCGAGATCTTCTCGACCGCGGCCGACAACCAGCCGAACGTCGAAGTGCACGTGCTGCAGGGTGAGCGTCAGATGGCGCGCGACAACCGCACCCTGGGGCGCTTCCAACTCGTGGGCCTGCCGCCCGCGCCGCGCGGAGTGCCGCAGATCGAGGTGGCGTTCGACATCGACGCCAACGGCATCGTCAACGTGACGGCCAAGGACGTGGCGACCGGCAAAGAGCAGAAGATCACCATCAGCGGATCGTCCGGCCTGAACAAGGTCGACGTCGATCGCATGGTGAAGGACGCCGCGGCGCATGCCGAGGAAGACAAGGCCCGTCGCGAGCTGATCGATGCGCGCAACCAGGCCGACTCGCTGTCGTACTCCGTCGAGAAGACGGTGAACGAGAACCGCGATCGGATGCCGGCGGCCGACGTCAGCCGCATCGAAGGCGCGATCGCCGTGGTGCGCGAGGCGGTCAAGGGCGATTCGCTCGACGTGATTCGGCGAGCGACCGACGACCTGCAGAAAGCGTCGCACGCGATCGCCGAGCAGCTCTACCAACAGCAGGCTTCAAGGCCCAGGCCTCAGGCCTCAGAAACCGACGACATCAAAGACGGCGAGGTCGTCGACGCGTAACGGTTCCGGCGGGTCCAGGTGGTGCCCGCCGCCACAACGCCACGAATCATTCGTCGTAGAGGCGGGTCTTGAGACCCGCCGGGAGAGGAGAAATGACCATTACCCGATTCGATCCATTCCGTGAGTTCGCGATTGTGCCGCGCGGCAACTGGGTTCCGCCCGTCGACATCTTCGAGACCGCCAGCCACGATCTCGTGATCAAGGCGGAACTGCCCGACGTCAATCGCGAGGACGTCACGGTCACCGTGGAGAACAACGTGCTGACGCTGCGTGGCGAGAAGAAGCTGCCGGCCGATGTGCGCGACGATCAGTTCCGCCGCGTCGAACGCGACTACGGCAGCTTCAGCCGGTCGTTTACGCTGCCGAACACCGTTGACGCAGCCAAGGTGAGCGCTGATTACAAGAACGGCGTGCTGACGATCCGCTTGCCGTTCCGTGAAGAGGCCAAGCCGCGGACGATCAACGTCGAAGTCGCAGCGTAATGCGCGCGAGTTCCGACGTTCCAAAGTTCCTCAGTTCCGGAGTTCTGGGTATCACTGAACTCTGGAACCTCGGAACTCGGGAACTCCCGGAACTCGCTGCGTTCTTAATGTGTTAGTCTGGGCCCTGATGACCGACACAGACGACACCTTGAGTTCTCCCGCCGAACTCCCGGTCGACGCGCTGGCGCCGCGTCCGAAGGCGGCGCCGATCGAGAGCCGGTTCCTTTTCGTCGACGTCGCCGCGATGCGAGCGAAGCAGTTGCGGCGCGGGGCGCTGCCTCGGCTCGATGAGAATTCCGAGGACCGCGTCCGTCCGTTCAAGGCGGAGCGGGTGGCGATGGAGGAGGTCAAGCGCGGTCTCGTGCAGTACGAGACTCCCGATAGTTCTCGAGCGTAGCGGAACCTCGTCATCCAGATCGCCGTAACTGGCTGATGTAGGATGCTGACGCTCTTCGTCTTCGGCGCCCTCGCGCTCGCCATCTTCGGTGTGGCGGCGATTCCCTTTCTGCTCATCGGCCTGCTGTTCAAACTGATATGGCTCCCCTTCCGGCTGTTCTTCTTCCTGTTGGGCGGCGCCTTCCGGCTGGTGTTCGGGCTGATCGGCGGCCTGCTTGGTCTGCTCGTCGGGCCCGTGGTGCTGCTCGTCGTCGTCGTGGCATTGGTCGGCGCCCTCGTGGCCGGAATTCTGTCGCTGCTCGCACCGTTGATTCCGATGGTCTTGCTCGGCCTGCTGGCCTGGGCGATCTATCGGGTCGTCAGGCGTCCCACCCCCGCCTTCTGATACTCTCGGCGCCATGCCGAGAGCTCGTGTCAGGGTCTTCCTCGTCCCGATCGTCGCTCTGATCGCCTGCGCCCTGCCGGCTGCGGATGCGCGGCAGACCCGTCCTCAACCACCGCCGTATCGCATCCTGATCAGCAACGACGACGGCGTGCGTGCGCCCGGCATCGCGATGCTCGCGCAGACGTTGCAGGCGATCGGGCAAATCATCATCGTCGCGCCCGCGGAAAATCAGAGCGGAAAGGGCCACTCGATCGTCACCAGCGAGCCGATCTCGCGTGAAGATCTCACCCTGCCGAACGGTCTGCGAGCCATCGGCCTGACGGCGACACCCGCCACCACGGTCAACGTGGCCATCCGCAACATCCTGACGCCGAAGCCGGATCTGGTCGTCTCGGGCATCAACCGTGGCTACAATCTCGGGTTCTCGGCGTACCTGTCGGGGACGGTCGGCGCGGCGCGCGAAGCGGCGATCCACGGCGTGCCGGCGATCGCCACGTCGCTCGCCGAGGCCGGCGTGCCGCACGACTACGT
>Ga0111539_10001775_pt1 | contig 28678 bp, 27 predicted proteins | sample RhiMethybrSRZTD1_FD_79667 | JGI IMG/M metagenome (GOLD analysis project Ga0111539, IMG submission 79667) | Populus rhizosphere microbial communities from Tennessee, USA - Rhizosphere MetaG P. TD hybrid SRZTD1 (version 2) (version 2) | ecosystem: Host-associated > Plants > Roots > Rhizosphere >...
AGTCAGCCTCGGAGAGTTGGTGCAGGACGTGCCTCGCCGCGACCGAGTCCTGCGCGATCTGCTCGCACACGTGCAGCAAGTCCCAGGTGTCCACGGCGCGAGCTTCTCTCAGCTCGGCGTGTTCGGCGGTGCAATCTCGACGGCCACGATCGATGTCGAAGGGAGCCCTGTCACCAGGGAACGTCCGCAGGACGTGGCCCTCGACAGGGTCGCCGCGGGGTACTTCACGACCCTGCGGATTCCGATTCGCATGGGGCGCGACATCGCGGACACCGATCGCGCGGAGAGCCCAGGGGTCTGTGTGGTCAACGAGGCGTTCGTCCGCCGCTTCCTGTCTGGGCGATCTCCGATCGGTGTGCGTCTGGCACGAGTCGATAATCTTCGGAGGCCGTACGAAATCGTTGGTGTCGTGGCCGATGCACACATTCATCGCCTGCGCGGCGATGTCGAACCACGGTTCTTCGTGCCGGCCGAGCAGCGGCGCTCGTTCAGCGGGAGCCGTACGTTTCTGGTTCGCACCGCATCCGACGCGGTCGCCATCATGGCGGCGGTTCGTGAAGCGCTCGATGGCGTCGATGGCGCGATTGCCGTCGCCGAGGTCAGGTCGATGGAGGATCACCTCGGCCGGCTGACGGCGGAAGAGCGGGGAATCGCGCGGCTCGCCGTCGCGTTCGGTGCCGTGGCGCTTTTGCTGGCGGCCATCGGGCTCTACGGCGTCCTCTCGTACGGTGTCGCTCGACGTTCGTCCGAGATCGCGGTTCGGCTCGCGCTCGGCGCCCAGGCTCGAGCCGTGGTGGCGATGATTCTGCGCGAAAGCACCTGGCTCGTTGTCGTCGGCCTCGCCGTGGGCGCCGTGCTCGCATATGTCGGGTCGCAGCTGGTCTCGCGTCTGCTCTACGGTGTCGAGCCCCACGATCCGCGCACGATCGCCCTGGCCGTGCTCGTCCTGCTTGCCGTCGCCCTCGCCGCCGCCTATATACCGGCGCGCCGCGCGTCGAGAATGGATCCGATGGCCGCGCTGCATCAGGGCTGAGGCCGATGGCGGAGTACGAGCTCGTGTCGCCGTCCGATGCCGGAACATGGCAGGTCTACCACGCGATTCGTCGCGAGGTGCTGTTCGAGGCGCGTGGGCTGTTCGGTGTCTACGACGAGAATCGTCCGGACGAGAGAGCACCAGGCAATCACTCGAAGCTGCTGCTCGTTCGCGGCGCGCCGGTCGGTGTCATTCGCATCGACATCGCGGGGAACGACGCCATCTTTCGGCGCGTCGCGATTCGCCAGGAAGTGCAGCGGCGTGGTCACGGCCGTGCGATGCTCTTGCGCGCCGAGGCGTTCGCCGCGGCGCAGGGGTGTCGCCGTGTCCTCTCGCACGTCGCACCTGATGCTGTCGCGTTCTACGAGAAGTGCGGCTTTGCCAGAGCGCGTGACGCCGCGGCAGGGGATGACGAGGCGGTCTTCATGAGCAAACGCCTCGTGTGAGCACGGATCAGGCCCGTCAGTTGGTCTTGCCGCGGCGGTCGATGATGCCTTTCAGGAGGGGAATGCTGTCAGTCGACGGCGCCGCGACCGGAATCGAGCGGATGTAGGCGTAGACGTCCACGAGATCCTTCTCGGGCGGATCGACGAACTTCGGCATGCCTGCCGTCGCGGGTTTCCGCACGTACGCGATGAACGCCTCCTGCGTGCGGCTCATCGGCACGAGCCGTGGATTCCCGGTCTGACCGTCGTAGCCGTGGCACGCGTAGCACTTGTAGGTCTTGTCGAACAACTCCTGCCCGCGCTTCGCGTCTCCGGTTGGAGGCGGCGGCACCTGCGTCTGTGCGTGCGGCACCGCACCGCCGAACATGACAGCTACGACGAGGACCGAGATGGTGAGTCTGCTCATTGCGATCGGCTCATCTTGGTCCGGCAAAAGCCGGACACTACGGTTATCTCGGCTGCGCGACGACGTCGATGAGCGCCGGCTCTCCGGCGCGGACCTTCGCGAGTGCGCGTTGGTACGCCGCGGCCAGGTCCCTCGGGTTGTCGATCGGCCCCTCGCTGTACATTCCGTAGGCCTTTGCCATCTGCGAGTAGTTGATCGCCGGCTCGTTCAGCATGCTGCCAATATGAGCGTTCGCCATGCCGCGGCCGCGGCTGCCGCACATGCGTTGAACGATCATCACCTCGGCGTGGTACGCGCGATTGTTGTGCACCACGAGCAGCAGCGGAATCTTGTGGTGGACAGCCGTCCACAGCACACCGGGCTGGAAGTTCAGATCGCCGTCGCCGACGATGCCGATCGAGAGACGGCCCTGGCGCTTGTGGGCAAGCGCGGCGCCGACGGATCCCGGCGTGTCGTAGCCGATGCCGAAGCCGCCGTTGTCGCCGTTATAGCGATAGTGCTTGTCGAAGTTCATCAACCGGCGCTGCCAGTCGCCGGTGAACTGGTGTCCCGAGACGATCGCCCAGTCGTCGTTCTTCACCTGCTCGCCCAGCTCGGCGATCATCCGCGGGATGCTGATCGGCGAGTTGCCCCAGCCGAACGACGCGTTCTCGACGTAGCGCTTGTGCGCGTCCTTGTGCGCCGCTGCGATCTTCGTGCCGCGATCGGCCAGCGCGCGCTTGCGGTCGTCGGTCAGCAGCTTCTTCACCTCTTCGATCAGCGAGGGCAGCGTCGCTTCCGCATCGCCTGCGATCGCCAGGTCGACGTCCGCATAGCGTCCGTAGTCGTGAATGTTGCTGTGCTGGAACAGATGTTCCGCTGAGATGCTGATCGTCTTCCGGCCATTCGTGCGCGCCGTCCGCGCCAGCGCCGACATGTCGCTCATCTCGAGCCCGAGCGTCACGTCCGCGCGATAGCCCGCGCCGCCATTGCCCCAGAGCGGGTGCCAGGAGGGAAAGTCCTGCCACGAACCGTACGTGCCGACGTCGACCGGCGCCTGCAGCGTTTGGGCGAGCTCGATCATCAGGTCCCAGCCTCGCGGCGTGCGGGCGAGCTTGCGTGGGAGCAGCAGCGGCGATTCGGCGGCGACGAGCAGCCGCGCGGCTTCACGCACGGCGTTCGAGTCGCCCTGCGGTGGCGACGTGCGCACGAGCTCCGGAATGCGCGGCCGTTCCTTGGCGTCGATGATCTCTTCCTGCAGGTCGGCATCGACGGATAACAACACGGGACCCATCGGCGGTGTAGTCGCGATCTGATACGCGCGCAACGTCGATTCGGCGAACCGTTCGAGATTCGTCGCCTCGTCGTCGAACTTCACGAAATCCCGGACGATCGACCCCATGTCCTGGGCGCTGTGCGGCAGGTTCACGATGCCGGTCGGATTGCGATGCAGGCCGACGATGAGAAAGACCGGTACACGATCGGCCCACGCCTGAAACAGCGCCATCGATCCGTGGAGCATTCCGACGGTGCCGTGCACGCAGACGAGCATCGGCTTGCCGGCGGCTTTGGCGTAGCCATGCGCCATGGCGATCGCCGCTTCTTCGTGAAGCGCGGTCAGGATTTCGGGGGCACGGTTGCCCGAGTAGTTGATCAGCGATTCGTGCAGACCGGCGAACGCCGAGCCTGGATTGATGGCGACGTAGTCGAAGTCGAGTTTCTTCAGGACGTCGACCATGAAGTCCGACGCCGGCTGCCGGCCGTTCGGTACGGCGCCGGCCACCGGCGGAGTGGCGCCCGACTGCGCCAGCGCGTATGCCTGATCCTGCGCCACGGTGGGGACGACGACCGCTGGAGCGGGCGGGTCCACTGCGCTCGCTGGCGCGGCATCGGCCTCACGGCCGGTGACGATCATGCCGGCGGCACCGGCCGCGGCACCTTTGAAAAAGTCTCGACGACCGACCGCTCCGTTCGGGCGCTCGTTGGAATCAGCCACGGATCCCCTCCTCGCCGCTACATCATACGGCTCGGCAGCAGGAATCAGGAATCGGGAATCGGGAATCAGGAATCAGCGCCCGCGGTGGAGTCGGGATCGCCGAGGCGTGAGAAAGACTCGGCGATTCCCGCTCCCCCGGCTGCGGTCAGTTGCGGAATCGGAGTGTCACGGCTCCTCGACGCAGCAGCAAATGCGACTCGCTGATCGAGATCGTGCTGTCGCCTTCGAGGGCTGCCGCGTAGTTGCCATCGAGCGATGCCAGGGTGCAGAAGTTCGTGGTGCAGTCGAGGTGCCCGATTTTGACCGTGTCGCCACTGAGCGTGTAAGTGGTCGTGCATCGATTGCAGTCGGCACGGACAGTAATGCCGCCGTTGTTGCCCAGGATCAACGTATACACCTCGGGATCGGGCACCTGGATGGTCGGGCTCCCGGCACGCTCGATCGCCTCGAGCTTCCACGTCACTTCCTTGATGTCGCTGGGGTTGAGCATGTTGTCGTCGCAGCCGACGACGACGAGCGCTACGAGGAACGAGAGATAGAGCAGTTGTCTACGCATCCGTCACCTCACCTCAGGTCATGTGGACCCCGCCTGGAGCGCTACCGTAGCAAGCGCTGCGCCAGCCGAGGTCACCCCACGTCAAACACGCTCAGCCGTGCTACCATCCAGCCACTTCTTGAGGTGTTTATGAGCCGCTTTACATCGCCACGGATGCTGCTCGTTCTGGGTTTGCTCGTCGCCCTGTGCGGCGCGGCGATCGCACAACAGCGGTCCGCTCCATCGATGGCCACTGCAGCCACGAACTTCCTCGCGTCGCTGACGCCGGAGCAACGGCAGCGAGCGACGTTCGCCTTCGATTCCGGAGAACGGATGCGATGGCATTTCGTGCCGCAGTTCGAGCGCAACGGACTGCAGATTCGAGAGATGACCGAGCCGCAGCGGAAGCTCGCGCACGAACTGCTCAAGACCGGTTTGAGCGCGCGCGGCTACACCACATACACGCAGATCATGCAGCTCGAAAACATCCTGAAGGCAGTCGAGAAGGGTAGCGGTCCGACCAGGGATCCCGAGGGCTACCGGTTCTCCGTGTTCGGCACGCCAGCGGCCAAGGGAACGTGGGGCTGGCGCGTCGAGTTCCATCACGTGTCGCTGCACTTCGACGTCGTGAATGGGACAGCGATCTCGAGCACGCCATCGTTTGCCGGGGCCAACCCCGCCGAAGTCAAAGACGGCCCGCAAAAGGGTCAACGGACGCTCGGAACGCTCGAGGACACGGCGCGTGCACTCGTCACGGCGCTCGACGAATCTCAGCGCAAGACCGCCATCTTCACGAACGTCGCCTTGAACGACATCGTCACCGGCAACGATCTCGACATCAAACCGCTGTCGCCCGATGGCATCAAGGGGTCGGCGATGACCGCCGCGCAGCGCGATCTGCTGATGAAGATCCTCGATGCCTACGCCGGATTGATGGCGCCCGACATCGCCGCCGATCGAATGGCCAAGGTCAAGAAGGCGGGCATCGAGAATATCGGCTTCGCGTGGGCCGGCTCGATCGAGCGCGGTCAGAAGCATTACTACCGCATGCAAGGGCCGACGTTCCTGATCGAGTTCGACAACACGCAGAACGATGGCAATCACGTGCACTCGGTCTGGCGTGACTTCAACGGCGATTTCGGCCGAGATTTGCTGCGCGAGCACCTCAAATCGTCGACGCATTAGAGCGCGGCGGGTCTGAAGACCCGCCTCTACAACGCCACAAAGCGAACGTCGCAGAGGCGGGTCTTTCAGACCCGCCGAGCGCCATCCTATGAAACGACTCGCCGCTATCTTCCTCGTCTCGTTGTTCGCGGCGCCGCTCGCGGCCGACGACAGCGCCCGGCTGTTGACGATCGATCACTTCGTGCGCACGAAGTCGACCGCGCCGTCGATGGCAGGACAACCCTCGCAGCTCTATGTCCGCGAGCGCGTGATGGCGGGCATCGTCGCCCGAGGTACGGTCGTGCCCGAACGCGTCGTGGTGTTCGTGCACGGGGCCGGCACGCCTGCCGAGGTCGCGTTCGACGTCGAGCGCGACGACTACAGCTGGATGGCGTTCCTTGCGCGCGCCGGGTTCGACGTGTTCTCGGTCGACATGACCGGGTACGGCCGTTCGACGCGTCCCCCGGCGATGAGCGACCCGTGCAATCTCGCCCGCGATCGCCAGGCCGGGTTCACGCCGGCACCGTGCGTGCCGTCGTTTCCGTATGCGGCCACGACGATCGGATCGGACTGGAACGACGTCGGCGCCGCGGTCGATTACGTCCGCGCGCTTCGTCGTGTCGAGCGCGTGAGTCTGGTGGCGTGGTCGCTCGGCGGCCCGCGCGCGGGCGGCTATGCGGCGCAGAATCCGCAGAAAGTGAATCGCCTGGTGCTGCTCGCGCCCGGCTATGCCCGGGACCGCGCGTCGGATCCGCCGAAAGCGCAGGCCGAGGGCGCCAGCTTCAACACCCAGTCGCGCGCCGAGTTCGACGCGAATTGGGATCGTCAGGTCGGGTGTCAGGGGCAGTACGAGCCTGCGGTCTCCGACTCGGTCTGGTCGTCGATGCTCGAATCCGATCCCGTCGGCGCCACCTGGGGACCTGGAGTGCGGCGCGCGCCTCAGACGACAACGTGGGGATGGAACGCGCCGATGGTCGCCAGAACGATGACGCCCACGCTGATGGTGGCGGGCGTGCACGACAAGCAGGTGTCGCCGGATCGCGTTCGCGAGCTCTATGCGGACCTGGGCGCCAAGCAGAAGGTGTTCGTCGACCTCGGGTGCTCGTCGCACAACGCGATGTGGGAGCGCAATCACTTGCTACTGTTCCGCGCGTCCCTCGAGTGGCTCGAGAAAGGGACCGTCAACGGCGCGCAGGACGGCATGATTCGTCTCGGTTACTGATGTTTCGCAAGGGAAGTACGGCTCGAACATCCGACTATCCCATCGATTCGCTGTTCGTCGACCGATGGTCGCCGCGCGCCATGACGGGCGAACCGATATCCGACGCGGAACTGTTCACGCTGTTCGAGGCCGCCCGCTGGGCGCCATCGGCCGGGAACACACATCCATGGCGCATCCTCTACGCGCACCGCGACACACCACAGTGGCCGACATTCTTCGGCCTGCTCGTCGAACGCAATCAGATCTGGTGCCGCCGTGCGGCCGCGCTGCTGGTCTTCATCTCTCGCACGACCAACGAGCAGACCGGCAAGCCGCTGCGCACGCACACCTACGACACCGGCGCGGCCTGGGAGAACCTGGCGCTGCAGGGCACGCTCCGTGGCCTGGTCGTCCACGGGATGGCCGGTTTCGACTACGCGAGGGCGAAGACCGAGCTTGGCGTTCCGGACGATTTCACCGTGGAAGCGATGGCGGCCGTCGGCAAGCCCGGCCGGGTAGAGGATCTGCCGGAGGATTTTCAGGCCCGCGAATCGCCGAGCGCCCGTCGTCCGATCCGTGAGTTGGTGTTCGAGGGGAAATACATCCCGTAATGCAAAATGCAAAATTCCAAATGCAAACAAGATCTCGTTGCCTCTCGCATCCCTTTTTGCATTTTGCATTTTGAATTTTGAATTTACGACGAAGGAGGTCCTATGCGGGGCGTGTCGACGGCCAACCGCCGTTAGCGCCTTCATTCTCGGGACCGCGCTCAGCCACCGTTCAGCCGCGTGCCGTCGTATCACGTGCTCAGCGCCGCGTTCGACGCCACACATCGCTGGTTGGCGGAGGGCGTGCCGCCGCCGACGGCCCCGCCGATCGAGCTCAAGGCGTTGCCGGCGGAGCAGGCGCCGGGCGCGTCGCCCGCGACCGGACCCGCCGGACGCGGGGCCGCCGGCCCGCGCTGGGAGATCGTGCGCGACGACCTCGGCCTGGCCCGCGGCGGCATCCGGCTGGCGGCCATCGCCGCTCCCGTCGCGAGGTACACTGGCGACAACGTCGGCAATGTCGGCACGACGACCGCCGGCGAGCGCAATTGCCGGTTGATGGGATCGAGCGAGCCGTTCGATGCCGCGCGCCTCGCGTCGCTCTATCCGACGCACGACGCCTACGTGGCCAAAGTACGCGAGGCGACCGAGAAGCTGTTGAAGACGGGATTTATCGTGAAGGCCGACGCCGACGCGACCGTTCGTGATGCCGAGAAATCGAGCGTGGGCCGCGCCGCTAGTGGGTCAAACCGTACAGCATCGCGTTGATGCCGAACGCGTAGCCAGGCACTGACATCTGGTAGAAGTACTGCGGATCGTCCGCCTCGCGCTCGAACGAGTCGCCGAGGTCGGTGTTGTGCGTCATCAACACCATGATGTTGCCATGCTTGTCGAGGATGCCGCGTGCATGCGCCTCGGCACTGTCGGCGCCGCGCTCGGACGTGTCGCCGCCGCTGCTGGCCCAGTAGTTGATCGACGCGATTTGCGGCACTCTCTTGATCACGAACTGCGACGAGAACAGCGGGTGCGTCGGCCCGAGATCGACGATGGGGTACTCGTTCGGGGGCAGCACCTTGGAAATCTGGCCGACCCACCACTCCCACGCGTAGCTGCCCCAGAAGTCGTCGGCCCACAGGAAGCCGCCCTTGAGCAGGTACTCGCGCAGTCGTTCGGCTTCCTGGTTGTCGATGGACGCCGAGCCGACCTCGGTCATCATCACGAACGGACAGTCGAACAGCTGGTCGTCGGTGAACCGGACGAGCAGCGGATTCGGTTCACCGTCGCTCATGCTGACACTGGTCTTCGTCAGCTCGCTCAAGCGGACCGAGAGGTTGATGTCGGCGCGCGGGTAGTCGACGCTCCAATTGCCGCCGTAGTTGTCGCCGCGCAGATCGCTGCGGAACCAGGCGCGGCAGAAGTGCCACTGGCCGTCGAAGTCGGTCGGCTTGGCGATTGAGACGTTGCCGAACCCGCGAAATCCGCCGCGGCGCTGGCGGAACTGCGCTTCCACGTTCACGGCAAGTACGAGCGCTGCGAGCGCTGCCAGAAACAGGGCAAGGGGCCGTCGCGCAAACAGGCCAGACACGCGACCAGTCTAACGTGGAAGTGGAAGAAGTGGAAAGTGGAAGAAGTGGAAGTCACTCAGTACAAAAGTGCAGAAGTGCGTCGGGGTGGTGCATAGGTGGATGTCTTGATTACCGGTGGAACAGGCTACATCGGTCGTCGTCTTGCAGAGACGCTCGTGGCGCGCGGTCATCGCATACGTGTGCTCACGCGGCCGGGCTCGCGCTCCCGAGTCACCACCGGCGCTGAGGCTGTTGTCGGCAACGCACTCGACGCCACCTCATACGTAGCCGCGTTGCGTGCTGGCGACACGCTCGTGCACCTCGTGGGCACGCCGCATCCGTCCCCGGCGAAGGCGGCGGAGTTTCAGCGGGTCGATCGCCCGTCGATTGAAGCGGCTGTCGAAGCCGGACGCCAGGCGCAGATCGCGCATCTCATCTACGTCAGCGTGGCTCATCCGGCGCCTGTCATGAAGGCGTTCATCGAGGTGCGCATGGCGGGGGAGCACGCGATCGCGAGCGCCGGGCTGACCGCAACCGTGCTGCGTCCGTGGTACGTGTTGGGCCCCGGTCACTGGTGGCCGGGTGTGCTGCTGCCGCTGTACGCGCTACTCGGCGCGATTCCAGCGACGCGTGAAGGCGCGCAGCGGCTTGGACTGGTTACGATCGATCAGATGCTGAATGCGCTCGTCCTGGCCGTCGAGCATCCGCCGGCCCAGGGCCAAGTGCGGATCATGAGCGTCCCTGACATCAGGCGCAGCCAGCCACTTCCAAGATAACGGAGGTGGCGGAGAGAACGGATTCACAGGAGCAACGGTGGAACGGAGATCCCTCTGTTCCCCCCGGTGTGAAACGACTCACACGTTAGCGAATGACCTCGGCCTTCGACCCGAAGCCGGTGCGCGGTCCTTTGTTGTCGCGGACGAGCGCGCGTTCGCTGTTGGCGATTGCAAAGCCGGTCTGATACACCAGCTGTGCGATCCGCGCCATCTTCGGGAAGACGATCTTGTCCACCGAGTCGCTGACCTTGTGATAGTCGGGATGCAGGCCCGTGGTGAAGAAGGAGATCGGGACGCCCTTGCGCGCGTAGCTGAAGTGATCGCTCCGCGTGTAGACGCCTTCAGGATCGAGCGGATCGTTCAACTCGTAATCGAGCGTCAGCGGACTCGCGAGCGTCGCATTGGTTTGCACGATCACGTTGTGCAGATCGGTGCTGATCCGATCGGCGCCCACGACGAAGACCGAGTTGGAGTAGTCGCCCTCGACGTTGTTGCAGTCGTCGCGGCCGACCATGTCCATGTTGAGCACGGCCTGCACGTCGCCGAGTGGCACGACGGGAAAATCGGCGTTGAATCGCGAGCCTTGCAGCCCCGCCTCCTCTCCGGCGTGCCAGACGAACACGACCGAGCGTTTCGGCTTGGGCCCCGTCGCGAACGCCTTCGCAATCGCCAGCAGCGCGGTCGAGCCCGACCCGTCATCGTCGGCGCCGTTGTTGATGATGTCTCGCTGCTCGAACGGCGGCGGAACCGTATTGCCGGTGTTCGTCCCATTGCTGCCCGCAGCGGGCGCAGCGGGTGCTGCGCCGCGCCCGCGTCCCGGGTTCTGAACAACACGGCCAGCAGCCTTGACCGCTGCCTGCGCGGCCTCGGTGCGCGCGCGACAGCTCGTCGCGGTCGGGAGCGCGCCGGTGCCCGTCTGGCTGTAGCCGACGTGATCCAGGTGCGCACCGAACATCACATAGGTGTCCTTCAACTTGGGATCGGTGCCTTCGATCACGCCGACGACGTTGCGCGTGCGCTGCTCGGATGTCTGCTCGAACGTGTTGTCGACGGTGATCGTGATCGTCGTGCGGATCGACTGCGGCGACAGCGCCTCTCCTTTCTGGGCCTTCGCTCGCAGATCGGCGAAACTCACACCCGATCCCGCGAACAGCGCTTCGAAGAACGATTCGTCGCCGGTGAACTGCGGTGGCTGAGGCGCATCGACCCGCTGGGCCGTGGTGAAGTCCGGGGGCGTCGCCGCGCCGCGCCCGCGTCCGCCGGCGCCGCCGCGTCCGCGACCCTGCAATTGCGCCTGGGCCTGCTGCACCGCTTCGGTGGCATTCCGCAACGCCTCCTGCGCTTGCACGAGCGTGCGCTCGGCGTCCGTCTGCGTCAGCGCCGGTGCGAACCCGATTGCGGCGGCCGCACCGTTCGTGTTGATGGCCGTGCCCGCGCCGCCGCGTCCGCCACCTCGCCCTGGCGCACCAGCCGCGAGGTTCGGCATCCAGATCACGAGCTTGTCCTTGACGTCCCGCCCGCGAAGATCCGCGGCCTGGCCGTAGCCGATGAACTCTGCCCCCGCGAACGTGAGCGTCTGCTTTCCGCCTGGACCGGCGGCAAACGTCACGTGGTCGCCGTGCTTGAACGTCTTCGAGGCACCCTCCGACGCCGCGAGCGTCACCGACGAGTTGCGTGTGACTTTGTAGCCTCTGATCTTGACGTTCTCGAAGTACGTGCCGGCATCACCGGCTGGTTTGAGACGCCAGTCCTTCAGACGCTCCGCCACGTACGACGCCGCGAGACCATAGCCTTCGGTGAACACCTGCCGGCCCTGGAGATCATCGGAGGCGAGATAGTCGAGCCACGCCTTCATCTCGGTGGGGCTGATCTGGACGAACTTGACGCCTTTTGCCGGTTCAGGCGCCTGTGCCCCCACGCTGATGCCGGCGACAACCGCGAACGCACCGGCGAAAACCGCCGTGAGCATCAGGACTCGCGGAACAGCGACACGTGTCATCGAGGCGCCTCCATTTGGCCGCCCGAAGATTCTATGCAATCGCGACGTGAGTGACGCGCGCTTTCGCGCGCACGGGATTTGTCATAGACTCGTGCTCGTACCTAGCGGGGTCCCGGCTGCCGCTCTCGTGGCCAACGAGGGGCCCCTACCTGCGTGCTCGTACTCGCCGGGCGTGTAGACGCCACCCCACCGCGCATGCGTGGCCGTGGCTCTGGGTGCCATCACACTGCGCACGCATGCGCGGCGGGGGCCCCGGATGTAGGCATCACGCGAACACACAGGAGATGTGTCGATGCCTCATCACCTCACCAAGCTCACCCCGAATCTCATCGTCACCAACGTCGAGCGCTCGATTGCCTTCTATCGCGATGTGCTGGGTTTCACTGTTCAGACGACCGTGCCCGACGCGTCACCGTACGTCTTTGCCATCGTCCAGTCGGGTGGTGTCGAGATCTTCCTGAACGCGCCGGACCCGGCACTCGCCGAATACCCGGCGCTGAAGCAACGCCCGATCGGCGGGACGTTGACGCTGTTCATCCAGGTCGATGACGTCCGCGCGGCGCATGAGGCGCTGAAGGATCGGGTCACGATCGTCATGCCGCTGGAGACGAAGTGGTACGGTGTGACCGAGTTCGCGTTCACCGATCCCGATGGATACGTGATCACGTTTGCGCAGCCCGAATCCGGGGCATAATCGCCGCGACGCGGGACGGTGTAGGGCGGGTCTTCCAGACCCGCCGCACACCGCAGGAGACAGCTCGATGCGGATGAGCGCGTTCGTAGTCGCGGTTGCAACGGTCATCGCGGGCGCCGCCTCTGCGCAGACGCCGCCTCGCGCGACGTCGGTTGTGCCCTCGGCCAAGGCCTACACACCACCGCGCACGCCCTGGGGCGATCCGGATCTCCAGGGGACCTACAGCAATTCGAACGAGTACGCCACGCCTCTCGAACGGCCGGCGCGGTTTGCCGGACGCACGCTGCAAGAAATCACCGACGCCGAGATCGCGGCGATTCGCGAAGGGGCTGAACAGGAAGCGATCAATGGCCTCGCTCCAGGTCCGCGTGGACCCGACTACTGGTGGCTCGAGAACTTGAATCTCGCCAAGCGTGCGCAGGCGTGGTCGGTTGTGGACCCGGCAGACGGCCGCATTCCGGCGTTGACCGACGCGGCGCGCAAACGTGGCGCCGGGCCGCAGCGGACCAGCTTCATGGGCGGGCCCTTCAACGGTCCCGCCGATTTCGGCATGCTCGAGCGCTGCATCTCCCGCGGCATTCCGGGATCGATGATTCCGGTGATGTACGGCAACAACTACCAGATCGTGCAGACGCCGGGCTACGTCGTCATCACCTACGAAATCATTCACGAAGCACGGGTGATCCCGCTCGATGGTCGTCCGCATGTCGGTCCAGGCGTGCGCGCACACATGGGTGACCCGCGCGGACGCTGGGAGGGCGACACGCTCGTCGTCGAGACGACGAACTTCACCGCGGCCTCGGCCTATCGCGGCGCGAATCCTGCGACGTTGCGCGTGACCGAACGCTTCACGCGCGTCGCCCGCGACACGATCGCGTGGAGCGCGACGATCGATGATCCCGAAACGTGGGTCCGACCCTGGACGATCGCGATGCCGCTCACGCTCGACACGCAGCCGCTGCTGCCGTTCGAGTGTCACGAACACAACTACGGGATGGCGAATATTCTCAAGGCGGCGAGGGCGGCGGAGGGGAAGGTGACTCCGTAGGTCAAAGGGCAAAGGGCAAAGGTCAAAGGTAAGGTTTAGGTCTTAGGTTTAGGTTTACGTTTAGGTTTGGGCTTTCCCTTTTCGGGTGGTTCTGGATCTTCTCCCGAATCCTCTGATCTGAGTTTTGACGTAATCACGATCTGAGCGAGGATGCGCGCCAACTGGCGCGCTTCGTCCAGCAGTGCTAAGCACTTCTCGCGCGGGCCGAGCCGTCGTGCGGCACAAGCGCGCAGCCAGCGGACAGATTCGTTCGCGCTACGCAGCGCGATCTCGTTGTAGCGAATGAATTCTTTGCGCGACGACCCTCCGAGTGCCTCGTCCCGATTGTTCCCAATTGATCCAGCCGCGTCGACGAGCTGTTTGATGAGTCCATTCGTTTTCGGTCCAGCCGGAATCGGTTCCACGAACTGCAGAACGTCCCGGTAAAAGCGGAACGAACGCTCGTCGATCCCGTTTTCGTCGTTTCTGTCCATGACCCACACATTTGCATGCGCGGTGCCGTGGGTCGCGACTGTGAATTCGTTGGGATTCTGCTGGGTGGTGCGGAGTTGGAGTGAAATCCGTGAAAGCGCCGAAGCGATGCAAGTACGCAAGAACCGCGATTAGCTCACCTAAACCTAGACCTACACCTAACCCTTTGCCCTCACCTTTGACCTTTGACCTTTAACCTTCGTGCTCATCGAACCCCGCACGGCCCCGGACTCCACCCCGTCGCATCGCCCTGCTTCTTGAAATTCGTGCTGGTGACGAACGGCGTTGTGAGCGACTGAGGATCTTCGACGATCGTCGTCACCACGAACCACGTGGAGCCGTCGCGTTCAGTGGAGAGATCGAAGTACTCGCGTAACACCGTGTTCTCGCTGTAGGGCGCGCCATTCTTTCTGAGGTATCCCGCCTTGAGGTTTGTCGTGACGACTTCGAGCGATCGGCCACGTGTGCCTTCACGCGGGTTGAGCGCGATCGGAAGGAAGTCGGGTGGCCCTGCGCCACGCATCGGCTGCTCCCACTGCGCGCTGGAATAGCCTTGCCATGACGGCGCGAGTCCCGCCGCCGGTTTGCCGCCGAAGTGCAGTAGACGCGTTTGCGTCCCTTGATCGCTCTCGATCTGAAGCGTGGTGTCGTCCGGCCACGTGATGTGCAGCCGCCCGGGAATGCGCATCAGCGCCGGGGCACCGTAGGCCTTGCACTGATTCCCTTCCGCGTCGTCTTTGGCCGGGTCCCATGCCTGACCGATCTTGCGGGCGGCAGCGTTGAGGGGAATGCCGGCGAAGTCGCCGCGCGCCGGAGTGACCATCCGCCAGCGCCAGTCCTCGGTCACCACCGAAACCCAATAGCCGGTGAGGTCGACTGGTGCCGCGGCTTTCGGCGGCGGCGGGGGGCCGCCTCGCCCGCCGCGTCCTCCCGGCGGTCCCTGGGCGATCGCCGACGAGGCGCCGACCGCGAGGAGCGCGAGCACGACACCAGCGCGCGCGATCACTTGCTCAAGCTCCTGAACACAGCTTCCACGAACGCCTCCGGCGACGAAGGGCCGCTCGCGGCGCCGTAGTCCGCATCGTAGTCGCGTGACGGCCGCGCCGCCTTCACCTGCTGCAGTGACTGGCTCTTCTTGATCAAGTCGGCAATCCGGTCGCGGACGATCGTCAGCATGTCGCGATACTCGACGACCTCGGCCTCATCGCACAGCCGCCCGTGGCCCGGAATCACGTAGGTACCGCCTTCCTGGTACTTGGCCGGTACCGTGATCTCCAGCACCCGATTGAGAGCCGCGATCACGCCGTTGACCGAGCCGCCGTTCTGCGCGTCGATCACCGGGTAGAGCTCTGGCGAGAACACGTCGCCGACGCTGACCACATCGGAGCCGCGGAAGTACACCAGACTGTCGCCGTCGGTGTGGGCCTTGGCAACGTGCTGGAGGATGATCGCTTCGCCGTTGAGAAAGAAATCGCGCGTCGGTGTGAAGTACGTGTTCGTCGGCATCGCAGCCGACGGCGTGTTCGCATTGGCAGCCACAGCGGCATCCATCATTCGGTTGAACGTGTTCTCGTGCGCCATCACGCGCACCGGTTGCGGTCCTCCCGCGCCCAGCTTCACCAGCGCGACGTTTCCGCCGGTGTGATCCGGATGCAGGTGCGTATTGACGATGGTGTGGATCGGCTTGTCGGAGATCGTGCGGATCGCCGCAAAGACATCGGCTGCGATATTCGCGGTTCCGGTATCGACGAGCAGCACGCCGTCGCTTCCCACCTGCGCTGTAACGTTTCCGGCGGGTGTCACGATCATGTAGATGTTCTTCTGCACGGGGAGCACGTGGACGCTGTTCGTGCTCGTCGTACGAGTCGCCGGCGCAGCACTCGGCGCAGCCGGGCCTTGAGCAGAGACGACCACGAGACCGATGATGACCGTGGCAACGACGAGCAGCGTGACCTTCATCGTCCGGTTGGGGAGAGGCAGTCGGTGAACCCGGTGCAATTGCAGAACCGCTCGCAGCGATCCTTCGGCTTGAAGGCGCCCATCTTCAAGCGGTACTCGGGATAGAGCGTTTCAGCCCCGCCTCGTGTCGCCTCGAAGGGCAGCGAGTACCACTGCGAGAACTCTTTGAGCCAGGGATTCGTGCCCGGCAGATAGTGCGGCACCGTCCCTTCGGGTGCCGGAACCTCTGGCACGTACTCGCACGGGAAGAGCCCAGCACGTTGACCCGGATCGAGGAACCAGCTCTCGCTGCGCACCAACGGCTCGGTGAGCATCACCGGGTCGTGAACGACGTGAGTAATGGTCAGATAGTTGCCGTGGAGCACCCAATGCTCGGTGAACGTCGCCTTTGCACTGCGCGGCACTCCGTTTCGCCGCAGATAGTTTGGCTTGAGGTGCGTCGTCGTGATCGTGAGCATGTTGCCTTCCCACACACCAGTCGAGAACCCCTGGAAGGTGTGCGGCGCGTAGTCAGGCGGATGCGGACGGCCGTCGAGGTAGATGGTGCGCTTGTTTTCGTAGGCGCCGATGTGCGTCTGAAAGGCGACGATCTTTTGTGTAGCGGTGTCGTAGTCGGCCCAGATCCGCATCGGCGCGAGGCCACGCAGCGCGTAGTCGCTCGAGTGCGGCCGGCACTGATACTCCTGCACGATCGAGATGCGATCAGGGTCCCACGAGTCGGCACGCAGCCGGGCGGCCTCGGTCAGCGGCAGCCCGGTGTAGTCGCCCAGCTCGGGGCCGGGAATCCGCTCGATGGTGTCCTCGTGATAGAGCGGCGCCCACTGTCCCGTGAAGTCCACCTGTGCACGCGCCGGAGCGGCGGTGACGATCAGAAGAACGACGGCGGCACCGATGCCGACACGCGGCACGTCCATTGAACCCCCCCGCGACAGGAACATGAATGGGCACATTTTATACATCGCTTAGAATCGCCACGTGAATTCGCGAGTGCTGATCGTGGCCGTCATCGTCGGCGTGTTCGTCGCCGGTGCGGCCTACCTGATCCTTCCTCGCCGGCCGGCGATCTCGAATGCCGGCCCTGGCCCATCGCCGCCGCCGAGCCGCGAGACGCCGCCGCCGACGGCGCCATCCGAGCCGGCGACGTCCGCCGCGCCCGCGGCACCACGCACGAGCGCGCCGCGAACGCCACGCCGGACGACCGGCGGACCCACCTCGGCGCCGACGCCGGCTGCCGCGTCGCCTGAGCTCGGCACGCTGCGGATCGCGGCGGATGTGCCGGGCGCGCAGGTATTTCTCGACCGGCAGTACATTGGGGTGGCGCCGATCACGGCGGAGAACGTCAAGCCGGGGACGCATCAGCTCAACGTGACTGCCGAAGGGTTCGACGGTATCGCCCGATCGATCGACGTCGAGCCCGGACCGCGCGACCTGACCGTCCGCTTCAGAGAAGTGCGCCTCAATGCCACGCTCGCCGTCGTGCACAAACACCGCATGGGCTCGTGCACCGGACAGTTGTTGGCGACGCCTCAAGGCCTGCGCTACGAGACGAGTGACAAGGTCGACCGCTTCGACGTGCCGCTCAAGGACATCGAGACGTTCACCGTCGATTACCAGGACAAGAACCTGCGCGTGAAGGTGCGCAAGGGCAAGCAGTACAACTTCACCGATCCCGACGGCAATTCAGATCGGCTCTTCGTGTTTCATCGCGACGTCGAAAAAGTGCGGCTGCGCGTCGCTCAGGAGTAACGTGATTTGATGCCTGCTCTCGTGTGGACCTGTCAGATTCTCCTCGCTCTGGCGTTTCTCGCCCACGGCCTGCTGTTGCTGTTTCCGCCGGCCGACATCGCCGTACAGCTGAACGCGTCGTTGCCGCGCTGGTTTTGGCTCTTCCTCGGTGTCGCGGAAGTGCTGGCGTTCGTCGGCCTCACGGTGCCGCCACTGGTTCGCCGTGAGCGATGGCTCATCGCATGGGCTGCAATTGGAATCATGATCGTCATGGTGTCGGCGACCATGTTTCATCTGGCTCGAGGCGAGTTCAGTTCGGCGCTGATCACCTTTGTGCTGCTACTGATGGCGACGCTGGTGACGAGGGTCAGGCTGCGGGACTATCCCAGGGTGACAGAACGTCGTTAAGCCGTTCCGAATCAGGCGAGCGCGTCGGCCACCGCCTCGACATGCCCGTCGACCTTGACGTTGTCCCAGCGCTGGACGACCTTTCCGTCAGGACTAATCAAATAGGTCGTGCGCGCGATGCCCATATACTTGCGGCCGTAGCGCGACTTCTCCTGCCAGACGCCGTACTTCTCTGCGACGCCATGGTCGGCGTCGGCGAGCAGCGGGAAGGTGATGCCGTGCTTGCTCGCGAACCGCGCTTTGCTCTTCTCGTCGAGGATGCTGACGCCGAGCACGGCCGCCTTGGTCTTCTTCAGCGAGGGCAGCTGCGCCTGAAAGTCGCACGTCTCCTTGGTGCAGCCAGGCGTGTCGTCCTTCGGATAGAAGTACAGAATCAACGGACGGCCTTCGTAGTCCGAGAGTCGATGGGTTTGGCCGTTCTGGTCTTTGAGCACGAACGCGGGCGCTTTCTTGCCTGGATCGATGAGCGGCATATAGAACGTAATAATACGTCGTCGCCATGACCGAATTGCGCACGGCCATCGTCGCTGCCGACGGCACGTTCACGTATCAAGACCTCGACGAGGCGTCGCAACGTGTTGCCGGCGCGCTGCTCGGCGATAACGAGGATCTCAACCAGACGCGCGTCGCGTTTCTCGTGTCGCCAAGCTTTGCCTATGCCGCGGTGCAACGCGGCATCTGGAGAGCAGGCGGCGTCGCGGTGCCGCTCGCGATCTCGCATCCGCCACCGGAGCTCGAGTATGTGATTCGCGACGCCGGCGTGTCGGTCGTCGTGGCCGATCCAGCCACAGCGCCGCGCGTGGTCGCGCTCGCCAAAGCGGCTCGCGCCCGGTTCCTGATGGCGGCGGACGCGCTTCGTGCGACGCCTCCCGATCGGCTGCCACACCTCGGCTCGCCGCGCCGCGCGATGATCATCTACACCAGCGGGACGACGGGTCGGCCGAAAGGGGCCGTGACGACGCACCAGAACATCGGGGCGCAGATCGGCTCGCTGGTTGAAGCCTGGCGTTGGACGCCGGCCGATCGTCTTCTCCTCGCGTTGCCGCTGCATCACGTGCACGGCGTCATCAACGGGCTCGGCTGTGCGCTGGCGGTTCGAGCGATGTGCGAGATCCTGCCGGAGTTCGACGCAGAACGCACGTGGGCGCGCCTCGCGTCAGGTGAGATCACCGTCTTCACTGCGGTGCCGACGATGTATCACCGGTTGATCGCATCGTGGGACAACGCATCCCCAGAGGTGCAACGGGCGCGATCGCAGGGTGTCCGCACGATCCGTCTGATGATGTCGGGCTCGGCCGCGCTGCCGGTGCGGACGCTGGAACGCTGGCGCGAGATCACCGGGCACACGCTGCTCGAGCGCTATGGGATGACCGAGATCGGAATGGCGCTCTCGAATCCAATTCGCGGCGAGCGCCGGCCGGGATACGTTGGACAGCCGCTGCCGGATGTCGACATCCGACTGGTCGACGAGGGCGGCATGCCTGTTCCGGAGGGTTCACCCGGCGAGCTGGAGGTCCGCGGCGCCACCGTGTTTCTCGAATACTGGCAGCGTCCCGACGAGACACGCGAGGCATTCCGCGATGGCTGGTTCAGGACGGGTGATGTCGCGGTGCTGGAGCAGGGGTCGTATCGACTGCTCGGACGGACCAGCGTCGACATCATCAAGACCGGCGGCTACAAAGTGTCCGCGCTCGAAATCGAGGAAGTGCTGCGGCTGCATCCAGCGATTGCCGAATGTGCGGTGGTCGGTGTGAGCGACGACGATTGGGGAGAGTGCGTCTCGGCCGCGGTGGAGCTTCGCGAGGGCACGTCGCTGTCGCTCGACGAGCTCCAGCGGTGGGCCAAGGGCCAGCTCGCGCCGTACAAGATTCCTCGAGCCCTGCAGGAGGTGGCTGCGCTACCCAGGAATGCGATGGGCAAGGTGGTGAAGCCGCAGGTTGCCGGTCTGTTCAAATAGCGATAACCTCCAGACTATGGCCCTCTGGCGCCGATGGATGCTTGGCGGTGCACTTGCGGCAATCGTCCTTGCCGCCGCCGGCGTCGCACACGCGCAGCGGTTTTTCCGTGAGGGCAGCTACGCGCCGCGCTATGCGCCCAGCGAGATGCCCGACGCGAACTTCGTCGTCTGTCGTCTCGCGTATCGCCAGGTCAGGTCCGAACCATCCGGAATCGGCTGGATGACGGACTATCCGTACGCCGAGATCAATCTCACGACCCGGTTCTCCGAGCTGACCAAAACACGCGTCAGCCGCGACTCCACTCGCACGCCGAACTTCTACGTCGTCCGGCCGCTCGACGATGCGCTGTTCAACTGCCCGTTCGTGGTCGCGTCGGATGCCGGCACCATCGGCTTCCGCGAGGACGAAGCGGAGCACATGCGCAACTACCTGCTCAAGGGCGGGTTCTTCTGGGCGGACGACTTCTGGGGGTCGGCGGCCTGGGATCACTGGGCGAGCCAGATCGCGCGGGTGTTTCCGCCGGCCGATTACCCGATCGAGGACGTTCAGATCGGCGATCCGATGTTGCGAAGCCTGTTCGAGGTGAAAGAGATTCCGCAAATCACGAACATCCAGTTCTGGCGCCGCTTCGGTGGCACGCAGACCTCGGAGCGTGGCGAGGACAGCGCCGAGGTGCATTTCCGTGCGATCCGCGACAGCCATCGCCGCATCATGGTGCTGATGACGCACAACACCGATGTGGCCGACTCGTGGGAACGCGAGGGCGAAGACCCGGCGTTCTTCTATCAGTTCTCGCCGTCAGGCTACGCGCTCGGGATCGATGTCCTCCTCCACGCAATGACCCACTGAGGAATGCGCCCGACCAAACCGCGTTCAGGATTTACCCGGTTTGCGAAATGGACCGCGCATGCGACCGGCCGGCCCATCACGTTCTTCCTGGCCGCACTTGTGATCGTCGTCTGGGTCGTGACGGGCCCGATCTTTCAGTTCAGCGACACCTGGCAGCTCGTCATCAACACGGGAACGACGATCGTCACGTTCCTGATGGTCTTCCTGATTCAGAGCACGCAGAACCGTGACGCCGAAGCGGTGCAGGTGAAGCTGGACGAGATCATCCGCGCCATCGGCAACGCCCAGAACGAGCTGCTCGACCTCGAGGAACTGGAGGAAGAGGACCTCGACAAGATCAGGCAGGAGTACTGCGATATGGCGGAGAAGGCGCGTGGCAAGCGACGGAAGAAGAAGGATTAGGGTCTAGCGCTTTCGCGTCCAGAACAGATAGAACGGCACGCCGAGCACGATGATGACCAGTCCGGGCCACGTCGTGGCGGTCTGATACGTGAAGAGCACCAGGAGCACCGCCGCGGCGCCAACGATGTAGAGCGCCGGCACGATCGGATAGCCGAAGGCGCGGTACGGGCGCTCGACATCTGCCATCGTCCTGCGCAGACGGAACAATCCCGCAATCGTCAGGATGTAGAAGATCAGCGCGGCCGAGATGACGTACGTCAGCAGGTCGCCGTAAAGATTCCCGTACGTCTGCGAGGTCGTGTTGTAGGTGCGCGGCAGGATCAGGACCGCAGTCCAGATGCCCTGCAGCAACAGGCCCCAGGCCGGCACTTTGTGTTCGTTCAGCGTCTTCGCCCTCTGCACAAAGACACCATCGCGCGCCATGGCGAAGTAGGCGCGCGCGCCGGCGAGGATCAACCCGTTGTTGCAGCCGAAGGTCGAGATCATGATCGCGATCGCCATGATCATCGCGCCCAGGCCTGGAAAGATCGCCTCGAGCGTGGCCGTGGCTACGCGGTCGGATGGGGCATGCTGGATCGCGTCGAACGGCAGCGTCACGAGATACGCGACATTGGCTAGCAGATACAGCGTAATGACGATGCCCGTGCCGAGCGCCAATGCGAGCGGGATGTTCCGCCGCGGCTCCTTCACTTCACCAGCGGTGAACGTGATGTTGTTCCACGCGTCGGCCGAGAAGAGCGAACCGACCTGCGCGACGCACAACGCGATGAACATCCCGAAGGCGGTCGTCGCATCGAGTCCGGGCGCAAGCGGGACCGCACCGCGCGGCGTCCACATGTCTCCGAAGTTCGGACCGACCGCGCCGGAATTCCATCCGAACAGCAGGCCGACGGCAATCAGCGCGAGCAGCGCTCCGGTCTTGGTCGTCGTGAAGGTGTTCTGGATGAACTTGCCCCAGTCGAGGCCGCGCGTATTGGTCCACGTCAGCACGGCAACCATCACGATGCCGAGTAGCTGCACCGTCGAGAGCGAAATGGCATAGCCCGGCGAGAGATGGATCGGTGCAATCAGATAGTGGTCTTCGGCAAACCACGGCAGCAGGTAGCCGGTGTAGCGCGCGAAACCGACGGCGACCGCGGCGATGGTGCCGGTCTGGATCACCATGAAGAGCGTCCAGCCGTAGAGGAAGCCCCACAGCGGTCCGAACGCTTCGCGCAAGTAGACGTATTGACCGCCGGCGCGCGGCATCATCGCCGCGAGCTCACCGTAGGACAGCGCCGCCGCGAGCGTGAGCACGCCGGTGACGACCCACGCCGTCAGCAGCAGCCCGGGGCTGGCGGTCTGCCGTCCCATCTCGGCCGATACGAGGAAGATGCCGGACCCGATCATCGACCCGACGACCACCATCGTCGAGGCGTAAAGGCCGAGGCCGCGCTTGAATTCGGTGTCGAGTTGGACGGCGGTAGCCATTAGTGATTAGCGAGTGGTGATTAGTGAATCGTTGATGATTGATGAATGGGTGATTGGTGATCTATCGGTGATTGGCGGCTTGGTGATCGACGTCTCCTGATTCGCCAATGAATCGCCCATCGAAGATCGCCAATCAACAACCAATCACTACTCACTAATCACCATTCATTAATCGGGGAGGTAGGGTATCGTCTGCGGCCCCTGTGGCAGTACACAGAGCGTCGACGATGGTCCGGCCTTCAGCAGGCGTTCGCGCACGGTCTCCTCGATGTCATTGATGGGCGTGAAGTGCGCCGCACGTACTTCTTCGGCGCGAAGGCCTCCGGTCTTCACCAGCACGTCGGCTTTGGTCTGAATCTGCGCCTGCACCTGGACCTGCCACTGGTCGGGGACCGAGTAGCCGGGGGCCGAGATCATCTCCAGCAGTGCGGCCGGCGTCGGCGCGGAGCCGAGGACCTTGCCATAGGCCCCATGCGACGGCAGTCCGTCGCGGCATTCGGCGGCACAGACGATCGTGCCGCCGGTTTTGACGATCTTCGCCGCCGCCGACATCCCTTTAACGGCCTGATACAGGTTCTGATCGAGTGGATACCCCGAGTTCGTCGTCAGGACGCAGTCGAAGGGTGCGGGGACCTGCCGCATGGCGGTGGTCTTGGCATACGCACACGCGGCCGCGTGCTCGGCGAACACGTCGCCGGCGAACGCCGCGGTGATCTTCTGCTCGCGGTTCAGTGTGACGTCGACGGCAAAGTGCACGGTCACCATCCGCGCAATCTCGCGCACGTCGTCGTGGACCGGGTTGCCTTCGGTGACGCCCCACGTGGCGAGCGGGTGGCCGATGTGATGCACGTCGTGCAGCACCATCACCGTCTCGAGTCCCGCGAGTCCAGGCGCCACCATCTTCGGTCCGCCGCTGAAGCCGGCGAAGAAATGAGGTTCGACGAATCCGGTCGTGATCCGGATGTCGGCATCGAGCCACTCGCGATTGAGGTACACCGGCACGCCGGTCGAGGTCGTTCCGGCGCGAGCGAGCGTCGAAGGGTTGCGGCTGTCGTGGTTGATGACGCGGTAGCGGCCGAGGATGTCGCGACCGAGCATACGCTCGAGCTCTGCGGGCGTGTTGGTGCGATGCGTGCCCGTGGCGATCAGGATCGTGACGTCGCCCGGTTGGACCTGCGGCATTTCCTCGAACAGCGCCTGCAGCATCTCGCGCCGTGGCTGTGCACGTGTGATGTCGCACACCGAGATCGCCACGCGCTGGCCGGGGCGGACCAGCTCCCGAAGCGGCGCGCGATCCAGCGGAGCGCGAATGGCCTCGAGCAACGTTGCGTGCGCATCGGGCGCAGCGAGGCGGGGCACCGGCTCGATGATCGTTACCCGCTCGTCCGGCAGGTTCACCTCGAGACCGTCGTCGCCGTAGTCCAGTCGTAATCGCACGTTCGCTTGTAGTCCGGTTAGACCCGCCGCAGTGTACCATTGCCCCATCGATGGATGATCGTCTGGCCAACGAGTGTCGGCGCATCTGCGGCGCTGATGCGGTGCTGTGTGAGCCGCTGCAGCTCCTGACGTATGAGTGCGACGGGCTGCCGCACTTGCGTGAGAAGCCGGCCCTCGTGGTACTGCCTGGCTCGGCCGCGGAGGTGCAGGACGTCGTGCGAACGTGTGCGGCTGAAGGCGTCCCCTTCGTCGCACGCGGTCACGGGACCGGCCTGTCAGGTGGCGCGCTTCCTGTGCCGGGTGGTGTCGTCATCAGCCTGGCCAGGCTGAACCGTGTGCTGGAGATCGACATCCCCAACAGGCGGGTCACCGTCGAGCCCGGCGTCACCAATCTCGAGATCACGCGTCGTGTGTCGCCCTTCGGCTACTACTACGCGCCCGACCCGTCCAGTCAGCAGGTGTGCTCGATCGGCGGCAACGTCGCCGAGAACTCGGGCGGTGCTCACTGCTTGAAGTACGGGTTCACGGTGCACCACGTCCTCGCCGTGGAAGCGGTACTGCCGAACGGCGAGTTGATCGAAATCGGAAGTCCGCTCGCCGACGCTCCTGGTCCGGATCTCCTCGGTCTCCTCATCGGCAGCGAGGGCACGCTGGCGATCGTCACGAAAGCCGTGCTTCGCATCCTGCGCCGACCCGAAAGCGTGCAGACGCTGCTCGCGGCGTACGACAGCATTCGAGAAGCGGGGACGGCGGTGTCGGACATCATCGGCGCCGGCATCATTCCGGCTGCAGTCGAGATGATGGACCGTCTCGCCATTCGCGCGGCCGAAGCCGCCGTGTATCCCAATTTCCCGCCGGCCGACACGATTCTGATCGTCGAGCTCGACGGGCCCGCCTCTGAGGTGCGCGAGCTGTTCACGATCGTCGAGGACACCTGCCGTCGTGCCGGCGCGACGACGATCGAAGTGGCACAGGACGACGAGCAGCGCATGCGAATCTGGAAGGGGCGCAAGGCGGCATTCGCGGCGATGGGACGCGTCTCGCCCAACTACTATGTCCAGGACGGCGTCGTTCCGCGCACGAAGTTGCCCGAAGTGCTCGCCCGCATCCGGCAGCTCGACGAGCGATCGGGCCTTCGCATCGGGAACGTCTTCCACGCCGGTGACGGCAACCTGCATCCGCTGATCTGCTACGACGAACGGATTCCTGGTCAGTCGAAGCTCGCCGAGGAAGTGGCCGGCGAGATCCTCATGTATTGCCTCGAGGCGGGCGGTTCGATCACCGGAGAGCACGGCGTCGGCGCCGACAAGCGCGACTTCATGCCGCGCATGTTCTCGGACGACGATCTCGAGGTGATGCAGCAGCTCCGCGACGCGATCGATCCCAAACGGTTGTGCAATCCAGGCAAGGTGCTGCCGACACCGCGGCTCTGCGGCGAAGTGCCCGGACCCTATCGGGAACACCCGGTCGAGCGGGCAGGCCTCGCCGAGCGCTTCTGACCTTCTCTTGATACAGTCTCCTGGCAACATGGCCATGCGGGCGGGCGGACCGGGCGATGCCGTCGATGGCGTCGTCCCGCGCCACGTAGTGGAGCCGACGACGGCAGCCGAGCTCGGCGACGCGCTGGCGACCGCGTCGCGCGATCGGCACGCGACGATTGTCCGGGGTGGCGGCACGAAGCTCGGCTGGGGCCGAACTCCGCTCGCGATCGATCTCATCGTGTCCACCGCGAGCCTCAACACCTCGATCGTGCATCGTCACGGCGATCTGACGGCGACGGCGCAGGCCGGTGTCACGTTGAAGCAGCTCAATCACGAGCTCGCGCGATATGGCCAGTGGTTGCCGATCGACTCGGCGTTCGACGCAGCCACGGTTGGTGGCATCGTCGCGACCGGCGATGCCGGTCCGCTGCGGCATCGATATGGCACGCCGCGCGATTTGCTGATTGGCGTGAATCTCGCGATGGCGGATGGGCGCCTTGTCAAAGCGGGCGGGCATGTCGTGAAGAATGTCGCCGGCTACGACCTCGGGCGGCTGGTCAGCGGGTCGTTCGGCAGCCTTGCGGCGATCGCCGACGCGACGTTCAAGCTGCTGCCGTTGCCGCAGGCGTCGGCGACCATCGTGGCTGACTACGTCGATCACGAACGGCTCGCGCACGATGCTGCGGCCGTCAGCGCATCGCAGATCGAGCCGACGGCGTTCGACGTGCGTGTACCGCGCGCGAACGCGGGGACCGCTCCGTATTGTCTGCTCGTTCGCATCGCGTCGAGTCCCTCGTCCGTGGACGGGCAAATCGAGTCGGCTCGGAGATTGATCCCGAGCGCGGCGCAAATCGTCCGCGGCGAATTGGAGTCAGCGCTCTGGAGCGAACAGGTTCGTCAGTGCTGGAGCGATGCGGGTGCCGTCGTTCGTCTGGGCTGGTTGCCAGCGAAGCTGGGGGAAGTGATCGCGCTGATTCACGAAGTGCAGAAGATGGCCGCCGGGCGTGTTGCCATGACTGGCCGCGTTGGCGTCGGTGCCGGCCTGCTATCAATCGACGACGACGCGATGGCGCAGGCGGCGGTGGTGCGGCGGCTGCGCAGCAGCGTGTTCGTCGGCAACGTGACGGTGCTGCGCGCCAGCCGTGAGTTGAAAGCCCAGGTCGATGTGTGGCAGGCGCCATCGGGCGCGGCCAAGGCGCTGCAAGCCTTGAAAGAGCGTCTCGATCCGGCGGGGATCCTGAATCCCGGTCGAGGCCCGATCTGATGTGAGTTTTGAGTTGAGCGACAGCCCTTCACCAGCCCTGATCGACAAATGCGTGCATTGCGGCTTCTGTCTGCCGACGTGCCCGACCTATCTGCTCTGGGGCGAGGAGATGGATTCGCCGCGCGGGCGCATCTACCTGATGAAAGCCGGCGTCGAGGGCCGCGCCGAGATGACGGGCTCGTACGTCCAGCACTTCGACGCCTGCCTCGGGTGCCTGGCGTGTGTGACCGCGTGTCCCTCCGGCGTGCAGTATGCGCCGCTGATTGAATCGGCACGCGCGCAGATCGAGCGCACCTACGATCGGCCGTCCGACGATTCGCTCTTCCGTCGTCTCCTGCTCACCATCGTGCCTTACCCCCGGCGCATGCGCGCGGCGATGCTGCCGATGCTGTTGTTTGGTCCGTTACTGCGCCTGGCCGCCGGAGCCTTGGCGAAGCGGGGCGGCGTCGCCACGTCCTCACCGGCGACAGTGCCGAGTGGTCCGTTGCCGCGGCCGCATGACACGAGCGGAAGCGTGTTCAGGCGCATCGCTGCGGCGCTAGCGCTGGCGCCGCCGGTCAGCTGGCGGTCGTTTGTCGATCGCCTGCCGACGCGTACTCCCGCCGTCGATGCGGAACGAATGCGCGTCGCGCTGCTCGCGGGGTGCGTGCAGCGGCTGTCGTTCAGCCACGTCAACCACGCGACGGTTCGCGTGCTGGCGGCGGAAGGATGCCGCGTGGACGTGCCTCCTGGACAGGGTTGCTGCGGTGCGCTGCCGCTGCATGCCGGCGACGTCGAGCGTGCCCGCGCGCTGGCCCGCGACAACATCGCGGTGTTCGAGGCGGCCGGGGTCGATCGGATAGTGGTCAACGCGGCCGGCTGCGGCTCGGCGATGAAGGAATACGGCCAGCTGCTCGCGAACGATCCGGCGTGGGCGGCGCGCGCCAAGGCGCTCGCCGACACAGTACGAGATGCCTCCGAGCTGCTCGCCGAGCTTGGCGAAGTTCGCGCGGTTCGCCGGCCGCTCAAGGCGCGCGTGGTGTACCACGATGCGTGTCATCTGGCGCACGGGCAGGGCGTGCGGGCGCAGCCGCGCGCGTTGCTGCGCGGCATCCCCGGCGTCGAGTTGCTCGCGGTCGACGAAGCCGAGATCTGTTGTGGAAGCGCCGGGATCTTCAACCTGGTGCAGCCCGAGCCGGCCGCGCAATTGGGGGCGCGAAAAGTCCGTCACATCGCCGCGGCCTCGCCGGATATGATTGCCACGGCCAATCCCGGGTGCATGCTGCAGATCGCGGCGGCCGCCCGGGGTCTCGGGCACGACTGGCCGATCTTTCATCCCATTGAACTCATCGACGCCTCGATTCACGGCGTCGATCCGCGAAAGCGTACGTAGGGGCCACCTTGAGGCGGTACGTAGGGCCGCCTTCTGGTACGTGGGGGCCGCCTTCAGGCGGCCCGAAGGTACGTAGGCCTTCAGCCCAGTAGAGGGAGCTATGTGGCAGCACAACTATGAACCGATCGCTGGCAGCCTGGGGATCTCGGCGCTCGTCGCCGCCGTTCCGATCGTGGTGCTGTTCGTGATGCTGGGTGTGCTCCGCAAGCCTGCATGGGCGTCGGCGCTCGCGGCGCTGCTCTCGGCGCTGCTGGTCGCGCTCACCGCGTACGGCATGCCGTTCGGCCTGGCGTTCGTCTCGGCGATCTACGGCGCGGCCTACGGACTGTTTCCGATCGCGTGGATCGTGTTCACGTCGATCATGCTGTACCGGCTCGCCGTCGACACCGGCAAGTTCGAGATCATCAAGGATTCCATCGGCGGCCTCACCGACGATCGCCGCCTGCAGGCGATGTTCATCGCGTTCTCGTTCGGGGCGTTCATCGAAGGGGCCGC
>Ga0111539_10001776_pt1 | contig 28672 bp, 18 predicted proteins | sample RhiMethybrSRZTD1_FD_79667 | JGI IMG/M metagenome (GOLD analysis project Ga0111539, IMG submission 79667) | Populus rhizosphere microbial communities from Tennessee, USA - Rhizosphere MetaG P. TD hybrid SRZTD1 (version 2) (version 2) | ecosystem: Host-associated > Plants > Roots > Rhizosphere >...
GTCAACAAAAATCTTTAGTTACTAAAGAATTTTTCTATCTTTGTATTTTCATCGGCAGAATGAGAGGGGACTTTAGTAGAATCTTGATCTTCACTCATTTGCAATTAAAGACACCGTTGCGGGTGATGTGGCTTATCGGGGCTAATTGAATCACTTGACTCAGATGACGCCCCAACGCAAACGCCAGAGGCTGCCAGCAACCCTCCCCCGGGCACGCAGTTTGGCCAATTCGGTTCTTGAATTCGACGATTCAGGAGGGGCTGGTGACGAAAGAGGCTGTGGCGGCTTGACCTCGTGAGTGGTTTCCCAAAGACTGGCTAGACTTGGGTAGACTGTGATTTATAAAAACATGAATCAGTTTTCTAGAAACTTCTGGGTGTATCTGCTTTCGGGGTTTTTCTGGTCGTTGGGGTTGATGACCTTCTTTCTGGTCTACAACCTCCACCTTTTGGACTTGGGCTTTAATGAGCAGGTCGTTGGAAAGATTGCGTCGGCCTTTACCCTGGGCAGTTTGGCGGTGACGCTGCTAACAGGACGACTCCTCAATCGCTTCGGAGAGAACCGAGTCATTCAGTTTTGCGTGTTGGCGACTGCGATTCTCCTGCCGTTGAGATTCTTGGCTCATGCAGCAGAATGGCTGATTGCAGCGGCATTTCTTAGTGGTGCTTCTATTGGCGGCTGGATGGTTTCGGCTCCCCCTTTCCTGACGCGAAACACCGACGCTCAAAGCCGAACGTTGGCGTTCAGCCTCAGTTATGGTTCTTCCATCGGGACCGGAGCCCTGGCCGGTGTGATGGTCGGGTTTTTCACTCGCGATTTGTCAGCATGGGCTTGGATTCAGGAGTTCACTGATTTTTCAGTCAAGCAATGCGTCTTGCTGGCCAGCTCCTCTTTAGTTCTGCTGGGATTTTTCGGATTGTTGTTTCTCCAAGAGCGAGGGACTGTCTCGGAAGGCGCACCAACTTCCATTCCATTCGTCTACCGGCCATTGGTGGGGATTAAAAGTCGTCGTTTCGTTGTTCAATTGCTGACGGCGCTTGCCCTCTGGAGCTTCTTTGTTGGAAGCTTTCCTCCTTTTTTCAATGTCTTTTTTCATAAGCAGTTCAAACAGTCGCTCAATGGTATCGGAATCATTTTTTCCGTTTCACAGCTCTGCCAGCTCGCAGCCGTTCTGTGCATGCCGTGGTTGGTGCTGAAACTGGGGCGGGTTCGGGCAATCTCTTCGGTGCAGTTTGCCTCCGCGCTCATGCTGCCGGTCTTGATCGTCGTTACGAGTGTCCAGGCGGCGGGAGTGATCTACCTTACGTATCTGAGCCTTCAAGTGATGGCGGAGCCTGCACTGGAAAGCTTCATCATGGACTCCGTTCTTCCGGAGGAACGGAACACAGTAGCTTCCCTTCGCTACATGACACTGTTTTCAGTTCAAGCTCTGGCCGTGCTGGCTTCCGGATTCGCCATTGGGCGTTTTGGTTACTCGTCTTTGCTTGTTGCCTTAGCGCTGCTGGGAATAGGGGCTTCGGCAACGTTCTATTCCTTCTTTCAGCTGGGCAGGAAGTCGCCGGTGACGCACGAATCCAGTGTCCCGGCGACCTGCCCACTCCATTGATTTTGGTGTGCTAAGCTGATGATGCATCGGGTAGGAGTGCGAACGTCACAATGACAAACCTTGGACAACGTCTGACGAAACGATTTACGTATCGGGTTTTGAAACGCATACTGGATCTCTTGGTCTCGGTGCTTGTGCTCATTCTGCTGGCGCCTGTATTGGCGTTGATTGCAGTGGCCCTGAAGTTGAGTTCCTCGGCTCCTGTTTTGTTCAAGCAGCAGCGCGTGGGACAATCCGGCAGAAGATTCTGGATCTACAAGTTCACCACCATGACACCGTCGAGCGACGATACAAGCGATACGCGGTGGTCAACCTCTCAAGACGAGCGGGTCACCTGCCTGGGGCGAATCCTGCGGCCAGCTGGGCTGGACGAGCTTCCCCAGCTCATCAATGTGCTGCGCGGAGATATGAGCCTGATTGGACCTCGCCCTGAGAGGCCTCACTTCGTTGAGATTTTTCGACGGGATATTCCCGGCTATATGACCCGGCATGCGTTGAAGCCGGGTATTACGGGATGGGCTCAAGTCTGTGGCTGGCGAGGCGACACTTCGATTCGCAACCGTGTGGAGCACGACCTCTACTACTTGCAGCATTGGACGCTTTGGTTCGATCTGAAGATCTTGTGCCTCACGCTCATCGGAATGCCCGCTGGAACGCGTGTGGATAGCCTCGCAGCCAAGCAGGTCAAGAGCGCCTCGAATCGCGGGTAGGTTTCCATGGAACTCGAGAGCAAGAGACTTTTCGCGACGCAGCGGTGGACGCCTTTGCGCAGGCGCTTCCGGCTAATCGTTCTGTGCACGCTCATGGCAGCCCTGGGCGCCGGGATCTTGAGCTTTTGGCAGGCCAGACTCTATCGAGCAACGACGTACTTGCTCCTTGCCGAATCGAAGCTCGCGGATATGGAGTCGAAGGCGACCAACTTTGTTTACTATGAACTTCTTCGTTCCTACGAAACGCTGATCAACAACGACTACCTGGTTGCGAAAACGATCCAAAGGTTTGAGCTTCAAAAGGCTCCTTATGAGTTGAGCGTGGATAGCTTCAGACGCCGCGGTATTCTCCGGGTGGAACTCTCCAAGAACACGCGACTCCTCGAAGTCACGGTGGAATTTCCGAACGCCCGGCTGGCTGCAGAGATCTGCAATTATTTCGTGAATCAGGCCGTGGCCTTCAACGAAGAGCTCAATTCTCGAGACTCCGAAAAGGCCCGGCTGTTTGTGAAGGAACAGCTGGATCGCGCCAGCCAGAGCATGGAAGTTGCCCGAAGCAGACTACTGGAATTCAACCAGAGCTCTACCGTCGAAGGGTTGCGGGAATCCTTGCGAAGCCTGTTGGCAGAAAAGTCCGGAAACGAAACCGAGCTGGCTGCGCTCCAACTCGAGCTGACGCGCAATGTGGCGAAGAGGGAAAGCCTTGCGGCGAGCTCTGGGAGATCCGATGACCCTGAGTCTGCAGTTCAGTACCGGATGGTGGAAATGCAGTCTGAGATAGCGGGCATCAAGGCATCGGCTGAGGCCTTGCACAAAGTGCTCGAGACCAACAAGCAAACGTTGGCGAGACTGGAGAAGGAAAAAGCGCTCAAAGAGAGCACGCAGCAACAACTGCTCGATGAATACGATCTCGCACGCGAGAACTACGCCACACTGAGCAAGAGGTATCAGGACGCTTCCATTAACGTGGGAGCTCGTTCCACGGACCTCAAGATGATTACCCCGGCCGTCGTTCCCGAACGGCCCTTTAAGCCGCGCATCGTACTCAACATTATTCTGGCAGCCGGGTTTGGATTGCTGCTATCGGTTGGCTTGTCGTTCCTCCTGCACAACCTCGAAACTCCCAGGGTTGTGAGAGAGGTTGAGTTTCCCGTCGAGGAAAAGATTGTCGAGGTTCGACGGCAGGGCAAGGGTGTCTAAATCCGCCTTAACAGGGGGGAAGGGCCGCAGGCCTTGGGGGTTGTCGTGGCAGATTGTTACGCTGGAACATAGCGACCTCTGTGAAGCTGAAGTTGTCTTTTCGCTAAGGGGATTTTGGCCCCGGAACTGGCAACCGGATGGAGTACTCATGATCGCTCAAACGCATAGCATCCGACCTGAGGGCGTCTCGCCCCAGCGTTACGAGTATTTCCTGTTTCTGCTCGCGGCACTGGTGACAAGCCTGTTGACTGTGCGGCTGGAATCGTCCCTTCTTTTGCTGCTGCTGGCAGGGGCTGTGCTGCTAGCCGTTTACTCGCTCTCCGCTGCATGCTTGCGAACCTGGCCGTACCTTTTCGTGGCATCCGCCCTGGTTGTTCCCCCGGTTTACCCTTCGCTTCTGGATGGGGAGATCCCAATTTATTTCGCAAACCTTCTATTGATAGCAGGCTGCTTTGGACTTTTGGCGCGGGACACTGATTTTCAAATCAGTGCGGATTCCATCGGGAAAGCTGCTACGGGTTTCCTGCTTGCACTTGCGCTGTCAATACCATTCGGCTTCTGGATTTCAGGAACCTCGGAAGGTGTTGGCAGTTGTCTTCGCTTCTTTCTACTCCTGCATCCCGTTCTGATTTACTACTGGCTGCGGCAGGTTCGGCCGCTACACTCGGAGGCATCGCTGATTCTTGCCGGAAAGCTTCTGCTCGGCCTCGGAGTTGTAGCCGCACTGTATGGCATTGTTGACTTCTACGTCTCTATTCCAATCCCCCATCCGTTTGCCGACCAGTACATCTATCTCGACGGTAGAATGATTCGGCGGGCGCAAGGGATGCTGTACGAGGCCAGCAGCTTTGGCAACCTGTCGGCCTTCTTTCTTAGCCTGACCCTGGCAATTTTATTGTCGTGGTGGAAGACGCTGTCGATCGCTTGGAAGACTACGCTGTACCTGATGATTGGCATATTCACAACCGCGCTCTTCCTGTCCTACTCACGAGGGAGCTGGGCCAACGTGCTTGTCACCGTAACGGTCTTCCTGATTCTGCAACGAAAACTTCGGTTACAGATTGCAGCAGCTTCGGTTTCTGTCGTAGCTGGGTTTGTGTTTCTGGTCTATCAGATGTCGCCTCTCGTAGTGCTCAACTTCTTCAACTGGAGAATGGGTACGCTGCTGGAGTTCTGGAGTGATCCAAATCTGGCGACCAGCGGCCGTTGGGAGGCGTGGTGGCGTTTGATTTCCTTCTTTGCCGATCATCCGTGGTATTTAGTCTTTGGCATCGGCTACAAAACGCTTCCTCATACCCATCTCTTCGGCAAGCCTCTTATTGCCGACAACGGCTTCCTGAGTCTGACGTTTGAAACCGGCATTATCGGACTGGCCGCCTTTCTTTGGTTGAATTGGGCAGTGTTCAGCACGACGCTGAAAGCCTGCCGACAACGAGATTCGGTACGTGCCATTGGCGCGGCTTTCATGTTCGCATTTTGGTGTGGCGAGATGGTTCAGATGGTGACGGGAGACCTTTTTACCTACTGGCGCAACATGGTGGTGTTCTTTGCCGCGCTGGCGCTCGTGCAAGCAGTACCTGAAAGGTCAACCAACGAGGGCTGAGTTCCTCGAATCGCGATGACTTACAAGCTTCTCTTTATCGATCAATTCGGAACCCTGGGCGGCGCGCAGCGTGTGCTACTGGAGACGCTGAACTCACTGGATTCGGCGCAATACCAGTCCATGGTCGCGCTCGGAACGGATGGAGATTTTAGAGAAAAGTTGCTGGGTGACGGCATCGCAGTTAAGAAGTTGCCGCTGGGTGGCTATCATTCCGGGAAAAAGACTCTCCTGGACATGGGACGTTTCCTTTTCCGTTCCCTGTATTGTGCGCTCGTGGTGGCTTGCTGGGTCGTTCGCCATCGTCCCAATTTATTGTTTGCTAACGGTCCCAGGACATTCATCTGCGCAACCCTTGCCGGATGGCTCACCCGTCGTCCAGTGATCTGGCATCTCCACAATGTGTTGCCTCAAGGGGTTGAGTTATCGGTGCTGGCGGTGTTCTCAAGATGGGTGCATACGATCATTGTGTGTTCGCAGGCGGCCGCACAGCCTTTGCTGGAAAGAAAGCCGAGCCTTCAGCCAAAGATTAGGCTCATCTATAACCCAGTCTCCCGGTTGAAGCAGCCCGCTCCTGGGGAAGTGAGCAGACTGCAAGAAGCTTTTGGCGTGCGGCCGGAGAAAGTCTGCATAGGAATTCTCGGGCGAGTCACACCATTCAAAGGGCAGTGGCATTTCTTGCAGGCTGCTCGGCTGGTTCTTCAGCAGACTCAGGAGGCTCACTTTTTCGTGATTGGAAGCCCTGCAGCGGACAGGACAGACCAGGAGTACTATCGCAAGCTACAACTCACCGTTGAGCAATCTGGAATGAAGAACTCGGTCTGTTTCATCGAGCATCAGAGAGAAGTCGAAAGGTATCTCGCCATGTTGGACTCCGTAGTCGTGGCTTCACAGGGTCCTGAAGCGTTTCCCCAGACGATCATCGAAGCCATGTCGATGGGGAAGGCTGTCATCGCTCCGGCCTCCGGCGGCATTCCTGAGCTGCTTGAAGATGGGAAGACAGGACTGTTTGCGGAAGTGAACGAACCGAACAAACTTGCAGCTACGATGTTGAAACTGATTCACGAACGAGACCTCTGTGAATCCCTGGGACGAAGTGCTCAGGAAAGAATCTCACGACACGATTCACGTGAGACGTTTGGCGAAGCAATTCATTCTACTTTAAGGAGCTGCCTGACTCAGGAAGGCGCTGAACGCAATCCTGCTTCATCTGAGGCGGCTTCAATGAAAGGAGCAATTCTGTGAAACGAAACAATGGTTTTCTAGTCGTTGGCTTTCTCTTGGCCTTCGGGGTGTCCGAAGGATTCGCACAGCAGCAAAGACTGGATGCGGCTACAAAGATCCTGATTCCTTCCTCAGCCCGCACAGGCGCCTTCAATTCATTCCTGGCCGTCATCAACCTTGACTCCCAGGACAACCACATAACGATTACCGCCCGGCGGGCAGATGGAAGTGTCATTGGGACTCCGCGACACATCGTTCTTTCATCCAGCGGGCGTTTTCGGAGCACTGACATCCTGGGCGAATTGGGTGGAGGATTGGGGGAGTTTGGACCCATTACGGTGGAATCAGACGATGGAAAGATGCTGAGTGCGGTGTCTGAAGTCTCAAGCGTCCAGGGTCCCGCCGGATTCTTCCCTGGGGTTAACACCTCGAGCGCCTGGATGCAGGGATATATTGCAGAGGTGATTGACACCGGTGAGAGCGGAACCGCGGGGACGTTTCGTACGAATCTTGGCCTGAACACCGTAACGGCGACGCCGGCCAGCGTCACGGTTACGCTCCGTGGCGCTGCTGGACAGTCGCTGGGCAGTGCCAACTTTGCGGTTCCTGGAAATGGGTTGACCCAATTCCGAGTGCGGGACTCGATCGGCGCGCTGAACGGCACCAATGGGTACTTGACGATCACTTCCAATCAGCCGATTCATGCCTGGGCCAGTAAGATTGAGAATGGAACGGGAGACCCCAGTTTCCAGATTGGCATCGGAGCACTCGCGGGAACAGTGATTTCTCAAGTGTTGCCGAGCAGTTCTGACGCGAGAAATAGCCTCTTGTTCGTGGGTCTGGCTCTCATTCCAGCGGCCGCCTTCCTGGTTCTCAAGCTGAGAGGCATCGACCTCTATGAGGACGAGTCGCTGGCTCGGCAGACGATCTGATTGGGAATCCTCTCAAGCCTGATTTTGGCCGCGAATCAGAAGTCGAACGATTCCCCTCTCGGGAGGGGCAAGGGCCGCCAGGCCCTGGGGTGGGTCGTGGATCAAGGAAACGAACCCACCCCGGCGCTAACGCGCCACCCCTCCGAGGTGGGGATTCTCGATCATGGCTGCTTCGCAACGCCATGATGCACTCAAAGAACCTGAGTCCTGAAGCGTCGGGAGTCCCATCATTGCATTCTGAATCATGCGAGCGGCTGATCCTTTCGATTACACTTTTTCTCATTGTCTTCGCACCTCTTGCCTATGGAGCTGTGGAACGGTGGGAGCGGAACGTGGTTTTGCTTTCCATCGGCTCGATGGCGGGTATTTGGCTGTGGAGATTTGTTTCTCTGGGAAGACCTAAACTTTTATTCCCTCCTTTTTTCCCGCCAACAGTTCTTTTTCTGGTTCTCACTGCCCTGCAACTCGTTCCACTACCCGGAGCCCTGAGGGATTTCTTCACTCCAGCCCGACTGCCTCTCGTCACAGCAGGCGCCGATTCGGCTAAGTGGGTGCCGTTGACAGCGAACCCTGGCAAGACTGCTGTTGGAGCTGTGTCGGTCGCGGCCTGCCTGGCTTTTTGCGTCCTGTTGCTCAATACCTTTCGCAACAGACGATGGGTGAAGATCACTCTCACTGTTTTGCTGACTCTGGGAAGTTTCGAGGCCCTCTATGGGTTGGTGGAATACTGGACCGGACACCAGCACATTTTCTGGTATCAGAAGATCTACTATCTCGAGGAGGTCACGGGGACCTATATCAATCACAACCACTTTGCGGGGTTGCTCGTCCCGATCTTTGTGCTCGCTATTGGCGTGTTTGTGGTCCGGTTTGCGCGATTTGTTGCTGGCAGGTCGTACACTTTTGCAGAGGATAGCCGGTCAACCTGGAAAAAGGCTACGGCCACTGTCCGGCTACTTCGACACCTGCCTGGTCGCCAGGTCCTCCTACTGGGCGCGATTGGATTCATGGCTGTCGCGCTGATCCTGTCGCAGTCGCGAGGTGGGCTGATTTCGTGCTCCATCGCGTTGGGTCTCCAAATCATCTTGCTCTGGAAGATGCGAAGCCGCTCGACAGAAATCCTGCAGGCATTGGGTGTGCTCGCAATCGTTGGAGCGATTGTGGGTGTTGTCTTGGCCCCTAGCGTTCTAACCCGGTTTTCTTATGCGCAACGTGATGCGCCAGAGCGATTTGAGCTATGGCAAGACAGCGCCAGAATCGTTCGGGACTATCCTGTCTTGGGCACGGGTCTTGGAACCTATCGCGACATACTCCCGAGATATCGACCGCAGAAGGATTTCTTCTTCGTGGCAGGCATTCCTCAACCTGCGGCTATCAACTATGCCCACAACGACTACTTGCAGTTGCTGACCGAATGCGGCTTTGTGGGGTTCGGATTGATGACGTGGGCACTGGTGGTTACTCTGAGATACCTGTTTTCACGATTTGCTAACCACACCGATTGGGAGATCGCTACATTGGGGAGCAGCCTTACGGCCGGCATTGTGGCGTTTTTGCTCCACAGTCTGGTCGATTTCAACATGCACATCCCGGCAAATACTCTAATGTTTTGTTTGCTTGTAAGTGCAGCTCTGGTTTTGGCTCAGAACGTCGAGACCGATTCTGCGACCGCCGAAAACAGTTCTCATGAAGCTGTGAAAAACTCGGGACGCGCTGCTGCGCGTCCGCGACGGTAAACCCAACACGGACGCAGAGCCCCGCGTCCCTACCGGATTACGTCTGTACGATGAGTCCAAATGATTTCACTGCTTCCCTTAGAGCGTCTTCGACGCTACCCCTTTTCTAACGGGGAGTTTTTGATGATCGGATCATGAATGCCCACAGTTCCGTTGAAAGATCTGCGCGTCGCCCTTGTCCACCATTGGTTGGTTGGCATGCGTGGCGGGGAGAGGGTTTTGGAGGCCTTCTGCCGGATATTTCCAAATGCCGATATCTTTACTTTGGTTTCGGAGCCGGCAGCGATTTCCGAAACCATCAAGCAACACCGCATCACCACTTCCTGGATCCAAAAACTTCCACGAGCCAGCCAATACTACTCGCACTATCTGCCTTTGTTTCCGGTCGCGATTGAGCAGTTTGACCTCTCCGGCTATGACCTGGTTGTGAGCTCCGATGCGGTTGTGTGCAAGGGCGTCGTCACGCGTCCTGAAACCTGCCACATCTGCTATTGCCACACGCCCATGCGCTACGCCTGGAGCGCCTATCACACGTATCTAAGGTCTATTGAGAGTTCATGGAAAAGAAAGCTTGTGCCTTTCCTGATGAACTACTTGCGCACTTGGGACGCGGCTTCATCCTCTAGGGTCGACTACTTCCTGGCCAATTCACAGACTGTTGCCAATCGAATCTCCAAGTACTATCGACGCGATGCCAGCGTCATTTTCCCGCCTGTAGCGGTTTCAAGCTTTTCGGTGGCTCAGACAATCGACGACTACTTCTTGGCTGTGGGGCAACTGGTTCCTTACAAACGTTTCGATCTGGCCATCGAGGTTTTTAACCAGTTGAAGTATCCACTGGTGATTGTGGGCGACGGTCCGGAGTACTCTAAACTCAAGAGAGCTGCTGCAGAAAACATCAGGCTTGTGGGAAGACTTTCCGACTCTGAACTCAACCACAACCTGAGCCGATGCCGTGCGCTCGTGTTTCCAGGCGAAGAGGATTTTGGCATGGTGGTGGTTGAGGCGCATGCCTGCGGCCGACCGGTGATTGCGCTGGCGCGAGGAGGAGCGCTGGAGACGGTTGTCCCGGAAGTGAACGGACTCCTGTTTGCGGAGGAAACGGCGCAGGGGCTGACTGACGCCGTTCAGCGCTTCATCGCCAGAGAGTCGCAGTTTCAACCGCACCTCATTCGGGAAACCGTCGCTCCGTTTGATGAGAACCGATTCAGTGCCGAGGTGACCTCCTTTGTTTCAAATAAAATCGAAGAGCATCAGCATCGTTTCAAAATCGCACCTCGAGGATGGAAACCTGTAAGCCCAGCTCCTCGAGGGTGACTTGAGGCTTACCTCGCTGCCTCACGTAGTCCAGCAGATGATGCGTGTTGACTTCCTGAGCCGGGTAGTTTGAGAAGACTGCTGCGAGGCGCACGTGATTCTGTGAGAGGAATCTCTCGACCTCGGCATCAGTCACGATCAGTTTGCTTGCATCCAAGACTTGGTCTCTGCCACGACGAGTATTTATAACGACACGAGAATAGTCGAGCGGCCCGGAGTTCAGCTCTGCCAGCCGTCGATGCGCGACATCCAAGGCCTCTGCTCCTCCTTGAAGATAGACCTTGTCAAAATATTCCTGGGTTGCGCTAGGAGGTAGCGGCTTGGCAAAAACCAAGGCCTTCGATCCTTGAGGCAGGTTTCTTTCGAGGTATTGAGCCACAGCGTAGTCGAGGTTGAGATTCTGATCGGTGAGCAATCGTTTGATGTAACGGTCGGTTTGTACCATTCCCCACAAGACAACCAGAAACAAGGTTAGATAGTAGATGGCGATTCGAATGGTGAGCGCAGCTTCTGGTTTGGAAGGAGACGCTTCGGTCCGAACGATCCGACGGGTCTTGAACTCTGAAAGCCCGAGCGCTGCAGCCCAGAAAGGGATCAGCACGAACCAATGAGCCTCACGGTCCGTGACGTAACGTTGCGGGTCTGGCGCCACACCGTGGGCAGAGAAAACCAGCGACAGCATCAGAAGAACTGCCGCCGACAAGACCATTTGTATTCCAGGATTCTTCAAGAGCAACTGCCTTCGAAACGACCAGAGACCCAGGATTGCCAGTACGCAGACAATGGGCCCCGCGTGAACCAAAGTCATCGTGGTGACGTAAGGAATTCTCCAAAGTCGCGACCAAGTGGCCGGTCCCTCCAGAACATACGTGCCTTGCGGGCTTACACCGCGATGCAACAACATCCAAAGCAGAGGAGCCCAGCCGAACAGAGCCATAGTCTTTACCATCAGTTGCGGGTAGCTGAGTAGCGAGCGGCTACTCAATCGTGTTCTTGCGTAGTAGACGCCAGCTGCCGCGGTAATCACCCAGGCCTCATATCGGGTGAGGCAAGCCAGTCCGAGGAAGAGCGAGGCCCATCCGATGTTCGGCTGAAGACCACGTTCGCCTTCCTTGGACGAGAAGGGAGTGAGGTGGAGGTTTGAATGTCCTTCGATTTCGTGAACCCCCCTGAAGTCCCCCCTTATCCAAGGGGGGATGCTTGCCATTGAGCGTCGCGCCAAGGCACGACGGGAAAGGCTGCTGCTCCGACGATTTCCGAGCACGCAATACAGTCCCAGACACAGGAACAGGAGCATTAGAATCTCCTGGTAGGGCACGATGGAATGCACGAGCAGAAAGGGATTGAAAACAAAGAAGAGACTTGCGAGCCTCGCCGTGGGGGGATCTAGCAGTGAGCCTGAAAGGAGATAGAAGGCCGCGCCTGAGAGTGCGCCGATCATACTCATCAGGTAACGTATGAGTAGGGGGTCGCCTGAAACAAGATTGACGAGATAGATGAGTAGTTGCAGCAATGGCAGTTGGTAAGCCAAGAGAACTCGGTCGGCATTCATGATGCGCGCTACAGTGTCTCCTCCATAGATGGCCGGATGCACCTGGATAAGAGCAATTCGAACCAGCAATCCAAGGAAGAAGACAGCTAGGAACTCCAACCAGCAGGGCAGGGAATTGGCGAGGGGGCGTGTCATCGCGTCCATCCGTTAGAAGCATGAAACAGGCGATTGAATTTCACATTCTGGACTATCTTCGACTTGGCGAACAGGAATCCGTGGGGTCATCCAATTGGCTATCGGCTGATGAGGCTACCTGGAAGAGTGGACTCGGGTTTACTGATACAGCCGGTTTGTCGCTTCATCTGCGCGATCGCCTCATCCGGCGCAATGACTTCGAACGGGTGCCGACGTTGATCCAGACCGAACTTGAACAGAGACACAGCGACAATGTTCAACGGATCCAGGACATGGTGCAGGAATTTGTCGAGATGAACCAACAGCTTCAGAGTTCCGATATTCGCTATCTCAACCTGAAGGGATTGCTGCTAGCTCCCGATTTTGTGGAACCTTTGGAAAGGAGGGCTCAATACGACTATGACTTCCTGGTCAAGAAGGAGGACCTACAGAAAGGATATTCCCTGTTTTTGGAACACGGATACTCATCCTTGCACTCAACCCGCGAGCTGGCTGCCGACCATTTACCACCATTGATTCGAAAATCGGGCTGGAAATGGAATGGCAACTACTTCGATCCGGCCATTCCACGCGGAGTCGAGCTTCACTTTCAATTGTGGGACTCGGATTTTGAGCTAATCTCGATCCAGACCCTGGACAAGGTCTGGGAGCGTTCCTGTTCCCGAGCATTCAGCTCGATTGCGGTGCCCACTCTATGTCGGGAAGACATGCTGCTCTACGTCACTCTCCACGCTTTTCGGCACCTGCTCAGAAACGATTTGAGACTCTCCCATCTCCACGAGATAGCCTTCTTTCTTCAGCGTACCTCGGATGAAGATCGTTTCTGGGAAGACTTCACCTCCTGTGTAGCGCAATGTCCCAACACAACGAAGTTGGTTGCTACGACCTTTGAGCTGGCGAGATCCTTGTTCCGGCCGGCTCTCTACCCGGCGGTTAGCCAGTTCATCGAACGGCACCTGCCGGCAACAGCCGCGTCATGGGTGCGCACTTATGGCAGGAGCGGAGCGATTCACTGCTATCGAAGGAATCGCAATGCACTCTTGTTGCACCTGGGTTTGCTGAACGACAGCGCACAACGGTGGGCTCTCGTCTGGCAGAGGCTCCTCCCGCGCCATCTGCCGCTACCAACCTACGGAGTGCAGACTCCCAAGGAAGCGCAGGATCTGAAGTTTCGTCTAGCCAAAGCGGCTCGATACGTGGATTTGCTCTGTCGGCGCGGCCTGTTTCAGCTTCGATCGCTCTTCGAGCTCTCCTTTCAACTCCCAGTCTGGCTCATCCAGCTTCAGAGGCAGCGAAGAAACCGGCAGCCGAAAACTGGCCGCTCGATCTAGGCACCACGCGGTTAGGAACAGCTAGGGAGCCGGCGTGCTGGCCGACTTTGTCCCCCTTGGCAAGGGAAACTATAGGGGGGTCTGTCAGGGCCCCGAACGACCCCCTGCCGCAGAATGCGCGACTTTCCCCTTCCGAAGGGGGCAAAGGGGGTTTCGACAGACCCTCCATTCTAAGAAAGCCTAAATGGAAGGGTTACCCAGGTGTTTCCTTCGTCTTTCGACTCGTCAGAATTGCTCGGTCCAAGAGACTCAAAACCGAAGCTTGGCCGACACCGTGATGCTGCGCATCTGACCGGCGGTAACCAACTGCCCATAGAAACCGACAAACTCGTAGCTTGGAATTGGGATTCCCAGATTCACGAAGTTCAAAGCGTTCAGGAAGTCGGCCCGCAATTGGAGTTGGCGGCTTTCCCCGAGAGGAATGATTCTGAAAATCGCCAGATCGAGATTTGTAAATCCGGGGGTGGGTCCGATGTTGCGTCCCGCGTTCCCCAACTCAAATGGACCGGGTTGAGAGACTGCGGCAGGGTTGTAGTAGAGGAATTCGGGATGAGGCACAGCCGGCGTAGGCTGAATTCCGCGACGTTCCTCATCGGAAAGCACGATCCGCTGGCCGGGCACAACGTTGGGACGCTGCAAGACGCCACCAATTGTTGAGAGGGTGACAAAGCCGCGAAGGTCCTGTGGGTAGCCATCCTGAAAGGTAAGGAGCGACGAAACCTGCCAGGGTCCAACCACGTAAGACAGCCAGCCCTGCTGGAGAAAACGCTGCCCCTTGCCAAAGGGAAGCTGGTAGACCAGAGCCGACGTGAAGCGCTTGCGCACGTCGAATGCAGACAGTCCGCGCTCAACACGCAGATTGCGCTCATCCTGCGCGCCCGGACTCTGATAGAAATCCTTCACCGGAACATCGCCGTCGTCAATCGACTTGGCCCAGGTAAAGGAGTTGATCGAACTCAAATTGGCGGAGAAACGCTTCTCAAGTCGGAGCTGCAGTGAGTGATAGATGGAATTGGAGCTGGTTTCGTTCTCAAGTATTGGTCCCAGGGACGGGAAGGTCCGCAATTCCTGTAAAATTCCGGGTCTTGGATCGAGGTTCTCCCCAGTCTCCACATGATAGGCATTGTTCCAATTGCGATAGCGAAACAGATGCGTGCCTTTGCTACCCGCATATAAGGTTTCGAGCAATATTCCATGCGGAAGTTCGCGCTGAATGCCCAGATTCCATTGCTGCACGTAGGGAGTGGAGCTGTTGGGATCGATGTAAAAATAGCTGGGGAAGCCAAACTCTGGCCGGTTGAACGCGTTGGCCGTTGTCAAGAGCGGCTGCGTCACAGGGGAATCGTTCGTTTCGATGCGAACGCCGTTTCTGACCAGATTGTAGTAAAGCGCTCCAATCTCCTGGACATAATAGATTCCGTAACCGGCCCGCAAGACTGTCTGGGGTAGAACCCGGTACGACAATCCCAGCCGGGGTGCGAAATTCCAGCGATTCTCCCGCACTCCGTATTTGGGCAATGGACTCGGGTCCACACCAATTCGCACCAGCCGAGGAGGCTCGGGCAGTGTCGAAAAGTCCAGATTGAAATAGTTGTTCCGCTTTTCACGGAACGGCGTCGCATAGTCGTAACGCAAGCCCAGGGTGATTGCGAGCCGGCTGTTCACGCGAAACGTGTCATCCACGAAGGCACTGTAAAGGTTCCGCCGCAGATACGCTTGGGCGCTACCTACAGAGCGCGAGGCCTGCTGTGGGAATCCCAAAAGAAAATCGGCCAGTGCCAACCCCGTATTTGCGGCTGGCTGATTCGGATCGGGACCGCTCGTGAACACGCCTGAGTAACGGAAATTCCCGCGGGAGAACTCCGAAGCCCGAAAGTTGTCTTCGAAGCGTTGGAGGCCAACTCCGAGGTTCAGGGAATGGCGGCCTCGAATCAGAGTGCTGGTATTCAGCACTTGGTAGTGATTGTCCCGCTGATTGGTGGGACGGTTGGTGTCGTCGTCGAGCAACTGGATGAAGTCCAGCCGAAACCCCGGAAATCCCCAGTTCAGTGGATCCCGCTCGATGCCATTGATGCCAAGTTCGCCAATGATGTCTCTGCGTCCTTCCTGGTAGATTCCATCAACGGCCCGTAGCCGGTTGTAGCCCAACTTCAGGTTATTGAGAGAGCCTGGGCTAAAGATATGCGTGTAGTTGAGTGCAAAGTTTTGGGCGCGGACGTTCGTCGTTGTTCCGGTGAGAGGGCCATAGTTTCCATCCGCATTGAATTTCTCGTCACTCAGATGATACGTGCCGTAGAACAGATCATTGGGCGACGTCTGGTGATCGAGCCTGACATTCCCCTGATTGTTGTGTCTTCGGCTGGGCCGAACGGTCGGAAGATTGTTGATGATCTGGTTTGGCAGCGTTGGCGAAGGCGTGAACGCCAGCATTTTCAACGACACCGAATCCAGACGGGTTGACGGGATGACATTGTCCGGAAACGGCGTCCTGACACCGTCTCGAAGGGTGAGAGGATCATAGACGGTTACGCCGTAGTCGCTGAGGTCGCCACGGCGAGCCTTTTCCGTCGGCACCGTTGCGAGTCCTTGGTTTCGGCTTCGTGCTTCAAGGCCCTCATAGTGCGTAAAGAAGAACGTTTTATCGCGTCCATGGTAGAGCTTGGGCAGCCACAGCGGCCCACCCAAACTGGCGCCAAACTGGTTCTCCTTGAGCGGGGGCTTGGGCAGCACTCCCAATTCGGAGTTGAAGTTGTACGGCCGCGCATTAAGAGCATCGTTACGGACGTAGTCATAGATCTCGCCATGAAACTGGTTTGTGCCCGAGCGCGTGACCAGATTGACCGTGCCACCGACGCCCTGGCCAAAGGCTGCCGAGCTCGTACTGGTCTGCACTCTCAATTCCTGCAGCGATTCGACGGACGGTGCGGTCACAAAGGCGCTGACGTGGCCGTCGGTGTTGCTGACTCCGTCGAGAAGATAGTTGTTTCCAGTTTGGCGGTAGCCCTCAAGGTTAAGGTTTTGGGCCAGTGCGCCTCGGCCCGGCTGTAGCGGGGTTATCCCGTTATCGGTATAGCCCGGCAGAGACAGGTTGGCGACACCGGCAGAAAGGCCCATCAGCGTTTGGATGTTTCTGCCGGGCAGCTCGACAATGTTCTTCTCCGAAACCTGCCCACCCACTGCCATGTTCTCCATCTGAATCAGGCTTTCGGTGGCGAAAATGGTCACGACTTCATCAATCGGTCCCACTTCCAGGGCGAAGTCCAGGCGGGCCGTTTGATTTACTTGCACCACGACAGCTGCTGTCGCCTGTTTGAAGTTTGCTTTGTTTACTCGAATCTCATAGCTACCCGGCTTAAGAAAAGGGAGTCTATAAAGACCGGCAGCGTTTGTGACTGTCTCTCGACTGACGTTGGTCGTGGTTTCCCTGGCTGCCACTGTGGCTGCTGGAACGGGCAGTCCAGAGCTGTCCAGCACCACTCCGCTCACGGTTGCGCTTTCAATCTGCGCCAGCAGGCTTTCGGCTGGAACCAGTGCGAGCACGAGGATGATTTCACACAACCAACCTATTCGAGTTTTCGGGTTTGGTATCTTCATCAGGTTTCGACCAACGGGCTAAACAGATTGGGCGGCTCAACTCACAGCTGCCAGCTCAGGCACGCGTTTTGTGCCAATTTCTCCAAAAAGCAGGGTTATATTTAAGCGATTTTCGGTGAAGCGGCAAGTCGCGACCTAGCGAAGTGAGGTATCAGGCAGCCCAAGCACCGATTTCGACCCCTGAATGTCAGTAGAACTCTGATGCTTGGCCGAGCAGCTCGGACAGGCTCGGGAGGGCGAGGCTCCCGCCGGGCCGTTCTAGATCGGGAGCTTGAGCTCAAGCGGCTCGGCTGGAGCCTTGCCCCTCCCAGGTCAGAGATGAGCGCAAGTCTCAGGGACCGGAGTTATCCAGAATAGATCGAATCACTTCGACGGCCTTCGTGGGATCACCGGAGTAGCTCAGAGTATAAGTCTTCGTTTGCAAAAGTCTTGCCAGCGTCTGTCGATGTCGCTCAATGACTGGAGTCTCGCTGACGTGGATATCCTTCAACAGACGTTCCAGAGCCGAATCGACATCTAGCGGCTGAAGCTGGCTTGCTGCGTCTCGATGACGTTCCAAGAACACAAGCGCCTCTGGTTCACACGAAACCACCGCGCGCCCAGGAAACTGATTCTCAACATCGATCTCCAAGTACCACTCGTGGTCGCTCCTCAACTGAGGTTGCAGACCGCTGAGTTCAGGAAAGAGATCAACGACTGCAGGCGCCAGACGCAGGAACCAGGGCTTTCCCCACAAGCGCAACTGGTTGCTCGCGGGATCGATCCTTACATGGACAACGTCGTCAGACAGCACTTGCAAGCCTGACCGCGCACAGGCAAACGCCAACGTGGTCTTACCTGTTCCCGAAACCCCACAAATCAGAACGCCTCGCCCTCCGCTTGCTACGCCCGAACAGTGCACCGGAGTGTAGTCATGTTGCACGGCTAAGACATAGAAAAGGCAGTCCAAGAAGGTATTTTTGAAGAAAGATGAGTCCTCAACCATCGCTTCGGTCACAAAGCCGATACACACTCCTGTGTTGAGATCGGCAATCGCGAAATTGGAGTCCCCACAGGCAATGTGAAACAGATGATTCAGCGAACGAAAGCTGGGCTTTGGCCAGGGAGGAGCGGTACGGTGAACCGGGTCAACGCAGACACGTAAAAGAAACTTCGGAGCCACACCCTGTCTGGGTGTTCCATAGCGCCCGAAGTTTTCCCGCGCTACGCGGATAACGACTTCGTGGTTGCTCTCGACTCGGATCGGCATGCCGATGGGGTTGAAGTCTGCTTGAAATCGAATGGGAAGTCCCCAATGCAGGGGGTCGTCAAGCTTTGTCACGCAAAGATCCTCAGCTCATGCTGCTTCCGAAAGCCAATATTCCACACCCACTGCGACTCCACAAGGTGGTTGTGCGTGTGTCCGAAAACAGCAGAAGGGGCTTCCCAGCCGCTTACTGGAGATAGGGCAATCTGAAGAGGCAAGATGCCGCTTTCACTCTGAGAGCCTAAGGCCATTTGGCCGGGGATTTGAGACAAAATTCAGTTGAATCCAATCGCAGGAACCTCGTACCCTGTCTCTGTACGACTAGATCGAGACCTTTCTCTCGAGAAATAATGAAACCCGCAAATCTCCAGTTCATCACAGGGATAACCATGATGGGTTCGAATTACCTGTTGAAATGGCTTGGCCGTCTTACTTTTGGTTTGGCGGCTTGGTCCCGATCGATTGCCGTTATGCTCCTCGTGACGCTCTCGTTCCTAACGTCCTCGACCGTGATCGCGGCCGAAGATCCAAAGCCAGATCCGAGCACCATTGAATTCTTCGAGAAGCAGGTCCGTCCGTTGCTCGTGAAGCAATGCATTTCGTGCCATGGCCCGGCGCAGCAGTTTTCTTCATTGCGGGTCGATTCTCGCGAAGCGCTGCTGAAAGGTGGCAACCGTGGGCCTGCGATCATCCCGGGCGATGCGACCCTCAGCCTTCTGGCAAAATCCGTCAGGCATGAGGGCTTAAAGATGCCGATGGGTTCAAAGCTGGCTCCGGAGGAAGTTTCTGCTATCGAGAAATGGATCACTCTGGGAGCACCCTGGCCCTCCGCCAGCGTCGGCTCAGCTGCGTCGGCTCCGGGCTTCTACGAGAAGATCAAGAAAGAGCACTGGGCGTTTCAGCCGCTGCCACTAACTTCTCCTTTCCTGCCCAGTGATCATCCCCCCTTGGACAAGGGGGGTGTCTCCTCGAAGGCAACAAAAGGCCATACCCATCCTGTCGATCACTTCATCGGTGCAGAGCTCAGCAAGGTGAACCTCAAACCCGCGGCGCCAGCCGATCGGCAAACCTTAATCCGCAGGCTGAGTCAGGTGCTCACTGGACTGCCTCCCACGCCTCTGGAAGTTGACCTCTTCGTGCGCGACGCGTCATCCGAGGCTTACCCAAGACTTGTAGATCGCCTGCTGGCATCGCCGCATTTCGGTGAACGGTGGGCCCGCCACTGGATGGATGTCATGCGCTTTGCTGAGACGTTCGGCAACGATTGGAACTACGAGATTAAAGGTGCCTGGCTCTATCGTGATTACCTGATCCGCGCCTTCAATCAGGATGTTCCTTACGACCAGCTCATTCGGGAGCATCTTGCCGGCGACTTGCTTCAAAAGCCGCGGATCAACGCTAAGGAAGGGATCAATGAGTCGATCATTGGAACATCGTCTCTCCGTTTGGGAGAACTAGGCCACGACGATTGCATTCGTTTCCGGCAGATACGCACGGACGTTGTGGATAACCAAATCGATACGCTGGGGAAAGCCTTTCAGGGGCTTACGGTTGCCTGCGCTCGCTGTCACGATCACAAGCTCGATCCTATTCCTACCTCTGACTACTACGCGCTTTACGGTGCCTTGACCAGTTCGCGCATGGTGATGCGCAATGCCGATACCCAAGCAGTTAATGCCGCAGCTAAACAGCGCTTACGCGATTTGAAGCCGCTCATCCGGTCAGAAGTCGCGAAGCAGTGGATTCAGGAAACCACTCTAATGCCGCGGTATTTGATGGCAGCGCACCGCGCCTGGAAGGGGCTTCCACCGAGGCCGGAAGATCTCACTGATCTCTCGGTTGATCGCATCCAGGCCTGGCTGGCGTTGCTCGAAAAACAGAAGCCCGGAATGGAAGAGCCACTCTATCCTTGGATTCAGGCAGCCGGCGCTGAAATCGCACAGGCATGGGGCAAGCTTCAGCCTCGCTACGCCGAAGAAACACGAAGTCGTGCGGCTTACAACCGCGAAAAGTTTCGACCCTTCGGAGACCTGGCGCGAGACGGATTTGGAGGTTGGTATGCGGATGGCAACGCTGCGGCGGACGGCCCGTCGCCAAGCGGAGAATTTGCCGTCGCGAACAGCGGACCAGCTGCCATCACTGGAGTTTTTCCTGCCGGCATCTACACGCATGCGCTATCCGAGCGTCTTGATGCCGCGTTGCGCTCGCCGTTGGTTCCGAAGGACAAGAAGTTCTTAACTCTTCAAGTGGTCGGCGGAAAAATGGGCGCGTGGCGGACCGTCCTCGACAATTGCATGCTCAGCGAGGACTATCAACTCTTGGATTCGGACTCGCCACGTTGGCTCAAGATTCCCAATCGCGACGATCAGCCGACTTTGCCTTTCTATGTGGAGCTGGTGACGAAAGGCAGCAACCCGAGAATTCCTGACCGTCCAGAGCGCCTCAAAGTCACGCAAGTCCAACTTGATTCCCCTTATTCCTATTTTGGGATCGCGCGGGCGTTCCTTCACGATGTGGATGAGTCTCCGCGCGAGGAACTCTCCCACCTGGCACCGCTGTTTGCCGGTGCCTCCGCTGGCAGTACGGGAGAGCCAACGCGCTCAGAAAAGCCAACCAACTTGGAAAGGCTAGCTAGCCTGGAAGGGCTCGCCGAGCGCTACGCCTCAGTCATTCGTCGGTCGCTCGATCGCTGGGCCGCGGGCAAGGCTACCGACGATGATGCACGCTGGATCGGCTGGCTCCTGGAGAATCGGCTGGTAACGAATACCAGTAACCAAACTCCTCGATTGGAGAGACTCATCGCGGATTACCGCCTCGCCGATTCCCGCATTGCGGCGCCCAAGACGTTTAACGGCACGGCAGATCTGGAAGCAGGCTACGATTTCCCGGTGCTGCCGGCTGGCGATGCCGATCATCCCGGAAAGATCGTTCCACGAGGGTTTCTTCAGCTCATTGCGGGAACCCAGGAAGGCGTGAAGGCATTCGGCAGCGGGCGGCTTGAGGTTGCCAACTTGATCGCAAGCCCTTCAAATCCTCTCACGGCCCGTGTCATGGCCAACCGGATCTGGCTTCATGTGTTCGGACGCGGCATTGTTCCCACGGCTGACAATTTCGGGGTCTACGGCGAGCGGCCCTCGCATCCCGAGCTGCTGGATGTTCTGGCGGCACAATTTGTTCGGGATGGCTGGTCCATCAAGAAACTGATTCACTTTCTGCTGATGTCGGAGACCTTTCAACAGTCCAGCCAAGCTTCGCCGGAGGCTGTAGCGAGCGATCCACAGAACCGCCTGCTGTCGCACTATCCCGTCCGGCGGCTCGAAGGTGAAGCGATTCGCGACGCGATTCTAGCGACTTCAGGGCGACTGGATCGCACGCTGTACGGCCCGAGCATTCAACCCTACCGGGAAGAGCCGAAGGACTATCGAAAGCTCTACCAAGGCCCGCTCGACGGCAATGGCCGCCGCAGCATCTATATCAAAGTGACGCGGCACGAAGGTTCGCGCTTCCTCGACACCTTCGATTTTCCCAATCCCACGGTTGCGCGCGGCAACCGCGATACCACGAATGTGCCGGCACAGGCCCTCGCACTGCTTAACGATCCCTTCGTCCTCGACCAGGCGGGCTTCTGGGCTGACAACCTGATCAAAGCTCAGGCGCCCACAATGGAGTCGCGACTGGATTCGATGTTTCGCACGGCGCTTGGAAGATTGCCCGATGAAGCCGAGCGCACCCGATTTGCAGGCCTTGCCAAAGAATTGATGGGCCTTCATAAAGCAGGTCCCGAAAAGATGCTCGAAAGCCGCGAAGTCTGGAAAGATATGGCGCATGCCATGTTCAATCTGAAGGAGTTCACGTATTTGCGGTGAGATTTGGAGTGCGGCCGCATGAGGCCGCTTTTTGATTGGGGGCGAGGCGTCGCTCCCCGAGGAAAGCGGCGACGCGTCGCCGCAGTCCAAAATTCAGGCAGAGTCGGTTGATAGAGACCCGTAGGAGAAGCAGGTATGAACCACCATTCATCTGAATCTCAATGCCCCGGTTGTGCCCCCCAGCCTCTGTCGCGGCGTGACGTTTTGAAATACGCGTCGAACGGCTTTGGACTGATGGCGCTTTCGGCGCTCATGTCCGACAGGGCTTACGCGGACCTGGCGCCGCCGAAGCTCCACTTTGAGCCCAAGGTCAAGAATGTCATCTTCTGCTTCATGCCCGGCGGGGCCTCGCATGTCGACACATTCGACCCGAAGCCGAAGCTGACAGAACTGGATGGCAAGCCCTTTGATGGCTTTTACCAGGTCGGCGCCAAGAAGGAAACCAATCGCAAATGGGTGAAAAGTCCGTGGCAGTTCAAGCAGCACGGGCAGTCTGGAATCTGGGTGAGCGACCTGTTTCCAAACGTGGCTGGCTGCGTAGATGACATTACCGTGATCCGCTCCATGGTTTCGGGCTTTCCCCTGCACCCGCGCGCCAATTTGCTGATGCATACGGGGCGCAACACCGGCGGATTTCCAAGCTTAGGATCGTGGGTCAACTATGCGCTGGGCAGCGAAAATAGGAATCTTCCCGGGTATGTGTTGCTGCATGCCGGCGCCGTGCCACCGGGAGGACTGGAAAACTTCTCCAATGGTTTTCTGCCGGCCACGTATCAGGCAACACCCATGCAGGCCGACGGAAAACCTGTGGTCAATATCGAACCGGCTGACAAGGATCCTCAGATCCAGCGCGCAAAACTGGATGTGCTGCTTCAGGAAGACCGCCAGTTCCTCCAATCGATTCGCAGCGACGATGCGGTGGAGTCGGCGATTCAGAACTACGAAATGGCTTACAAGATGCAATCGGTGGTGCCTGATGTCCTGAACCTGGACAAAGAGAGCGAGGCCACGAAGAAACTCTACGGATTGGACGCAGCCGACAGGAACAAGCGACTGTACAGCACGCAATGCCTGCGGGCGCGGCGCCTCATCGAGTCCGGCGTTCGCTTTGTTGAGATTACTTGCCCGGAAGTCTATGGTGGGAACAACGGGACCTGGGACCAACATACTGAACTAAAGAAGGGTCACGAAGGCAACGCCTTCATAACGGACCAGGGGATTGCGGCGTTGCTCAAGGATTTGAAGTCCAGAGGCCTCCTGCAAGAGACGCTGGTGGTTTGGGCTACAGAGTTTGGCCGCACGCCGCACGGTCCCAAACCGGATTGTCGCGATCACCACGAGACGGCCTTCACGGTCTGGATGGCAGGCGGAGGGCTGAAAAGCGGACTCGTCTATGGAGCAACTGACGATGTTGGTATGCGTTCGGTCGAGAACGTCACCGAAGTGTTCGACCTGCACGCCACAATCCTGCGCCTGCTTGGATTGGACCACAAGAAGCTGACCTACCGCTTCGGCGGCAGAGATGTCAGCCTCACCGACATTCACGGGAACATCATCACTGGGATTCTTGCCTAGAGCAGTCCCGGACTATCGTCCTCGTCGTCGTGCTCGTCCTCGACGAATGCCGAGCGCAACTACGAGGACGATGAGGGGCACTGTCAGGTTTCTGTACGCTCGTCAACGTGGTCTCGACACTGCCGCACATCGGTGCAAGGAACTCTCATGCGCTTACTGCTCTCATTGTTTCTGTCTAGTTTCCTGCTCGCTGGTTCACCGGTCGTCAATAATGATGCGGCCAAGACCGGCCTTGACCCCACGCGCATCGCTCAAATTCCCGTCCGCATGAAACAGTTCATCGATAAGGGCACTGCCTCCGGCATTGTCACTCTCGTCGCGCTTCATGGGAAAGTGGCTGCGCTTGATGCCGTCGGTTATACCGACTTGGAAACCCGGCAGCCGATCAAGGCTGACGCGATCTTCCAGATTCACTCCATGACCAAGCCGATCGTAGCGCTGGCTGCGATGATGCTGGCTGAGGAAGGCAAATTGAGCGTCGCGGATCCGGTCGAGAAGTATCTGCCAGAATTTCGCGGGCAGTGGGTCGTGGAATCGCAAAGCACCGGAAAGATGACGCTACGCCGTCCTGCCCGGCTGGTGACCCTCCGCGATCTCATGACGCACACTTCCGGAATGAGCTTGAACCCGCCGGAAGGCATCAAGGAGCTGCATGGTGCCTTGCACAAGCCACTCTCGGATGTAGTGCTCGTGGAATCTCAGCAGCCGCTGGAATTTGACCCAGGCACAAAATGGCAGTACTCGAATACGGGGATTGCAGCGCTCGCGCGCGTCATCGAAGTTGTCTCGGGGCAGCCGTTCGAGAAGTTCCTTGAAGCACGCATCTTTCAGCCGCTGGGAATGAAGGACACCTACATCTTCCCACCCAAAGAAAAGCATCACCGCATGCCCACCGCCTACCTCTTGAAAGACGGCAAGCCCGTGAAGTACACAACGGATCCACTGGGTGAAGGCGTGATGAAGTTCCGCGACGGAGCGAAGTACTCGCTTCCTGAGGGGGGCATCTACTCCACAGCCAGCGATCTGTACTCGCTCTATCAGATGATGCTGAACAAGGGGCAATTCAACGGCGTTCGACTGCTCTCGGCAGCGTCCGTGGAAGTAATGACGCGGGTCCACACGGGCGATCTCAACACGGGACAACCTGGCACAGGTTGGGGATTAGGCTGGTTCGTTATCAGGGACGGGCCACGTTCGCTGACGTTGCTGTCGCCGGGAACCTACGGCCATGGTGGGCGCTACGGGACTTACTGCTTCATCGATCCCGAGAAAGACTTGATCGGCATTTTCATGATCCACCGCGAAGGCGGCAGCGACGAGCGGCAGGCCTTCGTAGCAATGGCGGAGTCGGCAGTGATCGAATAGATCCGGCTTTGCTGGAGAATGGTGACCCCAAGATCGCTTTTGCCCAGAGATCGTTAGTCCGTGATTTATCCATCGCGAACGCGGGTTGGGTTTCCGTCATTCCCGCCAAAGCGGAATCCAGTCTCGGTCGATTCCCGGGTGTCGACCGAATCCTTCCTCGCAAATTTAACCACCGTTATCCAATAACATGATGTCGCTATCGTCCGGCTGGGTGTAGAGCAGCCGGCGGCCCTCTGAAGAAACCTCCACGCTGCGCACCTTGTTCTTTTCGACGGGACGACCGGTGTCAAGCTGTGAGTGGAGAAATCGAAGAAGCAAATCGCCTCTTCGGGCCGCGGCTTGACGAAGTAAATGCCCCGTGGCGCAAGGGTCCAGTCTTGAGTTTCTTCGAGGATTGGTGTTTCCTCGCCCCACCTGACGGCACGCGCCAGACCCCCCTTCGCGTTTAGAGTAGTAGACAAAGTTTCGATCTGCCGATTCGAAAGCCTGTCGTCCCCCATTGCGCGTCAGTTGTACTGTCTTGTCACTCTCGACGTTGGGCTTGTACACCTGCCTGGCACCGGTCCGGTTGGAACCGAAATAGATCCAATGACCATCTTGCGACCAGCTAGGGCGCACCTCATCGGAGTCCTCGGCTGTGAGCTGTCGGGGGCGTCCGCCGTCGGCGCTCACGACGTGGATGCGGCCTGTCCGTCGCGGCGGCTGTGAAAGGCAACCTGACGCCCCTCGGGCGACCTTCTGCCTGGATTCACTATGGCCAGAGGTATCAATCAACTACGAGACATATGAGGATTGGTTGAAGGTGAGGTGATTTTCCGTGTAGGGGGCTTTTCCAAGACAATCCTTGCTTCTCTTTCAAGTAGAAACCCACCCTTACGAGGTGACCAGACTTTCTTCCAAGGCCCGGAACCTCCTTTGGAAATCCAGCTTGTTCTTGCTGCTGTTGCCGCCGAGCCATAGCAGGGACTTGCCATGATCGTTGGTACGGATCAAAGCCCAGACGCGTTGGTGGGACATGTAAAACGAGACGATCAATCCGGCCAACATGAGGAAACAACCGGCCCAGATCACATTCTGTCCCGGTTGCCTGGCAATCTGCAGCCCGGTGAAATGGTTCATCCGAACCGAATCAAAATGGATGGCATAGGGCAGGTCCAGCGTGCCGTGAAAGTCGGGCATCTTCTGAAACGCCCAGGTCTTCCATTGCGTGCCGTCCGGCCGCGTCAGTTCCAACTGGAGCGCGGGGTTGCTGGGTTCATTGGAGTTGGAATGAATTTGGTTGCCGTGCATCGAGAAATCGGCAATGAATTGCAACACACGCACGGTGATGTCCATTCCCTTCGGTCTCGCCACTTCGCCTGGACGAAGCACCAGGAGCGAAGTCTCCGCATTGGCGTTCTCCTTTGGCTTTACCGTCAGAACAAACTCGCGGGGGTTACCGCTCGACCCGAAGCTGCTCTGAAACATGCGAATCCCTCCGAAATCCATCGGGTCATTCACCAGAATATGCTTGCGGCTTACAGCCTGTCCGTTCTGCAGGATGACCAGATCGCTCCACCACTTTTTCGGGGTTCCGTCGGCATAGTGCTCAACTCCGGTCGCCTCGCAACGAATGTGAAACGGAAGCTGCAGGGTGGCGTTGTTGGTCCGAAGTTCCACTCGATCGGAGCTTTCTCCTTCTGACAGACTCAAGTACGCCCTAAATCCGAAGATCGAATCAATCATGGCACCCAGAACGATGAGCAACAGGCTGGTGTGAACAACGTAGACAGCCAGGCGGGAGTATTTGCCTTTCTCGCCGAAGAACACTGTGCCGAGTCCATTCGTGGAGCGATGAACTTTGAACCCAAGATCCCGAAAGCGGTCGCGGACGCATTCTTCCAAGCGCTTAGACTCCACATTTTGCGTCTGCATCGAATGCAGTTCCAGTGCCTCAATGGAGGATTCGTCGAGCACCTTTTGAGGGTGGCGTAGATACTGCCAGGTGCCGGGAAAGCGATCAATGGAGGCAAACGTGATGTTCAGACACAATAGGGCCAACAGGGCAATGAACCAGCCGGAGTGGAAGACATCGAAGAGACCGAAAGCCTCAAACACCTGCCGGGTTTGCGGCGCATAGAGTTGTTCGATTTGGCCAGCCTCAGACAATGGAGCCTGTAGGATCAGAGTCCCCAAGATTGTGGCTGTAGCCAGAACAATCATCAGCCCAATGCCGAACTTTACTGAGCTGAGGAACCTCAACATCGAGTCCAGCTGGCTTTGAGGTTGTGCCTTGTGGGTTTTGGGAACATTACCGACGACTTTCGCTTGAGTGTTCATAGTCCTCGCTCACCACCATTACTTCAGCTTGGGTCGCAGGAAGCAGACATCCTGCATTGAGCTGTGGATAAGGCGCAGCAGCTTGCCAAAGAAAAAGCACTTGAGGGACCAACGGATTTTCCTCTGTTCCCCAGGCAGAGCCGTGATCTGAGTTCGTCGTATGTGTCTCTAAACGCTAAATTTGTATCCGGTGATCCGGTCATTCACTGCCTCAGAGCGGTACACCCATCGGCAACGAGCACGGAGAAAAACCCGGGGAGCCGTGGGGCATTTGACGCAGCCGCGGAGACGCAGCCAAGATTGTCGGGGTAAGCAAGGACTACCGAAGTCGAGCGCAGCTGAGGCCCATTCTCTAAAGAAAATCAGGCCGCATCGGTTTGGTGTCACTCTCAGCTGTCCTTGCGGCTTGTGGTAATCTCAAATGCGCCATCTAAGTCCGGCTGCCCGGCAGCAGCGGGATCTCAGAAGGGAGTTGTTCTTGTAGTGAGGTGTGTTCGACCAGTGCCGGGACGACAACGAGAACGACGGCGGTTCTTCACAGCAGACGGGAAGGTTCACATCGATGCCACCGGCTGAAGTCAACGAAAGACCCACGATACGCCAACAGGTTGAGGCGCTGCGCTATGTGCCGCCGTTCCTGAGAATGGTCTGGGAAACCCATCCCGGCTATGCCGTCACCATGGCGACTTTACGCCTGCTGCGCTCAGCCATTCCCGTGGCGACATTGTGGGTCGGCAAACTGATTCTGGATGCCATCGTGAGCATGCGGAATGGCCCTGCGGACCTCTCATATCTGTGGAAACTTATTGCTCTGGAGGTTGTGATTGTTCTGGTGGGAGAAGCGCTGGCGCGAGGTTCGTCGCTCGTGGAGAGTCTGCTCGGGGATTTGTTCTCGAACCACACCAGCGTGCGACTCATGGAACATGCAGCCACTCTCGATCTCTACCACTTCGAAGACCCGGCCTTCTACGATCAACTCGAGCGAGCCCGCCGCCAGACCACAGGGCGCATTGGCTTGCTGGCACAACTGCTCGGCATGGCGCAGGATGCGTTGACCCTGATGTCGTTCGGGGCGGCATTGCTCGTCTACAGCCCGTGGCTGCTTCTACTGCTGGCTGTGGCCGTGCTGCCCAGTTTTCTGGGTGAGACCCATTTTGCAACGCTGGAGTATTCGCTACTCTATCGCTACACGCCGGAGCGGCGCCGCCTCGACTACCTGCGATATATCGGTGCCAGCGATGAAACTGCCAAAGAGGTCCAGATGTTTGGCCTGGCGCCATGGCTCATCGAGCGTTTTAGGGTGTTCTCGCGAAAATTCTATGAGGAGAACAAACGGCTTTCCATCCGCCGCAGTATTGTCAGCA
>Ga0111539_10001777_pt1 | contig 28667 bp, 27 predicted proteins | sample RhiMethybrSRZTD1_FD_79667 | JGI IMG/M metagenome (GOLD analysis project Ga0111539, IMG submission 79667) | Populus rhizosphere microbial communities from Tennessee, USA - Rhizosphere MetaG P. TD hybrid SRZTD1 (version 2) (version 2) | ecosystem: Host-associated > Plants > Roots > Rhizosphere >...
GACAAGGGCGAGAAGATCTCCAAGTCAAAGGGCAACGGCCTTACCCTCGACGAGTGGCTGGCCTATGCCTCGCCCGAGAGCCTTTCGCTCTTCATGTTCCAGAAGCCGAAAGCCGCCAAGAAGCTCTACTTCGACGTCATCCCGCGCACGGTGGACGAGTATCTGCAGTTCCTCGCCGCCTATCCCCGGCAGGACGCGAGGGGTCGCCTCGACAATGCGGTGTGGCACATCCATTCCGGCGCGCCGCCGGCTGCCGAGCTGCCGATCACCTTCGGCCTGCTGCTCAATCTCGTGGCAGCCTCCAATGCGCACGACAAGGAGGTGCTGTGGGGCTTCATCCGCCGCCACGCGCCGGACGCAAGCCCCGAGACGCATCCGCTGCTCGACCAGCTCGCGGGCTATGCGGTCCGCTACTACGAGGACTTCGTCGCGCCCCGCAAGACGTTCCGCCTGCCCGACGAGGTCGAGGCGGAGGCCCTGCGCGCGCTGCGCGAGGTGCTCGGCAAGGCCGGTGAAGCGCCCACCGCGGAGGAACTGCAGGGCCTTATCTACGATGTCGGGCGCAGCATTCCGCGCTACCAGGATTTCAACGCGAAGGGCGCCACGCCCGACAAGCCGGGCGTGTCGAACGCGTGGTTCAACGCCATCTACTCGGTGCTGCTGGGCGAAGAGCGAGGGCCCCGCTTCGGCAGCTTCGTCGCGCTCTACGGCGTCGAGAACACGCGCCGCCTGATCGAGCGGGCGCTGGCAGGCGAACTCGCCGCCAAAAGGTGAGCCCGCAGCAAGACGCTGTGGAGTGTGTCACCCGAACCGATTGACCCATGGTGTCGCTCACGCCTAGTGTCGGAGCCATGATCGTCGCGCTCACGCGCAAGCACCTCGTGGCCTGGCTCGGCATCATTGCACTCCTGGGCAATGTGCTTGCCGGCGCGTTCGGCAACGGTGCCGCCAGCAAGGCGATGCAGATCACGGACGAAGTGCTCGGCGCGCTCGTCATCTGCACCCCGCACGGTCCCGTGTGGGGCGAGCTCGACAGCGACGGCAAGCCCGTCAAGACACCCTCCGGTGAGCATTGCCCGGCCTGCGTGACGCTCGCCAAGGCGGCGCTCGCCATTGCCATCCTCTTCGTTGCCATCGTCTTTGCGCTGCCGGCCGTTCTGTGGCCGCAGTCCGAACGCGCAAGCTCGCTTGCCGCACGCCTCAGCCTCGGCGGCATCGGCAGCCGCGCTCCGCCCCTCTCCGCGTGAAGCCATGGCCGGCGCGCCGGCCAGTCGTGCGCCCCAGCGGGCGCAGTTTTCTTCTTCGTGGAGAGTCCACATGCTTTCGAGACTGCTACCCGGCGTGGCCATGGCCATGCTCGCCTTCATTCCCGATGCCCATCCCCACCACCCCTCCGGCGTCTCATCCGCCGGTGGCGGCGGACCCATCGCCACCATCCCCGCCACGACCCTCGAGCAGGGCTCGAGCGCCGCGGCCGTCTACTTCGAGATGGTCAAAGTCGATCCGTTCAGCGATGCCCAACTGCAGGCGTTCGCCGGCCAGCATCTGCACGTGCACAGCCTGGATGCGATCCTGGCGCCCACGCTTGTCTATGCCTACGGCCTCACCAACGACCTCACCGTGATCGCCCGGCTGCCTGTGGTGATCCGGCAGGACATCCGCGAGGGCCACCATTCGCACGGGCCTGCCGGCAACACGGTCGATGTGCGCGGCGATTCCGCCGGCATCGGCGACCTCTCCGTGCTTGGCCAATACCGGTTCCTCAACAACCGGGCGACCCGCACCGAGATGGCCCTGCTGCTCGGCATCAAGGCGCCGACGGGCCAGACCGATGTCGACGACAACTACGGCGTGCGCTTCGAAACCGAGTTCCAGCCGGGCAGCGGTTCCTGGGACGGCCTCTTCGGCCTCGCCGTGACCCGGCGTGAGGGGGCCTGGTCGTTCGATGCCAACGTGCTCTATCACCTGGCTACCAAAGGCGCGCAGGCCACCAACCTCGGCGACCGCTTCCACTACAACGCCGCCGTCTCCTATCGCCTGGCTGGCACGGGCGGCCTCGCGGCTCCTGGAGGCCCCATGCGCCTTGGTGCGACGTCGGCTTCGCCGGCCGAGCCGCTGCCCGAGCCCATGTACCACGGCGGTCCGAAGAGCGGCGGCAAACGACACCTGCACAAGGAGGTGGCGGCCGCTCCCTCGCACACGCTCGACCTCGTGCTGGAGCTCAATGGCGAGTGGCAGGACTACACGGTGGAGGCCGGCGTGAGGGACCCCTTCTCCGGCGGCAATGTGGTCTACCTGTCGCCGGGTCTGCGTCTCGGATACGACACGTGGTCCGGCTTCGTGTCGGTCGGCGTGCCTGTCGTCAACCACCTCAACGGCATCCAGGCGGAGCCGACCTGGCGGCTGCTGGCCGGCGTGGCGGTGGCGTTTTGAACCCGATCCTGCGCTGGGCTCACGGCCTGGCCCTCGTGCTGCTGGCGGTGGCGTTCGCGCCGCTGGCGGTTATGGCGCATAGCCACAAGGTGAAGGGACTCGAGATCGTGCATCCCTGGACGTTCGCCGCCTCCGGAACCGGCGGCGCTGCCCGGGTCTCCATGACGATCAAGAACACGTCGGGCGCACCTGAGCGATTGCTGCGCGCGTCCAGTCCAGTGGCCGCCAAGGTGGAGTTGCGCGAGGCGGCAGATGCGGGAGCAACCCTCTCCTCCAAGCCGCTGCCCGCCGTTCCCATTCCGGCCGGTCATGAGGTGGACCTGACGATCAAGGGAGCGCATGTGCTGCTGACCGGAGTGAAGAAGCGCCTCGATGCCCACGGCACCTTCAAGCTGACCCTCGTCTTCGAGAAGGCCGGGAGCGTTGTGGTCGACGTGATGGTGGAGGAGAACGAGCAGACGGCGCCAGCCAGGCCATAGGGTTGCGGCTACGGATTGCGCGGCCGGCGCGGGCGTGCTCCAACGCCGGCCATGTCACTCCTCAAGCTGCGCGTGAGCGCTGTTGATCTGGAGGCGGGGCGTGCCGCCTGCGCCGCCCTGGGCGCCCTGGACGCGCCGGGAGCGCTGGCCGTTACCCTGTTCGAGGCGCTGCCGGCGGGCTTCGTGGTGGAGGCCTACTACGACGGCGAGTTTTCGCGCGCCGCCCTTGACGAGGTCCTGGCGCCGCTTGCCGGCACGCTCGGCGCGCTGAGCGTCGAGTTGGTTCCCGACCAGAATTGGGTTGCCCTGTCGCAGGCCTCGCTGCCGCCTATCGCCGCGGGGCGCTTGCGCGTGCACGGCAGCCACGACCGCCAGCGCGTCGGCGGCATGCGCCGCACGGCCATCGAGATCGAGGCCGGCGAGGCCTTTGGCACCGGTCACAACGCGACGACGGCGCTATGCCTTGAGGCTCTCGACCGCCTCGCCCGAACTCGCCGTTTCGCGCGCGTTCTGGATCTCGGTTGCGGCAGCGGCGTGCTGGCCATTGCAGCCGCCCGTGCTCTGCCGAAGGCCCGCGTGCTGGCCGTCGATAACGATCCGGTGGCGACGGCGGTGGCCAGAGAGAACGTCCGACTCAACCGCGTCGGCGCGCGCGTGGCAGTCCTCGACGGTTCAGGCCTCGCACACTCCGCGCTGCGCGCCGCGGGTTCCTTCGATCTCATTCTTGCGAATATCCTGCCCCGGCCGCTCCTGGCGCTCGCGCCGGCGATACGCCGCGCGCTCGAGCCCGGCGGCGTCGTCGTGCTCTCCGGCTTGCTCGATGCGCAGGCGCGCGAGGTGCGCGCCCGCTATCTCAATGCGGATTTCGAGCAGCTCGATCAGACGAGTCGGGCCGGCTGGACCGCGCTCACCCTCCGGCGCAGGTAGGCGCCTCGCTCACGAGGCGACGAAGTAGGCCAGCAGTGCGCTGCCGGCCACGGCTGCCATGAACAGCGAGAACGTCAGCACGGTGACTGTGGCCCTCGGACCTGTGCCCTGCCGCGCCTCGACCGGCGTCTCCCTGATCTTTCCTTCCACGGTCTCGGTCACGTTGGCCTCCTCCCCGAATGCAGCATCGCTGGGTCAACGTGGTGCCGGCGGCGAAGTTCCCGTGAGCAAGCAGGAGCGGCGGGCACTCGGCGCACTGGGGAACAGCGAGGGAGATGCCGAGTTTACCCATGTGATCAAACTGCAATGGAGGTTCACCCGTGGCATATGCGACAACGCACCCCAACCGTCAGCTCATCTCGAGCGAGGATGTGGAGGGCACGAACGTTTACGATCTCAAAGGCAAGAAGGTTGGAGAGGTCGATCACCTGATGATCGACAAAGTCTCGGGCCGTGTCGCCTACGCCGTGATGAGCTTCGGCGGTTTCCTTGGCCTCGGCCACAGTCACTATCCCCTGCCCTGGTCGGCCCTCAAGTACAACACCAAGCTCGACGGTTACGAGACCAGCGTGACCGAGGCGCAGCTGCGCGATGCCCCCGCGTTCAGCGATGATTCCTGGTCCGACCGCAATTGGGAGACCAAGACACACAGCTACTACAACGCCCCTCCCTACTGGTGAGCGCGCACGTCGCAATCCGGCGCAAAAGGGCCCGTTGCCGGGCCCTTTTTCTTGCGGGTCGCCAGCCTCAGTCACTTCGCCAGCGACGCCAATGCCCAGGCGATCCGAAGACCACCCGGGCACCGGGGATGGAACTTTGGCTGATCCGATCGGACCGAAGGGAGGTCAGTTACGCCCTTCGCACCAACCCCGCGATCAGCGAGATGACGAAGAGGACGATGAACACCCAGAACAGCAGACGGGCGGCTTCCATAGCGAAGCCGGCGACGCCGCCGAAGCCGACCGCCGCAGCGATCAGGGCGACGATGAGGAACACCAGCGCATAGTGAAGCAGGTTACCCACGACGAAGCTCCTTGGCTCTTGGCCCCGCGGCGCGGTGGCCCGTTGTCACAGTTCAGCAGAGGAACGCCGCGTATGGGTTTGCGGTTCCAGTCAAGCCCGCGCTCTTGATGCGCGCGCACGCTTCCCCACGTAGACTTGGGCTTGAGTGAAACCGCAGCCGTTGCTGGCGCGTTCTTGGACAGCATTCGACGATGATGGACAGGCGATGAGCACCTCTGAGGCAGCACACGCGCCCATCGCCGAACGTGCCCGGCAATCGGCCCCTGTGGTCTGGCTGCTGGGCAAGGTGCAGAGCGGCAAGACGTCGATCATCCGCGAGCTGACGCAGGCTCGCGACGCGGAGATCGGCAGCGGCTTTGAGGCTTGCACGAAGACGGCACGCGTCTTTGATTTTCCAGGTGAGGCTCCCATCCTGCGTTTTCTCGATACGCGCGGTCTCGGCGAGGTCGCCTACGACCCGGCCGAGGACATTGCCTTCTGCGAAGGGCGCGCACATCTCCTGCTGGCCGTCATGAAGGTCCGTGATTCCGAGCAGCAGCAAGTGCTGGACGTCATCCGCGCCGCCCGCTTGCGCCACCCGGACTGGCCCGTCGTCGTCGCGCAGACCACGCTGCACGAGGCCTACCCGCCCGGCGGCAGGCATATTGTCCCCTACCCCTTCGCCGCCGAGCCCTGGCCGGCCGATGTACCCAACGATCTCGTCCGTGCGCTCGCCTACCAGCGCCGCGCTTTCGAAGGCCTGCCGGGCCGGCAGCCACCGATCTGCGTGCCCATCGACTTCACGCAGCCCGGTGACGGCTTCGAGCCTGCAGGTTACGGCCGCGAAGCCTTCATCGATGCGCTGATCTCTGCGGCGCCGGCCGCCGTGGCCGTCGCGCTCGCCGAACTGCCTGGCGCCAACGACGATACCCTGTCGGGCAAGCTCGGCGCGCATATCCTGGGCTTTGCTCTCGCGGCGGGCGCCAGCGATGCCGTGCCCGTGGCCGGCGCGGTCGCGGTGCCCGTGGTACAGGCGGCCATGCTGCAGCAGCTTGCCAAGCTCTGCGGTGCGACCTGGGACAAGCGCGCCTACACCGAGTTCGCGGCTGCGCTCGGCGTCGGTGTGCTCGTCCGTACGGCTTCGAGCTTCGGTGTGCGGCAACTGGTCAAGCTGATCCCGGTGTATGGTCAGACGGCGGGTGCCGCGGCCGCTGCAGCGGCAAGCTTCGCCGCCACCTACGCGATGGGCAAGGCCGCGACCTATTTTCTGATACGGCGCCAGCAGGGCCGGCGCACGGCGGAGGTGGCGTCGGTCTACCGCGAGGCCCTGCAGCAGGCTTTCGGCCTGGCGAAGGCGCGTGGGGCGGGCGGCAAGGGAGCAGGCCAGCGATGACGAAGCCAGGCAAGGAACCGCGCGTTTCGGCATCGCCGAGCCTACCCCGCGTCGCACTCCTGGTCGTTGCGCTGGTGCTGCCCACCGCCAGCCTGATCCCGCTCGGAGGCGTGTGGCTCTGGCAGCAGGGCTATCTCCTCCATTGGGCGATCGTCGCCTGCGCGGTGGTTGCCGCCGTCTATGCCTTGCAGCGTCGCCTGCTCCTGCCCTCGCCTTCTGTTCTGGCTCCGGAAACGGACGCCGCCGCCGAGCCCACGGACGGCCGCTGGTCGCCGCGGCAGGCCGAGGCCTGGGACGATGTGAGGAAGCTGGCGGCGACGGTGGGTTCAGACCGCCTTTCGAGCCGGGATGCAGTGCTCGGCCTTGCCCTGGAGACGATCGAGACCGTGGCGCGGCGCCTGCATCCCGAGCGCGGCGACCCGCTGCTGCAATTCACGGTGCCGGAGGCGCTCGCGGTCATCGAGCGCGCCAGCTCCAACCTGCGCGGCTTCGTGGTCGACAGCTTTCCGCTGGGCGATCGCATCACCGTGGCGCAGCTGATGTGGCTCTATCGCTGGCGCGGCGCGATCCAGCTCGCGGAGAAGGGCTACGACCTGTGGCGCGTCGTCCGCCTCCTGAATCCCATGACGGCCGCCACACATGAGCTGCGCGAGCAGTTCACGCGCCGCCTGTACGAGGCCGGCCGGGAGCATGTGGCGGCGCGGCTCGGGCGCGCCTTCGTCAGGGAGATCGGGCGGGCGGGCATCGATCTTTACGGCGGCAACCTGCTCGTCACCGACACGCAGCTGCACGCGCACGTATCCGCCGCCTCGCGGCAGGACCTGGCGGAAGGCCAGGCGCGCGAGGCCGAGCCCATTCGCATCCTGGTGGGTGGCCAGGTGAGCGCGGGCAAGTCGACCCTCGTCAATGCCCTCGCCAACGCTGTAGAGGCCGCCGTCGATGCGCTTCCGGCAACGGAGCGTTTTGCCGGCTACCGACTGACGCACGAAGGCCTGCCGACCGCGCTCGTCATCGACAGCCCGGGCTTGTCTGGCGACGCGCAGATCCCGGCCCTGCTCGAGGCTGCCGACGACTGCGACATGGTGCTGTGGGTGGTCTCTGCCGCGCGCGCGGCTCGCGATGTCGATGCGCGCGCCCTTGCCGCCATTCGCGCCCACTTCGCAGCGGCGCCCAACAGGCATCGCCCGCCGATGCTGCTCGTTCTCACCCACATAGATCGGCTGCGGCCGTTCCTCGAATGGGATCCGCCCTACGATCTGTCGGCTGGCAGCAACAGCAAGGCGGGCTCGATCCGCGCTGCCATGCAGGCTGCCGGCCGCGACCTCGGTTTTGCCGCCGACGAGATCGTGCCGGTGCGCGCCGACATCGCGGTTGCTCCCTACAACATCGACGTGCTGTGGGCGAAGCTCATCGAGCTGACGCCGGCGGCGCAGCGCGCCCGCCTGCTGCGCACGCTCAGCGATATCAAGAGCGCGTCGAACTGGGCCACCGTCTGGTCGCAGGCGGCGAGCGCGGGCCGCGTGATCAAGGAGACCTTCCTGTCGCGGAGCACGGCGCCATGACGAGCACGGCAAGGCCGAAAAACGGGCATGAGACCGCAGCAGGCCCCAGTGGTGCGCGTGCGGCGGCAAAGCCCGAACCGCGCGATCCCCTGAGGCGCGCCAGTCAGGTGGCATTGATCGGCCTGTTCGTGCTGGCGCTGCTGTGGTGCGCCTATGTGGGGCGCCCTGTCATCGTGCCGGTCGTGCTTGCCTGGGTGATCGCCACCATCGTGCTTCCCCTCGTCAAGTGGATGCAGGCCCATCGCGTGCCGCGCGTGGCCGCCGCGGTCGCGGTTACGCTCGCTCTGGCCCTGTTGATCGTGCTCCTGCTGTCACTGCTTTCAACGCCGATCGGCGTGTGGCTCGGACGCGCCAGCGAGATCGGCGTGGTGCTGCAGGACAAGCTGCGCACGATGAACCAGCCGCTTGTGGCCCTGGAGGAGATCCGCAAGACGCTGAACACCATCGGCGCCGGTGTGGGCACGGGCGCCACGCTCAAAGTCGAGGCGCAGTCCGATACGATGGTTGCAACCATCTTCTCCATTGTCACACCGGCGGTCAGCCAATTCGTCCTGTGTATCGGTGCGCTCGTCTTCTACCTCGTCTATCAGCAGCGGTTGCGCAACGCCCTCGTCTATTTCCTGCGCGACCGTGACACGCGCCTGGCGACCTTGCGGGCCCTGAGCGACATCGACGAGCAGATGACGACCTACTTTGGTACGTTCACGCTCGTGAACTTCTGCCTGGGTATCGTGACGGCAGGCCTGGCCTGGGCAGTCGGCTTGCCCAATCCGCTGCTTTGGGGGGTGCTGGCGGGGGTGCTCAACTACGTACCTTACATAGGCCCGGCGGTCGTTGTCGGCACTCTCATGGTCGCGGGACTGCTGACATTCCCGACGCTTACCGAGGCCGTCGTGGCCCCCGTGATCTTTCTCGCCATAGTCTGCGTCGAGGGCCAGTTTCTGACGCCGGCCCTGATGGGGCGCCGGCTGGAGCTCAATCCGTTCGCGGTATTTCTGGCCGTGGCCTTCTGCACGTGGCTTTGGGGGCCTGTCGGCGCGTTCGTGGCCGTGCCGCTGCTGATCGCGCTCAGTGTGACGCTAAGCCACGCACTCGTCGAGCAAAAGCCCGAGCTCCCCGAGTGAACGAATTGCGGACAGCAGCGTTGTCTCTCCGAAATAGCTTCAGCTAAGCAAACTCGGAGCAAGCACAATGGCACAGACCCAGACCCGCAACCAGGGCTACTCGGGCGCGGCGCACGACATCAAGGAAAAGGCGACGGACCAGTTCGAGCGGATGGCGGACAAGGCCACCGATCAATTCAAGAGCGCGGCGGAGCAAGCCGAGCACATCGCCAATCGCGTGGCCGAACAGGGTCGCGAGGCTGGCGAGCGCGTGCAGGAGGTTGCCGGCAACTTCAAGGGCGCGGTTGACAAGTCAGTCAAGGATCAGCCGATGGCGACGCTCGCGGTCGCGGCAGTGCTGGGCTTCGTTCTCGGCGCATTGTGGAAGTCGTGAGCCTGTCCGGCCTATCGGGCAGATTCCTGATTGAAGGGCACCGGCCATGTTTCGAGGCCTGATCAACGACGCGAAGTCGGCCGCCGGCTCGATGATCGCCAAGTATCTTGCGCGCGCCTCGGTGGCCGTGCCTTTCCTCGTCGCCCTCGGTTTCGGCACGGCTGCCCTCACGGTGGTGTTGGTCGAAAGGTTCGGCTCTGCTTACGCCTACCTGATGTTGGCCGGAGGCTTCACGCTGATCGGCTTCGTGGCGACCCTCGTCGTCAACGTCAAGGAGCAGGAGGAGGAGATCGCGGAACGGGAGGCGGAGCAGGTCGACACGGCCAACGTCGCCACGGACGCGGCCTCGCAAGCGGCCGTGCAGCTGCCGATTGCCGCGCTCGGCGCTCTCCTCACCACGCCTGACGGCGCCACGGCGGCCATAGGAGGCGCGAAGCTGCTGGCACGCAACATCCCGCTCGTGGTGCTGCTTGTGCTCATCGGCATGCTGTTCTGGCCGGTCGAGACCAAGGCCGAGAGCGACGATGCCGAGAATATGCCGCGCAAGCCTAACGGCGCCCATCCTCCTGCAGCCGCCGACGAAGCTCCCCGTTTCGTCCAGTGAGCCGCGCATGCCCCACGCACCGAAGAGCACACACGGCGAGCCGGCCGGCAAGCTGAGTTTCGCCGGCGCCGCACGATGGGCCTCCGATGCCTTCGGCTCGGCGCCTGCGTTCCTCGTCGCGGGCGCCGTCGTCGTCCTCTGGGCGCTCGCAGGGCCGCTCGTCGGCTTTTCCGACGCGTGGCAGCTCACCATCAATACCGGAACCACGATCGTCACGTTCCTGATGGTGTTCCTGATTCAGAACTCACAGAACCGCGATGCCCGCGCCACGCATCTCAAGCTCGACGAGTTGATCCGCAGCATCAACGCGGCCCGCAACGGGCTGATCGACCTCGAGGATTGCACCGACGAGGAGCTCGACAGGATCAAGCGCGAGTTCGACCGGCTGAGACAGCGCGATAGCGCCACCAAGAGCAAGGAAACGGCGCGCTAGGGGAGTGACTCAGACAAAGACTACCCCCGTGATTTCGGCGTTTGCCGCCGGGTCCCATCCTTCACTCGCGTCACGATCGATCCCGGGTAGCACAAGGCCCGGTATAACTGCGGGCGGATCATATCAAATCCGGCCAATTGGCACTTCGCGGGTCGTCATGTCCCTGCAGGCCCGCATGCGCGCCTCCTGCTTGCGTCGATCCCCGCCTGAGCGAGGGTGACGAATTCCGCCTCAGGCGATGCGGCCGCCGAGTTCGTCCTCGATGTGGATGCGGATGATCTCCTCGAAGCTCTGGTCGGCTTTGAAGCCGAGCTCCAGCGCCCGCTTGGGTGCGAACTTGCGCGGCCAGCCCGCGACGATGGTCTCCGTGAACGGATCGGGCTCACGGCGGATGCGCGCCGCCACCTTGTCGCCGGCGACTTTCTTGAGCGCCGCGATCTGCTCGCCGACCGTGACGGCGAGCCCCGGCATGGTGAGCGCCCGGCGCCAGCCGAGCCTCTCGCCCTCGAGTGCCGCCGCATGCAGCATGAAGCCGACGGCTGCGCGCGGGGAGGCATGCCAGTGCATGACGCTCTCTGACACCGGCAGCACGGCGTCCTGCCCCGCCAGCGGCTCGCGGATGATGTTCGAGAAAAAGCCCGACGCCGCCTTGTTCGGCTTGCCCGGCCGAACGCAGATGGTGGGCAGGCGGATGCTGATGCCGTCGACGAACCCCTTGCGGCTGTAGTCGGTCACCAGCAGCTCGCAGATGTTCTTCTGTGTGCCGTAGGAGGTGAGCGGGGTGTTGAAGAACTCGTCGCCGATGGCGTCCGGGAACGGCGCGCCGAACACGGCAATGGAGCTTGCAAACACCAGCCGCGGCTTGTGCCCCGCCCTGCGCGCGGCCTCCAGCAGGCCGCGCGTGCCATCCATGTTGATGCGATAGCCTTTGTCGAAGTCCTGCTCGGCCTCGCCGGAGACGATGGCTGCCAGGTGGAAGATCACGTCGGGCCGGTCGGCCAGCAGCTTGTCGGCCTCGCCGGCTGCCGGCAGGTCGCCCGTGACGATGCCGACCGGCATCTTGGCGCCCGCGGGGGCGGCTCCGGGCACGACGTCGTGCAGCGTGAGTTTGGAAATGCCCTTGCCGGCGAGGGTACCTTGCTTTGCCAGCCGCTCGGCGAGCTTGCGCCCGATCATCCCCGCGCCGCCGATAATGAGAACCTTCATGTCGCCTTCCTCTGTGCGTGACTCATGCGGTGACCGTCGCCGTCGTATCCAGGCCTGTCTCCGGCATCAGCCATCGGCGAGCGCCAGACCCGGTTGAAGGATGTGTGCCGGCAATACCGACCTTCGGCGGCGCAGGCAAGCACCGGGATGGTCGCGGATTTCATGATGACTGCGTCAAACGAGCGACCTTAGCAGAAGTCTGGCGTCGGGTCGGCCTCTTCGGTACCGCAGATCGGGTCGGGGGCGAGGATTCGAGGCCGGAGAGGGGCCAAGGGCAGTTGGTTGACGTGCCTTGCCGCAGGCCCCAAGGTTCCCGGCGCCGCAGCCGCAACGACGGTGGCGCAGGGTCACCGGGAGGAGCCCATGGAGCATGCGACGCAGGTCGCCCTGACGCGCAGGGTGCTCGACTTCGTCGACCGCAACACCACCGAGCTCGCCGATGCGGTTTATTTCAATCCCGTCTCCACCTATACGAGCCTCGAGCAGGGCGAGCGCGAGCGCGAGCTGCTGTTCAAGCGCCATCCGCTGTTCTTCGGCCTTTCCTGCGAGCTGCCGAAATCCGGCGACTACCGCGCCGACGACCTGAGCGGCGTCCCGGTCCTGGTGGTGCGCGCCGGCGACGGCAAGCTCAGGGCGTTTCTGAACGTCTGCCGGCATCGCGGCGCCAAGGTTGCGGCCGGCTCCGGCTCCGGCAAGCGCATCTTCGTGTGCCCCTATCATGCTTTCACCTACGATCTCGACGGCCGCCTGATCCGCCTCTCGGCCGAGGGTTTCCCTGGCCTTGCCTGTGAGGACCTGAGCCTGGTTCCGATCCCCGTCGCCGAGCGCCACGGCCTGATCTGGGTGCAATCGATCCCCGGCGGCGACATCGACGTGGACGGCCTCCTCGGCGGGCTCGCCCCCGAGATCGCCTCCTACAAGCTCGACAGCTACAGCCACTACAAGACGGCGACGCTCGCCAAGGACATGAACTGGAAGCTCGTGATCGACACCTTCCTGGAGACCTGGCACGTGGCCACGCTGCATCGCGAGACAGTCGGGCCCATCTTCCAGCCCAACGTCAACGTCTTCGATGCCTTCGGCAGCAACGGCCGCCTCGTCATTCCCCGCCGCTCCATGCTTCAGCTGAAAGGGGAGCCCGAGAACGCTTGGGATTTCCTGAAGCACAGCGCCATCGTCTACACCCTGTTCCCGAATGCGCTGCTGGTGTGGCAAGGCGACCATTTCGAGACGTGGCGGTCGTTCCCGGTGGGCAACGACACGGCCAAGTGCATCGCCGAGGCCGCGCTCTTCACGCCGACCCCGCCCGACAGCGACAAGGAACGGCGGCACTGGGAGCGCAACTTCGATCTGCTGATGCGAACGGTCGACGCGGAAGACTTCCCCGTCTGTCTCGACATCCAGAGAGGCTTCGGCGCCGGGGCGCAGCCACACATCACCTTCGGCCGCAACGAGCCGGCGCTCGGCCACTATCATGGCAGCCTGCGCAAAACGCTCGGTCTCACTCCGTCTTCTGGCTGACCACCACGACGGTGGTGTTGTCCTGGTAGAGGTCGCCGGCGTCATCGACGGCGGCGAGCAGGGCGTCGGCGATGGCTGGCGGGCCGCCGCTCACATGCGCCTCCACGACACGCAGGATTTCGGGCCGACTCAGGGTCTGGATGCCGTCGCTGGCGATGATCACGATATCGCCGGGTTCGAGCCGCAGGCGCGAGCGGTCTATCAGCTCCATCTCGGTGCCCGTGAGCGCCGAGCGCAAAAAATGGCGGCGCGGGTCGGCGTGCGCGTCCTCCCATGTCATCTTGCCGGCGGCCGCCAGCTTGTCGATCTCCGGCGCCAGCGAATGATCGTCGTTGAGCAGAAAGATTTCGCCCTGGCGCACAAGGAACATCGGGCTGTCGCCGACGCTCACCCAGTCGATGGACGAAGGCTCGAACACCACGCCGACGAGGGTGCAGCCCATGCCGTTGAGAGCGGGGTTGCTCTCGACGCAGGCGGCGATCGCCTCGTTGGCGAGCTGCAGCGCCTCGTTGAGACGGCCTGTCACGTCGGCCGCTGAGGAGGTCGCGTAGGCGCGCAGGAAAATTTCGCACGCAGTGGAGCTGGCGAGCGCGCCCCCCGCGTGCCCGCCCATGCCGTCGGCCAGAACGGCCGTCAGCCGTTCGCAGCTGCCCGTCTGCTCCGGGGCGGGCGAATCGAGGCCTGGGGGCTCGGTCTGGACACGCGCTGCGTCCTCCTGGTAGCCCCTTGCACCCTTGCTTGTGCGGCTCGCATAGTCCAAGCCGGTCCTACTCCTTGGCGTCGGACAGTTCCGACCAGTCGAATTCTTCTCCGCAAAACGGCACGAAAGCAAGCTGGGTGCGGCCCATGGTTATGACGTCCATCGGTTCCAGCTTCACCGCGCCGGTCGGCTTCTTGTCGTTTATCGCAACAACATTGGTCTTGGAAAGGTTCGGCACGAACAGAAACGACCGGTCCATCGAGTCGTAGCGGATATAGGCCTGGGCCTCGGCCGAGATCGTCGTATCGCCAAAATCGACGGGGATGCGCTGGTCCTTGCCCCGGCCGATGGCGTTGTTGCCCTCGAAGATAGCCCGGAAGGCGCCAAGACCTGGCCCCCCGACGACCACCAGCCAGCCGACCACGGGATCGGCGTGGAAGGCGCTGCGCAGCACTTTGGGCTTGCCGCGCACGATCTGGGTCTTGCCGACGTCGCTCCGGACCGGCGGGGCTCCGCCGCGCAGCGCGTTCGTTGTCGGCTCGTTCACCTCGACCTGCTTCTGGTCGCGCGTAATCGGCTTGACCTCGCGGGGTGCATCCGGCGCCGCCGCGCGCGGTTGTGGCGCCGGCGGTTCCGGGCTCCGCGCAGCAGGAGCGGCCGCGCTTGGAGGTGCCATCTTCTGCACGTCGGGTGCCACCGCCTTCCCGGACTTCGGATCGATCGGTGCGGCGATGCTGATCTCGCCCGAGCGGTCGTCCCGGCTGGCCGCGTTCAGGGCGTCGCGCAGGGAGCCCAGGATGCGGTTGGGGAATGATCCGCTGCCGGGGGAAGGTGTCTGCGCAGCCGGTGGTCGCTTCTCATCCTTCATCGTCCTCTCCTTCTTGCCATGGTTCGCCAGGAGTTTGGTGCGGCGTGTTAAACAGAGGCGCTTTCGAACTTCAGGCGCGTGCGCCCCAGCTCGATGACGTCGCCGTTGCTCAGTTGCACGCGGTCGAGGCGCTCTCCGTTGATGCGCATGCCGTTGCCCATCTTCCCGCTCAAATCGGTGATGAAGAAGGCCTCATCCTGGGTCCGCTCTATGACGGCGTGGTAGATATGCACGGTCGTGTCGGGCAAGCGGATGTCGTTGTCGTGGTGCCGCCCGATGCGAATGGTGTGGCCGGCGAGCGGCAGCGTGTCCGCCCCACCGCCTTCGAGCCTGAGCCAGGCATCGTGCGACGCCAGGGCCAGGGCATCACCGTCCGGCCACTCGGCGGTCGGCTCCATCGGGTCGGGCTCCTTGTGGCCCGCACGAATCGCGGCGCGGCGCGCCTTGCGGCGGCCGGCGGTGTGCACGAGATAGGACAGGAGGGCAACCAGAGGCAGCGCCAGGATCGCTGACAGTGCGATGAGGAGCGCCGGCACCTTGGTGGCGCTGCTTTCCACCATCTCCTGGGCCCGCGCCGCCGCGCTGGCCAGCGAATGGTGCCAATCCTCGTTTGCGGGCAATATGTTGCCGTCGCGATTCGCACCTGCGTTCTCCTGCCCGGAGGCGGACTGTGGACCCTCTGACGCGACGATCGAGGAGGCGGGGGGCTCGGCTGCGACTGCGGGAATGCCAAAACCGGCCGCCGCCCACAGGGCGATGGCGAACGCGGCAGCCGAAACAAGTACTGGCGGCATTTGCTACTCTTTGAGTAGAACGGTGCAGGAGCATGAGGGCAGGAACATGGCCGCCCGCCTGAAACCCGCGCCAAATACGGGATTGAGCGCGGTGAGCCCATCGTTCCGCCACATTATTGCCTGCACGCTCGGGCGGTTCCGTTTGGTGCTTTGCCCGGGCCGGTATGCCTCGGGACAGCAGTCGTGGTGACGAGACGAAGGAGGCTGCGACTGCGAGGGGGGCGCTCCCTGCGTGCGCGTGTTCATGGGCCGTTTCGAGCCCGTAGGCCGTGATGGGAATGGCGATGCAACCCAACTCGGCGTCCCAATCCAACCTGCTGGCCCTGCCGGACGGGACGGAGCTGGTTGGCGATTTCCGCATCAAGCGGGTGCTGGGCGCAGGCGGTTTCGGCATCACCTACCTGGCCGAGGAGATGGCGCTCGCCCGTCTCGTGACGATCAAAGAATATTTTCCCGCTGACTATGCTGCCCGCCGCGCCACGAAGGAAGCCGTGCCGCGGTCGCAGGACTGTGCCGGCGACTACAAGTGGGGCCTGGAGCGCTTCATCGAGGAGGCGCAGACGCTGGCGCGCTTCGTCCACCCCAACATCGTGCGGGTCTATCGCTACTTCCGCGCCAACAACACGGCCTACATGGTGCTGCAGTTCGAGGAGGGCGGCAGCTTCAAGGCTTGGCTGCGCAACCTCAAGCGCGCCCCGCGCCAGCCCGAGCTCGACCAGCTGCTGAAGCCTCTGCTCGAGGCGCTCGAGGTCGTGCACGGCGGCAACTACCTGCACCGCGACATCGCCCCCGACAACATCATGGTCCGCAAGGACGGCTCGCCGGTCCTCATCGATTTCGGCTCGGCGCGCGGCGAGATCGCCTCGCACACCAAGACGGTCAGCGCGCTGGTGAAGCCCGGCTACAGCCCGTACGAGCAGTATGCCACCACAACGCGCCAGCAGGGTCCGTGGACCGACATCTACGCGCTGGGCGCCACGCTCTATCACGCCGTGTCGGGCAAGCGCCCCCCCGACGCGCCCTCGCGCATGGTGAGCGACGAGTACGTGCCGGCCGCCGATGTTGCACTCAGCTCCTACCGGCCCCAGTTCCTTGCCGCCATCGACAAGGCGCTGCGTCTCGACGTCAACGAGCGGCCGCAGTCGGTGGCCGTGTGGCGCGATGTGCTGCTCGCGGAGGAGCCCAAGCGCCGCCGCGGCTTGGGGCTCGGCCGTGCGCTGGAACGGCTGCGCACCGGCGATGCCGCCGCGCCGGCGCCGCAGCCCGCGGCGGAAGCCGCGTCTGCCGCTGCCGCCGTTCCCTCGCACGCACCCCCGGCAACACCCGCTGCGGCGCAGCCGTCGCCGGTCAACGAGCCCGTTCCGCAGCCGAAGGCTGAGATCTCCCAACGCGGTAAGGTGCTCGACTTCTTCGATGCCTGGAAGAAGAAGCGGCTGGCCGCACCCGCGAAGAAGACCGCATCGAATGCCAAGGTCGCCCCCGCGCCCGGGCCCAAGGAGAAGGCGCGCAAGCCCAAGCGTGATATCGCGTCGGCCGAAAGCGCCGCGAAAGTGGCGAAAGCCCCCGTCACGGATGTCCTCAGCGTCCCGCGACCCGTTCCGGCAGTGCTGGCGCGGCGTGCCCCCAAGCCGCAGCGTGTGCGTGGCTGGCGCATCCCCTCGCGCCGCTGGCGATCACTCGCCTACAAGCTCCTCATCGGCATCGGCATCGCGAGCCTTGCCGTCGCCTATCAGGACAAGATCCCGCGCGTGGAAGGGCGGGGCGCCGGCGTCGTGACGAGCCAGGCGACGGACCTGGCGCCGCTTGCGCGCATCGCCGGCCACCGTGGCGCCGTGACGGGGCTGGCCACGGCCGACCAGGGACGTTGGATCGTCTCGGCTGGGGTCGACGGCACGCTCAAGGTTTGGAACTCGGGCTCCGGTGCGCTCGTGCGCGCAATCGAGCTCGACGAGGGTCCGGCCACGGCCATCGCCGTCGACGAGCGCCGCGCACTCACCGGCCACAAGGGCGGCACCATCGTCCTGTGGGACCTCGAGCGCGCCGAGAGGCTGGCCTCCTTCCAGCATCAGCAGGCACCCATCTCGGCGCTGGCGTTCATCGGCGATGACGACCATTTCGCGGCCGCCAGCCACACCAATGCGGTGGCGGTGTTTGCCATCCGCGACCCGGCGGCGCCGGTTGCCATCTTCGAGGGCCAGGACGCAGGCCCCGCGATCGCGGGCGCGCGCTGGGTCAGCCTGCTGGCTGCCGCGGGCGGTCAGGACCGCGGCATCCGCCTCTGGCGCACCGATACGAAGAGCCTCACGCGCACCTGGCGCCGGCATGGGGAGGCGGTGAGCGCGCTCGACATCACCGCAGGTGGCCGCAGGATCGCGAGCGGCAGCGTCTCGGGCGCGGTGCGACTCTGGTCGACGTCCTCGTCGCGTCCTCAGCGCTCCTTCCAGGCGCACCAGGGCCGCGTGACTTCCGTGGTTTTCGGCCCCGAGGACCGGCTGTTGGCCTCGGCGGGCGAGGACGGGCAGGTAAAGCTTTGGGACCTGCGCAGCGGCAGGCCGCCGAAGGTGTTCCGCGGCCATGCCGGAGCCGTGCATGCCGTGGCGTTCTCGAACGACGGCCGCCGCATCCTCTCGGCCGGGCAGGACGGCGTGATCCGCATCTGGAACGGCATCGCCACCGCCGCGCGCGACTAAGCGCACATACCTCGCGATCCCCGTCATCCTGCCGCCAGGCGCACTGGGCCCTGGCCTTGGCCGGGATCACGCCAGTTTCCGGGATGACGGCAGTTTGACGCGACCGGTGTCACCATGGACGTCATTCCGGCGCAGGCCGAAACCCGTGCATCAGTCCGCGCGCCCACGGCCGTCAACGCATCAGCTCTGCTCCCGCGGCAGGCCGCACGTCTTGCGCCAGGCACGCAGGACCGTCAGAGTCGCCGCAATTGCGTATGGAGGAAGCGCGCATGGGCGGAGAAACCCTTTTCGACAAGATCTGGAACCGGCATGTGGTCGCCGATCTGGGCGATGGCTACGCCCTGCTGCACGTCGGCCGGCATTTGATGCACGACGGCGGGTCGGCAAGCTTCAAGGCGCTCAAGGAGAGGGGCCTTCCCGTCCGCAACCCAGAGCTGACGTTCGCCACCTTCGACCACATCATCTCCACCATGCCGGGCCGCACGGCCGAGACCAACCCGGCGCTCACGCCCCGGCTCTACAGCATGCGCACCGATGCCAAGGCGGCCGGCGTGCGGCTCTTCGACCTCGGACAGCCGGGCCAGGGCATCGTGCACGTGATCGGGCCCGAGCTTGGCATCACGCTTCCGGGCACGCTGCTCGTGTGCGGCGACAGCCACACTTGCACGCACGGCGGCATGGGTGCGCTTTCGTTTGGTATCGGCTCGAGCGAGGTCGTGCACGTGCTGGCGACGCAGACCATCGTGCAGCGCCGTCCGAAGAAGATGCGCGTGAATTTCGAGGGCACGCTTCCCGCCGGCATCACGCCCAAGGACATGATCCTGCACCTGATCGGAGTCATTGGCGCCGCGGGCGGCACGGGCTATGCGGTGGAGTATGCCGGCAGCGCCATTCGCGCGCTCGACATCGAGGGCCGCCTGACGATCTGCAACCTGTCGATCGAGCTCGGTGCCAAGTGCGGCATGGTCGCCCCCGACGACACGACATTCGCTTTTCTTTCGGGCCGCGCCTACGCGCCCAAGGGTGAGGCTTGGGACGCCGCCGTAGGCGATTGGCGCACGCTGCCGAGCGACGCCGACGCCGCATTCGACCGCGAGGTGGCGATCGACGTGGCACGGATCGTCCCGCAGATCACCTGGGGCACCAGCCCGGAGCATGTCGTGGGCGTCGACGCCCGCATCCCCGATCCCGCAACAGTGGCCGACAGCGACCGCCGCAACGCCCTGCAGGCCGCCCTCGACTACATGGACCTCAAGCCCGGCGCCGCCATAGCGGGGACGCCCGTCGACTGGGTGTTCATCGGCTCCTGCACCAACAGCCGCATCTCCGATCTGCGCGCCGCCGCCGCCGTGGCGAGCGGCCGCAAGGTGGCGGGAAGCGTGCGCGCCTGGGTCGTGCCGGGCTCGGAGAACGTCAAACGCCAGGCGGAGGCGGAAGGCCTCGACCAGGTGTTCAAGAGCGCCGGCTTCGAGTGGCGCGAGCCCGGCTGCTCCATGTGCCTCGCCATGAACAACGAGACGGTGCCGCCCGGAAAGCGCAGCGTATCGACCTCCAACCGCAACTTCGTGGGGCGCCAGGGGCCCGGCGCGCGCACCCACCTGGCAAGCCCGGCGATGGCCGCTGCCGCCGCGCTCGCCGGACACATCGTCGACGTGCGCGCCATCTGAGCCCCAAGCCCCGAGCCGGAGTTTCACGTCATGCAAGCGTTCACTGTGCTGGAAGGCCCCGCCGCGCCGCTGATGCGCCCCAACATCAACACCGACATCATCATCCGCATCGAGCGCCTGCGCGACTACGAGGGCGCCAGGCTCGGCCCCTATACCTTCGAGTCCTGGCGCTACAAGCCGGACGGCTCGGAGGACCCCGCCTTCGTGCTCAACAAGCCGCAGTATCGCGAGGCCCGCATCCTCATCGCCGGCGACAACTTCGCCTGCGGCAGCTCGCGCGAGGCGGCGGTATGGGCGCTGCAGGCGTTCGGCATCCGCTGCGTGATCGCGCCGAGCTTCGGCAGCATCTTCTTCTCCAACTGCTTCCAGAACGGCGTGCTGCCGGTAATCCTGCCGCCCAAGGTCGTGGACGAGCTCGCCGCCGAGGTGGAAGCGACGCAGGGCAAGGGCAAGGTCAAGATCGACCTGCACCGCTGCGTCGTGATCTCGCCGGGCGGCAAGGAGACCTCCTTCACCATCGACGCCATACTGCGGGAGGGGATGCTCAAGGGGCTCGACCAGATCGAGCTGACCCGTGCGCGGGAGGCACAGATCGCCGCCTTCCAGGCGCGTGACCGCGCCAGCCGTCCCTGGATCTACGCCGTGCCGCAGTAAGGCGCGTGCCACTCCTGACAGAACCTGTCACCAGCGTCCTGCTATGCTGGCGTCATCCAGGCGGAATACGGCACGCACGCGCAATCGGAGAAGATTTGAATGGCCAGCAATGCCCAGTTTGCTGAAGTCGCTGCGCTTGCGGGCGATCCGGCGCGCGCGGGCATGCTGCATGCGCTGATGGATGGGCGCGCGCTCACCGCGACGGAACTCGCCCGTGTCGCCGGCGTCGCGCCCCAGACCGCGAGCAGCCATCTCGCGCGCATGATCACGGCAGGATTGCTGGCCGTCGAGAAGCAGGGGCGGCACCGCTATCACCGCCTCGCCACGCCGGCCGTGGCGCGCATGATGGAGAGCATCATGCAGGTCGCCTCCGACCTCGCACCGACCCGGCGCACGCTCACGGTGGGGCCGCGCGATGCGGCGCTGCGGGCCGCCCGCACCTGCTACGACCACCTCGCCGGCCGGCTCGGCGTGGCCCTGGCCGATGCGATGGTCAGCGGCGGCCAGGTCGAGCTCGCCGGCGACGCAGGCGTGGTTACGGATTCGGGCATCGCGCTGCTCGGCCGCATCGGCATCGACATCGACGGTCTGGCCCCTACGCGCGGCAGGACCGGCCGGCGCGTCCTGTGCCGGCCCTGCCTCGACTGGAGCGAGCGGCGCCCGCATCTGGCCGGTGCTGTCGGCGCAGCCCTGTGCGCGCGCGCCCTCGACAAGGGCTGGGTGCGGCGCATCGAGGGCACGCGCGCCGTCGCCGTCACGCGGACGGGCGAGCGCGTCTTTCGTGACGCGTTCGGGCTGCAGCTCCCGTAGGGCGCAAAGGGCGGAGCCGCACTGTGCCGATCCAGGGCCGAATCTCGGCGCAATACAGCCGCTGCCTGCTGCGCCCTACGACTGAGCCGCCGACACGGCGATGTACTACCCGATTGTTTCCACGGGCGCATATTTGCCCTAACGTGCGCGCCGCATTTCAGGTCGCAGGAAAATTCGGGCTGCCGTCGCGGCGCGGCTCACATCCTCGTCAGGTGCAAGAATGAGAGTGTCGTACGGCTGGGTCGTTGTCGCTGCGGGCATGCTGCTGACCTGCATCGGTATGGGATCCATCTTCTCTCTCGCCGTCTTCCTGCAGCCGATAGCGGCGGACACGGGCTGGACGCGCACGGGCATATCGACGGCGGCGACCCTCGATTTCCTCTTCATGGGCGCGACCGCGCTGCTCTGGGGCATGATGTCCGACCGGTTCGGCACGCGCGTCGTCGTGCTGTCGGGGAGCGTGCTGCTCGGCGCTGGCCTGGTGGCCGCCAGCCGCGCGACCACGCTCCTCGAATTCCAGCTGCTGTTCGGCATTGTCCTGGGTTCGGCCGCCGGCAGCTTCTATGCACCGATGATGGCGGTCGCAACCGGATGGCTCGAGCATCGCCGCAACCTCGCCGCCGCCCTCGTTTCGGCCGGCATGGGCATCGGATCGATGACGATCTCGCCGATTGCCGGATGGCTTCTCGTCGCGTTCGACTGGCGCACGGCCATGCTGATGATCGGCATCGGTGCCTGGGCCTTGCTGATCCCCGCAGCGCTGCTGGTGCGCCAGCCGCCTGTGGCCGCAGCCGCCGCGGGCGATTCGCCGGCTCCGGCATCGGGCGGCGAGCGCGACTATCCCTTGTCGGGCATGCAAGCGCTTCTCACGCCGCAGCTCGCGGCCATTGCGCTCACGCATTTTGCCTGCTGTGCCGCGCATTCGGGGCCGCTCTTCCACATGGTCACTTACGCCACGCTCTGCGGCCTGCCGCCGATGCTGGCGGTGAGCGTCTTCAGCCTTGCGGGCTTCTCCGGATTGGGTGGCCGAATCGGACTTGGGATGATCGCCGACCGGATCGGTGCCAAGCCGACCCTCGTCGCGGGGCTGCTCGTCCAGGCGCTGGCGATCGGCGCCTATCTGTTCGTTGGCGCGCTCGGGGAGTTTTACACGCTGTCGGTCGTCTTCGGCCTGGCGTACGGCGGGGTCATGCCGCTCTATGCCGTGCTCGTGCGCGACTACTTCGGACCACGGATCATGGGCACCACGTTCGGCGCGGTGTCCATGTTCGCGAGCCTCGGCATGGCGCTCGGCCCGTGGGCAGGCGGATTCGTATTCGACGTCTACGGCAGTTACGCCTGGCTCTACATCGGATCGTTCGCGATCGGGCTCGGGGCCGTCGCCATAGCCTTGATGTTCCGCCCTGTCCGCCTGCCGCCTGTGGCACAGTCCATGGAGTTGCGGCACGCGTGAGCGGTGGCCCGCTCAATCGCCGACCGTCGACAGGATGCCGCGTACGCCGGCCATGAGGATCCCCTGGTCGGTGCCGGCGGCGATCATGTTGAAGCCAAGCTTGCGATATTGCTTCGTCAGGCCTGCATCGGCGGCCATGTAGCCCAGCGCCTTCTTGTGCTTGCGCCCGGCCGCGGTGATGCGCTTGATGGCCGCGAGGAAGAGCGGGTGCTCGAACTGGCCGGGGATGCCGAGAAAGTTCGTCAGGTCGAAGTGGCCGAGCCACAGGCAATCGATCCCCGGCACGGCCGCGATATCCTCCACTGCCTCCAGCCCGCGCTCGGTCTCGATCTGGGCGATGACGAGGTTGCGGGCATCCGCTGCCTTCATCTTGGCGGCGGGATCGCCTGGCTCGTAGTCGTCGTGGGGAAAGCCGAACGCGGCGCCGCGGCGGCCGGCCGGAGGATAGTGCGTCGCCTCGGCGATGGCGCGCGCCTGCGCCACCGTCTCCACCATCGGCACCATCACGCCCTGAGCGCCGACGTCGAGCGCGCGCGCCAGAAAATGATACTCGCCGCGCGGCACCCGCACCATCGGCGCGATGCCGAGGCCGCGGCAGTAGCCGCATTGCTCCTTCAGCTGCGCGATGGAGAAGCCCGCGTGCTCCATATCGTAGATGACGTATTCGCAGCCCGCGAGCTTCAGGATCTGCGAGATGCCTGGCGTGAAGCACTCGAACACCATGGCGCCGGGGATCGTCTCACCACTCATGGCGCGCTGACGCAGCGATCTTCTGGCCATCCTCGTCCTCCCGTCCTATTGCTCGCTGTCTCCCCTCCTCATCCTGCCGAAGTCATGTCTTCGACATGACGCCGGGAGGGGGTGGGGGTTCGAGGAAGACAACGCGTGGTTCCACCCCACCTCCAGCCCCTCCCCGTCAAGGGGAGGGGAACCGGCGGGGAAAGTGCCGCCGCAGGTAGGCGTCGCTGAATTTGCCCGTGCGGCGGTCGCGCTCGATATCCATTGCCGAGCGCTCGCTCGCGGGACCGTATCCGCCAGCGCCGGGGGTCTCGACGATCACGGCCTCGTCCGGCGTCAGCTCCATGCGGCCCGTCTTGGGCGGCAGCTCCGAGCGGGCGCCGTCGGCGGCCTGCCGCAGGAAGCGCCCGCGCGCACCGGCCTCGGCGCCAAAGATGCCCCAGGGCGCATGGCGGAAGCGCTCGCCCACGCCGTTGAACTCGCACACGTGCCCCACGGGTCGCACGCTGCGGCGCAGGCCCATGCCGCCGCGGAAGCGCCCGGCGCCGCCGGAGTCCGCTACCAGAGCGTATTCCTCGACGCGCAGAGGATACTCCATCTCGATCGCCTCGACGGGCAGGTTCGACGTATTGGTGATGTGCACCTGGACGCCGTCCTTGCCGTCGCGGTCGTTGCGCCCGCCCATGCCGCCGCCGAGCGTCTCGAGGTAGACGTAGGGTGCGCCGGTCCTCGGATCGACGCCGGCAAACACCATGCTGGTGTTGGCACCGTTGGCCGCGCCGATGGCCTGCTCCGGCAGCACGCCGGCGAGTGCGCCAATGACGACGTCGATGACACGCTGGCAGGTGTTGGCCCTGAGCGCCACGGCGGCGGGGGCCACACAGTTCGCAACGCTCCCCGGCGGCGCGACGATCTCGACCGCATCGATAGCGGCCTGGTTGTTCGGCAGCTCCGGATCGAGCAGCGCCTTCAGCGCGTAGCACACCGAGGATTGCACGGCGTTGAGCGTCAGGTTGACGTTGCCCGGCACCTGCGGCGAGGAGCCCGTGAAGTCGAACACCATGCGCTCGCCCGTCTTCTCGACGCTGAGCGCGAATTTCACGTCGCGCGCCTTGAGGCCGTCGTCGTCGAGCACGTCCTCGAAGCGGTAGCGGCCGTCCGGGATGGCGGCGATGCCGGCGCGCATGCGCTGGGCGGTGCGCTCCAGGATCTGGCCGAACGCGCCTTTCACCACGTCCGTGCCGTAGCGGGCGAACAGCTGCTGCATGCGCTCGACGCCCAGCCGGCACGCTGCGATCTGCGCGTTGAGGTCGCCGCGCCGCTCCGCCGGCAGGCGCATGTTGAGCAGCAACAGATCGAACAGCTCCGCATCAAGCTCGCCCTTGCGGTAGAGCCGCATGACCGGGATGCGCAACCCTTCCTGGTAGATCTCCGACATGCCCCCCGACATGGAGCCCCGGGCCGCCCCGCCGACATCGGCGTGATGAGCAAGGTTGGAGACGAAAGCGACGAGCCGGCCTTCCGCGAACACCGGCATCGCCATGTTGATGTCGGGCAGGTGCGTGCCGCCGGCGACGTGAGGATCGTTGGCGATGAAGAGATCGCCCTCGGCTATGTCGCCCTGGTATCGCTCCACGAGGATGCGCATCAGGTCGAGGAGCGAGGCGAGGTGGATCGGCAGCGACATCTCGGCCTGGGCGATCAGGCGCCCCCGCGCATCGGCGATGGCGGTGGAGTGATCGTGCCGCTCCTTGATGTTGGTGGAGAAGGCGCTCTTCTGGATGGTGATCCAGGATTCGTCGTTGATCGACTTGAGACCGTTCCAGATGATCTCCAGCATGATGGGGTCGAGCGGGACGCTCTCGGGCTTCATGGGTCTACCTCGATCAGGAGACTGCCGCTCGCCTCCATGGTCAGGAGACTGCCCGGTGGCACCAGCGTCGTGGCGTCGAACTGGGTGATGACCATCGGCCCCTCCAGCTTCGCCCCCGGTGCGAGCGCGCTGCGGTCCACGAAACGCGTATCGGTGGCGCGGTCGGCCTCGAACCACACTGGGCGCACGCTGCCGGCTTCCATCCCGCGCGTGCCCGCTGCCCGGGGGGCCTCGCGGGCCGTGCGAGTGCGGGATTGGCGCACGCTCAGCCGCACGTTGACGATCTCGATCGCGGCGGCGGGATCGTGGTGGCCGTATTTCTTCTGATGCGCTTCGAGAAAGGCACGCCTGAGTGTGTCGGCGGGTGGCAGTCCGACGCCCTCATCCACGGGGATCGGCAGCTCGAAATTCTGCCCGACATAGCGCATGTCGACGGCGATCTCCTGCCCGCCGTCCGCCCCGGCACCGCCCTCTCGCGCCAGCCACTTCCTGGCCGCTCCCTGCAGGCGCGCCAGGGCGGCCGCTACGATCCCGAGGTCGCCTTCGAGGGGGACGCGGCAGGTTGCAACGAAGCTCTCCTCCAGCTCGGAGGCGGCGACGCCCTCGGCGCACAGAATGCCCGGCGCCGGCGGCACCAGGATGCTGCGAATGCCGATCTCGCGCGCGATCTCGACGGCATGCAGTGCACCTGCACCGCCGAACGGCATCAGGGTGAAGCCGCGCGGATCATGCCCGCGCTCGATCGACACCACGCGGATTGCCCGCATCATGTTGGCGTTGACGATGCGCACGATGCCGAGTGCCGTCTCGCGCAACCCAAGACCCAGGGTTTGGGCCAGCGGGGCGATGGCGGCCTCGGCGAGCCCCTTGTCGAGCCGCATGCCGCCGCCGATCAGCTCCTCCGGAAGGCGCCCGAGCACAATGTTGGCGTCCGAGACGGTGGCCTGCTGTCCGCCCCGGCCATAGCAGGCTGGGCCCGGCACGGCGCCGGTACTCATGGGCCCGACGCGCATCAGCCCGTCACGTCCGATGTGCGCCACCGAGCCTCCGCCGGCGCCGACGGTGTGGATGTCGATCGACGGCAGCCGCACCGGGAAGCCGGCAACGCTGCGGCCGAAGGCCATCTCCGCTTTGCCGTCGCGGATCAGGCACACGTCCGTGGAGGTGCCGCCCATGTCGAAGGTGATGATATCCCCGCGGCCCGAGCGCGCGCCGGCCGCCGCCGCGCCGACCACGCCGGCCGCCGGCCCTGACAGTGCGGTGCGGATCGGCATCTCCGCGGCACGGGCGACCGACATGAGGCCGCCGGAGGACTGGCAGATGCCGATCCCTGCACCCGGCGCCTGCGCGCCGACGGCCGCCTCGAGGCGTGCCATGTATCGGCCCGCTACCGGCTGCAGGAAGGCATTGAGCACGGTGGTCGACAGCCGCTCGTACTCGCGGAACTCGGGCTGCACCTCGCAGGAGAGCGAGACCTCGACGCCCGGCAGCGCCGCCTTGAGGGCCCGGCCTACCTTGCGCTCGTGCTCGGGGTTGAGGAAGGAGAAGAGGAAGCAAACCGCCACGCTCTCCGCGCCGCTCGCCTTCACGTCGGCCACGGCGCGGGCGATCTCGGCATCGCCGAGCGGGCGAAGGACCTCGCCCGCGGGGCCCACGCGCTCAGCTACCTCGAAGCGATGCTCGCGCGGCACCAGCGGCTCGGGGTGGTCGGCCTTGAGGTCGTAGATCTTCGGCCGCGTCTGGCGTCCGATTTCCAGCAGGTCGCGGAAGCCCGCCGTGGTGATGAGCGCGACTTTCCCGCCGCGCCGCTGGATCAGTGCGTTGGTGGCAACGGTGGTCCCGTGCGCAAGGAAGGCGAGGCCGCCCGGAGCGATGGCGCCCAGTCCCTCGATGATGGCACGGGAGGGATCGTCGGGGGTGGTGGCGACCTTGTGTGTACGCGTCGCGCCGGTTGCATGGTCCACCAGGAAGAAATCAGTGAACGTACCGCCTACATCTACCCCAAGCGTCGTGCTCATCCTCGGCCCATGACCCAGTTCGGCAGCCACAGCGCTACGTCCGGGATTGCCATCAGCAGTCCGATCAGCGCCACCATGCCGATGACGAAGGGCAAAGCGCCGCGGATGACATCGATGATCGCGCCCCGCTCGCGCAAGCTCTGCACGACGTAGAGATTGAGGCCCACCGGCGGCGTGATCAGCGCTGCTTCGATCAGGATCGTCAGCACCACGCCCCACCAGATCGGGTCCCAGCCGAGCTTGGTGACGATCGGATAGATGAAGGGCGTCGTCAGGATCATCATGGAGATGGTCTCCATGAAGCAGCCGAGGATCAGGTAGAAGATGACGATCAGCACCATGGTGCCGTACTTGCCGAGGTGCAGGCCTTCGATCAGGTTGCCGATGCCGTCGGTCAGGCCGATGGTCGCGAGCACGAAATTGAGGAACTGCGCGGCGATGATGATCAGCATGATCATGGCCGTCGTGCGCATGGTGCCTTCGAAGACGGCACGCAGCATCTTCCACGACAAGGCCCGCTCCCAGGCCGCGAGGATCAGCGCCGCGAACACCCCCATGGAGGCGGCCTCCGTCGGCGTGGCCCAACCCAGATAGATAGAGCCAACGACGACGAAGAAGATGAAAAGCGGCGCCGCCAGGTCCTTGAGGCTTGCCAGCCGGTCGGCCCAGTTGGTTTCCAGCGGCTCTCCGCCCTTGCGCGGGTCGGCCAGGCAGTAGATCAGAACGATCAGCATGAAGAAGCTGGTGAGCAGCAGGCCTGGAATCATGCCCGCGAGATACAGGCGCGGCACCGAGGTCGAGGTGATGAGGCCGTAGAGGATGAAGTTGATCGAGGGTGGAATGAGGATGCCGAGCGTGCCGCCGGCGGCCAGCGTGCCGAGGAACAAAGGCTCGTTGTAGCCGCGGATCTTGATCTGCGGCAGCGCCACGACGCCGACGGTGGCTGCTGTGGCCACGCTCGATCCGGAGGTTGCCGCGAAGATGGCGCAGGTGCCGACGTTGGCGTGCATGAGGCCGCCCGGCAGCCAGGAGAGCCATTTGGCGATGGCATTGTAGACGCGCACGGCGATGCCGGAACGCAGTAGGATCTCCCCCAGCATCACGAACATGGGGATGGCGATGAGGATGTACTCGGCACTGGAGTTCCAGATGATGTCGCCCATCGCCCGATAGAGGGGCATGGAGGAGTAGAACTCGTTGAGCGCGAGGCCCAGCACGCCCATGACGGCGGCGACGGGAACGCTGATCGCCAACAGGATGATCAGAAGGAAGAGCGCGGTTGCGAGCATGGTCAGGCCCTTTCCGGGGCCTGCTCGGCCTTGATGCCGAGGCCCTCGAGCTCGCC
>Ga0111539_10001778_pt1 | contig 28642 bp, 20 predicted proteins | sample RhiMethybrSRZTD1_FD_79667 | JGI IMG/M metagenome (GOLD analysis project Ga0111539, IMG submission 79667) | Populus rhizosphere microbial communities from Tennessee, USA - Rhizosphere MetaG P. TD hybrid SRZTD1 (version 2) (version 2) | ecosystem: Host-associated > Plants > Roots > Rhizosphere >...
ATTTCGGTCAGTCGCGATTTCAGATCATCGAGACCCGCGCCTGTGCGCGAACTCACAGCAACCACCGGTGCATTCTCCAGAAAAGATCCGTTGACCAGTTCCCTCGCTTCGTCTTCAACCAGGGCCAGCATGTCTTCGTCAACCAGATCCTTCTTGGTAATTACGACGAGACCGTTGCTGACGCCGAGCAAGCGACAGATATCGAAGTGCTCACGCGTCTGGGGCATCACACTCTCGTCTGCGGCAATCACGAGGGCGAGCAGATCGATACCGTGTGCGCCTGCAAGCATGTTTTTGATGAAACGTTCGTGGCCCGGAACGTCGACGAAGCCAATGCGCAGATCTTCAAGCTCGAGATCGGCAAATCCCAGATCGATCGTAATACCGCGACGTTTTTCTTCCGGAAGGCGATCGGGATCGACACCCGTCAAGGCGCGCACGAGTGCGCTCTTTCCGTGATCAATATGACCGGCGGTGCCAACGATAATAGAGGACATGTTTAGTTAGACAGGATGAACAGGATTGTTTCAGGATGAACAGGATGAAATCATGTCAATCCTGAACCATTCCTGTAAATCCTGTCTATCACTGTTTCGCAAGTATCTGTTCGTAGAATTCGATGTATTGAGGAATCACTACGTCGGTGCGATAACGATCGATTGCCGACGCGCGCGCGCGCTGGCCCATCTCATTGCGCAGTTTCTCGTCAGTGAGCAGCCGCGCGGCGTCCGCGGCCATCTTATCGACGTCGCCCACCGTGCTGAGATATCCCGTTTCCCCGTCCGTTACCACTTCCGGCAGCCCGCCGACACGCGAAGCAATCACTGGAACTTCGCACGCCATCGCCTCCAGTGCCGCCAGTCCGAACGACTCCTGATCGGAAGGCAACAGCAACACGTCCGACGCTGAAAGATAGTCAACAATCCGCGGTTGTTTGCCGACGAACGTACACTGATCAAAAATGCCGAGACAGCGCGCGCGGTGCTCCGCGTTAGTTCGTTCACTCCCGTCGCCAACCATGATCAAGCGCGTCTTCACTCCCTTTTTCAAAACACGCGCGAGGATCTCGACGCAGTCGACGGGACGCTTAACCGGACGGAAATTTGAAACGTGCACCAGCAGAGGCTCGTTTTGCGGCGCCAGCGTCTGGCGCAGGTTTTCGACTTCCAGGCGCTTGTAGTCGTACTGGCAAACGAAGTTTGGAATCACTCTGATATCGTCAAAGTGGAAAATCTCTCGCGTAGCTTCCTTCAAATAGTTCGAGATGGCCGTTACACCATCAGACTGCACGATGCCGTAGCGCGTAATGGGCAAATAAGATCGGTCTGCACCAACGAGCGTGATGTCAGTTCCATGCAGAGTGGTGACAACCGGCAGCCGGCGCCGCGGCTTGAGCGACTCGCGCGCGAGTATCGCGCTGATCGAATGTGGAATCGCGTAATGCACGTGCAGCAGATCGAGATTCTCTTCTTCCGCCACGGTCGCCATTTTCGTAGCGAGTGCGAGCGTGTATGGCTGATGTTCAAACAACGGATACGACATCATCTCCACTTCATGGAAACGAACGTGCTCGTTGAGTTCAGTCAGTCGAGTTGGCAGCGATGAAGCGATGAAATGAACGGTGTGACCGCGTGTGGCAAGTTCTTTGCCGAGTTCAGATCCGACGATGCCGCTACCGCCGTAGGAAGAATATACCGTGATGCCGATGTTCATTGCGGGAATTGCTCTTTGTACCTGGTTCTTTTTACTTTGTTTCTCTTCAAAGTACCAAGCACAAAGCACAAAGTTCAAGCTACAAAAATGTTGAGGCAGGCGACCCTCGCTATCGCCTGCCTCTATCTCAACTTGACTCACCTTCTGAGAGGGGGGCAAGTGAGGGCCGGAGTATATGCCTGCTCCGAAATTTTAGCAACGAATTCTGCAACGTCGGACCACCTTTTATATAAGAAAGATTTAGCGTTGTGATAAGCGTATGCTTTCGCACGTCCCGGCCGACTGCGAGTACTCAATAAAAAGGCTATAATGGGGTCACGAACAGAGGAGTTAGAAATGCCGAAGATTAGTGATATTGAAGAGACCCCGAACCCAAACGCCGTTAAGTTTATCCTGCGCGAAGCCGTCAGCAATGGTGTCGCACGGCAATATGGTTCGGCGGACCTGGCTGAGAATGATCAGCTTGCGAAGTCGTTGTTTGACGTTGGACATGTCGTTTCAGTTTTTTACATGGACCGCATGATTACGGTCGAGAAAGATGACGAAGGCGACTGGGATGAATTGTTACCGGCGCTGGCAGTGCCGATTCGCGCGGCGGAAGCTGTGAATGGATCGGCGGCAGCGGCAGCAGCAGCGGTTGGTGGTTCGATCGCGGCGGTAACGAGTGACGACCCGAGATTGTTGCGAATCAACGAAATCCTGGATGAGAAAGTACGCCCGGCATTGATGGGCGACGGCGGCTATCTCGAAATCATCGGCCTCGCCGACCACACCCTGAGCATTCGCTACCAGGGCGCCTGCGGTAGCTGCCCCAGCTCCCTCACCGGCACCTTGATGGCAATCGAAAGCATGCTGAAGCAGGAAGTCGACCCTGAGTTGGAAGTGATTGCGGTTTAAATCGTTAGACAGGATTTACAAGATTGTTCAGAATTAACGCGCTACATCTTGTAAATCCTGAACAATCCCGCAAAATCCTGTCCCCAAGTTCTTCTTTTTGGAACTGAACCCCGCCTGGTACGTGTGACTGTCCGGCTATATCCATCCCGCGTTTCACCTACAGGAGTGTTTTATGCGCCTACCCTTCGCCGCAATTGCGTTGAGTGTTTGTTTTTTGCTGTTTGCATCGACTGCCTTCGGCCAGCCTAAGAAGTCAAAAACAAACAATGAAGAAGCGGACGCCGAGGCAGCGCAGCAGCGGACCGTTGCGATTTCGCTCGTTACCAGTCTCGCGGATGAGGCGCGCAGTTTTAAGGATCAGACGAGAAGAGCCCGGGTGCAGGCGCGGGCCGCGGATGTGCTCTGGGACACGGATCCGGAGCGGGCGCGAGAGATGTTCCGGCGTGCCTGGGAAGCGGCAGAGATTGTCGATGCAGAAGCTGCGAAGAAACGCGCGGAAGACATGAAGCGGATGGAAACCGAGGGCGGGCCGGTTGTCGTGCGGGGCGGACCAGACATCCGCAGCGAAGTCTTGCGCCTGGTCGCCAAGCGAGATCGTAAGCTCGGCGAGGAGTTTCTCAAAGCTCTCGACGAGGCAGCCGAAAAGGAACGAAGTGAGGTCGCGACTGCGCAGCGAAACAATCTGCCCGGTCGTCTCGGAAGTTCGCAGCGTCTGCAACTCGCACGGCGACTCGTCGAAGACGGCGAAGTTCAACGCGCACTCGAATTCGCAACTCCGGCACTCAACGCAGTGAGTCCTGACTCCATCTTCTTTCTTTCAGCACTGCGCGAGAAGAATGCACAACTCGCCGATGGCGCCTTTACCAACCTTCTGGCATTCGTCGCCCGCGATCCAAACTCCGACGCCAACACAATTTCGGGTTTGTCGTCGTATTTGTTCACGCCATTTCTTTATGTGACTTTCGAGAAAGGGGGCGAATCGAATCAAAGCCGGCAGAGAGGACCAACACCCGCACCGGAAGTCGATCCGGCACTGCGGAACAACTTTCTCAGAGTCGCATTCAATATTCTGATGCAACCGGTTCTGGCGCCCGATCAGGATCGGACCACGTCCGGTCGAGCCGGAAAGTATTTGATGATTAAACGATTGCTGCCGCTCTTCGAGCAGTACGCCGCGGATCTCGCGCCGAATTTAAGAACGCAGATGACAGCGCTTGCTTCATACGTGCCGCCGGACATGCAGCAAGGCGAGAATCGCGCGGTGAACGTTGGGATTCAACCGGAGTCGTCAGAAGGTGATCCCTTGCAGCGCATGCAGGAACGATTGGATCGCGCGAGCAAATCCGACGATCGCGATGCGATCTACGCCGACTACGCAGTGGCACTCTCGCAGGACGGCGATTCGCGTGGAAAGGATCTGGTCGATAAGATCGAGAATGCCGAAATGCGGAAGAGCGTCAAAGCCTATACCGATTTTCAACTCGTTCAATTCGCCATTCGAAATAAGGACGTTGCTGAAGTCAGCCGGATTGTTAAGTCGGGTGAACTCACGAGTATTCAAAAGGTCTGGGCCCTGACCAGTGGGGCGAAACTGATCATCGCGGCGGAACGCTCGCGTGCAGCCGACATGCTCGAAGAGGCACTCGCCGAGAGCCGTCGCATCAGTGCCGGGGATCCCGATCGCGCGAGAGCGCTCACGGCTGTTGCAGTTGGTTTTGGCGAGATCGATCGCGTGCGTTCGTGGGAGACTCTCGGCGAAGTAGTGAAAGCGGCCAACAGTGCCGAGGCTTACACGGGTGAAGACAGCCGCGTCGCTTCCCGACTACAGACAAAGTTCATGGTGGTCATGAGTCAAAGCACCGCTGAAGACTTTGACTTGCTCGCGGTTTTCAGGCATCTTGCACGCGCCGATCTTCTCCGAGCGATTCAGCTCGCAAAAACATTCACCGGCGAATCTCCTCGGGCAGTGGCAACACTTGCGATCGCGCGTTCAGTTCTTGAGAAGCGCAAGGATTCAGCGTAGGTCATCCACAGATTACACAGGAGTAGAACAATGAAAGACTTCTGCATTCTGTTGTGTTTACTCTTATCTGCAGTCGTCACTCACGCGCAAACGAACGAGACGAAAAAGCCAGCACCGGCGAAAGCGGCGGCGGCGGACTCGACTGCCGCGGCAGATGCTGAACTCGCCCTCAAAGAGCGTCGCGCCAAAGCCCGATCTTTACTGGTCTCACTCTCCAGCGATGCACGCGCGTTCCAGGACCAGATGCTTCGAGCCAGATCCCTCGCTCGTATCGCAGACGCACTCTGGCGAGTCGATGCCGAGCAAGGTCGACTGCTATTTCGCAAAGCCTGGGAAGCTGCCGAAGTTGCCGATCAGGAAAGCGATAAAAAACTTCAGGAAGAGATCAATAAACAGAAATCTATCACCGGCGGCGGTTATGCTTATAACAGCCCGCCCAATGTTCGCCAGGAAGTTCTGCGGCTGGCAGCGCGGCACGATCGAGCTCTCGGCGAGGAGTTTCTCGAGAAATACAAAGCGCAAAAAATGGAAGCCGCGAACTCGGCGTCGACAGCAAAGCCGAATCCGAATCGTCTGAGCGAAGCAATGAGCCAACGCGTCGGGGTAGCATCCCAATTGCTTCAGATCGGTGAAGCTGACCGTGCTCTCGAGTTCGCTGAACCCGCGCTCTCGCAGGTAACGACGCAAACCATCAACTTCCTGTCAGACGTGCGCGAAAAGAACGCCGACGCAGCCGACAAACGATACGCAGCTTTACTCGCCAGCTCCGCCAACAACCCTCAAGCAGATGCGAACACAGTCTCGCTGCTTGCTTCGTACATCTTCACTCCCCACCTCCATGTGACCTTCAGCAATAGCGGCTCGTCCAGCTCTCAGAGTGTCGAGACGATCACGCCTGCAGCGGTTTCGCCTGAACTACGAAACATGTTCTATCAGGTGGGCGGGGGTATTCTACTGCGCCCTTTACCGGGACCGGGGCAGACAGATCAAACAACGGCGGGCACAGACGGGAAATACCTGATCATAAAACGAATGTTGCCCTTCTTCGAGCAAGGCGCACCAGCGGAAACTGTTGAGGCACTTCGGACTCACATGAACGCTTTGAACACCGTCGTCTCTGACGAAACGCGCCGTCGCGATGATGACTGGGTCTTCAGAGGTCTCAAATCGGATAAACCTGCTACAACTAATCGCGAACAGTTGTTGCTCGAACGTATCGATCGGGCAAAAACCTCTGCGGAGCGCGACTTGCTGTATATCGAGTTGGCCAATATCACGGGGAGCAGAGGCGATGTAAGAGCGCGAGATTTCGTAAGCAAAATCGAAGATCCCGAGACTCGCAAACAGTTGCAGGCTTACATTGATCCGTCACTAGCGATGTTCTACGTCGGGAAGAAAAATACTGATCAGGCGTTAGAAATAGCTCGTAAAGGCGACTTGACCCACATTCTCAAAAACTGGGTACTCACGGAGTGTGCAAAAATACTCGCCAAAACCGATCGTGATAAGGCACTCGAGCTGATCGATGAGGCCGAAAATGAAGCACGCCGGCTCGAAGGATCGGATCCTGCACTGCCTCGTGGCCTGATTGCGGTGGCGAACGCCTTCAGAGTAGTTGACCCTGCACGCGTCTGGGATGCGACGTTCGACGCTGTTAAAGCTGCAAACTCTGCCGAAGGCTTTACTGGTGAAGATGGCGAGGTCGTGCTGAAGTTTCAGAGCAAAGGCCATTCGTCGGTTCACTCGAGCGATGTGGCTGATTTCGATCTTGACGGGATCTTCAGAGAGCTCGCCACCAAAGACTACGATCGTGCGGTGGAATTGGCGCGTGGATTTCAGGCTGAGGGCCCGCGAGCCGTGGCGACGATCGCAATCGCGCGAGCGATATTAGACCCGAAGAAGACTGCGGCCGCTAAATAATCTTGTCAATCGTGTAAATCTTCGAAATCCTGTAACAGGATTTGCGTGATTAACAAGATTGCCAGGACTCTTCGGTATTCACGAATAAATATTCATCGGTCGCGTCAGCAGCGCGAGCGGATCGTCGACGTTCAGCGCTTCACGCACGTAGAACGGCTCGCCGGCCTCAACCCCAATCAACGATCCGAAATATCTCATTCGGAATTCGATCTCGCTTAAAAACCCCCGCTCGCTGATTCGCGTTGATGGCTCTTTCGACGACGCGTCATAAAACTGCGAGGCGTAAGCCTTGATCGCGTCCATCTTTTCCTCGACAAACGCCGACACATCAACAACGAACGACGGCACAATACGTCGTGAAAAGAGCGAATGCATGATCGCCGGCATCGGCACCGGCCCAAATCCCGACTCTTCATCGTACCGTCTCATCGTAGCCAGCCGCGCCGCTTGTCTCACAATCACTGACGTGTTCGCGTGATCCGGATGCGGATCGTCTTCGTGCGTCGTCAAAAGCACCTTCGGCTTGTGCGTGCGAAGCACGCGCACAAACGCCGTTCGCGCAACTTCAGTCGGCCAAACATGTCCATCGGGCTGATCCAGATTCACACGTACGTCGAGCTTCATGATTCGCGCTGCATCGAGCGCTTCCCGCGCGCGCGTCTCAGGAGTACCGCGGGTTCCCATTTCACCGCGCGTCAGATCGCAAACACCCGTGCGATAACCTATGGATTTCAGTTTCAGTAGCGTTCCCGCGACCGACAACTCCGCATCATCGGGATGAGAAAAAACTGCCAGTACATCAAGCTGTGTCTCTGTCGAACTGATGGCCGAACTCATGGCCGAAGTTTAGCTTAAAATACGCGCATGAAACTAACGATTCTTGGCTCAGGCACGTCAGTGCCGCATCCGCACCGTGCGTCACCCGGCCATTGGCTCGAAACTTCCAAAGGTACGGTGGCGCTCGATTTCGGCGCCGATGCTCCGCACCGTATGGCGCAGGAGAAGCTCGACTGGCCGAACCTCGACGCCATCTGGATCAGCCACTTTCATCTGGACCACATCGGCGGGCTGACGCCGTTTCTATTCGGCATCAAGTGGGCACCCCCGGCTCAACATCGTACTCGGCCACTGCGAATCTTTGGTCCACACGGACTTAGCCAGATCGTCAATACGATTGACGAGTCGAACAACTATCGGCTATTTGAACAACCATTCGCGATCGAAATCGTTGAAGTTTCGCCTGCCACGAAGTTTGAGATTCTCCCCGGCATCATGGCCACCACCCTATCCACGCCTCACACGCCGGAAAGTTTGGCACTAAGTTTGACGGAGGATTTGAATAACGAGGACTCGAAACCGTTTGTCTATACTTCTGACACCGGTTTTTCAGATGATTTAGCCCCGTTCGCAAAAGACGCCGCTTTGCTACTGATGGAATGTTCTTTCAGGAGAAACAAACCTATTCAGAAGCACCTCGAGCTTGCGGACGCGATGCGTGTGGCCCAGGAGTGCACCCCCGAAAAATTGGTTTTGACCCATCTTTACCCGGAATGGGACGACGTCGATCTCGCTGCCGAAGCCCGCGCGCTATGGCCGGGAGAAACGATCGAAGCCAAAGATGGGTTAATGCTGGAGGTTTAGCGGAATGTCTGGTCTGATGATGACGAAACCGTTACTGGTCTTATTCTGTCTCCTGCTACCAAGATTCGACGTGCCTTTATTGGAGTCCGGCCACGGGGCGACGTTGCGAAAGCAGCTTGCGACGCCGGCTGAAATCAAGATCCTCTCGTACAACATCCGCTGGCGCAGCGGCGAAGATCTCAGGGATATGATCAAGCTGCTCAAAGACGATCCTGAGATCGGCGGTGCCTCAATCCTGGCTCTACAGGAAGTCGACCGGCGCAAGAAACGCAGCGGCAACAACAACACCGCCAAAATTATCGCGGATGAGTTGGGCCTTTATTACGCATGGGCTGCACCCCCGACAGTTAAATCAACCGACGAGGAAGAAACCGGCGTTGCGATACTCAGTGTTTATCCATTGTCTGACGTGAAGCGCATCGTGCTGCCGCACCCTGGACCAGGTAAGCGCAGGCGCGTCGCCCTCGGCGCTACTATCGAGATCGGGAATCGGCAGTGGCGCGTTTATTCCGCACATGCGGAGACGAGGATCAACTTCGATAAAAAACTCGAGCAGTTCAAAGCCGTGCTCGACGATCTCGGTCAATATCCCACCAACATGCCTGCGATCATCATGGGTGACTTCAACACCTGGGAACCAAACGCCCACGGCAAAGTCACCAAACTGTTTTCAGATGCCGGTCTTAAAACGCCATTCGTCGACGGCAAAAAGACGTTCAGACGTAAGATCCTGCTTGTGCCACTCGAACTAAAGCTCGATTGGGTTTGGCTGCGTGGTCTGGAAGCTGCAAACTGCGGTATCGATCGCCAGATCGAAATTTCTGATCACTATCCGTTATGGACCAATGTTAAGATGTAGCCACAAGAAGGCGCATAAAACACAAAACAAAAATCCGGGATCTATAATCAATTTTTCGGATCTGTTTTGTGTTTGATTTTGCTTTACTGTCTTATGTGCTTCTTTGTGGCTAAATCCGATTTGTGGCTTGGTGGCTGATGAAATGTCGTAACTGCGATAGGATGGTGGCCCCGACGCGTACCCGCTGTCAGGCGTGTCGAACAAAACTGCCGGCGTGGTATTTCTTCGCGGGTATCGTAACGGTTGCTGGTCTCTTCGTGGCCTTCAAGGTGGTGGAAGCGATACTTTAGTTACCTCACGCCCCATTCCCACATTCCGAAACCAATTTTCTTATCGAGCGGCTTGCCGGCTTGTTTAAGTGACAACGCAATCTGTCCGCGGTGATGCGACTCGTGCGAAATCAGATAACCCAGAAACGCAGCCGCGTGCGGTTTGAATCCTTTTACTTTGCCGCCGGCTTCGAGACTGTTCGCCAGCAGCTTTCCAATCGCAACGCCTGAATCAGCCAATGACTTACGCAAGAGCTTTTTATCGTTGGCGGCGCCGGCCTCAACCTTTTCAAGTCCCTTCAACAAATCCGGTGCCGAAGCTTTCAACCACATCAAACGCACGTTGTGAATATGCGCAAATTGTTCACCAACGCTGCGACCTTTCGAAGCGGAGTGACTATCGAGTGATGCCGGATCGACGGCGTCGAGAAGATAGAGATTGATGCGATCGTGAATCTGCCAGGTTTCGAGAAGTTGGTTATCAGACATATCAGAAAATTCTGTGTAATCTGTGGATGGATATAGGTGGCGGTGGGTTTCGCCCCCGAAAACCCACCGCCTGCCGTGATGAGGTGCAGCAATACGGGGAAACCTGTTAGCGCACTCGCACCACGATACTGTTCACTCTCAACGCATTACCGGTGGCTCGTTGTAAATCCGCAATCGCCTTGTTCAGATCTGTTTGCGCTTTTAACTCCAAGCCACGCGCCTCAGTCAAAGCTGTTTGTCGTTCCAATACCAAAAACGTCGTCGACTGGCCCGCGTCCAGTTTTCTTTGTTCGCTCGCAAACTGCTGTTCGTTTGCTGCACGCGTCGCGCTTGCGGCCCGTAGACGAGATTCAGCACTGCGCATCGACTGCAATGCATTACGAACGTCAACTTGAATAGTTTGCTCGAGTTGCTCGCGCTGAGTTCCGATACGCTCGGCTTCCACGAGCGACCGCCCGAGATTCGCCTCGGCAGTCCGGTTACGGAGTGGCAAACTGATCTGCACTCCGACTTTCGCGGTGCCATAACGGTTTGCCAGGAGGTTCTGCAGCGACTGACCGTAGCCACCGAGCAGATCCGGCGAGAACTGCTGCGGCGGTATAACCGGCAAAGGCTCCAGACCCGCCAACACTGAAAGCTCGTCGATGCGCTGGCGCTGCAGCAGACTCGTCTGCGTCAATGGATTCACGATATTGCTGCTCACGGAACCCGCAAGACCACTGACACCATAAGTGCCCACGAGATCGACGGCCGGCTTCGTTTGCTCTTTGAAGAACTGTTGATCGATTTGATTGATCTCCTTCAACACGTTCGACTGCTGCAACTCAGGACGGTTCTCCATCGCCGTTTTCAATGCATCCGGAAGCTGGATGTCCGGAACCGCGAGATCGACCGAATCTGTAGGCACGATCGACTCACCCCAAAGTTGCGCTTTTTGATCCTGAGCAATCAGGTTCTTCAGATTGTTTTCAGAGCGAGAGACCTCTTCGAGCGCACTGAAAACACGTTGTTCGTACGTCGAGATCTGCGCCTCCGCGGCGACGACGTCGATCGGCGCGAGTTGTCCTTCATTCACCAGCCGCTTGTTGTGCTCGAGTTGAGTGCGTGCGACTGAAACTGCATCACGCTGCACCTGAAGACTGCGCAAAGCAAAGACGAGATCCCAGTAAGCACGCTGCACGTTTGTGATCGTGTCGATCGCGCGCTGCCTGAATTGAGCGTCTGTTAACGAAAGATTCTTGCGCGCAATTTGGATCTGACGGCGGCTGTTGTCGATCTTGAGCCCACGAAGAAGTGGTTGCGTGTAACTGAAAGACAAAGCACTCGGAAACTGCGGATTCAGGGCGGTAAATTGGTTGTTTGTGGTCAGCCGCACTGAAGAGAAATCAAGGTGATAGCTGCCACCGAGGACCGGCGACTGGCCTTCGAGTCGCATCGAGCCGGTGTAATCACTCGTAATCGTCGAACCGTTCTGACCACCGGCCAGAAAACTGGAGATGGGGCTCTCGATGCGCTCGTAAAAAGCCTGCGTGGTGAGTCGCGGATCGTAAAGACCCTGAGCGCCGCGTAAATCAAACTCCGCGATGCGCACATTCTCGCGCGCCACCTCAATGTCCTTGTTGTTCTCGAGCGCCATCGAGAGTGCTTCACGCAAAGACAGCGGGTGCTGGCGATTCATATCAACACCAACGCGAGTCAACTCGGGCAGCGGTTTTTGCTGCGCGCGATAGTCAGGCGCGACTGGCGGCACCGGCAACTGCTGCATCTCTGATTGCGCCGTTGCCACCGTGACAACGCCAAACACCAAAACGATCAATAAAATAATCCTTCGTCGCATTACTATCCCTATCCGTAAAAAATCCGTGTTCATCCGTGGCTACTGTTTCGATATCAACCCCGCCGCGACACTCGCAGCCCGGCGGCGCACGCGTCCAAACGTTCCCTGCACTCGCTCTCCAATCAGACCCCAGACGCGGCTGCGCGCCAGATCGTCAAAGAGCGAGTAGAAAACAGGCACCGCCAGCAGCGTCAGCAATAAACAAAGCGTCTGCCCGCCAACTACCAGCACGCCGATCGATCTGTTCGTACCCGAACCCGGGCCAGTCGAGATCGTCAACGGCAACATGCCGGCGACAAGCGCGATCGTCGTCATCAGAATGGGTCGCAAGCGGTCTCGATTTGCACGCACGATCGCTTCGAATCGCTCCATGCCGCGTGCACGCAACTGGTTCGTGTGATCGATCTGCAGAATCGCGTTCTTCTTGACCACGCCGAACAGCAGTAGAAGACCGAGTCCCGAAAAAATGTTGACCGTCTGGCCCGTCATGAGCAGCGAAAGGATGCCGAAGGGAATCGCGAGCGGCAGCGTCAACAGAATCGTTACCGGGTGAATAAACGACTCAAACTGCGCCGCCAGCACCATGTACATGAAAACGAACGAAAGAATAAACGCGAGTATGAAGTAGTAACCCGCGCGACCAAGCTCCTTGGAGCGTCCCGCCAATCCGGTTGAATAAGCCGGATCGATATTCATCTCCTGCTTAATCTGGTCCAGCTTCGCGATCACCGCGGCTTGTGAACCGCCGGGTCTGATATTGCCGAGCAACATCACCTGTCGCTGGCGGTTCAAACGATCGATGGCCGCTGGTCCAGTTCCCTCATCGACGTGTACGAGATTGTCGAGAGTGACCCAACCAACTTTAGTAGACGACACGATCATTCGCTTCAAGCCTTCGACACTCGCGCGAAACTCTCCGACCGCACGCACGCGCACGTCGTACTGATCGGTTCCGGCGTTAAAGGTCGACACTCTCTGACCAGCGACCAGCGCGTTTAGTGCCTGCGCTACATCTCCAACTCTTACGCCCAAATCTGCTGCACGCGCGCGATCGATAACCACTCGTAATTCCGGTTTACCACTGATGAGCGTTGAGTCAGCGTCGACAACGTCCGGAATCGTCTTCATCTTTGCGAGCATCGCATCGGAATACTGTTGCAACTTGTTTAGATCCGGACCGCGCAGAACGTACTGGATATCGGCGTTGCGAAATCCGCCGCCAGAGATTGCCGCGACCTGCTGCACACTCGTGCGCAGTTGTCCCGGGTATAACTTCTGATACTTGGTTAGCACTTCGTTGCGAGCGCGCACCATTAAATCCTGCTGCGATATCTTGCGCTCCTCGATTGGCGTCAGCTTCACGTAAATCGTGGCGACGTTCACGATCTCCTGCTGGCCGCCGCCGATCGTCACGAGGGTGTCCATGACACCGGGCAAAGTCCGTATGTCGGTCGCGATGCGTTGAGCGAGGTTCGAGGTATTCGCCAGCGAAAACCCTTCAGGCGCCCGCACATTGAGCTCAAACTGTGCCTGATCGTCTACGGGCAGGAAGTTCTTTCCAACGAACTTGAAGAGCGGGAGAATACTCACGATCACAAGTACGCAGGCGGTTACGATCACCCAGCGATGCCTCATGGACCACGTCAACATCGCTGTGTAAGTGCGATCGATTGGTCGATAAAAGCGCGATTCTTTCGAACCATGATCGGATGGCTCGGTGTTACGCTCGAGAGCGCGCTCTTTCTCGTCGTCACTGCGTTTGATCAAACGTGCCGCAAGCATCGGCGTCAGCGTGAACGACACGAGCAACGACACCGCGATTGCAAACGATGAAGTCAAACCGAACGACGACATGAAACGGCCGACGATGCCACCCATAAAACCGACCGGCAGAAACACCGCCAGGAGGGAGAGTGTCGTGGCCATGACTGCTAAACCGATTTCTTTTGTTCCCTCAATGGCCGCCTGGAATGGAGGCACGCCTTTCTCTTCAATAAAGCGAAAGATGTTTTCGAGCACCACGATCGCGTCGTCGATCACGATACCGACCATCAACGTCAACGCCAGCATCGTGATCTGATTCAGTGTGAAGCCCATCGCGGCCATCAGGCCGAAAGTGGCGATCAACGAGGTCGGAATCGCGAGACCCGCGATCACAGTCGAACGGAAACTCCACAAGAAGACGAATACCACGATCGCCGCGAGAATACTGCCCTCGATCAGGTGAGTTTGAATCGCTTCGATCGAAGCTTTAATAAAGATCGATTGATCGCCGACGACTTCAGTCTTAAAACCCGGCGGCAACGTCTTGCTAATCTCAGCCAAACGCTCCTTCACTGCGTCTGCAACGGCAACCGTGTTTTGTCCGGATTGTTTCGAAACGATCAGCGTGACGGCCGGTTGACCATTCAAACGTGCCTCGGTCCGTGCCTCTTCAGCTCCATCTTCTGCATAACCGATATCGCTGAGCTTGACCGAGTATGTGCCGCGGTTCGCGACAATAAGATTGTTGAATTCGGCAGGCTCGACGATTCGGCCCATCGTGCGCACCGTCAACTCGCGCGCACCTTCGTCAACACGGCCACCCGGCACTTCCAGGTTCTGCGCCTTCACGGCGTCTGCAACTTGCGCGACTGTAACGTTAAAGGCGCGCATTTTGTCCGGGTCAACCCAGATCTGGATCTCGCGACGACGACCGCCGATGATCTGCACGTCGCCGACGCCATTGATCGATTCGATCTGCTGCTTGATCTTCTTGTCGGCAATGTCGGTCACTTCTCGCAGTGAACGCGGCGCCGACACTGCGATACGAACCACGGGTGCAGCATCAGTGTCGAGCTTTTGTACGATTGGCGCTTCCGCAGTGACGGGAAGATCGTTATTGATCAGCTCGATCTTGTTTCTGACTTCCTGCGCGGCGACGTTGGGATCCTTTTCCAGCAGGAAGGTAATGAAGACCTGCGAAACACCTTCAACGGACGTTGAGCGAAGCTCATCAATACCCGAGATCGTGTTGACCGCGCCTTCGACCTGGTCGGTGATTTCGGTCTCGATCTCCTGTGGCGACGCACCCGGATTAACGACCGTCACCGTGATGGTGGGCAAATCGATCTTCGGAAACAGATCGACGCCCAGCGACTTGTAGGAAAACAGCCCAACGACCGTCAGGCTGAGAATCAGCATCGTCGCAAAAACCGGACGTCGAACACAGATTTCAGCAAGTTTCTGCATAAGAAGATTTTCACGATCCTATCCACAGATTACGCAGATTGTTTTTCTGTGTAATCTGTGGATGGACTTTCACTTTACGGCGATGCCGTCACTCAACTGTTCGAGATTGCTCGTGGCGATAAGTTCATCAGCAGCAACCCCGGATTTAATCTCGATCAGGTCGCCGTCTGTCTGACCCATCTGCACGAGACGCTGTTCCGCATGACCGTTTTTGATCACGTACACGCGATTGACTCCCGCTTCGCTGATGACCGATCGAGCCGGTATGAGCACTGCCGGTTCTGAACGCTCCTGCAAAATTCTCACAGTCGCAAATTGGCCCGGCTTCAAAGCGTTGCTGCTGTTTTCAATCTCAGCCTCAACAGTCAAAGTCCGCGACTGTGCCGTCACATTGGGCGCAATGCGCGCGATACGCCCGGCGAAATTCTTGTCGGGCCACGCGCTCGTCGTGATCGATACGGATTGCCCCACCTTCACTTCCGGAATCGCTTGCTCTGGAATATCGATCCGAATGCGCAACGGATTAATGCGGACGATCGTCGCCACTTTCTGCTGTGGCGAAACATACTCACCGAGATCCGCAGTTCGCTCCGACACAAAACCATCGATCGGCGCCGGAATGACCGCGTACGAAAGACTCTTGCGGGCGAGCGCCAGCGCCGCCTGAGCGTTAGCAACGCTCGTTCGCGACACATCGACGGCAGCGTAGTTCTGCCGCGCCTGCGCGAGCTGAACTTCATACTGCTCCTTCAACTGATCGCGCCGGGCGCGCTGTTCATCGTAAAAAGAACGCGATACGTCGCCGGATTCGATCAGTTGCTCCGCACGGCGCAAATTCTTCTCCGCGAGATCCAACGTGACCTTTGCGGCCGCGACTTCCGCGACGCGATTCGGGTCAAAATTTTGTCCCGGTCGCAAACCAATCTTCTCTTCAGCCTGACGGACGGCGGCTTTCGCCTGCTCGACTTGCGCCGCAGCCTGATCGACGCGAAGCTTAAGCTCGTCAGCATCGAGTTGAACCAGCATCTGGCCACGCTTAACGTAAGTGCCGATGTCCACACCGAGGGCAACGACTTTGCCTGAAGTTTGGGGCGCCACGTCAGTCTGCTGATCGCCTGCGAGACTGCCAGTCGCTTCGAAGAAGCGCGGCAACTCACGTTTGATTGCCGCCGCGGTAGTCACACCTTCGACAACTGCGGGCGTGTTTGCATTCGACTCCTCTTTTCTGACGTTCGCTTTCGAACCACGACACGAAGCGACAAAAGCCCCCGCGACGACGAGCGCCAGAAGCAATATCAGAACTTTCAACTTCGCTTGAAATCGCATTGGTCTATTAATTTCTCGTACTAATTCCATATAGAAGAATGTCAGTAAAATTCTTCGCGGCGCTCTCATTCGAGATATTCACGAGGCGACGCGACGGATCCCACAGATTGTTATTGAGTGAATGGTGCATCACCATCCCGACAAATGAACGCACAACGATCGCGGGATCCATTTCGATCAAGGCCCCTTCGCGCTGGCGCTCCCGGATGTAACCACCGAGGAATTCATAAACGCGGCGGACAAACTTGTCGAAAAACATCTGCGCGAGCTCGTGTTTTTCGAGTGCTGAGTGCAACAGCAGCCGTTGAAACTCCGGATCTTTCTCGTGATGATTCAAGGCACCGAGTGCGAGCGACTCGAAAACGGCGCGATCATCTTTTCGTTCAATGCCATCGGCTGCCATCTCTTCAGGCTCAAACCGGTCGCCCGTACAAGCTTTGTGGTCGAGAATGGCGGCGTAAAGCTCCTCTTTGGTCGCGAAGTGCCGAAAAACCATGGCTTCGGACACGCCGGCGGCCTGAGCGATCTCTTTCGTCGTCGTGCCTCGAAAGCCTTTTTGGGAAAAAAGCCTCACGGCAACTGCGAGGATTTGCAGTCGCCGCTCTTCCCCAGCCATACGGGCACTACCTGCCGCGCCCTCAATCGTCATCTGTTTACTCAATTGCTCTCCTTATTCCTCTCCACCCGTAGGTGAAGTAAGTACTTACTTACCATCTTTACTAAAGAGGTGTCAAGCACTTAGAAAAATCCGTTCTTAATCCGCGTTTATCTGTGTTCGCATTGTACGAATCCGATCCTATTGATGAGGGTTTGTATCCTTTCGCAACAAGACGTCAGCCCAAAACCAATCTTTTTACGCGTGATCTGTCGGCACAAATCTTGCTCAATTGCATCTGCTAAATTCCTATTCCGAACTGATTAGAAGGAGAACTCCGATATGCCAGAAAATGGAAGCATCAACGAAGGAACAACTGGGACAACAGGAACTGCTGGAACACCGGCGGGAACCGGTACGGCAACTGCACTTTCACAAACCGCACACGATTACGGTCAGAAAATTTCAGACGCCGCCAGCCAGGCGAAAGATTATGTGGCCGATAAAGTCCAGGTCGTCGGCGACAAATTTAAAGAACTTCAGAACGCGGATCTCGGCGAGCTCGCAGAGAACGCCAAAGAATATGCGCGACAGAAACCCGGCCAGGCGCTGCTTATCTCAGCAGGCGTGGGTCTCTTACTCGGTTTGATTATTCGGGGCCGGCGCTAAGCCGGCTACCAACCACGGACAGGGGGTGAACCAACATGGCGGCAACGAGAACAAGTCTTACCAGGACTGAGAACGAGGTGGCCACACGCACTGATACTGAAGGACTGCCGAATCTTTTCAGTCGTCTCGGGGACGACATAATGCAGCTCTTCAATTCGCAGCTCGCGCTATTCAAAGTTGAGATCAAAGAAGAAGCAAACGCTTACGCGCGCGGCATCACGATGATTGCTATCGGCGCTGTGATCGCAACGGTTGGATTTGCGCTGCTGAATGTAGCGATCGCTTTCGCAGTATCGACTCTGTTCGCACAGGCAAATTTCAGTCAACCTGCCAGTTACGCACTCGGCTTTGTTGTAACTGGTGGCTTCTACGTCCTGGTCGGCGCGGTAGTCGTGATGCTGATGAAGAACCGTCTTGCCAAACAGGACCTCGTACCCCAGAGAACAGTTGCAGAATTGAGAAAGGATAAGCAATGGCTGAAGAACGAACTCTAGGGTTGGCTCGTGCAGAAGAACTAACGTCGTCTGAGGAACCCTCCAAAGAGGAACTTCAGCGACGTTTGGGTGAGGCGCGCGATTCGATCTCAAATACAGTAACGGAGATTAAAGAAACGGTGGCAAGTCAAGTTAAAGCGGTGAAAGATACTCTCGACTGGCGCGAGCAGTTTAAGAAACGACCCGTCGTGTGGAGCGCTGCGGCATTGGGGGTCGGCCTAGCGACCGGCTATTGCATTGCAAATTATGCCAAGGGCGACGCGGACTACGACTCGGCTATCGATCGTTATGGTGATGAATCGAGGCACTATGCCTCGCAGGGAATAGCGGCTCCGGCTCAGCCGCCAATACAATCGACCTATCGAAACGGGAAGCACGACAGCGGGCCGAGTTTTTTCCAGAAAGTCGCCCAGACTCCGGCATTCGAGCGGGTGCGCGATGAAGCGGGAAATATCGGCGATGCGGTTGTTCAGGAGCTTTCCAAGACGGCAAAAACCGTCGTAATTCCGGCGTTGATTACTTCGTTGCGGAACTTTATCGGCGATCATCTTCCCAACGTTCAGAAACAACCGGCTACTAATTACCAACCGTCACTCGATCGCGGATAAGACGGATAGGATAAAAACGGTGAACGCGGATCAGGGCGCCTGATCTGCGTTTATCTGTATTTCCCTCCGAAAAATCCGTGGTAGACTCCCCCGCATGCTCAGAACTCCTCTAAAAATCCTTTGCATCTTATTGTTTGCCCTGACGGTGGTTGCACAGGACGATGATCGCACACGCGCTTTTCAGCTTTATAAAGACGCCAAATACACCGAAGCCCTGCCGCTTTTCGAGAAGCTTGCCGCAGCCAGTCCGAATGACCGCGACGTGATTGAAGCGCTCGGTCTCATGACAGCCACGCAAACGGCGTATCTGAAAGATCCGGAAGCTCGCAAACAAGCACGAACGCGTGCGCGTGAACTCCTGCTTCGTGCTCAGAAATTGGGTTCGAACAACACTCTTATTACGTGGATGCTGGAGACAGTTGTCCCCGAAAACGGCGCAGACAATTCCACCTTCTCGACCAAGAAAGAGGTAGACGACGCAATGCGCGAAGGTGAAGAGGCCTTCGCGAGCGGCAATCTGCCGAAAGCTCTCGAGATGTACAAGCGGGCGCTCCTCCTTGATCCCAAGCTCTACGAAGCGGCACTCTTCATCGGCGACGTCTACTTCAAATCAGCAGATCACGCTAATGCGGGTGAGTGGTACGGGCGCGCTATTGCAATGGAGCCGGATCGGGAAACGGCTTACCGCTATTGGGGTGATTCATTGATGAAGCAGGGTCGTTTTACCGAAGCGGGAGATAAGTTTGTTGAAGCTTACCTTGCTGAACCCTATAGCCGTCTCTCGCGCGCCGGATTTTTGAACTGGGGGAAGAAGGCTAACATCGAACTGGCTCATCCGCGAGTGGATGTTCCCACAAACGTCACCAGCAAAGACAAGGACACAACGATCACGCTCGATGCGAATGTTTTGGCGAAGAACGATAAGACTGGCGCCCCGGCCGCATGGATGGCTTACGGAATCATTCGCGCCAGTTGGCAAACAGAATTTGCCAGGCAGTATCCGAATGAAAAGACGTATCGCCACAGCTTGAAAGAGGAAGCGGCTGCTTTGCGGGGTGCTCTCGAGGCCGTGAAGAATCAGAAGCTCGATCCAAAAAACGTCGATCCGTCACTGCAGACACTGCAGAAACTCGACAAAGAAGGACTGCTCGAGCCTTTTATTCTCCTGGCTCTTCCGGACGCAGGTATCGCGCAGGACTTCCAGGAATATCGAAAAGCCAACCTTGAAAAACTGCGCCGCTACGTCAAGGACTACGTCCTCACCGGCGGCGGAAAACAGTAAACAGGGACAGGTTGCAGGGGCAGGTTGCAGGAGCAGCAGGCAGGAGCAGGGCTGCGATACATCCTGCTCCTGCAACCTGCCCCTGCTCCTTTTTATCTCAATCCCGGTGCGGGCTTGCGCGGCAATTTCTCATCGCGCATCGCAGTCTGGTAGATAAACGCGGCCATGATCGTCGCCGCCTGCTTCATGTCATCTGCCTGAATACGATCAAACACATCCTGATTTGAGTGATGTGTGCGTGTGTCGTATTCAATCTCGTCCTGAATAAACTGAAATCCCGGTAAACCGATTCCGTCAAACGACAGGTGATCGGTGCCGCCCGTGTTTGAGATCGTGAGCGTGGTTGCGCCCATGTCTCGGAACGGAGCCAGCCACTGACGGAACAGTGAACGAATACTCTCGTTCCCTTGCAGATAAACGCCGCGGATTTTCCCAGTACCGTTATCGAGATTGAAGTAGCCACTCAGGTTGTCGTACTCGGGTTTCTTCACGAGTGTTGGTCCAGACGGAGCGGTTCCGTTGCCATTGCCGTTCCCGCCGCCCATGCCGTTGTTCGCACCGCCGGTTGCAGGTGCAACCGAGGTTGCAGGGTTTTGCATGCTGCCGAAGTGCTCCGCAACATACGCGCGTGAACCTAGCAGGCCCTGCTCTTCACCGCTCCACAGTGCAATTCGAATCGTGCGGCGTGGTTTGAGTCCGAGTGACTGAAGGATACGCACCGCTTCCATCGCGACGGCACAACCCGCGGCGTTGTCAGTGGCGCCGGTGCCGGAGTGCCACGAGTCCATGTGCCCACCGAGCATCACGATCTCGTCTTTGAGATCGGTGCCTGGAATCTCAGCGATCGTGTTGTAGCCCATCGGATCGGTGTCCTGCCAGGCGACGGAAAGATCGACAGTCATTTTCACGGGCTCGCCTGCCTGCAACATGCGCACGATCCGGTTGTAATGCTCCACAGCGACGATGACTTGCGGCGTAACTTTTGGCGCGCTCTTGTCGTACGGCGGAGTTCCACGGTTGAAACCTGGAGCAGGTGCCGCGTTGGGATCTCTTGGTGGCTGCGGCACGGCGGCTGATTGCACGAAGATCGTGCCGCCATCGCCACGGCCCGGATCGACCAGCACGCCCGCGTTTTCAGACTGGAAGAACCGCAGTTTAGCGTTAGTAAACTCCGCGGCCGCTCGGAACGCCGCCGCCTGGTTGCCGAAATTTCCGCGACCGCCCTGGCGTGGTTCGGGTGCATCCGCGAGCGCGAGCAAGTCTTTTTCGTTCAGACGCGTGCCCAGTGCGTCGAAGTGCGCTGAAACTTCGCGAAGTGGCGCAGTCAAAACAATCTTTCCGGCGAGCTTACCTTTGAACTTCTCGAAGTCGGCTTCGGTTTTGGCGTCGAAGTAAACGACGTCAGAAGTTAGCGGAATCGTCAAACCGGGAGACCATGCTTTCGGATATGCAATCAGTGGAATCGCCGTCGGCTCGATTACCTGGGCCGAGAATCTCTTCAGCGTCCAGCCACGACCGAAAGGTCCCCAGGATTCAAGGTGCGCATTCTGAAGTCCCCACTTAGTTAATTGATCGCGGGTCCACTCGTTTGCGCGCTTCATGCCTGGCGAAGCGGTCAGGCGTGGTCCAATGACGTCGCTCAGGTAGCTCAGCGTTTGCATCACCTGTGAGCGATTCATGCCCTCGTCTTTGATTTTCTGGATTGGATCGTTTGGGTCCGGGGCCGGAGCGCTGGTCTGCTGTGCGAGCAGTGTGGCCGGCGAGCTAATAAAGATCAGGAGCAGCAATATAGCCGCAGAGCGCCGAAGTTTCATGACGGGTCTCCTCGAAGAAAGTAGGTGGACTGGTAATACTGCCACAAAAAGGCACAAAATGCACAAAACCGGACCTTAGGAAACCTTTTGTGCTTTTTGTTCCTTATCGTGGCTGGGACATTCTTCGTTGGCGCAATAGCGGAAGGTTCCCTGCTTCTTGGTGGTCTTCTCGAGGAGGAACGGCGCATTACAGTCAGGGCATGTTTCGAGTACCGGCTTGTCCCAGTAGACGACGTTGCAGTTCGGATACTCCGAACATCCATAGAACGCTTTGCCGCGCTTCGACTTCTTCACGACAATCTCGCCCTTGCAACCCGGACGAGGACAGGAAACGCCGACAGTCTCCTGCTTGATGTACTTGCACTTCGGATAGTTCGAACAGGAAATAAACTCTCCAAATCTTCCAAAACGCTTCACCAGTTGCGCGCCATCAACCGGACATTTTTCATCGAGCGGCACCGGAGCCGGTGCGGCGACTCCAGTCTTGCCAATCTTTCTGATGTTCCGGCATTCGGGATAACCAGTGCAGCCGAGAAATGGACCAAAGCGTCCACGCTTCAACTGCATCGGCTTTCCGCATAACTCGCAAGTCTCAGGTTCAGTCTCTTCACCGTTCGCGGCCTGCGGTTCAGTCGAGTTTCCAGCGCCGTCTGAATTTGCCGGCGGCTCGGCATCACGCGTCGCCTCGCAGCTAAGACACTTCAGGTACGGACCAAAACGTCCCCACTTCTGGACCATCCCCGGAGTGTTGCACTTCAGGCACACTTCGTCCGTCGGAACATTCTTCTCTTTAATGTCTTTGATGTAGCGCTGAAACTGTTTGAGGTCGCCTTCGAACTTGTCGTAGAACTCGCGCAGCGCTTTGGTCCAACGGATCTTGCCTTCCTCGATCTCGTCGAGCTCTTCCTCCATGCGAGCCGTGTAACTCTCGTTGAAGAGATCGTCGAAGCCACCTTCGATCAGCAGATCATTGACCGTCTTGCCGAGTGCGGTTGGATGAAAACGTCCCTGGAGCTTTTCGACGTACTCGCGTTCCTGAATCGTCGACATGATCGCCGCGTAAGTTGAAGGTCGTCCAATACCCTTCTCTTCGAGTGCTTTCACGAGCGTCGCTTCCGTGTAGCGTGGCGGCGGTTCGGTGAAATGCTGTTCCGGAGTGATGGAGTTGAGCTTCAGCGTCTCGCCTTTTTCCACGAGTGGCAGACTACGCTCTTCCTCGTCCTCTTCGGTCTTCTCGTCGCGACCTTCCTGATAGATCTTCAGGAAGCCATCAAACTTCTGCACTGAGCCAGTGGCGCGGAAGATGAATCTGCCGGCCTGGATATCGATCGTTGTTTGGTCGAACACTGCCGGCATCATCTGCGATGCCACGAAGCGTTGCCAGATCAACCGGTAGAGTTTCAGTTCTTCAGGTTTGAGATATTTCGCGAGCGAGTCGGGCGTGCGCGAAACTTCAGTCGGACGGATCGCTTCGTGCGCGTCCTGTGCATCCTTCTTTGAGCGATAGTAAACCGCTTTTTCAGGAAGGTAATTAACGCCGTATTGCCGGTTGATGTACTCGCGAACCTCGCCGAGCGCCGTATCGGAAACGCGCGTCGAATCTGTTCGCATGTAAGTGATCAGACCGACAGAGCCTTCGTCACCCAGTTCGACGCCTTCGTAAAGTTTCTGCGCCAGCATCATCGTCTTCTTCACCGCAAAACCGAGCTTGCGCGAAGCTTCCTGCTGTAGTTTCGACGTGATGAATGGTGGAACCGGATTGCGTTTTCGTTCTTTGGTGGTGACGTCGTTGACTACGAAAGTCTGTTGCTTTGCTTCGGCGACAATGTCGTCAGCCTGTGCCTGATCTTTGACGAGTATTTCGTTCTTTTTGAGATCCTGATCGAAGCCACTCGTCTTGACGGTCTGCTCGTCAACCTTGTGTAGACGCGAGTCAAACGCCGGCGGCAGTTTCGAACTCAGATTCGCACCGATGGTCCAATACTCAGTTTTGATGAACTGTTCGATTTCGCGTTCACGCTCAACCACCATGCGCAGCGCGACCGACTGCACGCGCCCGGCACTGAGCCTGCCGCCAATCGTGCGACACAACAACGGCGACACTTTGTAACCTACCAGGCGATCGAGTACGCGGCGCGCCTGCTGCGCATCGACAAGGTTCCCGTCAATCTGTCGTGGATGCTCGAATGCAGCATTGACCGCGCGCTTCGTGATCTCATTGAACATCACGCGATACGCGGGCTTGGCTGGTCTCTTGGGAACGATCTCTTCGGCGAGATGCTGGCAGATTGCTTCCCCTTCGCGATCGGGGTCGGCGGCAAGATAAATCGCTTCAGCTTCTTTTGCGGCCTTCTTAAGTTCCGCGACGATCTTCTTGTTGTTTCGTTTCTTCGAGTCGGGGATGAGCTCGTACGTGGGCTCGAAGTTGTGATCGACGTCCACTCCGAGTCCCTTCGAAGGCAGATCTTTGATGTGGCCTATCGAGGCCTTAACCAGATAGTCCTTTCCTAAATACTTATTTATTGTCTTCGCCTTTGCAGGCGATTCAACGATTACCAGGTTCTTTGCCATTTATAGTTTTCTCACAAAACATCTTCCGGGCAGCGCTCTTACCAACTCGCGCATTTCCAAAGAGAGTAGCGCCGCCGTCAGCTCCGACATCGGAAGCTCGCTCTTATCAAATAACCAATCAACGTGCGCCGGGCTGTCGGGCGTCAACAACTTAAAGATTGAAGTCTCTGCCGGCGAAAGTCCTTCCGGAACGAGCGACAGCCGATCGGACATCGACGACTCTTTCTTCCGCTCACCGATAGCCGGCGGCAAAAGCGTGGCCGCAATCTGCTGCGGCAGTTCCGCTGCGATGTCCTGCCACTGCTGCACCAATTTCGCCCCTGCACCTTTGATCAAATAATTGGTGCCGAAGGAATTTCGAGAAGTGATATTTCCCGGTACAGCAAATACCTCTCGATTCTGTTCCATCGCGAGGCGCGCGGTTATCAAAGACCCCGAATTCTCGGCCGCTTCCACAACTACGACGCCAAGACTCAGCCCGCTAATGATGCGGTTTCGGTACGGAAAGTTTTCCGACACCGGCGGCGTGCCCAGCGGAAACTGACTGACTAACGCCCCCCCGCGGTCGAGTATTTCCGCCGCTAACTTCTTGTGATCACGAGGGTAAACCTCGTCGATCCCGGTGCCGAGAACCGCTACCGTCCGGCCACCGGCTTCCAAAGCACCTCGATGCGCAGCGGCATCGATACCCCGGGCGAACCCTGAGACAACCGTTATGCCGCGCTGCACCAAATCGCGCGCCAGCATGATTGCGGCGTTCTGCCCGTAGGTCGAACACCTCCTTGAACCTACCACACCTATACAGGGTCGATCCAAACAGTCTGACCATGCGCCCTTAACATACAAGACAATAGGCGGGTCGTAGATCTCTCGTAACAGTGAGGGGTAAATCCCATCATCCAGCAAAAGGATTTCGCCGCCGAGCTTCCTGACTGAGAAAATCTCGGCTTCAGCGCGAGGGAGCAGGTCGCGGGCGATGATGGTGTCGACGGCCTCAGGCGGCAGTCGCAAGTGCTCCAGCTCGGCTCGTGTAGCCTTATAAACTGCCTCGGCAGAACCAAATCGCTCGAGGAGTTTGGCAGCGGCGCGAGGTCCGATGCCGGGTGTCATATTCAGCTCAACCCAATCTCTAATCATGTGAGGAATTTCCTTGTAAAAGAACTACTTACGCGACAGTCATGCCTGGCGGAGGCGTGTAGGAATCGAACCTACCTGAGCCCGCTCTCACGGTCTCACTAACGGTTTTGAAGACCGCGCCGTTCACCAGAACAGATTCGCCTCCAAAGCTGAGGCCGGATTGTCGGAAGCTTGAAACCCTACGCGCCACGGGGCCAGACTGTCAAGCTATCTATACAGATTTGACCTTCCATCGCCGCTCGTCTAATATCCGAACGAACGTTCGAACCAGAAAATTCTGTTAATCATGTTAAATCCTGAAAATCCTGTCATATCGTTCCAAACGTCACCTGATCGCTACCGGCACTGGCAGCTTCAGATCGACGGCGCTGTGGCCACGCTCTCGATGGACGTCCAGGAAGACGAGACTCTCGCCGACGGCTATAAGCTCAAACTGAATTCCTACGACCTCGGCGTCGATATCGAACTGGCTGATGCCGTCCAGCGACTCCGGTTCGAGCACCCTAAAGTACGCGTCGTGGTTGTCACGAGCCTGAAGCCCCGGATCTTCTGTGCGGGCGCAAACATCTACATGCTCGGCAGCTCGTCGCACGCATTCAAGGTCAACTTCTGTAAGTTCACCAACGAGACGCGCTGCGCAATCGAAGACGATTCGAAGCATTCAGGCCGCCGGTACATCGCGGCTTTGAACGGTACTGCTTCAGGTGGCGGATATGAGCTGGCAATCGCGTGCGATGAGATCTATCTCGTCGACGATGGCAACTCAGCGGTGTCGTTGCCGGAAGTTCCGCTGCTCGGCGTGTTGCCCGGAACGGGTGGACTGACGCGTCTTGTCGATAAGAGAAAAGTGCGACGCGATCGCGCGGATGTCTTCTCGACCCTGGCAGAAGGTCTCAAGGGAAAGCGCGCGAAGGAGTGGGGACTGATCGACGGTTACTTCCCGACGAGCAAGTTTCAGGATTCGATCGACGCACGCGTGGGGCAAATAGTTAAAAGTGCAACATCGTCAAATGAGGGAATCAAACTCAATCCGGTGCAGTTTGAGACGACCGACAATTCTCGAGATTACAAATACGTAAAGCTCAAGCTGAATCGTGAACAGCGTTATGCAGACTTGACCATGCACGCGCCCGAAGGCGCACAACCCACAACAGTAGATGAAATCTACGAGCTCGGCGACGCGTATTGGCCGTTGCAAGCTTATCGCGAGCTCGACGACGCGCTGCTGCACCTGCGCGTCAATGAACCTTTGATTGGTTTGGTCTGTTTCCGCACTGAAGGAAAAGCTGAAGACGTACTGGCAATAGATCAAACGTTGGCAGCGAATCACGATCACTGGTTCGTGAAGGAAATCGTCCTGAACATGGCGCGCGTGCTGCGACGTCTGGATCTCACCGCGAAGAGTTTCTTTGCGATCGTCGAGCCCGGCAGTTGTTTCGCGGGAAATCTGCTCGAACTGCTGCTCGCCTCCGATCGCAGTTACATGCTCAACGATCCGGATGCGGCAGAAACTTCGCTCGCCGTATCTGATATGAACGCCGGCGCTTTTCCAATGAGCAATGGTTTGACGCGCATGCAGTCGCGCTTTCTCGCCGAACCCGAGAAGCTCGACGAAGTCTTCAGCAAGAAGAAATCTTTCGACAGCGAAGAAGCGGAAGAGCTCGGATTAATCACCTTTGCTCCCGACGACCTTGACTGGGAAGACGAGATACGCGTCGCGATCGAAGAACGCACGTCGCTATCGCCCGACGCACTAACCGGCATGGAAGCATCGCTTCGTTTTGCGGGTCCCGAAACAATGGACACAAAGATCTACGGCCGCCTGACCGCGTGGCAAAACTGGATCTTCCAACGGCCAAACGCGGTCGGCGAAAAGGGCGCCTTAACCAATTACGGCAAGCCCACTCAGCCACAATTCGATTACAAAAGGACATAGCCACAAAAGGCACAAAAATCACAAAATGTTTATTGAATTGAGCGCGCCTGAATGAAAAATCATTATGTGACTTTGTGCTTTTTGGTGGCTGATCTGATTTTGAGGCGAAGATGAATTTATACGATCGCATTCCTAACAACGTTAATCTCTCCGAAGACAAAAAGCTCCAGCGGGCGCTTGAAAAGTGGCTGCCAAACTATCTCGACTGGTGGCGGGAGATGGGCCCCGATGGATTTCAGGAGAAGGATGTATGGCTGCGCACCGCAATCGACGTCGGATCGGAAGGCTGGGCCCACTTCGATTACGTGAAGATGCCCGAGTATCGCTGGGGGATCTTTCTCGAACCGGCGCAACCGGATGCAAAAGTCGGGTTCGGCGATAACTACGGGCGACCGGCGTATCAGGAAGTGCCGGGCGAGTTTCGCAATGCGCTGCGCAGGATTATCGTGACGCAGGGCGATACCGAGCCCGCGTCAGTCGAACAGCAACGACAACTCGGCAAGACGTGTCCATCGCTATACGATCTTCGGAATCTCTTTCAAGTGAACGTGGAAGAAGGCCGGCACCTTTGGGCCATGGTCTACCTGCTGCACGGTTACTTCGGCCGCGACGGTCGCGACGAGGCCGACGACTTGCTGCAACGACGAAGCGGTAATCCCGACAAGCCGCGCATTCTCGAAGCCTTCAATCAACCATGTGACGATTGGCTCAACTTCTTCGCCTTCACGATGTTCACCGATCGCGACGGAAAGTATCAGCTCTCTGCGCTGGCGGAATCGGGCTTCGAGCCGCTTGCACGCACGTGCAAATTCATGCTCACCGAAGAAGCGCATCACATGTTTGTCGGTGACACGGGACTCGGTCGCGTCTGCCGTCGCACGGCACAGTTGATGAAGGAAGGTGACGTGCGTGAGCTCGGCGGCATTCCGCTCGAGATCATTCAAAAGTACATCAACTTCTGGTTTAGTTACTCGCTCGATCTGTTTGGCGGCGAGATCAGCTCGAATTCCGCTGACTTCTTTGCGGCAGGTTTGAAGGGGCGTTACAAGGAACAGGACCAGTACACCGATCACCTTGCGACAAATGAAACCTTCACGATGACGGTCGTCGAGGATGGCGGGCTAAGAACGCGGGAAGTCGGTTTGCGAAATGCATTGAATGAAGTGTTGCGTGGTGAGTATGTGAAAGACTGTGAGAAGGGACTGGCACGTTGGAACAGAGTGCTGGCCGAAGAGGGTGTGAGTGAACGTCTCTTCCTTCCGCATCCACGTTTTCACAGGCACGTCGGTGAGTACGCCGGGCACACGTTCGATCTCGACGGAAATTTGATC
>Ga0111539_10001779_pt1 | contig 28638 bp, 31 predicted proteins | sample RhiMethybrSRZTD1_FD_79667 | JGI IMG/M metagenome (GOLD analysis project Ga0111539, IMG submission 79667) | Populus rhizosphere microbial communities from Tennessee, USA - Rhizosphere MetaG P. TD hybrid SRZTD1 (version 2) (version 2) | ecosystem: Host-associated > Plants > Roots > Rhizosphere >...
ATCTCGTAGAATGCCTCGATGCCCGACACCCGCATCGACCCGCGCACGGCGGCCCGCATGGCGCACATCGCGCCCTTCGAGGTGATGGAGATCCAGACGCTCGCGCGCGAGGTCGAGGCGCGCGGGCACGACGTGATCCACCTCGAGATCGGCGAGCCCGACTTTCGCACGCCGCAACCGGTGGTCGACGCGGCCAAGCGCGCGCTGGACGAGCACCGCATGCACTACACCTCGGCGCTCGGCCTTCCCGCCCTTCGCGAGGCGATCGCCGGTTTCTACATGACGCGTCACCGCATCGCCGTGCCGGCGAGCCGCGTCATCGTCACGGCGGGCTCGAGCGCGGCGCTGCTGCTCGCCTTCGGCGTGCTGCTGGACGAGGGCGACGAGGTGCTGCTGGCCGACCCCGGCTATCCCTGCAACCGCCATTTCGTGCGTACGCTCGGTGCCATCCCGCGCGGAATCGCCGTGGGACCCGGGAGCCGCTACCAGCTCGACGCCACTCTCGCCCGCGCGAACTGGGGGTCGAAGACGCGCATGGCGATGGTGGCGAGCCCCGCGAATCCCACCGGCACGCTGGTCACGCGCGAGGAGACGGCCGCGCTTGCGGCGCTCGCGCGCGAGAAGGGCGGCACGCTCCTCATGGACGAGATCTACCACGGCCTCACCTATGGCGTGGAGACGCACAGCGGCGCCGAGGAGGGCGAGGACGTGTGGGTGGTGAACAGCTTCTCCAAGTACTTCCAGATGACGGGTTGGCGCCTCGGCTGGCTGCTCGCGCCCGCTGCCTACGTGCGCAAGGTCGAGACGCTGGCGCAGAACCTCTTCATCTCACCCTCGGCAGTGGCGCAGCACGCGGCGCTCGCGTGCTTCACGCCGGAGACGCTCGCGATCACCGAGGCGCGCCGCGCCGAGCTCGACCAGCGCCGCCGCTACCTGGTGCCCGCGCTCGAGTCGCTCGGCTTCAGGGTTCCGGTCGTCCCGCAGGGCGCGTTCTACATCTATGCCGACTGCTCGGCGCTCTCGAACGACAGCTTCACGCTCGCGCGCCGCATCCTCACCGAGGCGCACGTCGCAGTGACCCCGGGCAAGGACTTCGGCAGCAACCATCCCGAACGCCACATCCGCATCGCGTATACCCAACCCGTCGCGCGGCTCGAGGAAGCCGTCGCGCGCATCCGCAATCTCATCGAAAGGAAAGCCTGACCATGTGGCTCGACGCAACGCTCGCCTACCTGCACTTCGCCGCGATCATCGTCCTGTTCTCGTTCCTCACCGTGCAGGCGGTGCTGCTGCGCACGACGCCCGACGAGCGCGTCGTCAGGCTGCTGGGGCGCTCGGACATCTGGGCCGCGGCTGCCGCGGGCGCGACCCTCGTCACCGGATTTCTCCGCGCCGGCCTGGGCGCGAAGGGCGGCGACTTCTACTTCAACGCCTGGCCGATCTACGTGAAGATCGCGCTCTTCGTGATCGTGGGACTGATGACGATCAAGCCTACGCTCGCCTACATCCGCTGGCGCAAGGCCTTCGAGCAGGACGCGGCGTGGAGCGTGCCGGCCGCAGAGCACGCGGCCATCCGCAAGCGGGTGATGGCCGAGGTCCACGTCGGCGCGCTGATCCCGATCTTCGCGGTGATCATGGCGCGGGGGTTGGGGAGCTAGGAAGGTAGTCCCCGGCCTCGCCCTCGAAGATGCGCGGGCGCGCGAGCCCCAGGCGCCACGCCACGAACGCCACCGAAGTCCGCACGACCCCCAGGCCGTAGGTCGCCGAGCGCGAGAAGCCGATCGAGCTCGCGTCCGCGTGATAGGAGGTCGGGCAAGAGATCTCGCCGATGCGCAGGTCCTTGGCGATCGCCTGTGCCAGCACCTGGTTGTCGAAGACGAAGTCGTCGGAGTTGGCGAGCAGCGGGATGGAGGTGAGCGCCTTGCGCGAATAGGCGCGAAAGCCGGTGTGGAACTCCGAGAGCTTGCTGCCCAGCGCGGCATTCTGCCCCAGCGTCAGGAGGCGGTTGGAGACGTACTTCCAGGCCGGCATGCCTCCGGCGCGCGCGCGGCCACCCAGGATGCGCGAGCCCAGCACGACGTCGTAGACGTCGGAGGTGACCATCGAGGCCATGGCGGTGACCAGGCGCGGCTCGTACTGGTAATCCGGATGCAGCATCACGACCACGTCGGCGCCGCGGCGCAGGGCTTCGGCGTAGCAGGTCTTCTGGTTGGCTCCATAACCGCGGTTGGCGGCGTGCACGACGGTGCGGATGCCGAGCTGCCTCGACAACGCCGCCGTCGCGTCGTCCGAGGCGTCGTCGGTGAGGATGACCTCGTCCACGATGTCGTGCGGCACGGCCTCGTAGGTCTGGCGCAGCGTCCGCTCGGCGCGGTATGCGGGCATCACCACGACGATCCGCTTGCCGGCCAGCATCAGCGGAACACCCACCAGCGGTTGATTACGTAGCCGACCGGCACCAGCAAGCCGGTGGTCAGCACCTGGGCGACCACGTAGTGCAGCTCGTACTGGTCGTGCAGCGCCCAGAAGATCGCGCCGTTGGCGGCGAACAGCGTGAGCAGCATCACGGCGAAGCGCGGGATCGCCTGCAGGTGCGGCTCCTCGCTCGCGAAGGCGAGGAAGTAGTTCATGAAGTACTTGGTGATGGCGCCCACGACGAAGCCCACGCTGGTGGCGACGAGCTCGCGCCAGGCGGCGAGCTCCACCACGGCGATCATGAAGGCGTAGTGGGTCGCGACCGAGGCCACGCCCGAGACGATGTAGAGGATGAAGCTGCGGCGGTGGCCGGGCCGGCGGTCCGCGCGGGTGGCGGCCTGTTCGGGGGAGCTCACCGGATGAGGCACCTTTCCATCGGCTGCGGCGAGTCCGGCCGCAGCGGTAGCGAAATGGCGTCGATCGCCTCGACGTGCGTCGTGCGTACGCTGAAGCGCCAGCGCACCGGCGAGGCGGACCCGGGGGGCGGTGCATAGAGAGCCGAGAGGTCGTTCGCGGCTGCGGGCTGCACGGCCTGCCCGCCGGCCTGGGCGCCCTGCACCTCGAAAAGCTCGTAGCTGCCGAGGACGTTGGTGAGCAGCACCGCCCGGTCCGTGGGCGCGGAGAGCTCGAGCGTGACCACTTCCGCGGGCCGTCCCAGGGTCTTGCGCGGGAGGTAAGTGGCGCCGTCGGCGAGCGGGATGGGGCGGCGCGGCAGCAGCGGGGTCGCGGAGCGCGTGAGCCCGAGCGAGCCGATGTAGCACTCGGGCAGCCCCGAGATCGCGCGCCAGAAGGGTCGCGTCATCCCCGCATGATGCTTGGTGCCGTCGCTTCCGGCGAGCGCGAGCAGCGAGCGGTCGCGGCATTCGAAGAGCGTGTCGAGGCCGAGGTCCTTGTCGACCACGTAAGCCAGGTGCCCGTGCAGCTGCGCCGGTCCGCCTGCGGCGCAGAGCGATCGCCCCAGCTCGTCATGGCGATGTGCCGGGAACCAGACGTCGCGGTAGACCGTCTCGGGCAAGCCTGCCTTGATGTCCAAGATCAGCGAGGGCAGGCGTCCCTCGCCCTCCTGCACCATCAGCACGAGCGCCCGCACCACCATCACGTTCACGAAAAATGCGCCCGCGACGAGGGCGAGCACCAGCGGCGTGGCGAAGCGCGTGGTGCGCGCGATCGCCTGCAGGCCGAGGGCGATGAGGCCGCCGACGGGCACGGCGAGCGCCCAGGTGAACTGCACCGGCGTGGTCGGGCGCGCGATGGCGATCCATGCGGCGGTGAGCGCGAGCAAGACCAGCAGTTGCAGCAGGCGCGTGCGCGCGAGCGCACCCCCGAATGCGGCGGCGAGCGACGCGGTCGCGAGCGCAGCCGTTCCCCAACCGAGCCAGGCCGCGTGGTCCGCGGGCCACTGCAGCAGGAAACCGGCCATGGTCCGGGGGCCGTCGACGAGGTACGCCGCCACCACCTGCGGCGCGTTCACGATGTTGCCGACGAACACCTGCTTCGCGACGTAGCCGCTGGCGCTCGTCCAGTCGGCAAAGCCGCTCATCGCCTGGGCGACGACGTAGGGCACGAACGGCACGGCGAAGCCGGCCGCCATCGCGATCGCGGCGAGCACCACGCCGGCGCGGTCCTTGAAGCGCGCCCAGAGGACAGCGGGCGCCAGGAGGAAGACGGGCAGCGAGGTGGGGTGCACGTGCAGGGCGAGCGCGAGCGCCACGCCCAGCGCGAGGCAGCGCCCCAACCCCGCGGGCCGCTCGATCCCGGGCAGCGCGACCGCAAGCACGGCGAGCATCGCCATCGCCACGCCGTTGGGGTTCAGGAAGACCAGCTGCTCGACCGTGGTCCAGCCGGGAAGGAAGAGCGCCGCGGCCCAGAGCACGCCGAAATCCTCGTCCACCAGGCGCTTGCCGCACCAGTACGCCAGCGGAAACTTGAGGCTGCAGACGAAGCCGATGAAGAGCGCCGCTGCGAGCCACGAGTGGTCCGCGAGCAGCGGCAGCGCCGTGAGGTAGAACCAGAACGGCCCCAGGTGGAGGACGCCCCCGAGCGGCGGGCCCTGCATCGGGAAGGCGATGCCGTTCACGATCTCGTACGCCCGCAGCAGCTCGTCGGCCGAGTCGGTGTTGGGCGCGCTCCAGGCATAGCCGGCCACGTACGCCGCCATGAGCAGGGCGATCACCAGGGCGGCCGCGGGGCCGGAAAAGAGGTCGCGCGGCATGGCGCGCCGGAACGCACTCATCGGAGTCGGGCGTTTGTTCGGTCTCGGGCCGAGAGGCTAACATGAGGGGGCGCATGCGGGCCCTCGTCCTCACCTACCACTCGCACAACGTCTCCGGCCTGGACTACGCGGCCAACGACCACGTGGCGCTGGCCTCCGACCTGCGGGCGGTGCATGCGGCCGGCGCCCGCATCGTGCCGCTCGGCGAGATCGCCACGGCCGTGGGCGAAGGGCGCACCGGCGCCGACTTGCTCGTGGGCATCTCGTTCGACGACGGGCCGCGCTTCGACTTCGCCGACTTCGAGCACCCGCTCTTCGGCCCGCAGCGCGGCTTCCTGAACATCCTGCGCGACTTCCAGGACGAGATGGGGGTCGCGGCCCAACCCGGGCTGCACGCGACCAGCTTCGTGATCGCTTCGCCCGAAGCGCGCCGGGCGATGGAGCGTGCGCCCGATTGCGGCTATCCGGACCTGCCCGACTGGCTCGGGGAGTCGTGGTGGCGCGAGGCCGCCGGCTCCGGCCTCATGGCCATCGGCAACCACAGCTGGGACCACGTGCACCAAGCGGTCGATACTATCGTCGCCAGCGCCGCCCGGCGCGACGACTTCACGGGCGTGGACAACTACACCGACGCCGACCGCGAGATCCGTGCGGCTGCGGCCTACATCAATGCGCGGGTGGACGGCCGCTGCGAGCTCTTCGCCTATCCGTTCGGCCATTCCAACGACTACCTCGTGAACGACTACCTTCCGTTGCGGCGCTACGAGCACGGCATGGCAGCCGCGTTCGGCACCGGCGGGCGCGCGGTGCGCGAGGGCGATTCGATCTGGAACCTGCCGCGGGCGGTGTGCGGGGAGCACTGGAGCAGTCCCGAAGAGCTCGGCAAGCTGCTGGCGCAAGCCTAGAACGGCCCGATCCTCGCAATCGCGTCGACCAGCGCGCGGCGCTCGGACTCGGGCACGTCGCGGAACCATTTCACGATCAGGTGACGGTGCCCGGTGGGGACGTAGCCCACGCGCAGGTCGACCGCGAGCGCCTTGGCGTCGCCGCAGTAGCCGAACCACGCCTTGCAGTCGGTGAGCTCGCGGGCGGCCTGCTCCATCACGAGCTGCGCGATGCCGCCCGCGGCGTTGCACTCGCGAAACTGGTCCTTCGGCAGGCGCCGGTAGAAGCTCTTGCGCGCGCACATGCCACCCTCGAGGTACACCTCGCCGTACTTGATCCAGTTGCAGAAGCCCACGGTCTCCTCGGTGCCGTCGGGCCAGCGATAGAGCGCCACGTACTGGCGCCAGTTCGCCGGCGGGGTCGGGATCGAGAGGCCCGCGTTGTCGCGCGGCACCGGGAAGGGCGCGTTGAAGCATTCCCGGAAAAGGTCCGTGGCGTAGCGCTCGGCGTTGCCGGCGTCGAAGATGCGCAGTTGCTCGAGGAAGGCGGCCAATTCAGTTCACCCCCGGCGCCGCGAACCCGCCCGGCGGCACGAACGCCTTGCCGTCGGGGCTCTCGGGCGCGGGCTTGGCGAGCGCCTCGGCGATCACCTGTCGCGCGGTCGTCTGGGTCGCGACGCTGCGCAGCCACGCGTTGTTGGCCCGGACCGACTCGCGCGTGAGCTTGTAGCGGCCGCCGTGGATCGACCGGATGATCGACTGGGAGAGCCTGGGCGAGTAGTGGTAGATGTCGGTGAAGTGGTCGAGGTCGAGCACGATGGCGGGCTCGGCGTGGAAATCGAAGATCTCCACGTTCGGGTAGCGCGAGACGCGCTCCAGCAGCCACTCGCGGAAGGCGAGCGTCACCTCGAGCTGGCCGCGCTGCTGGAAGTCGAGCCAGACGAGGATGGCGTAGGGCGCGTAGACGAAGGTGAAGCGCGTCTGCGGGTGCTTCTCGATCAGGGGGACCAGGTTCGCCTCGAAGCTCGCCTGCATGCCCTCGAGAGTACGCGGCGGCTGGCGGAAGAGCGCATTCAGGTTGTCGGGGTTCAAACCCTGCACCGCCTTGGCCGCGAAGAACTGGTGCCCGTCCATCCAGTACCACATGCGCCGCGGGTCGGCGTTGAAGCGCGACCACTTGAGGCCGAGCACGGTCTCGAGCGACTTGCGCAGCGTCCCCACGCCCAGCAGGTAGGGCAGGTCGTTCCACACCGCGTCGTCGTACATGTAGCGCGGGAAGGGCTCTGTGAAGCCGCTGCGATCCGGCGCGCCGGAGAAGGCGTTGTAGTCCAGGTTCATGATGATGTGCCGGGGCTTGCCGGTACGCAGCGCCGCGCCGAGGAGCTGCCCGGCGTCATACGCGGTCTGCGCCGAGATCGAGAGGTTGATGGTCTTGCCGCCCATGATGCGGTCGACCTCCTCGGGGATCACGCATTCCATGAGCGAGGAGCCGGTGACGACGCGATCGTAGCTGTAGTGCTTCGCCAGGCCGGGGTTCTCGTAGCGTTGCCAGGCGTTGTAGAAGCGCGGCGGGAAGCGCTCGGCCTTGCGGTAGTGCTGGAAGGGGTCGACCCAGGCGTTGAATGCGACGACGGTCGCCGCGACGGCGAGCGCGAGCACGAGGGTGGCGATCACGAAGCGGCGCGCGGTCATCAGAAGATGAAGTAGATGAACTCGGTCGCGTTCTGCACGAACACGAGCGAGATCGCGAGCAGCAGGCCGTAGGCGTAGCGCGCGCGCGGCAGGGAGAGGTCGAGGGAAGCGGCGACCTGGTTGGAGTTGCGCGGCGTGAACGTGAGCACCAGCGCGAGGACCAGGATCGCCGCGGTGCTCAAGCCCTGCGCGAGCTCGGCCGGGCGCACTCCGGCGCGCCCGATCCAGTTCCAGTCGGGCACCGTGAAGGCGAGGCTGAAGCCGTTGAGCCCCACGATCGAGGAAAGGATCGCCATCGCGTCGGAGAGCGTGGGCGCACGGAAGATGATCAGCGCCATGCTCACGAAGAGGAACGTCACCAGGATCGCGAGCGGGCGCGGCATCGGCCGGCCGAGCTTGCGCCAGAAATGCAGCACCACGAGGGCCACGCCATGCAGCGTGCCCCAGATCACGTAGGTCCACGCCGCCCCGTGCCAGAACCCGCCGAGCGCGAAGGTGACCACGAAGAGCAGCAGCATGCGCGCCTCGCCGAAGCGGTTGCCGCCCAGGGGCACGTAGATGTAGTCGCGCAGGAATCGCGACAGCGTCATGTGCCAGCGCCGCCAGAACTCCTGGATGTCGGCCGAGCGGTAGGGCGAGTCGAAGTTGACCGGCAGCCGGATGTTGAGCATGAGGGCGGCGCCGAGGGCCATGTCGGTGTAGCCGCTGAAGTCGAACACCAGCTGCATCACGTAGGCGAGCATCGTGATCCAGCCGTCGGCGAAGCTGAGGAACTGGGCGTGGGCGAAGCCGGAGTTGGCCCAGGGCGCGAGCGGATCGGCGACCAGCACCTTCTTGGCGAGCCCCAGCGCGAAGAGGGCCAGGCCGCGCGCCATGTTCTCCCAGTCCACGCGCTTCAGCTTCGCGTCCGCGAACTGCGGCATCATCTCCTTGTGGTGGATGATGGGGCCCGCGAGCAGGTGCGGGAAGAAGGTCACGAAGAGCACGTAGTTGGTGGCGCTGTACTCCGCGGCCTTGCCCTTCCACGCGTCGACCCGGTAGGCGATCTGCGTGAAGGTGAAGAAACTGATGCCGAGCCGCAGCGCCACGCGCAGGAACGGCACGTTCGCACCGGTCACCGCGTTCACGTTGGCGATGAAGAAGTCGGCGTACTTGAAGTAGCCGAGCAGGCCCAGGTTGAAGACGATGCCGGCGGTGAGCAGGGCGCGGTCGTTCTTCCCCGCGCCCGCATCGCGCGACAGCTTGTGGCCGAAGAGGTAGTTGGCCGCGATCGAGGCGGCGAGGATCACGACGAAATCGAGCTTCCACCACGCGTAGAACGCGACCGAGGCGGCGGCGAGGAAGGCGTTGGCCGCCCACGCGGAGAGCCGGGCGAGGGCGAAGTAGCCGACGATGACCGCCGGCAGGAAGACGAGGATGAACTCGTACGAATTGAAAAGCACGCGGGATTATAGAAGATGGGAGTGACGCTACGGCCCACTCGGCCGGATGACCTGCCCTTCGTGACCGCCCTCGAGCGCCACCCCGACAACGTCGGGATGATCGGCCAGTGGAGCGACGAGGAGCACCTCGCCGCGATCGCGGGCAGGGACCGGCGCGAGCACTGGCTGATCGGGCGCGACGGGGTGCGGGAGGGGTTCATCATCGCCTACGACTGCTCGCGGGCGGGCGCGGGGATCTACGTGAAGCGCCTGCTCGTGGATCGCAAGGAACGGGGCACGGGCACGGCCGCGCTCGCGGCGTATCTCGATCTCGCTTTCGCGCGTCCGGGAATCGACCAGGTGTGGCTTATCGTGCGCAACCACAACTCACGCGCGCGCGCGGTGTACGAGAAGCTGGGGTTCGCCGAGCTGGATCCGGCGAGCGCGATCGCGAAGGTCTACGACACGGTCGCCGAGGCGCCGCCCGAGAAGTGTTTCCGGATGCGGCTCAGCCGGCCGGGGTGACGCGCCAGATCACGTTGCCGACGTCGTCGGCGACGAGCAGGGCGCCGCGCTTGTCGATCGCGACACCCACGGGGCGGCCGAGCGCCTCTTCCTTCTCGTTCACGAAGCCCTTCAGGACCTCGATCGGCTTGCCGGTGGGCTTGCCGCCGGAGAAGGGCACGTAGACCACGTTGTAGCCGTTGAGCGGCCTGCGGTTCCACGAGCCGTGGTTCCCGATGAAGGCGCCGCTCGCGAAACGCTCGCCGAGGCGGGCGCCATCGGAGAACGTCATGCCCAGCGGCGCGACGTGCGAGCCCAACGCGTAGTCGGGCTTGATGGCTTTCGACACCAGGTCCGGCCGCTGCGGCTCGACGCGCGTGTCGATGTGCTGGCCGTAGTAGCTGTAGGGCCAGCCGTAGAAGCCGCCTTCGCGCACCGACGTGAGGTAATCGGGGACGAGGTCGCTGCCCAGCTCGTCGCGCTCGTTCACCACGGTCCAGAGCGCACCCGTCGTGGGTTCCCATCCCATCCCGTTCGGATTGCGCAGCCCCGTGGCGTAGAGGCGCTTGGCGCCCGTGCGCGTGTCGATCTCCCAGATCGCGGCGCGGCCCTCTTCTTCGGCCATGCCGTTCTCGGCCACGTTGCTGTTGGAGCCCACGGTCGCGTAGAGCTTCGAGCCGTCGCGGCTCGCGATGAGCGACTTGGTCCAGTGATGGTTGCGCGGGCCGCCGGGAAGGTCGGTCAGTTTCGTTCCGGCCGCGGCGATGCGTGTCTCGCCCTCGCGATAGGGGAAGCGCACGACCGCGTCGGCGTTGGCGATGTAGAGCTGGTCGCCCACCAGCGCCATCCCGAACGGGGAGTTGAGGTTCTCGAGGAACACCGTGCGCATCTCGGCCACGCCGTCGCCGTCGGTGTCGCGCAGCAGCGTGATGCGGTTGGCGCTCGGCGTCCCGGCGCCCGCCTTTTTCTTGAAGAAACCCATCGCCTTGGCCTTTACGCCCTTGTTGTCCTCGGGGCGGGGCGGCGCATTGGTCTCGGCCACGAGCACGTCTCCGTTGGGCAGGACGTGGATCCAGCGCGGGTGGTCGAGGCCGGTGACGAGGGCGTTCACCTTGAGGCCCGGCGCGGCGATGGGCGCCGTGCCCGGCTGCCAGCCCTTGGCCTTGGCGACGTTCACCGTCGGAACGACGGTCCTGACGGGTTCGACCAGTGTCGGATTCGGTCCTACATCCGCCTGCTCGGGCAGGCGCGAGACCTCAGCGCATGCCGGCAGGGCAAGCGCGAGGGCGATCGGAACGAAGGCAAGGGGTCTCATCCACAGCTTGGGCCTTTCGGGCGCGCGAAGGTTGCGTTCTTCAGCGCCGCCGTAGCTCCACTGGCGTATGTCGCCTTCAGCTTGTTCCCGTCGAACATCAGGTTGAGGGCGCCCGAGGGAGTGCGGATGATGCTTCCCTGCACCTTGCCGTCGAGGGCGCGCACGGTCGTCCCTTCGGGGATGTCGATCCGCACCTTCTGGAATTTCTGGGCGATCGCGAGGCTCTTGCCCTTGGCCTTGCCGGTTCCGCACCAGAGGCCCTCGACCCGCGCGGGCACGACCCAGAGGTAGACCTTGCTGGTCTTGCCGAGGCCGATCGGCTTGTCGGGCGCGTCCACGGTCATGGCCTTGTCCGGCTCCCAGTCCTCCATGTCGAAGTCGTGCGAGACCACGCGCGTGCCGGGGCGCAGCGCCAGCAACTTGGGCCGCAGCTGCATGTTCACCTCGGGCAGCAGGTAGAGCGTCACCACGCTGGCGGTCGAGAGGTCGGTCCTGAACAGGTCCTGTTCGCGGAAGCTCACGCGTTCGGCCACGCCGGCGATGCGCGCGTTTTCGCGGCTCTTCTCCACCAGCTGCGGGTTGATCTCGATGCCCATGCCACGGGCGCCGAAGCGCCTGGCGGCCAGGATCACGATGCGCCCGTCGCCGGAACCGAGGTCGAGCACGTAGTCCTCGTTGGTGACCTTGGCCACCTGGAGCATGGCGAGCGTCACGCTGTCCGGCGAGACCACGAAGGGGACCTCGTCGGCCGCGGCGGCCGGTACGGCGAGGAAGGCGACGGCGGCGAATGCAGTGGCGATACGCACTTTAGAACTTCTCCCATTCCGGCTTGCGGCCGAAGCGCTTGGCGAGGAAATCGATGAAGGCGCGAACCTTGGGTGGCACGTGGCTGCGCTGCGGATGGACGGCGTGGATGCCCAGCTCGGGCAGGCGATATCCCGAGAGGATACGTCTCAGGCGCCCGTCGCGCAGGAGCGATGCGACGTAGAAGCTCGGCGTGAGCAGGATGCCGTGGCCCGCGGCTGCGGCCTCACCCAGCACGATGCCGTTGTTGATGCGGAAGGAGCCGTTCACGGCGACGGGGACCTCGCGGCCGTCGGGCGCGGTGAAACGCCAGACGTTGGCAGTGGAGAGGTAGGAGTAGAGCAGGCAGTCGTGGGCCGTCAGGTCCTCGGGCGTCTCGGGCTCGCCATGCTCGGCCAGGTACGCGGGCGCGGCGCACACCAGCACGCGCGTGCTCGAGAGCTTGCGGGCGACGAGCGAGGAGTCGGTGAGCGCCCCGATGCGCACCGCCACGTCCACGCCTTCCTCCACCAGGTTCACGAAGCGGTCGTCGAAGCGCACGTCGAGGCTCACGCGCGGATAGCTGCGCGCGAATTGCGTCATCGCGGGGCCCAGGTGGAGGATGCCGAACGACATCGGCGCGCTCACGCGCAAGCGCCCGCGCGGCTCGGACTGGAACTGCGCCACCGCCGCCTCGGCTTCGTCGATGCGCTCCAGCGCCCCGCGGCTCGCCTCGAAGAGCGCGGCCCCGGCCTCGGTGAGGGAGAGCCGCCGCGTGGTCCGGTGCAGCAGGCGCGCGCCGAGGCGATCCTCGAGGCGCGAGACGTACTTGCTCACGACCGCGCGCGAGAGCTCCAGCTCGTCGGCCGCGAGCGTGAAGCTGCCGCGCTCCACCACGCGCACGAACACCGCGACGTCGGCCAGGTTGTCCATTCGATTAGTTCGTTTCCGTGAACAATCATATGCCGCCCGCCCCGATTATCCAAGCGCCGCGCCTGCCTACGATGGCCACTCCACAACCCCGCAAGGAGCAACGCCATGAGCTACGACATCGCCCGCGCCCGCGAGCACTTCGCCGCCAAGCAGTCCTTCACCACCGGCCCGCACGAGCTGCTGGGCATGATCGACCGCAAGGAGGACGTCGTGATCGTCGACGTCCGCTTCCCCACCGATTTCCGCAAGGCCCACATCCCCGGCGCCGTGAACCTGGCGAAGGGCAAATGGCACACCGCCGCGGGCCTGTCGAAGGACAAGGTGAACGTCCTCTACTGCTACAACCAGACCTGCCACATGGCCGCCGAGGCCGCGCTCGAGCTGCTCGCGCTGGGCTACCCGGTCGTCGAGATGGAAGGCGGCTTCGCGACCTGGGAGGCGAACGGTTATCCGGTCGCCGCGTCCCAGGCGCAGGCGGCCTAGGGGACGACGATGATCTACCAGAACACCGCGCCCTTCGGGGCACTCGTCCTCAGGCTGTCGCTCGGCACCATGTTCCTGGTGCACAGCCTCTACCTCAAGCTCGTCGTCTTCACCCTGCCCGGCACCGTGAAGTTCTTCGAGTCGCTCGGCCTGCCGCCCTACGCCACGCACCTCACACTCGGCGTGGAGGCGGTCGGCGGCCTCATGCTGCTCGCCGGCTACAAGACGCGCTACGCCGCCGCGGCCCTCGTGCCCGTGCTCGCGGGCGCCACCTGGGCGCACTGGAGCAACGGCTGGCTCTTCACCAATGCGGGCGGAGGATGGGAGTACCCCCTGTTCCTCGCGGCCGCGACCGTGGTGCAGGCGCTCGTCGGCGACGGAGCGTACGCCCTGGGTGCTAGAGTGGTGCCCAGGGAGGCGGGGACATGGGCGGTGGCGACGAGAAGCTGATCCTCTACGGCGACAAGGACCTCGCGAGCCCATACGTGATGTCCGTCGCGGTGGCGCTCGCCGAGAAGGGCCTGCCCTACGAGCTCAAGCGGATCGACCTCTCGCGCAAGGAAAACCTCGACGACACCTACCGCACGCGCTCGCTCACCGCGCGCGTGCCCACGCTGATTCACGGCGACTTCTCGCTGTCCGAGTCCTCGGCGATCGACGAGTATCTCGAGGAGGCATTCCCGCCGCCCAAGCATACGGCGATCTATCCCGCCGACCCGAGGAAACGCGCGCGCGCGCGGCAGGTCCAAGCCTGGGTGCGCAGCGACCTCATGCCCATCCGCATCGAGCGCAACACCACGGTGGTGTTCTTCGGCGCGCGCCTGAAGCCCCTGTCGGCCGAGGCGCAGGAATCGGCCTCACGCCTGTTCTCCGCCGTCGACGCGCTGCTGCCGAGCGGCGCCGAGAACCTGCTCGGCGACTGGTGCATCGCGGACACCGACCTCGCCCTCATGCTGAACCGACTCGCGATGCACGAGGACGTGATGCCCGACCGGCTGCGCGAGTACGCGCGGCAGCAGTGGGGCCGGCCCTCGGTGAAGGACTGGCTCGGCCTCGAGCGGCCACGCGCGTGAGCCCCGCCGACCTCGACATCCTGCATACGGTGGCACTCGCCTCGCTGCTCGCGTGGGCGAGCGGAATGCGCCTCTACCTCGTGATGTTCGCCATCGGCATGGCGGGCTACTTCGACTACATGGAGCTGCCCAAGGGCCTCGAGGTGCTGAAGCACCCGTGGGTGATGGGGGCGGCGGGATTCATGCTCGTGATGGAATTCCTCGCCGACAAGGTGCCGGCGATCGATTCCGTCTGGGATGCGATCCACACTTTCATCCGCATCCCGGCGGGGGCGCTGCTCGCCGCGGGAGCCACCGGCGACTCGCTTTCCGCCCTGACCGTCGCCGCGGGCCTCCTCGGGGGCACCATCACCGCCGGGACACACTTCACCAAGGCGGGCGGGCGCGCCGTGATCAACACCTCGCCCGAGCCGGTCTCCAACTGGGGCGCGTCGTTCACCGAGGACGCCCTCGTGCTCTCGGGCATCTGGCTCGCCCTCACGCATCCCCTGGTGTTCCTGCTCCTGTTGCTGCTTTTCCTCCTGATGCTGGTATGGCTGATACCCAAGGTGTGGCGGGGCATCAGGATGGTGGCAGAACGGGTCTCAGGCCCGCGCCAGGTGCCGCCCGCGGGCGCTTGACGCCCGGGGGGGCGGGCAACAGAATCCCCTCACGACCGGCGCTTCCAGCGGCGAACACCCACTCCGAGGAGGAGACCCCATGAAGATCGCGAATTTCGCGCGTCTCGCCGCTTTGTCCGCGGCCGTGGCGCTGGCCCTGCCCGCAACGGCGCAACAGGTGACGATGATGACCGGGCCGCAGGGCGGCTCGTGGGTGCCGCTGGGCGGGGCGCTCAAGAACATGTGGGAAAAGGCCGTACCCGGCCTGCAGATGACGGTGACCCCGGGAGCGGGCATCGCCAACGTGCGCGGCGTCGACGAGGGCAAGGCGCACATCGGCTTCGCGAACTCCTCGACCACCGTGGACGGGATCGACGGCCGTGCGCCGTATCCCAAGAAGGTGACCAAGGTCTGCCAGGTGGCGAACCTCTACCCGCAGTACTTCCAGGTGGCCGCGCTCGCCGACGCGAAGATCAACTCGTACGCCGACTTGAAAGGCAAGTCGCTGGTCACCCAGCCCAAGGGCAACACGGCCGAGGCCCTCACCGACGCGATCCTGAAGGCGAACGGCCTCAACTACCAGTCGCTCTCGAAGGCCAACTTCCAGGCTTCCTACACCGACGCGGTGTCGATGCTCAAGGACGGGCACGCGCAGGTGATGACGCTGGGCACCACGGCGCCCGCGTCGGCGATCATGGACCTCGCCTCCGCGCGCGACGTGACGCTCGTTCCGGTGGACGACAAGACGATGGCCGAGCTCAAGAAGTCCAACGCCGGGTACAACAAGCTGATCATCAAGGCCGGCACCTATCCCAAGCAGGACAAGGACGTACCCGTGATCGGCTACTCCACGCACATCGTGGCCGCCTGCGACCTGCCCGAGGACGTGGTCTACAAGATGACCAAGGCCATGGCCGAGAACGTGGGCGACATGGCCGCGGTGGTGAAGCCGATCACCGGCCTCACGGCCAAGGACATGGCGATCGACATCGGCGTGCCGTTCCACAAGGGCGCGGCGAAGTACTACAAGGAAAAGGGAGCGCTGTAGCGGAGCGACGCGGGTGGCCGAGCCGGCAGTCGCCGTAATCTCCGACGAGCTGCCCGCGACCGCGCCGCAGGCGCGGGTGCTCGTCTGGGCCGTCGCCCTCATCGCGGCGGCGATGTCGCTGTACCACATGTACGTCCCCGCCTTCGGCCCCCCGGAGGCGGTGATCTTCCGCGGCACCCACTTCCTCTTCGCGATCACCCTGGTCGCGATCCTCTATCCGATGCTGCCCGGCCGGCGCGCCGCCTGGCGCGTTGCCGACATCGTGTTCCTGGTCGCCGCGTGGGCTTCGGTGCTGCACATCTTCTTCAACTACGAGTACTTCAACAACCGCATCATCTACATCGACGAGCTCACCGCCTGGGACAAGTTCTTCGGCGTGATCGCCGTGGTCGTGGTGATGGAGGGCACGCGTCGGGTGATCGGCTGGGCGTTGCCGCTCACGGCGCTCGTGTTCCTGGCCTACGCCTTGCTCTTCACCCAGGTGAGGGCACCCGTCCTCCTCGAGCAGCTCTATTTCTCCACCGAGGGCATCTGGGGCTCGACGCTCGGCGTGTCGGCGAGCTACGTGATGCTGTTCGTGCTCTTCGGCGCCTTCATGGAGAAGAGCGGCACCGGCCAGCTCTTCATGGACTTCGCCATGTCGCTCACCGGCAGCAGCGCCGGCGGCCCCGGCAAGGTGGCGGTGGTGTCTTCCAGCCTCTTCGGCACGGTGTCGGGCAGCGCGGTCGCCAACGTGATGGTCGATGGCCCGATCACCATCCCGCTCATGAAGCGCACGGGTTTCCGTCCGCCGTTCGCCGCCGCGGTCGAGGCCGTGGCTTCCACCGGCGGGCAGCTGATGCCGCCGGTGATGGGCGCGGCCGCCTTCGTGATGGCCGAGTTCCTGGTGGTGCCCTACGCGCAGGTCGCGCTCTGGGCGCTGGTGCCATCGATCCTCTACTACATCGCCGTATTCTTCGCGGTGCACTTCGAGGCGAAGCGCTACGGCCTCGCGGGCGTGCCCAAGTCGCAGCTGCCGCGCTTCTGGCACGTGATGGCCGTGCGCGGGCACCTGTTCGTGCCGATCATGGTCGTGCTGGTGGGCCTCATCCTCGGCTATTCGGCGCCGCTTTGCGCCCTCGTGGGCGCGCTCTCGTGCCTGCCGGTGGCGCTCCTGCGCGCCTCCACGCGCAAGGACATCCGCTGGGCGAACGTGCTGGAAGCGCTGGTCGACGGCGCCAAGAACACGCTCGCAGTGGCGATGGCCTGCGCCTGCGCGGGCATCGTGATCGGTGTGGTCACAATTACCGGGCTGGGGATCGTTTTCACCCAGATGGTGATCGCCCTGGCGCAGAACTCGCTGCTGCTGGCGCTGATCCTCACGGCCATGGCCGGCATCGTCCTCGGCATGGGCATGCCGACCACGCCCGCCTACATCGTCATGGTGTCGCTGCTGGTGCCCGCCATCATCAAGCTGGGCGCGATCCCGCCCGCGGCGCACATGTTCGCGTTCTACTTCGCGATCCTCTCCGCCATCACGCCGCCCGTGGCTCTCGCGGTGTTCGCCGCCGCGGCGCTCGCGAAGGCCGACATGTGGAAGACCGGATGGGAGGCGGTGCGCATGGCCTCGCCCGCCTTCATCGTGCCGTTCATGTTCGTGTACGAGCCGTCGCTCCTCACGATCGGCGACTGGACCACGGTCGCGACGAGCTTCGTCTCGGCTTGCGTGGGCGTGGTCTGCCTTGCGGGCTCGCTCCAGGGAAGCCTGCTGCGCAACGCGCGCCTGTGGGAGCGCGTGGTGCTCTTCGTGGCGGCGCTCTGCCTCATCAAGCCGGGCCTCATCACCGACCTGGCCGGGCTGGCGCTCCTCGCGATCGTGGTGGTCGCGCAGAAGATGCGACCGCCGGATCCCGCGCCGCAGGCCGCGGCGGCGCGCTAGGCGGCGGCCGGGTGGATCGGGATCCAGGCGTCGTGAATGCCGTGGCAGGCGACACTCGCCCCGCCGAATGGCATTAGCTCGGGAATCTAGCCCCGGCCCGCGCTAGATTCGCGGGAACGTCGTCACCGACCCGCTGGTGTTCTGCGTGTTGTTGCGCACGTCGTTGGTGCCGGCGCTCTCGAGGATGGCGCCCGCGTTCAGGCCGATGGCGTTGCCCGTCACGGTGTTCCCGGCCGCCCAGATCTTCACGCCGTTACCCGCCGAGTACACCCCGCTCGCTAGGTTGTTCGAGATCACGTTGTTCTTCGCCGAGATGATCACGGGGCCGGAAAAGACGGTTTCGCCCAGGACGCCGTACTGGTTGCGCACGATCTGGCTGTTGGCGACCGTCATCGTGACGCTGGCGGCGAATTGCTGCGAGCTGCCGTTGATCCCGCTGAAGCTTCCCTCCACGACCGAGTCGGTGATGTCCACGATCGTGTGCCCCGTGGCCTCGCCGTACCCCATGATCGCGGCGCCGCCGTTGCCCACGGCGTAGACGCGCGCCACCGTGCCGCGTGCGCCCTCGCGAAAGATCAGGCCTCCGTCCGAGTTCTGGCGAATGGTGGTCTCGTACACGCGCACCACCGCCGTCGCGCTCGCTTCGACGGCGCGCCCGGAGAGATTCGCGATCACGCAATGCTCCACCGAAAGGTTGCCCGCGCTGATGACGACGCCGGCCCCGCCGCCACCGCCGGGAGGCGGCCCGATCACCAGATTGCGCAGGCTCACGCTCACGCCGGTGGAGATCTGGACCGCGGCGAACGGGAAGGCGACGAGGCTGCCTACGGCGCCGGGCACCGCGAGGATCGACACGGATTTCGCGATCACGACCGGTGAGGTGTTGTAGTTGGCCGAGTCCAGCATCCAGATCTGACCGCCGTCGGCCACCGCCGCGAGGGCCGCGGGCATCAGGCGGCACGGCTGGGAGAGCGTGCAGGGGTTGGCGTCGCTGCCGTCCGAAGCGAGGTAGGCCCGGAAGAGCTGTGCCTGCGCGGGTGCGCACAACGCCAGCGCGGCAAGGGCGGCTAGGGCGGTTCGGATACCGAATCGATTCGTCATGGGCGGCTCCCTGGAAAGGTTTTCCTCCCGCGTCGGAGGCGCAACCATGTTACTCAATCCTGCGCATTCCTCGCACGCGGGCGATGCTGGAGTGCAAGGGCAGTTCCGCTGCGTGGATCGGGATCCAGCCGTCGTGGATCCCGTGCCAGGCGACGCTCGCCCCGTCGAATGGCGGTAGCTCGGGCCTCACTCCTGGGCTATCGCTGTTATTGCGCCCGACTTGTTGGGGGCGTTGTTTCGAACCGAGTTGTTTCCGGCCGTCTCGAACAGGCCGGACGAGTTGAGCAAGCCCACACTCGCGTTGTCGCTGACCGTATTGCCGCTCGCCCACACCCGGGCCGCGGCGCCGAAGGTAGCGATCCCGGCGCCATTGTTGGACACGATGCTGTTGCTCACCGACAGCGTGACCAGGGCCCCGGCATCGGATTGCGCGAGCGCGCCATGGTTGATGTTGCCAGCGAGCTGGCTATTGCGCACCGAGATCTTCACGACGGCGGTCGCGTCGGTCGAATACCCGATGACACCCCAGCCGTTCCGATCCACGACCGAATCGACGATGTCGGCCGTCGTCGTGGTGCCGGCGGTTCCCCACAGCTCGAAGCCCTGGTTGCCGTTGCCTCCGATCGTGCTCCGCGCGACGGTGGTGCGCGAGCCGCCGCGAAGGAACACACCCAGGTCGCCGTTGCCCTGGATCGTCGTGTCCATGATCCGCACGATGGCGGGAGCGTTCACGTAGATGCTCGAGTTCGGCATGTTGCCGATGACGCAGTTTTCCACCGTCAGCGCGGAGCCGGCGAGCATATGGATTCCGTCCACGCCGCCCCCGCCGGGCAGGGGGCCGATCAGGAGGTTGCGCAGCACGACCTTGACACCCGCGGTATTGATGTCGATCGCATTGCCGGCAGTGGCCACGAGGCTGCCTATCGCGCCGGGGACCGCGAGTATGGTCACGGACTTGGTGATGTTGACGGGCGCGACGTTGTAGTTGGCGGAGTCGAGGATCCAGACCTGGCCGCCGTCGGCGACGGCGGCGAGGGCCGCAGGCAGCAGGCGGCAAGGCGCGGCCAGGGTGCAGGGGTTGGCGTCGTTGCCGGTCGGGTCGAGGTAGGTCCGGAACAACTGCGCGTGGGCCGAGGCGGGCAGGAGGATGGAAGCGACGATTGCGATGGCGAAGACGATGCGATGGGTCATGGGATCTCCAGGAAGGATCGACGGCTGCCGAGAGGCAAGCGTACGCGCTTCGCGACTGCACGAGATCCACGTTCGGTGAGAGGCCCAGCTTCCTCCAGGACGGGCCCTTCTAGCGGCGCAGGAAAGGGAGCGCGCCGGGCGGCATCTTCCGAAGGAAAGTGACAAGATGCTCCACCTTGCCCGCTGGCAGGCCTGCCCACTTTCCTGAAAGGAGACCGCCGTGACCCACAGTGGGATCTCAGGCCTGACCGCGCTCCAGGCCGGCAGCAAGGTGTTGGCGAGCGGAAACACGGTGAGCGACAACGGGACCGGCCTTGAGAATATCGGCGGACTCTTCGAAAGCGCGGGTACCAACGTGGTGCGCAACAACGACACCAACAAGAGCGGAACCATCACGGTGGTCGCGATGGAGTAGTGCCGCGGGGTGCACCCAGGCGATGCCGGAGTGCACGGCACTTCAAGTTGCCTGGATCGGAATCCAGCCCTCGTGGATGCCGTGGCAGGCGACGCTCGCCCCCTCGAACGGCAGCAGCTCCGGCCGCACCTCGCGGCACTTCTCGCGAACGTGCGGGCAGCGCGGGTTGAACGTGCAGCCTGTCGGGGGATTGAGGGGATTGGGCACCTCTCCCGCGACCGGCGTGCGCGGCTTGCCCGACATGGTGATGTCCGGGATCGCGCTCTCGAGCATGCGTGTATAGGGGTGCAACGGACGGTCGAAGATCACCTTCGTGTCGGCGATCTCGACGATCCGCCCCAGGTACATCACGCCCACGCGCGTGGAGATGTGCGAGACCACGGCGAGGTTGTGCGAGATGAAGAGATAGGTGAGGCCATGCTCGCGCTGCAGGTCCTTCATGAGATTCAGGATCTGCGCCTGCACCGAGACGTCGAGCGCGCTCGTGGGCTCGTCGCACACCAGGAACTCGGGATTGGACGATAGAGCGCGCGCGATCGAGATGCGCTGGCGCTGGCCGCCGGAGAACTCGTGCGGGTACTTCTCGCTGTCCAGCGGCGAGAGGCCCACGTCCGTGAGCAGCTCCCCCACGCGCTTGCGGACCGCCCCGTCGTCCTTGATGAGGTCGTGCGAGCGGATCGGCTCGGCGATGATCTTCTCCACGCGCCAGCGCGGATTGAGGCTCGCGTAAGGGTCCTGGAAGATCATCTGGAAGCGCCGGCGCATGGCGAGCATGTCGTGGCGGCCCTCGATCGCGGCGAGATCGGTACCGCCGAAGATCACGCTTCCGCGCGTGGGCCCGTACAGGCCGCAGATGAGGCGCGCCACCGTCGACTTGCCGCAGCCCGACTCGCCGACGAGCGAGAGGGTCTCGCCGCGGTTGATGGTGAAGGAGACACCGTCGACTGCCTTGAGGATCTGCCGCGGCGCACCCTCGATCACGCGGTTCAGCCACGGGCGCGAGACGTCGAAGCTCTTGGCGAGCTCGCGGACGTCGAGCAGCACCTCAGCCATGCAAGGTCCCCTTGCTCCGGCCCGTCGGGGGAGCGGGCACCGTGCGGTCGGGATCGTGGAGCCAGCAGGCCGCCAGCGTGCGATTCGCCTGGAGCAGGCCCGGCCGCTCCACGCGGCACTTCTCGAAGACGCGCGGGCAGCGCGGGTTGAACGCGCACCCCTGCGGGATCGCCGTGAGGCGCGGCATGGAGCCCTCGATCTGCGGCAGGCGCTCGACGTCCTGGCCGACCGCCGGTATCGAGCCCATGAGGCCCACGGTGTACGGGTGCTGCGGATCGTGGATCACCTGCTGCACGGGGCCGATCTCGGCGATTCGGCCGGCGTACATGACGGCCACGCGGTCGGCGGTCTCGGCGATCACGCCCATGTCGTGCGTGACCAGCATGATCGCGGTGCCGTGATCGCGGCACAGGCGCTTGAGCAGCGTGATGATCTGCGCCTGGATCGACACGTCGAGCGCGGTGGTGGGCTCGTCGGCGATGATGAGGCGCGGGTTGGCGCAGAGCGCGAGCGCGATCACCACGCGCTGGCGCATGCCGCCGGAAAACTGATGCGGATAGTGGTCGATGCGTCGCTCGGGGGCGGGAATGCCGACCTCGCCCAGGAGCTCGATCGCGCGCGAGCGCGCCTGCGCGCCGTTCATCGGCAGGTGCTGCTCGATGGTCTCGGTGATCTGGCGGCCGACCGAGAAGAGAGGGTTCAGCGACGTGAGCGGGTCCTGGAAGATGGCGCCGATCCGCCGGCCGCGGATCCTGCGCATCTGGTCCGGCGGCAGGTTGTCGATGCGGCTGCCTTCGAGGAGCACCTCGCCCGCCGCGATGCGTCCCGGGCGCTCCAGCAGGCCGATGATCGCCGTGCCGGTGATCGACTTGCCCGCGCCGGACTCGCCCACCACGCCGAGCACCTCGCCGGGAGCGATGTCGAAGCTCACGTCGTCCACGGCGACGAGCGTGCCGCGGCGGGTGTTGAACTCCACCCGGAGGTTGCGGACGGACAGGAGGGGCGCGGCGTTTTCGCTCATCTCGCCCTAGCGAAGACGCGGGTTGAGGGCATCGCGCAGCCAGTCGCCCAGCACGTTGATCGACAGCACCAGGATGACGAGCGCGAGCCCGGGGAAGACGGTGATCCACCACTCGCCGGAGAACAGGAAGTCGTTGCCGATCCGGATGAGGGTGCCGAGCGACGGTTGCGTGGGCGGCACGCCCACGCCCAGGAACGAGAGCGAGGACTCGGTGATGATCGCGGCCCCGATCTGCAGGGTGGCGATGACGAGCACCGGCCCCAGCACGTTGGGCAGCACGTGCGAGAACATGATCGCGAGCGGGTGCCGGCCGATGACGCGCGCGGCCTGCACGTATTCCTTGTTGCGCTCCACCAGCGTCGAGCCCCGAACGGTGCGCGCGTAGCTCACCCAGCCGGACGCGGCGATCGCGAGGATCAGCACGTAGACCGCGAGCTGGTCGTGCGACTCCTTGGGCAGCGCCGCGCGCGCGAGTCCGTCGATCAGCAGCGCGATCAGGATCGCGGGGAAGGAGAGCTGCACGTCGGCCACCCGCATGATGAAGGCGTCGAGCTTGCCGCCGACGTAACCGGAGATCAGTCCCAGCGTGATGCCCACGGTCATGGCGAGCAGCGTGGCCGCCAGCCCGATCACGAGCGACATGCGCGAGCCGAAGATGATGGCCGAGATCACGTCGCGGCCCTGGTCGTCGGTGCCGAGGAAATACTGCGGGTTGCCGCGCTCGGTCCACGCGGGTGGCGTGAACGCGTCGAGGAGGTTGAGCGTCTTGAGGTCGAAGGGGTTGTGCGGCGCGACCCAGGGCGCGAACAGCGCCGCGAAGACGTAGATGAACGCGATCGCGGCGGCGACCATGACGAGCGGCGAGCGCTTGAAGCTGTAGACGATGTCGCTGTCGAGCGCACGATTCCACGCGGTCGGCAGCGGAGCCTGGGTGTTGCCTGTCCCGACCGCCAGCTCGCCCTTGTCCATCAGTGGCCTCCCCCGCCGCCCGCTCCGCTGCGCTCCACGCGCAGCCTCGGGTCGACCAGGTAGTACAGCAGGTCGACGACGAGGTTGATCACCACGAAGATGAGGCCGATGAGGCAGAGGTACGCCGCCATGACCGGGATGTCGGCGAACTGCACCGCCTGGATGAAGAGCAGGCCCATGCCCGGCCACTGGAACACCTGCTCCGTGATGATGGCGAAGGCGATGATGCCGCCCAGCTGCAGCCCGGCGATGGTGATCACGGGCACGAGCGTGTTCTTGAGGGCATGGCCGAAATGGACCGCGCGGTTGCTGAGGCCGCGCGCGCGGGCGAACTTGATGTAGTCGGTGCGCAGGACTTCGAGCATCTCGGCGCGCACCAGCCGCATGATCAGCGTGAGCGGGAAGAACGACAGCGTGATCGCGGGCAGGACCAGGGCCTTGGCCCCGGAAGCGGTGAGCAGCCCCGTGGTCCACGGCCCGATCGCCGTGGTGTCGCCGCGGCCGAACGAGGGCAGCACCCCCAGCCACACGGCGAAGATGAGGATGAGGAAGATGCCGATCAGGAAGTTGGGCAAGGAGACGCCCACGAGCGAGGTGGTGAGCAGCGCCCGCGAGACCCACGAGTCGCGCCGGAGCGCCGTGTAGACGCCGATCGGGATGCCGACCACGAGCGCGATCAGCGCGGCGGTGATGGCGAGCTCGAGCGTGGCGGGCAGCCGCTCGACCAGCAGCGTGGAGACCGGGCGGCCCAGCCGCAGCGAGATGCCGAAATTGCCCTGCACCGCGTTGCCCAGGAAGGTCAGGAATTGCTGGTAGAAGGGCTTGTCGAGGCCGAGTATCGAGCGCATCTGCTCGCGGTCGGCCTGCGTGGCCTCCGGCGGCAGCATGAGCGACACCGGGTCGCCCACGAAGTTGAAGAGCGAGAAGGCGATGAAGCCCACCACGAGCATGACGATCACGCCCTGGACGAGCCTGCGGAGGATGAAGGCGAGCATCTAAGCAAAAACCGGGGTCAGGCCCCGGTTCTCGCGTTCAGTTGATCTGGACCCACTTCACCGTGAGCCGGTTGTCGGCGCGGTGCACCACCTTCACGTTGGAGCGCATCGCCCACGGGATCACCTGGAAGTGCAGGGGGATGTGGCCGACGTCGGCGGCGTGCTGTTGCGAGATCTCGTGCGCGAGCGCGGCGCGCTTCCTGGTGTCGACCTCGGTCTTGAGCTTGTCCACCGCGGCGTCGACCTTGGCGTTGGAGTAGCGGCCCAGGTTGTAGTCGCCGTCGGGCGTCTTCTCGACGCGCGTGCGCAGCAGGCTCTGCACCGCGTATTGCGAGTCGAACGTGGGCACGCCCCAGCCCAGCATGTAGAAGCTGGTGTCGAGGTTCTGGATCTTGGGAAAGTAGTTCGCGCGCGGCATCGCGTTCACCTTCACCTTGATGCCGATCTGCGCCAGCATGCCCGCGGTGGCCACGCAGATCTTCTCGTCGGCGATGTAGCGGTTGTTCGGGCAGTCGAGGGTGATCTCGAAGCCCTGCGGGTAGCCCGCGTCGGCGAGCAGCTTCTTCGCCTTCTCGCGGTCGACCTTCACGACCTTGTCGAGGTCCTTCGGATAGCCGTCGACCTGCGGCGCCATCATCACGCCCGCGGGGATCGCGAGGCCCCTCAGCACCTGCGTCTTGATCGCCTGCGTGTCGATGGCGAGCTGGAAGGCCTCGCGCACGCGCTTGTCCTTGAACGGGTTCTTGCCCTTCACGCTCGAGTACTGCAGCTCGTCGCGGTACTGGTCGAAGCCGTAGAAGATGACGCGGTTCTCGTTGCCCTCGATCACCTTGAGCTTCGGATCCTGCTTCAGGCGCGGGATGTCCTGCGGCGGCGGGTCGAGCACGAAGTCGATCTCCCCCGAGAGCAGGGCCGCCAGCCGCGTGCCGTCCTGCTTGATCGGCTGGTAGACGATCTCGGTCACGTTGCCCTCGCGCTTGCCCCACCAGTTGGAGTTGAGCACCGCGACGGTCTTCACGTCGGCCTCGCGCGAACGCAGGATGAACGGGCCCGTGCCGTTGGCATTGCGCGTGGCGAAGGTCTCTTCCTTGTTCTTGAAGTCCTGGGGCTTGAGCACGTTGTGCTTGGTCGCCCACGCCTTGCTCATCATCCGCACCTCGGTCAACTGCGGGATCAGCACCGGCGCCGGACCCTCCGTGAGGATCTCGACCGTGAAGTCGTCCACCTTCTTCGCCTCCTTCACGCCCGCGAGGTAGGGCTTGAAGTTCGAGGTGTCGGAGAGCGCGCGCTGGATCGAGAACACCACGTCGTCGGCGGTGAATGCCGAGCCATCATGGAACTTCACGCCCTGGCGCAGCTTGAAGCGCATCGTGCTCGGGTTGACCTGCTCCCAGGCGGTGGCGAGGCACGGCTCGACCTTGAGGTCCTTGCCGCGCGTGACCAGCGTCTCGTAGATGTTGTCGAGGTAGGCGTTGGTGAACCCTTCGTTGTTGCCGTGGGGATCGATGGTGGTGATGTCGCCCTGGCTCGAGAAGCGCAGCGTCTTGGCAAGCGCGGGGATGGCCGTGAGGGCGAGGGCGGCGGCGACGGCGGCGGCGAGGGCGCGACGGGGGATCATGCAGGACTCCTCTGGCGAAAGTCTTTGATTTTGCTTGGGATAGATCGGGCGCCATAATACCAGCACCATGACCGAGCCGATCTTCCGCGACGCCCCCTACCAACGCGACAATCCCGCGCTGGTGCTGGGCGTGGACGAACGCGGCATCCACCTCGATCGTACGGTGTTCTACCCGCGCGGTGGAGGCCAGGCGGGGGATTCCGGATCGCTCGTGCTCGCAGACGGCCGCGCGATCGCGATCGCCGATACCGTGAAGGGCGAGGGCGCCGGCATCCTCCATGTCCCGGCCGCCGGCCAGGACCTGCCCGCGATCGGCGCTCCGGTCACCGCCCGCATCGACTGGGAGCGGCGCCACCGCCACATGCGCTTCCATACCGCGACGCACCTGCTCTGCGCGATCGTGCCGCACCCGACCAATGGCTGCTCGATCAATGCCGAGTACGCGCGCCTCGACTTCGACATGGTCGAGCCCCTCGACAAGGCGCATCTCGAGTCCGAGCTGGCGCGCCTGGTCGCGGAGGCCCACGACATCCGCACCGTCTGGATCAGCGACGAGGAGCTCGACGCCAAGCCCGAGCTGGTGCGCACGATGTCGGTGAAGCCCCCGCGTGGCGTGGGCCGCGTGCGGCTGCTCGAGATCGACGGCGTCGACCTGCAGGCGTGCGGAGGAACGCACGTCGCGAACACGCGCGAGATCGGCGCGCTGCGCGTGAGCAAGATCGAGAAGAAGAGCGCGCGAGCGCGGCGGGTGGTGCTGGAGTTCGCCTAACGCTTCGCCGGCTCGAAGAGCTCCACGGGATTGCCGTCCGGATCCTCCAGCTGGATCTGCTTTCCCGCCGGCCCGGCCTCGAGCTCGTTGCGGAACCGGATGCCGGCCTTGGCGAGCTCGTCGATCTCCGACTGGAGGTCGTCCACCTGGAGCACGACGCGGTTCCAGCCGCCCGGCTCCTGGCGGCGGCCGTCGGGCATCTTGCGCGAGCCCGAGGCTTCGGGACCGCTCAACAGCAGCTCGAGGTTGTCGAGCGACACCGTGGCGAACGCGGGCAGGTGCTGCATCTTGACGTCGAAGCCCAGGTGCTTCGTGTAGAACGCGACCGACCGGCCGACATCCTTCACCTGGTAGCGAACACCGTGAAACGAGGCGTGATGGGTCATGGGGACCTCCTCGGTCAGGAGTCGGTTGGACCGCCGCGGCTCCGGGAAGGTCACTTGCTCCGGAACGCGACCTCCATGTCGACGGTGCGGCCGGCAGATCCCTCGTTGTAGCGCCACTGCGACAGCGCGCGCACCACCGCGCGGTCGAAGACGCGGCGCGGGTTGGCCTCGATCACTTCCACCCGGGTCACGGAACCGGCGGCATCGAGCGTCATGCGCGCCTTGACCTGGCCCTGCTCCACGCCGGCGGCCGCGGCTTCGCGCGGGAAATCGGGATCGACTTTCGCGACCAGGCGAGTGGCGGCCGGGGGCTCGGGTGCTGCGCTCGTGGGGTGCGCTGCGGCGAGGTCGGTACGAGACGAAGCCGGGGGCAGGCTCGCGGGCGCGGGTTGCGTTGCGCCCGGCACGGGTTTCGGTGCCTCGGCTTTCGCGGGTTCGGCCTTGGCCGTATCCACGCGTGGTGAAGGAGTTGCCGGCGCTGCTGCCGTGGCCGGCGCGGGCGTGGCCTTTGGCGCCGCCGGTTCGGGCGACCTCGCCGCCGCGGGCGGAGGCTCGGGTGCCTTGGGCGGCGGCGGTTGCAGCACCTTGCTCTCGAACATCTTGGCCGCGGCCTCCTGGCGGGCGAGGCGATCCTTCAGGCCGTCGTCGATCTCGCGGGACCTCGCCGGGGCGGCGGGCGCGGCCGTCGCAGTCTTCGGCGTCGGCGGCTTCACGGGCGGTGGGGGCTCGGTCTTCGAGCAGGCCGAGGCCATCAAGCCTCCGGTGATCGCGAGGATGAGAGAACGTGCAAACATCGGGGTGCTCCGGATGCGGAAATTGGCGCGGAGTATACCCGCGTAACAAACCGTAAAAATGGCGCGACCGGAGCGCGCGAAACGCGATTTCAGCCGCCGAGGTGCGAGAGCGGCAGCGCCGTCGTCTCCTTCACCTCCTCGAGCACGAAGCTCGACTTCACGTCGAGCACGCCGGGGTGCTTGAGCAGCGAGTCCATGACGAAGCGCGAGAAGTGCTCGAGGTCCTCGACCTGCACGCGCAGCAGGTAGTCCATGTCGCCGGTGAGCGAGTGGCAGGCGAGCACCTCGGGCCAGTCCTTGACGGCCTTCGCGAAGGTGTCGGTCGGCATGCGGCCGCGCTTCTCGAGCTTCACGTTCACGAACGCCATGAGGCCGAGGCCGACGCGGCGCGGGTCGACGAGAGCCACGTAGCGACGGATCACGCCGGTCGCCTCGAGCGCACGGATGCGGCGCAATGTCGCGCTCGGCGAAAGGCTCACTCGGCCGGCCACCTCCAGGTTGGAGAGCCGGCCGTCGCGCTGCAGGACGTCCAGGATCTTGCGATCGGTTCGATTGAGTCGCTCCATTGCCATTCCACGCAATATTGTTGCGCTAGAGTGCCGTTTCACGCCCGGAATCGCAAGCCTATTGTGAGTGTCCAAGCGTAAAATCAGCCGACTTTTCCCGGAGGCACGCATGGCCACGCTCGACAACCCGATGGGCACCGACGGCTTCGAGTTCGTCGAGTACACCGCGCCCGATCCGCAGCAGCTGGGCGCGCTTTTCGAGCAGATGGGTTTCACCGCCGTGGCGCGCCATCGCTCCAAGGACGTGATCCTCTATCGCCAGGGACGGGTGAACTTCATCGTCAACCGCGAGCCCGACAGCTTCGCGCAGTCGTTCGCGCGCGTTCACGGCCCGTCGGCGTGCGCCTTTGCGATTCGGGTGAAGGACGCCGCCCACGCGTACAAGCGCGCGCTGGAGCTGGGCGCCAAGCCCTTCCAGGG
>Ga0111539_10001780_pt1 | contig 28636 bp, 21 predicted proteins | sample RhiMethybrSRZTD1_FD_79667 | JGI IMG/M metagenome (GOLD analysis project Ga0111539, IMG submission 79667) | Populus rhizosphere microbial communities from Tennessee, USA - Rhizosphere MetaG P. TD hybrid SRZTD1 (version 2) (version 2) | ecosystem: Host-associated > Plants > Roots > Rhizosphere >...
CGGTATCGGTTCCGGGATCGGAGTCGGGATCGGGATCGGGATCGGGATCGGAGTCGGGGTCGGGATCGGGGTCGGAGTCGGGGTCGGGATCGGGATCGGGATCGGAGTCGGGGTCGGGGTCGGGGTCGGGATCGCTGGTGGTGCTGTGGCCCGAGGCCCAGCGCGCCGGCGCTCTGGTCGCGGAATCGGCCGCCTACCGCGGTCCCTTCTCGCCACCGGTGCGGCGACGGCGCTCGGAGCTCGAGCCCGACGGCGCCCGCGGCTACCTGACGAAGGAGCGCGGCTTCACCGCGCGCACGGCGCCGGACGGCAGCGTCACCTTCGACGACCGGCAGGGCGGGCTGGCGCCGCCGCGCTCGGCGGAGGAGGTGGCGGCGCAGAGCCAGCCGAAGCAGACCTGGGTGGACGAGCCGTGGAGCATCACCGGCGGAAGCGGCGTGCTGGCGCCGCACGGACAGGTCGAGTTCGACGCGAGCGACGGGCTCATGCGCGCGGTCGGGATCGATCCCTACCTGGCACAGAAGCTCGCCTTCATGGATCGAACCCGCGAGGAGCGAATGGAGATGGCTGCGCGCAACCGGAGCGAGAGCCTGCGCGAGGCGCTCCACCGGATGCCCGCTGAGCTCGAGCGCGTGTGGCGGTCGGGCGGCGATGCGGCCCGGCGCCGCCGGCTGCTCTTCGAGCTCTGGGACGAGTGCGCCGAGGCCGGGACGCTCGAGGTGGTGGCGACAGCCCGCGCCGTGCGAGGCACGGTGCTGGCGTTCATCCGCCGGCGACTGCCGCGCGGCAGCCGGGACGCGTACCGCGACGACGAGCTGACTCGGCTCAACCGGACGCGGACCTCGCGCCAGCCGTTCGCGCCCTACTGACGACGGGCGCGGCGCCAGCGCGTGTTACCATGCCGTCGCGTGCGCAACGCAGGGCCGCAGACGGCGCTCGCCCTGGCCGGGGTGGCGCTCGGCCCGGCGATCCTCTGCCTGGCCTGGCTCGGGCTGGAGCGCCCGTTCCTGGTCGCCTTCGCCGCCGCCCTGGCCGTCGACATCGCGCGCGACAACCTCGCGCCGGAGCCGCGGCCGCCGGGCTGGCTCGCCCGCGCCGCCGCCTGGTCCGAGCTCGCCACCCGCGCCGCCATCCCGCTCGGGCTCTACTGGCTGAGGCCGTACCTCCTGGCCACCGAGCCCGAGAGCTTCTGGCTCACGGTCGCGGCGCTGGCGGTGCCGCTCGTCTATGCCTTCGTCAAGTACGGCCGCGCGCCTCGCTACCGCACCCGCGCCGCGGTCATCGCCGTCTACCTGTCGGCCGGAGCGACCCTGTTCCTGGTCGCCACCGGCGCCACCTGGCCCTTCCGCGTCGCCGCCCTCGCCCTCGTGCTCGCCGCGCTGGAGGAGATCGCGGTGACGACGGTCCTCGCCGCGCCGCGCCAGCCGGTCCGCTCGCTGCGCGCCGCGCTCCGCCTGCGCCGCGAGTGACGACGGCGCCGTTCAGGCGCGCGAGCGGAGCAGGGCGACCGGCAGGGTGCGAAACAGGTCGGCTGCGCGCAGCGCGCCGGAGCCGTCGGTCCGCGCGATCGATCCGCTCACGACGTCGACCCACTCGGCGGGGGCGCCGGCGGACAGGGCCAGGGTGGTGTCGCGCCAGGCGCGGGCGCCGAGCGGGAAGCCGGTGGCCAGCCGGGCGGGGAAGCGCGGCACTGCGCAGACCAGCCAGGCCTCCTCGCGCCGGCGCGCGAAGGCGAACAGGTGAGAGGCGGCGTGGCCGCTCGCCTCGAGCGGCAGGTGGTCGCCGCGCAGGAACAGCTCCGGCTCGGCCCGGCGGGCGCGCAGCCCGCGACAGGTGACCAGGAGCTTGAGCCGGCCGTCGCGCCAGTTGCGGACCAGCCCGGCGAGCGACGCCGCATCGCTCGCCTCGCGCTCGACCTCGGCCAGCAGGCGGGCGCGTCCGGCCAGGTCGACCGGCCGCCGGTTGTCGGGATCGACCAGGGTCAGGGTCCAGAGCTCGGTCCCCTGGTAGAAGTCGGCGACCCCGGGGGCCGCCAGCTTGAGCGCCAGCTGGGCCAGCGAGTTGACCGCCCCCCAGCGCGCGACCCGACCGGCCAGCCGGTGCATGTCGGCGTGGAACTCGGGCGCCCGCGCCTCGTCGAGCAGCGCGGCGGCGAAGTCGACCAGAGCGGTCTCGTGATCCTCCTGCGGCTCGAGCCAGCTGGTGTGAACCTTCGCCTCGCGCGCGGCCTTCACCAGGTAGTCGCGGATCCGCTCGCCGAAGGAGTTCATCTCGCCGGCCGACAGCGGCCAGGCGCCGAGCAGCGTCTGGTAGAGGAACAGCTCCTCGTTCGGGTCGGGCACCGTGCGGCCGCCGAGCGACTGCCGGTGCGGGCGGTTGAGCGCATGCCAGCGCCACACCGCTCGCCGCCAGACGTCCGGGATCTCGGCCAGGACGTGCAGTCGGCTGCGCACGTCCTCGCTCCGCTTGGAGTCGTGCGTGGTCGTCGCGTTGAGCCCGCCCCACCACCGCTCGAGCTGCGCCGCCGCCCGCCGGTGGAACTCGCCGGCGGTCAGGTGCCGGCGCGGTGGGTCCGGCTCGCCGCCGACCATGTTGAGCGACAGGAGCCGGTTGTATTGATAGAGGGCAGTGTCCTCGAGTCCCTTGGCCATGACCGGGCCGCTCAGCTGCTGCCACCGCATGACCAGATCGATCCAGCGCCCGGCCACGGCGGGGTCGACCTCGCCGAGCTCGAGGGCGAGGACGCGGCGCACGTATTCGAGCACCGCGCCGTCGAGATCCGGCCGCCGCGCCGCCACCTCGGCGACCGCGCCGGCGACCAGCGCGCGGTCGGCCGGCCGCGCCCCGTCCGCCCGGCCGTACAGCCGGTAGACCGGCAGCGAGGCGGTCACCTCGGCCAGCGCCTCGACCAGCTGCCGGTAGGGCAGGTCGCGCCCGCCGAGGTCGCTCTCGGCGAGCTCGCACAGCTCGGCGCCGCGCCGCGCGCTCTCGCCGGCGAACAGGTCGCGCAGCATCGCGAGCTTCTGCCGCACCAGGAGATCGGCGAACCGCTCGGGCCGGCCGGCGAAGCGGTGGTAGAGCTCGTCGAGCTCCTGCAGGCCGACTGCGTCCACCTGCAGCCCGGTCACCGCGCGGCCGAACTCGTAGCCGGTGGTGCCGGCCACCGGCCACTCGGCCGGCAGCTCCTCGTCGCCGATGAGGATCTTCTCGACCACGATCCAGGCGTCGCCGCCCAGCTCCGCCTGCAACCGCTCGAGGTAGCCGAGCGGATCCCACAGGCCGTCGACGTGATCGATGCGCAGCCCGCTCACCACGCCGCTCCTGGCCAGCCGGAGCGCCAGCTCGTGGGTCCGCTCGAACACCGAGCGCTCCTGGCTGCGCAGGGCGACCAGGTCGGAGACGTCGAAGAAGCGGCGGTAGTTGACTCGCTCGCTGGCCAGGTGCCAGTCGGCCAGCCGGTAGTGCTGCTGCTCGAGCAGGCGGTGCAGCGCGCCGCTGTCGCTCCGCGCCGCCTCCAGGTCGTCCCGCGCGTCGGCGGCGATCGGATACCGCCGATCGAAGTAGGCGACCTCGTCCCCCAGGGCGCGGATGTCGCCGCGGGCCAGGAGGTCGCCGTAGCGGCCGCCGAGGACCGGCAGGAGGACCTGCGGGCGGCCGCCGGCGCCGACCGCCCGCCACTCGATGTCGAACAGGTCGGCGTGGATCGAGGCCGGGCCGCGGGCGAGGACGTCGCGCCACCAGCGGTTGTGGGTCGAGGCCGCCATGTGGTTGGGCACGATGTCGAGCAGGAGCCCCATGCCGCGCGCGCGCAGCGCCGCCGACAGGGCGGCGAGCTCCTCCTCGCTGCCGAGCTCCGGGTTGATGCGGGTCGGGTCGCAGCAGTCGTAGCCGTGCCGGCTGCCCGGGGTGGCGGTGGTCACCGGCGAGAGGTAGAGGGCCGCGATGCCGAGCGCGTCGAGGTACGGCACCGCCGCCAGCGCGTCGGCCAGGCGCATCTCCGCCGACAGCTGGAGCCGATAGGTCGAGGTCGGGACCGTCATCGTTCATTTCGCGACGAGGAGGACCGCCGAGCGCGGCGCCAGCGGCAGCGGCCCGCTCACCGGGCCGCTCCGCTCCCCGGCGGTGTCGAGCGCGATCGACCAGGCACGCTGGCCCGGCAGCAGGGCGGCGACCGGCCCGGCGGCGAACGAGGCGACCACCAGCACGTGCTCGCCGCCCGCGCTCCAGCGGTCGACCAGCAGGACCTCGCCGGCGACCAGACAGGCGGCGGTCCGCTCGCGGTCGGGACGGCGGAGCGCCGGATGCTCGCGCCGGAGCTGGAGCAGCCGGCGATAGAGCTCGCGCATGGGGCCCGGCTGCCGGCGCAGGCGCGAGCGCGCGAAGGTGTCCGGATCCTGTGGATCGGGCAGCGCCGCTGGATCCCAGCCGAACGAGATGAACTCCGCCGCGCGCGCCCGCCTCATGCCGGCGATTAGCTCCGGGTCGCCGTGGCTGGTGAAGAAGAGAAACGGGCTGGTCTCGCCGTCCTCCTGGCCCATGAAGAGGAGCGGGACGAAGGGCGCGGTCAAGAGCAGGACGGCCGCCAGCCGCTCCCCCTCCGGCCCGACCAGCGAACCGAGCCGCTCGCCCTGGGCGCGGTTGCCGATCTGGTCGTGGTTCTGGATGCACACCACGAAGGTCTCGCCCGCCAGGCCGTCGGTCGCGGTGCCGTGCGGCCGCCCGCGCGCCACCGAGTGATTGCCGGCGTACACCCAGCCGTTGGCGATGGCGCGCGCCAGCTGGCGCGGTTCGCCGAAGTCGGCGTAGTAGCCGCGCCGCTCGCCGGTCATGAGCGCGTGCAGCGCATGGTGGAAGTCATCGGCCCACTGGGCGTCGAAGCCGAAGCCGCCCTTTTCGGCGGGCGAGACGACCCGCGCCTCGTTGAGGTCGCTCTCCGCGATGAGGACGAGCGGCCGCTCGAGCGCGCGCAGCGCGGCGCACAGCTCGCCGAGGTACGGCGGATCGGTGCGGTCGAGGATCGCGTGGATGGCGTCCACCCGGAAGCCGTCGACGTGGAGGTCGCGCGCCAGGTAGAGCGCCGACTCGATGAAGTACCGGCGCACCTCGGGCGCCGCGAAGTCGGGCGCCGCGCCCCAGGCGGTGCGGACGCCCTCGAGGAAGTAGGGCGCCACCTGGTCGTGCACCTGCCCCTCCGGCCCGAGGTGGTTGTGGACCACGTCGAGGATGACGGCCAGCCCGCGCCGGTGACAGGCCTCGACCAGCGCGGCCAGTCCGCCCGGCCCGCCGTAGCTCGACTGCACCGCGTAGGGGAAGACCCCGTCGTAGCCCCAGTTGCGCCCGCCGGGGAACTCCGCCACCGGCATGATCTCGATCGCGTTCACTCCGAGCCGAGCCAGCTCGTCGAGGTGGCGCTCGGCGCCGGCGAAGGTGCCCTCCTCGCTGAAGGTGCCGACGTGGATCTCGTAGATGACCAGCTCGGCGAGCGGCGGGGCGCGGAAATCGCCGTCATGCCACTCCCTCGCCGGGTCGAAGACCTCCGAGGGGCCGTGCACACCGAGCGGCTGGAAGCGCGACGCCGGATCGGCGACCTCGCGCTCGCCCAGGCGGAAGCGGTAGCGCGTCCCCGGCGCGAGGGCGTCCAGCACGGCGGCGTGAACACCATCCGGGCCGCGCTCGAGCGCCACCAGCCGGTCCTCCGGCTCGAGGAGGTGCAGCCAGGCCGCGGCGTGCTCGGGCGCCCAGATGGACACGTGCCAGCGGCCGCCGCCGATCGGGACCACGCCGGGGGCGGGCAGGCGCGCGGCGTTCATGGCGGTTGCGTGATATTAAGCGGCCGGATGCGCGCCGTCACCGCCTTGTGTCTCTTCTCGCTCCTCGTCACCGCCTGCCAGCGCGAGTCGGGCACCAGCCAGCGCGAGGCGAAGCCTCCGGAGCTGGCGGCCAGCGGCGGCAAGCCGGTGCCGGACGGATTCGTCACCCGCTTCACCGCGCCCGACGGCCAGGAGGTCGAGCTGGCCTACAGCCAGGTCTGGGCCTCGCTCTACGAGGGAAAGATGGCGATCAAGCTGTCGGCCGAGTCGGGAACGCTGCCCGGCCGCAGCCTGTCGGTCTACCTCGATCTCTCCAACCGCAAGCCGAAGCAACTCGAGGAGCTCGAGGGGGCCTGGCTGACCGCGTTCCCCCCCTCGGCCGACGGCTTCGTCTACCAGCCGCGCGCCGGGGATCGCCAGACGCGCCGGCGGGCGGACTCGGCGGCGGTCAGCCTCACCGAGGTCAGCGAGGAGGCCATCGAGGGGACCTTCACCGCCGACTTCGGCGGTGGCGAGGGAATCGCCGACGGGACGTTCCGCGCGGCGCGCAGCCCGAACCTCGAGCCCGAGTCGCTCGCCGCCCTCGCCCAGCGCTCGAAGTGATGCGGCCCACCAGTCTCGGCAAGAGCACAGATCCAGAACTTGCACAGGGAGATTGGGAGAAGGGGAGACCAGAACCAAAATGGTTTTCCTCCCCGTCTCCCCCGCTCCCTGTGAAATCTTCTGTTTGTTCTGCTGCCGCCTGGCGACCGGCGGGCTAGCGGGCGGGGTCGACCAGCTGATCGAGGGTGACCTGCGCGGTGCGCAGGAAGGTCTCGAGCTCGATGTCGGTCAAGACCGCGGTGAGCGGCGTCTGCCGGCTGCTCTCGCCGTCGCGGTCGTCGCCGCGGAAGGCGGCCAGCACCTGGGCCAGCGAGATCTCGCTCGGCGGCCGGGCCGGCATGAAGCCGATGTGATCCCCCTCGACCTCGACGACGAGGTCGGCGTCCTTGAGGCGGCGGGTGATGCGCTCGACGACGTCGGGCGACAGGTCGAGCCGGTCGGCGATCTTCTGGCGCGAGAGGACCTTGGCGCCGCCGAGGTAGGCCTCGACGATCGCCACCATCACGCGCGCCGCCATCGGGCCATTGACCCGCTGAAGCAGCTCGTTCTCGAGGGACAGGGTGCCGCGCCGCTCGCTCTGCTCCAGCAGCCTGATGTTCTGCGCCGCGTGCGCCACCTCGGCGCCGAGCAGGAGCATCAGCCACGACCAGTAGATCCAGATGAGCCAGAAGGGGGCCACCGCGAGCGCCCCGTAGATGCCGGAGTAGCGATCGAAGGCGAACTCGGTGACGTAGATGGTGAAGACGTACTTGGCGATCTCGAAGAGGACCGTGGTGACCGCGGCGCCGATCGCGGCGGGTCCGACCCGCACCCGGGTTGCCGGCAGGAACCAGTTGGCGAGGAACAGGGCCAGGAAGCTCGACGCGATGCTGAGCAAGATGCCGGAAGAGCCCTCGGCGAGCCCGAAGCGCGCCGCCTGGTAGAGCGAGACGCCGAGCAGGAGCGGGCCGATCGTGAAGGTGGCGTAGAAGACCACGAACTTCTGCGCGATGGTGCGCCGCCGTTCGGCGCGCCAGATGTGGTTCATGATCTGGTCGAGGTTGTGCCACATCACGAACGCGATCGTGACGGTGGTGACCAGGCCGATGATCCCGACCGACTTGAAGGTGACGTTCTCGGACAGCCCGGTCAAGAGCGAGGCCAGCTCGCTGCTCGACACCGGGATGAACTTGTCCGACAGGAAGTGGACCAGCGCCGACTCTTCCTCCATGAGGCCGGTCATGCGCAGCGCGGCCAGGCAGACCGCCAGCACCGGGACGATCGACAGGACCGTCTGGAAGGCGAGCGACGCCGCCTGCTGCGGGCAGCGGTCGCGCGCCCACTGACGCACCACCTGCACCGCCAGCCTGACGATGTAGAGCGAGAACCGGGCCCGCTTGCGCGTGCTGCGCGCCGCGCGGGTCTCGGCCTGGTGCAGGAACGCCGAGATGCGCCGGCGGATGCTCTGCGGCTCGAGACGGCGGCGCGGGGCCTGGACCGCGGGGAAGCCGGGAAGCGTCGTCTTCCGCTTGCGCGGCGATTTCTCCGATCCCGACTCCGACTCCGATCCCGATCCCGACCCCGATCCCGATCCCGATCCCGATCCCGACCCCGACTCCGATCCCGATCCCGACTCCGATCCCGATCCCGATCCCGACTCCGATCCCGCCTCAGACTCCGATCCCGCCTCAGACTCCGATCCCGGAGGAGAGGTTGTTGCCGTCTCCGCCTGCGGCTGGTCGGACTTCATGCCGCGCTCTCCGCCGCGAACGCCTGGCGCAGCGTGGCGAGGTCGGGCCCATCGATTTCCAGGTCAGCCACTCGCCGCAGCGCGAGGCGGCGGCGCCGCGTCCAGCTGACCTCGCACACGCGCAGGACGCCGGCCTCGCCGTCGTGGCCGTCCGGGCAGGTGACGATCGACAGCATCACCTGCTCGCGCGTGTCGGGCGGGCGCAAGAGCGCCGCCGCGCCGCTGGCGTCTCCTGCCAGCAGACGGTCCACCACCTGGTGCGCGACGCCGTGCGCCGCACTCCCCAGCCCGCGCTCCACGCGCCACCGCCCGCAGCGTGGGCAGGCCGGATCGCTCGCCGCCTGCGCCGCCCACAGCCCCGCGATCGCCAGCGCCAGCAAGAGCTCGAAGAGAGACAGCGCCACCGCCCCGGCGCGCCCGAGGACCGGCGGCGTCCCGGTGAAGGTCCCGCTGTCGTCGAGCCCCACCCGCGCGCTGGCATATCGCGCCAGCGTCCAGCGCGCGAGGATCGAGTCCTTCGCGGCCTCCAGCTCCTCGTCGCTCACACCGACGCCGGCTCGCAAGCGCGCGAGCTCCTCGATCTCCTGCTCGCGCTCCTGCCGCGCCGCCCGGAAGTCGAGCGCCACCTGCGCCGCCAGCGCGGCTGCCACCGACGCCCCCGCCGGCGCTCCGGCGACCAGCGGACGCGACAGCGCCAGCCGCCGCACCGCCCACCCCATCGACGCGCCGACCCCGACGCCCACCGCCGCCGGAACCAGGAGATCGACGTAGAACAGCGCGCGCACCAGGCCGTGCGCGGCGCCGCCGACCAGCACGGCGGTCACCGCTGCCCATCCGAGCCCCGCCGCCAGGCGCCCCGCGCGCAGCGGCGCCGCGGCTCGATACGCTCGCGCAGTCACGCGCGCCGATTATCACCCTCAGGGCTTGCGAGGGCGAGGGGTGGGGCAAGCGCGCGCGAAGCGCGCGCCGTTCCCGGGGCAGCACCCACCCCGAGCCCGAGGACAATTACTGCCACTCACTCCTCGTCGAGCTCCTCGAGCAGGAGCCCGATGGCTTCCTCGATCGCCGTCGCCGCCTTCCTGGGCACACGCGCGGCCGGCTCGGTCACCAGCTGCGCCAGCCGGCGCGCGCAGCTCACCACCTGGGCCCGGACGCGGTCGTCGCGCTCGGCGTCGCTGACCGGAAAGGCCACCGACTTGTAGCGCCGCGCCAGCGCCGGCGCTTCCATCCCGTCGTCGAACGCCGCCCGCCGGATCTCGCCGAGCAGCTTCCCGTCGGCGGCGCCGCGCTCGGTGGCGCGCGCGACGAAGTCGACCGCCTTGAGGCTCGGCACCGGCGCTGCCGGCTGACTCTGCACCCGCTCGATGACGCGCGGCGCGCTGGTCCTGAGAAAGCGGAACGAGCCGAGCAGCTTGGCGGCGGTGGCCGGCGTGAGGCAGAGCTCGTTGCGGCAATACGCGTCGAAGCTGGGGAAGCCCCAGCGCTCCCACGAGCTCCGCTCATGGACGCGCGCCAGCGTCTCGGCCAGCTCGATCCACGAGCGCTTGAACGTGCGAGCGCGCGCGAGTGCCTCGACCCGCTCCTCGTCGCCGGCGAAGCTCAGCATCCGGTCCTCGAGCACCCGGTCGGTCTTGGTCTCGACGGCAGGGACGTGCGACATGCAGCCACCTTACGGCGAGGGCCTGATACGATTCTTGCTTTCCCGGCGCGGGTGCTACCCCGGAGATGGAGCGCGCTTCGCGCGCCTGCCCCGCGCCTGCCTCAGAAATGTGACAACCTCGAACGTGATTCCGCCCGGTTGCCGGCGGCACGGGAGGTGCTTGATCCTCTCGCGGGATCGTGAGGTTCGCCGGATCGCTGTCGCTTCTCGCCGCCGTGGCCCTGTCTGCCGCGGGGTGCTTCACCTCGTCCGGCGAGGACCTGGCCGCCGGCGAGGATCGCGACGAAGGCGACGACTCGGGCGGCGGCGGCGGCGGCGCGAACCCGGAGCCACAGGAGTGCATCGTGGCGTCCGACTGCGTCCCGGCCGGCTCCACCTGCTGCGACTGTCCCACCTTCGCGGTGCCCGCCTCCTCCGGCTACGAAGAGGGTTGCGCCGACGTCACCTGCGAGCCGGCGCCGGCCGACTGCTCGCTCAGCGAGCCGGCCTGCCTGGCGGGCCGCTGCGCGCTGGTCTGCTCGCCGCTGGTCACCGACATGGTGTGCGAGACCGGCTTCGCCCGCGACGATTTCGGTTGCCTGCTCGACGTCTGCGCCAATCTCGACGGCAGCGGCGCCGAATGCGACCGCGACGCGGACTGCGTGGAGGTCCCGGCCGACTGCTGCGGCTGCGCCATGGGCGGCGCCGAGACCGCGGTGCCCGCCGGCACCGAGGCCGACTACCACGACGGCCTCTCCTGCCCACCCGATCCCGCCTGCCCCGGCGTCGACGTGTGCGACCCGGGTTCCGAGCCGCGCTGCATCGCCGGCAGCTGCCAGCTGGTCTCGAGCCCTTCCGAGGACGGAGAGACGCCCTCGGTCCTGTGCGGCACCGCCGACACGCCGCCCTGCCCGGACGGGCAAGTGTGTGTCCTCAACCACCCGGAGGGCGGGGATGCGACACAGGTCGGTGCCGGATCCTGCCGGACCCCTTAACAAGTCGTAGGGTCCCGGGTCTGTTGTGCATCCGGCCGACCCGAGGCCATACTGTGGGGCGATGAACTCGGGCGAGACGCCCTCTGGTTCGGGCCCGCAGCACGCCGCCCCGGACGACCCGATGATCGGCCAGGTGCTGGACGGCCGGTACCAGATCCTGCGCAAGCTCGGCGAGGGCGGGATGGGAGAGGTGTACGCCGCCCGCCACATCCGGCTCGGCAAGGAAGTCGCGCTCAAGCTCCTCCGCCACGAGATCGTGTCCAATCAGGAGGCGGTCAAGCGCTTCGAGCAGGAGGCGCGCTCGGCCTCCTCGATCGGCCACAAGAACATCATCGGCCTGCTCGACTCCGGCGAGCTGCCGGACGGCCGCATCTACCTGTCGATGGAGCTGCTCGAGGGCGCGCCGCTCAACGAGCTCATCCTCAACGCGATGCCGCCGGATCGGCTGCTCAACATCCTCATCCAGACCGGACACGGCCTGGCCGCCGCCCACAAGAAGGGCATCGTCCACCGCGACATGAAGCCGGAGAACGTGTACGTCACGACCACTCCGGAAGGCGAGGACGTCCCCAAGGTGCTCGACTTCGGCATCGCCAAGGTCTCGGGCGCCGACGGCAACAACCACCTCACCAAGACCGGCACCATCTTCGGCACGCCCTTCTACATGGCGCCGGAGCAGGCGCTCGGCCAGAACGTGGACCAGCGGGCCGACGTCTACGCGGTCGGCGTCATCATGTACGAGTGCTTCTGCGGCGCGGTGCCGTTCCAGGGCGAGTCCTTCATGGGGATCCTCACCCAGCACATCACCGCCGAGCCGAAGCCGCCCTCGCACATGGCGGCCGAGCACGGCCGCGCGCTGCCGCCCGGCATCGAGGAGATCATCCTCCACGCCATGCGCAAGGACCCCGAGCAGCGCTACCAGAGCATGGACGAGCTGGTTGCGGCGCTGGTCGGCGCCTACCGGAACGTCGCCGGCGCCGGCATGAGCACGTTCCTGCACGCCTACCCGAGCTCGGGGGCGCACGCGGCGCCGACCTCCTCCTTGCCGGTGCGCGCCGCCGCCACGCCGCTGCCGTACGGCCAGGGTCCGAGCGGTCCCATGTCGATGCCGCGCCCGCCGAGCGGCGGCGATTCGAGCTCGCCCTACCACATGCCGATCGCGTCGTCGCCCTACCCGGGGGCGCCGGCGCACCAGCCGCCGCTCTCGCCGCTGCCGCAGATGGCGTCGGATTCGTACGTCGTCGAGCCGCACGGAGGCAAGAGCCGGGTCGGCCTCATCATCGCGCTCATCGTGATCCTGCTCGGCGCCGCCGGCGCCGCCGCCTACTTCCTCTTCTTCAACAAGCAGGGCGACGACAAGACGGCGACGGCCGGCAACGACACGACCGGCCAGGGCGGAGAAACGCCGGATCCCGACGAGGGCAAGGCGGTCACGCCGCCGCCGCCGGCCGTGGCTGACGCCGGCGCCAAGGTCGTCACGCCTCCCCCGCCGCCGACTATCGACGCAGGCACGACCAAGCCGGTCACCAGGCCGCCGGTCATCAAGAAGCCCAAGCCCTGGGTCAACGTGCTGGTGAACTCCAAGCCGCAGAGCGCCGACATCATCGCGGCCGACGGCAAGAAGATCGGCACCACCCCGGCCATCATCAAGGTCCAGCAGGGCAACCCGATCAAGCTGACGCTCAAGCGCAGGCGCCACAAGGACGAGTCGATCTCCATCGACGGGACCCAGGAGAAGGTGTCCTACACGCTCGAGCGAATCGGCGGGCGCCCCGACCGGCCCGGCCCCGGCCGCGACCCGGGCGGCGACGAGGGGGGCGAGCCCCCGGTCTCCAAGGACCCCTGCGCCCGCAACCCCCGCTCCATCGAGTGCCGCTGCTCCAAGGATTCCAGCCTCCCAGAGTGCGGCCTGGAATAGTGCCCGCCGCCTGGAGTGGTGCCTACCCGCACGATCGAGGTCACGGCGCTCCGGCCGGATGTGCGGCACAATGGGGGTATGAGGCACTCCTCGCGCACGGCGACCGCGCTCCTCGCTGCAATTGCGATCCTGGCTGCACCGATCGCGGTGCGCACGGCGCGGGCGGACGCCACCGCCGAGGCGCGCCAGCACTACCAGAAGGGCAAGCAGCTCTTCGACTCCGGTGACTACCGCGGCGCGATGGCCGAGTTCGCCACCGCTGACAAGATCGCCCCGTCGCCGCTGCTCGAGTTCAACATCGCGCTGTGCCACGAGCGGCTCGGCGAGAAGGCCGAGGCGGTGCGCCGCTACCGCCTCTACCTCGACCGGGTGCCGGACGCGCAGAACCGGACGCAGGTCGAGCAGAAGATCCAGGCGCTCGAGGCCGAGCTCAAGTCCGAGTCGGCTCCGCCGCCGCCGGCGGCCGGGCCGCCGCCGGCCGAGGCTGGACCCGCCGAGGCTGCGCCGCCTCCGGCCGAGGCTGCACCGGCGCCGACCGGCGATCCGGATCTCGATCGGGTGGCCGGCATCGACATCGGCAAGGTGCGCGCTCAGCGCGAAGGGGGCGAGGGTGGTGGTGGCGGCGGCGAGGCGACCGCCGCGGCCTCCGCGCCGCCCGAGGGTGAAGCCAGCGCCGCCGCCCCGCCGCCGCGCGACGACGGCGACAAGAAGAAGTCGAAGCCGATCTACAAGCAGTGGTGGTTCTGGGTGGTCGCCGGGGTGAGCGCCATCATCCTCATCGACATCGCCACCTCCGGCAGCGACGACGGCGACAGCGCCGCCATGCGCTTCATGCCGGACGCCGGCGGCCGCGGCACCTCCGGCACCGGCGGCCCGGTGCTGCTCCGCTTCTGACCGCCGAGGATCGTCCTCAGCTGGTGTGGACCAGCTGGCCGGTGCGGGCGTCGAAGACGTCGAGCTCCTCAGAGCTGCCGACCGCGATGTGGTGCCCGGAGCAGACGACCCAGCGGGCGGGGAAGCGCTCGCCGCGCCGCTCCACCATGTCGGTGGCGACCGGCCGGCGCCAGAGCTCGTTCGCGCGGGTGTCGTAGCAGACCAGCGTCCAGCGGTGCTCGCGAGCGCCGGCCGAGCGATCGTGGAGCAGCGCGGTGAGGTAGCGGCCGCCGGCGGCGATGTCGACCTGATCCGGCGGCGCCGGCCGTCGCGCGAGCGGGCGCATCGGCTCGGCCAGCGAGCAGAGCTGCAGCTCGTCGCCGCTCAGCCAGACGAGCTCGGCTGCCGGCCCCGGCAGGATCGCGCGCGGCTCGATGGAGACCGCATAGCGGCGGGGCAGGGTTCCGAAGGCGGCGCGCACCAGCTCGCGCGAACCGCGGGCGTACACGATCGACCCGTCGGTGAGCGAGGTCATGGCGCGGCACTCGTCGCCGCGCAGGCGGGCGGCGGCCACCAGCTCGATCCGCCCGCTGTCCAGCCGGAGCTGGTAGACCTTGTCGCTGCCCGGCTGGGTGCAGACGAGCTCGTCGGCGACCGGCTGGGCGAAGACCCGCAGCGCACCGGTCTCCGGCACCAGCCCGTCGTGCAGCGCCGGCCGGCGCGAGCCGGGCGCGACCCGGATGACCAGGCTGGCGCGGCCCATCGCGTCGGTCGCGTCGATCGCGACCAGGCTGCCGTCGGACAGTGCGCCGATGCCGGCCGGGTTGCCGAGCGGCACGTGGGTCAGCGCGCTCCAGTCGCTGGTCCGCCTGACCACGAGGTCGTTGCCGCGCAGCTGGCCGAGGTGGGCGTGGCCGCCGAAGGCGATCGGCGCCGGGTCGCGCGGCAGGGCGGTCGAGATCGACGGAAGCGGAAACGTCCTCGGCATCGTTGTCCGTTCTACGGCTGATCGCGCTCCATGTCCCCAGGCGACACCGTGCCCACCAGCGGAGCAATGCCGGTGCCATCGGCGCCCCCGGGGCGGATGCGCGCTTGCGCTCGACTTCGAGCAGGAACTGCACGACGGCGCGCGGCCGCCCGCGCCACAGCTGCGTGGCACCACCAGCCACATGGGCCGCGAGGACCACCTGTCATGGGCGTCGTTTGCATTGCCATCCGAAGGCGCATACGCTGCCCGGTCGTGAGCCAGGAAAGCCCGTCCCCGGCCGTCGCGCTCGGCCAGGCGGCCGCACGGCTGAGCGCATTTCCCAACAATCTCGGTGCCTGGTGGGACCTGGCGCTGGCGGCCACCGCGGCCGACGAGGCGAAGCTGGCGCGGACCGCCTACCATGAGCTCGGCAAGGCGGCGAGCTCGCTCGGCCACGCCGGCCTGGCGGTCGCCTGCGCCCGCGCCATGGACGGCGCCGGCGAGAGCGAAGCGGCCGACAAGCTCATCGAGCACATCGCGCGCGACCACGGGCGCGGCTCCAAGCGGATCGATCCGGCACTGCGCTCGGCGCCGCCTGCCCCGCCGCCGGCCGAGCCGAGCCTGAGCGGAGCGCCCCCGGCCGATGCGCCCACCGAGCTCGCGGCGGCGCGCTCGCTGGCCGAGAAGGCGATCAAGGTCGCGGCGATCTCGGCCAAGGGCCGCGCGCCCGATACCCTCGCTCCCATCCCGCTCATCGGCGTGCTCGACGGCGGCGAGATGCGCGAGCTCTGCTCGGTGATGGAGCTCCGCCGCCTGCAGAAAGGCGACGTCGTGGTCGACGTCGGGCAACCGGCCGACGCGCTCTACTGGATCGCGCGCGGCTCGGTGTCGGTGGCGCGCGACGACAAGTGGCTGGGCGAGCTGGTGCCGAATCAGTTCTTCGGCGAGATCGCGCTGGTCGGTGGGACCACCCGGACCGCCCGGGTGGCCGCCGCCATGCGCGTCCTCCTGCTGGTGGTGCCGGCGGAGCAGGTCGAGAAGGTGGCGGCCCGCCAGCCGCGGCTCGGCAAGGTGCTGGCCCAGTACGCCCGCGCGCGCCTGCTGGCCACCGTGATGCGGACCTCGGAGCTGTTCTCGCGGCTCGACGACGAGGAGCGGGCCGGCCTCTTGCCGCTGTTCGAGACCGAGATGTTCGCCGCCGGCGAGACCGTGATCGCCAAGGGGTCGGACACCCAGCGTCTGGTGGTGATCGCCTCGGGCCGCTGCGAGATGCGCGACGGCGACACCGTCTTCGCCGAGCTCGAATCCGGTGACGGCGTCGGGGAGGTGTCGCTCCTGGCCCGCCGGCCCGCCCCGCACGACGTGGTGGCGCTCGAGCAGACCGTGGTGCTGACGCTCTCGCGGGAGCAGTTCGACGTGGTGGCGGTCAACCACCCGGGCCTGCTCGCCGAGGTCTACAAGCTGCTGGTCCAGCGCGAGGAGGAGCACCGGGCCCTGGTCCACGACGCCTCCGAGCTCATCGTATGAAGGCGCGGGCGGCGCTGTTCGTCGCCCTGACGCTGGTCGGGTGCCGGGACCGCGGCGGCAAGAAGAAGATCGATCAGGCGACCATCGACCGGAACCTCCTGGCCGAGCCGCCGGCGCAGATCGAGAACCGGGTGGACGCCGACCTCGGCGGCAAGGTCATCTACCTCGGCAACGAGGTCAACCCGCACGTCCTCGGCCCCGGCAAGACGGCCACCATCGTCCACTACTGGAAGGTGATCGAGCCGCCCGGCGAGGAGTGGCACGTCTTCACCCACCTGCTGGGCGCCGCCGACCACTGGATGAACCTCGACTACTCCGACATGCGCGAGGGCTACCCGGTCGGCAAGTGGAAGGCGGGCGACGTCATTCGCGACGAGCAGACCTTCACGCTCGAGTCGCCCTGGAAGTCGCCGAGCGCGCAGCTGGTGGTCGGCCTGTGGAAGAAGGAGGGCAACCAGCGCATGGCGGTGGTCAAGGGCCCGGCCGACGGAGAGCAGCGGGTCCTGGCCTACAAGTGGCCGGTCGACGCGCGCGGCCGCGCCTTCAAGCCGATGCCGAGCTACCTGGTCGTGCGCGCGAGCGGCCCGATCACGCTCGACGGCAAGGACAGCGAGGAGGACTGGAAGCGGGCGAAGACCAGCCCCACCTTCGAGGTGGCCGAGGGCGGGCCGAAGCTGGAGGGCTCGGCGCGCGCGCGCCTCCTGTGGGACGACAAGCACCTCTACGCCTTCATCGACGTCGAGGACAGCGACGTCCACAGCCAGTACAAGAAGCAGGACGATCCGCTGTGGAAGGAGGATGTGGTCGAGCTCTTCATCGACGCCGACCGCAACCGGCACGGCTACGTCGAGCTGCAGGTGAATCCCAACAACGCCCACTTCGACTCCTGGTTCCCGCTCACCCGCGCCAAGGACAGCCACTTCGAGTGGCAGAGCGGGATGAAGTCGGCGGTCCGCGTGCTCGGCACCGTCGACCAGCGCGGCGACCACGACAAGGGATGGAGCGCGGAGATCGCCATCCCGCTGGGCGACGTCAAGGGCATGGACCAGGCCATGAAGGTGGCGATCCCACCGTCACCCGGCGACCGCTGGCGGCTCAACGTCGTCCGGGTCGATCTGCCGAAGGGACAGGGCGGGGTGGCGGCGTCGTCGTGGAGCCCGATCACCATCCGCGACTTCCACGCCCTCGGCCGGATGCTCAACGTCGTCTTCGCCGACGCCGAGGGCAAGGCGCCGGGCCGCGACGCCTCGGGCGTGCCCGGCGCCGCCGCCGACGGTGGAACGCCACCCGGCTGAGGAGAGCGCCGCGGTATAGTCGACCGGCATGCAGGTGGGGGGCGGCCGGTTCGAGGTGCGCGGCCTGGCCGGCGAGGGCGGCATGAGCCTGGTCTATCGCGGCGTCGACCGCGAGGACGGCGACGCGGCGGTCGCGATCAAGATCCTGCGCGACGGGGTGAGCGTCGGCGAGCGCTTCGCCCGCGAGTCGCGCCTCCTGGCCGATCTCGAGGACCCCGGCATCGTCCGCTACGTCTCCCACGGCACCACCGACGGCGGGCAGCACTTCCTGGTCACCGAGTGGCTGGAGGGACAGCCGCTGGCGCACCGGCTCGAGGCCCGCAGCCTGGCCCTCGAGGACACGCTCCAGCTGGGGCGTCGGGTGGCGGAGATCCTCGGGCGGCTGCACGCGCGCGGCATCGTCCACCGCGACATCAAGCCGTCGAACCTCTTCCTGCGCGGCGGCGCGATCGAGCGGGTCACCCTCATCGACTTCGGCATCGCGCGCTACTCGGCCGGCGCCGGCGAGCTCACCCGCACCGGCACGGCGGTCGGCACGCCCGGCTACATGGCGCCCGAGCAGGCGCGCGGCGAGCGCGACATCGACGCCCGCGCCGACGTGTTCGCGCTCGGCTGTGTCCTCTTCCGCTGCATGACCGGGCGGACGCCGTTTCGCGGCGACGACGCGCTGGCGGTGCAGCTCAAGATCATGCTCGAGGACGCGCCCAGCATGCGAGAGCTCCGGCCCGGGCTGCCGTCCGCCTTCGACCAGCTGGTGGCGCGGATGCTGGCGCGCGCGCGCGACGAGCGGCCGCCGCACGGGGCCGCGGTCGCCCGCGAGCTGGCGCGGGTCCCGCTCGGCTCGGTGGCGGCCGCCTCCGAGGGCGCGCGCGAGGCGGAGGGGCTGACCGCCGCCGAGCAGCAGCTGATGTCGGTGGTGAGGCTGCGCTTCGGCGGCGAGGGGCGGACGCTGGTCGACGCCGAGACCGGCCGGCGCAGCGCCGCGCTGGCCGAGCTGGCCCGCCGCCACGGCGCCCAGCTGGACGACCCGGCCGAGGGGGATGTGGTCTTCGTCATCGCCGGCACCGGGGTGGCCAGCGATCAGGCGACGCGGGCGGCCCGCTGCGCGCTGGCCCTCGTGCGCGACCGGCCGGACGCGACCATCGCGGTCACCACCGGCACCGGCACCGTCCTGGCGGTGCCGCGCGGCGAGGCGATCGATCGCGCCGGCGAGCTGGTCCGGTCCGGCGCCGGCGCCGGCATCCACCTCGACGAGGTCACCGCCGGCCTCCTGCCGCCCCAGTTCGAGACCGCCGCCGCGGGAGGCGGCATCCGGCTCTTGCGCGAGCGCGAGCAGTCGGAGCCGATCCGCACGCTGCTCGGGCGGCCGACCCCGTTCGTCGGGCGGCGCAAGGAGCTCCGCATCCTCGACGCCATCCTCGACGAGTGCCTGGCCGAGCGGGTGCCGCGCGGCGCGCTCCTGGTCGGGCCGGCCGGCATCGGCAAGTCGCGCGTGCGCTACGAGTTCATGCGCGCGCTCGAGCGCGACCGCGCCGGGACCACCCAGGTGTGGCTGGGGCGCGGCGATCCGCTGCTGGCGGCCTCCCCCTTCGGCGTGGTGGCGCAGGCCCTGCGCCGGCAGTGCGGGGTGCGCCAGGGGGATCCGCCGGAGGCGCGGCGCGCCGCCCTGCGCGCCCGGGTCGCCCGGACGGTGGCGCCCGGTCGGGTCGATCTCACGACCGCCTTCCTCGGCGAGATGATCGGCGCCCCGTTCTCCGATCAGTCGAGCCCGCCCCTGCGCGCCGCCCGCGAGAGCGCCCGCGTGATGCACGACCGGATCAGCCAGAGCTGGGCCGAGCTGGTGGCGGCCGAGTGCCAGGCGCGGCCGATCGTCCTCGTCATCGAGGACGTCCACTGGGCCGACATGTCGAGCCTGCAGCTGATCGAGGAGGCGCTCGGCCTCGGCGACCGGCCGTTCTTCCTGCTCGGGGTCACCCGGCCCGAGGTCGACGACGTCTTTCCCCGCCTGTGGGCCGGCCGCGACCTGCAGCGGGTGGTCCTGTCGCCGCTCACCCGCGCAGCCAGCGCCGAGCTGGTGCGCGACGCGCTCGGGCCCGAGGTGGCCGGCGAGGTCCTCGAGCGGGTCTGCGAGCGCTCGGCCGGCAACGCCTTCTTCCTCGAGGAGCTGATCCGCGCCGAGGCGGAGCGTGCGGCGGGCGACGCCCCCTCGCCGGCGCCCGGCACGGTGCTCGCGGTGGTGCAGGCGCGGCTCGAGAGTCTCGAGCTCGACGCCCGCCGCGTGCTGCGCGCCGCCAGCGTGCTGGGCCAGGCCTTCTGGCGCGGCGCGGTCGACGTGCTCATCGGCGGCGACGAGACCATCGACGTCGATCGGCAACTGTCAGCTCTCGCCGCCGGCGAGCTCATCGTCCGTGCCGGCGAGACCCGCATCCAGGGGCAGGTGCAGTACGCCTTCCGCCACTTCCTGGTGCGCGAGGCGGTCTACGCCACGCTGACCGACGACGACCGGATCCGCGGCCACCGGCTCGCCGCCGACTGGCTCGAGCGGATCGGCGACGCCGAGGCCGACGCCGCGGTGGTCGCCGAGCACCACGAGAAGGGCGGAGCGCCCGAGCGCGCCGCCCGCTGGTGGAAGGCGGCCGGCGAGAAGGCGATGGCCGGCGCCGACCCGGACGCTGCGATAGGCTTCACCGGCCGGGCGATCGCCTGCGGTGCCGCCGGCGAGCTCCTCGGCGAGGCGCAGCTGGTCCGCGCCGCCGCCTTCGACTGGAAGGGGGAGATCGAGCCCGGCCTGCGCGCGGCGGCCGAAGCCGTCGCCGCGCTGCCAGCGGGCGGCAGGCTGTGGTGTCGCGCCATCGTCCTCCAGGCCCGGCTGGTGCTGCACGGCGGCGACAGCGACGGGCTGCGCGCGCTCGCCCGCCAGCTCCACGCGCTCGCCAGCTCCGGCCCCATCACCGTCGAGCTGGCCGCGGCCTCCGTGCTGGTGGTCTACCTCCTGCGCATGTCTGCCGCCCTGGGCGAGGACGACCTGCTCCTCGACGTCATCGAGACGCGCAGCCCACCCGCGGTGCTCACCGATCCCGCGATCCGCGGCTATCTGACCCTGTGCCGCGTCGTCCTCATCCAGGCGAACATTCCGGCGGATCTGGCGGCCCGGCGAGAGGCGGCCGGCTATTTCGAAGAGGCCGGTGACACGATCCGGGCCCACTTCGAGCTCTTCAACTGCTACCACGACCTGTTCCACCTCGGCGCCTTCGAGGAGGCTCTGCGCGGCTTCGAGTCGCTCCGCGACTGGGCCATGCGGCGGAACATCCTGTCGCTCGCGCTCACCTCGCAGGGCTTCATCGCCGAGTGCAGGTTCTACCTCGGTGACAAGCGCGGTGGCGTCGAGGCAGTGCGCGAGGTGCTGGAGGAACATCGGCGCCGCAAGAGCCCCCGGCAGGAGGGCGGCGTCGGCTTCAGCCTGGCACGGATGCATCTCGAGATCGGCGAGCTCGAGCAGGCGCTGGCGATCGCGACCCGCGCGGTCGAGGTGCTCGCGGTCTCCGACCGCTATCTCTATCCGGTCGCCCTGGCGGTGCTCGCGATGGTCGAGCTGGCGCACGGTCGACCGGCCGACGCTCTCGCCCATGCCCGCGAGGCGATGAGCGAGCCGTCCGCCAGCCTGGAGTCGGGCGAGATGCTCATCCACCAGGCGCTGGTCGAGTCGCGGATCGCGGTCGGCGAGCCGGACGCGGCGCGGGCGGCCGTCCGCGTGGCGCGGAGCCGGATCGAGGAGCTCGCCGGCCAGATCCAGGAACCGGGGCTGCGCCGCAGCTTCCTTGCGCTGGAGGAGAACGAGCGCCTCCTCGCACTGGCCGATGAGCTGGAGTCGTCGCCCTGAGGTTGGCGACCTCCGGCGGATCGGTGCTACGATCAGCGTTCGTGTCGTTTCCGTCGGGGCGAGTGATCGGGACCGCGCTTGTCCTGGCGGCGATGGGCTGCGGCGGTCGCGGCGGGCAGCCGAGCTGGCGCAAGCCGCAGGAGGTCAAGGCCGGGCCGCGCGGCCCGGTCACCATCTACTTCGTGCCGAAGACGGCGGCGGCGCGCGGTTACAACGACCCGCCGCTCACGCCGGCGCCCCGCAGCGAGCTGGGCGACGCGGTGGTCCGCGAGGTGGAGCGCGTCTCGGCCCAGATCGGCAAGCCGGCGCCGGTGGCCGACGGCCGCCTGTTCGCCGCCGCGCGCGAGCTGGCCGAGGTGGCGCCGCAGGATCTGCCGCTGGTCTACAGCCTCATCGAGTTCGCCCTGCAGCGAAACGGCATCATCGAGCCCTCGCCGCACCTGGTGGTCATCTGGGGCCCGATCGACGACGCCGGCGAGATCGTCAAGAGCCTGGCCGACCGGCTGCCGGCCATCCTGGGTTCCGCCGACTTCGCGCGGGTCGGGGTCGGCGCCGCCGAGCGCGAGGGAGGGCAGGGGGTCACCATCCTCGCCTTCCAGTCGAGCTTCATCACCACCACGCCGATCCCGCGGCAGCTCGAGCCCGGCGGCAAGGTGCGCGTCGAGGCGACGGTCAAGCCGCCCTTCCTCGAGCCGCACGCCTACGTCACCCGCGAGGACGGCGAGGTCGAGCGGCTCGGCCTGGCGAGGGCGGGCAGCGGTGGGCTGACCGCCGAGTTCGGCTGCGGCAAGCACCGCGGTCGCCAGCAGATCGAGATCACCGCCGACGACAAGACCGGCTCGACGGTGCTGGCCAACTTCCCGATCTGGTGCGGTGAGGATCCGCCGCGCTCGCTCACCGTGCATCTCGACGCCGACGAGACCGCGCCCATCGCCTCGCGCGAGGAGGCGGAGGAGCGGCTGGTCAGGCTGGTCAACCGCGATCGCGAGAAGCACGGCCTCCCCGCGCTCGCGATCGACAATCGACTGCAGGACGTCGCCCGCAGGCACTGCGAGGAGATGCGCGAGACCGGCGTGGTGGCGCACCTGTCGCCGCGCACCGGCTCGGCGGCCGACCGGGTCAAGGCGGGCGGGGTCAAGAGCTCGGTGGTGCTGGAGAACGTCGCGCGCGCGTACGGCATCGGCGAGGCGGAGGAGGGGCTGATGAACAGCCCGGGCCACCGGGCCAACATCCTGTCGCGCGACGCCACCCACATGGCGATCGGCGTGGTCCTCGGCGAGGACGTCGCCGGCCGCCGCGAGCTCTTCGTCACCCAGCTGTTCATCCGCAAGACCGCGCGCATCGACGCCGGCGCGGTCGGCAACCTGGTCCGCGAACGGGTCAAGAAGGCGCGCGGCATCGACGAGGATCCCCGCCTCTCGGGGGTGGCGCAGGAGCTGGCCGAGGGGATCGCCGCCGGCAGCTCGCCGAACGACGCCTCGCTCAAGGCCAACAAGCGGCTGTCGGGCATGAGCCTGCCCTACGCCAAGGTCACCACGCTCGTCACCACGGTGGCCGACCTGGCGGCGTTCAAGCCGGAGGAGAGCCTGGGCGACGGCTCGATCCGCGCATATGGCGCCGGGATCGCCCAGGGCGATCACGACGTGATGGGGGAGGGCGCGATTCACATCGTGCTCCTGCTCGCCCACAAGTAGTCGTCTGGGCGACGGCGACTGGTGATACGATCCACCTCTATGTCGCGCGACCGGGACGGCCTTGCCGATCTCTCCGACGTCGCCGCACCGGAGCGGCCCTCCGGGTTGACCGAGGCGATCGATCAACACGACCTCGATGTCACCTCGGTGCGCCGGTTCACCTTGCGGGTCATCGAGGGACCCGACTCCGGCGCGCTGGCGGCGTCGGAGGGCGAGCGGATGTCGATCGGGACGCACCCGTCGGCGCAGTTCTGCCTGACCGACCGCACGATGTCGCGCTTCCACTGCGAGATCGAGCTCAGCGGCGGGCGCGCGCTCATCCGCGATCAGGGCAGCCGCAACGGGACGCGGGTCGACGGCGTCCTGGTCAAGGAGGCCTACCTGCGGCGCGGCGCGCTCATCGCGCTCGGGCGCAACGTCGTCACCTTCGAGCTGGCCGACGATCGGGTCGCGATCCAGCTCTACGAGGGGGACAAGTTCGGCCTCCTGTCGGGGCGCTCGCCTGCGATGCGCGCGGCCTTCGCCCGCCTGGCGCGCGCTGCCGAGAGCGACATCACCGTGCTCCTGCGCGGCGAGACAGGCACCGGGAAGGATCAGGCGGCCGAGTCGCTCCACCGCCTCGGACCGCGGCGCGATCGGCCGTTCGTGGTGGTCGACTGCGGCAGCCTGGCCGGCAACCTGCTCGAGAGCGAGCTGTTCGGCCACGCGCGCGGCGCGTTCACCGGCGCCGACCGCGCTCGCATCGGCGCGGCGGAGTCGGCGCGCGGCGGGACGCTGTTCCTCGACGAGATCGGCGAGCTCGACCTCGATCTCCAGCCCAAGCTCCTCCGCCTGCTCGAGCGGCGCGAGGTGCAGCGGGTCGGCGAGACCAGACCGGTCCCGGTCGACGTGCGGGTCATCGCCGCCACCAGCCGATTCCTCCGGCGCGAGGTCAACGCCGGCCGCTTCCGCTCCGACCTCTACTACCGGCTGGCGGTCATCGAGGTGGTGCTTCCGCCGCTGCGCGACCGGCTCGAGGACCTGCCGCTCCTCATCGACAGCCTGCTCGAGCGCTCGGGGGTCGCGCCCGCTGCGGCCGCCAGCCTGCGGACCCCGGACTTCATCGGGCGCCTGGCCAGGCACGACTGGCCAGGTAATGTTCGTGAGCTGCGCAACTACGTGGAGAGCTGTCTAGCCCTGGCCGACCAGGCCCCGCCCCCGGGAGCCGACCGGACCGCCGACACCGGCCTGCCGGCGGTGGATCCGGCCATGCCCTTCCGAACTGCCCGCGAGCGCTGGACTCGCTGGTTCGAGCGCAGGTACCTGGAGACGCTCCTGACCCAGCACGGCGACAACGTCAGCGCCGCGGCGCGCGCCGCCGGCGTCGATCGCGTGTATTTCCACAGGCTACTCCGGCGCGTCGGGCTCCGCTGATCCGGGGGTATACTCTGTGAATGCCCGAGGCTCAGCGAGCCCCGGAGGGACGTACCCTCGGCCGATACACGCTTCTCGGCCGGCTGGCCCAGGGCGGGATGGGGGAGATCCTCCTGGCGCGGCTCGATGGCGCGGCCGGGTTCGAGAAGTATGTCGTCATCAAGCGCCTGCGCTCCCACCTGGTGGACGACCAGCGATCGATCCGGGCCTTCCTCGACGAGGCGCGTATCGTGGCCCGCATCTCCCACCCGAACGTCTGTCAGGTCTACGAGCTCGGGTACGAGAACGGTCGCCACTACCTGGCGATGGAGTACCTCGAGGGGCTGTCGCTCTCGGGGATGGTCAAGCGGGCGAGCCGCGACCGCTCGCCGCTCGACCTCCGCGCCGTGTGCGGGCTGATCGAGCAGGCGTGCGAGGGGCTGCAGCACGTCCACACTCTGCGCAAGGTGGACGGCACCGAGGCCGGCGTGGTCCACCGCGACATCTCGCCGCAGAACCTGTTCGTGACGGTGGACGGAGTGGTGAAGGTCCTCGACTTCGGCATCGCGAAGACGGGTGATTCGTCGGTCAGGACTCCGACCGGGCGGGTGAAGGGCAAGTCGGCCTACATGTCGCCCGAGCAGATCCGCGGGGTGGCGCTCGACAGCCGCTCGGACATCTACTCGCTCGGCGTCGTGCTCTACGAGGCGGTGACCGGCCGGCCGCTCTTCCAGCGCGGCGACATCCACGAGACCTTCCGCGCCATCCGCGAGGACACGCTGCCGTTCCTGCGCGACGTGCCGGAGGAGCTGAACCAGGTCATCCAGAAGGCGGTGTCGCGCAACCGCGAGGAGCGCTACGACAGCGCGCGGTCGCTCGGGCGCGCGGTATCGAACGCGATGACGGCGCGCGGCGGGTCGATGACGGCGCCGGCGCTGGCCGAGTGGCTGATGGAGCGCTTCGAGCCGGACCTCGAGGAGCGGCGCGGGCGGGTCGCGCGGGCGATCGCCAGCTGCACCGCCGAGCAGGCGGCCGACTACGAGTCGCGGCTCGAGCCGGGGACGGTGATCGCCCCGAGCGGGACCATGACCATCGCGCCGCGCTCCGACGAGATGTTCGCCGAGCCGGGCGGGCGCGAGGCGCCGGCGGTGGCGTCGGCCGGTTCGGCGGTGGTGCCGATCGTGCCGCAGCACGAGATGGCGATGGCGCCGCCGCCGCGGGTGAGCGAGCCGCCGGCGCGGCGGCGGCGGCCGCGCTGGGTGCTGCCGGTGGCGGCGGGGACCAGCGCGCTGGTGGCGGCGTGCGTGGTGTGGTGGACGCTGGGGCCGTCGGCGGCCCAGTCGAACGAGGTGCTGGTGGCCCCCGAGGCGGCGGCCTCCGCCGCCGAGGGCGACCTACCGGTGGCGGGACCGGCCCTCCAGCTCGAGCGCGAGCCGGCGGCCGAGCCGGCGGTGGAGGCGGTGGGCGAGCCGGCGGCGGACACGGCGGCCGAGCTCGACATGGAGCCCGCCATGGCGGCGGCGCCAGCCGGCGAGGCGGCGGCGGCGCCGCAACCCCGGCCCGAGGCCGAGTCGGATCCGGTCATGACCTTCGCGCCCGAACCGGCGCCGCACGCGCCGGGCGCGCCGGCACGGCCGGTGCGCCGCGGGCGCGGCTTCTTCACCGTCGACTCGATGCCGTACGCGACCATCTACGTCGACGGCGCGAAGAAGGGAGTGACGCCCATCCTCCGCCTGCCGCTCGCCGCCGGCAAGCACGAGGTCGTGGCGGTCACCTCCGACGGCCGCCGCCAGAAGTTCCAGGTCGCCATCGCGCCGGGCGAGGAGGCGCGGCGGAGGAAGCTCACGTGGTGAGGCGCCGGCTGGCTGCCGCCTGCGCCGCGATGCTGGCGCTGCTGGTCGCCGGTGCCGGCGTCGCCCGCGCCGAGCCTTCGCTCCTGGCCCGCGCCCAGGCGGCGCTCGACGACCTCCGCTACGAGGAGGCGGCCGAGCTGGCCGATCGCGCCTGGCGCTCGGGAGGCAACCGGCGGGACGAGCTCATCGCGATCTTCCGGCTGGCCGGTCAGGTCGCGGTCACCATGGGCAACGGCGCGCTGGCCGAGAGCCACTTCGAACGCCTGCTCGCGCTCGATCCCGAGGCGCAGCTGCCGGACGGCATCTCGCCCAAGATCGCCGCGCGCTTCGCGGCGGCCAGGGCGCGGACGACCAGTCGCCTCAAGGTCTCGTTCCGCACCGAGGGGACCCGGGTCTCGGCCGAGGTGGCGTCCGACCCGGCCAAGATGGTCGCCGGGTTGCGCGCCCGCTACGGCAAGGAGGGCGACGACCTGGCGGTCGCTCCGGCGCCGCTGTCGATCGATCTCAAGGTCGACCGGTCCACCGAGGTGACGCTCACCCTGGTCGACGAGTACGCCAACGTCCTGGCCGAGGAGCGGGTGACGGTCGGCTCGTCGTCCGCCCCGACGCGCACGCAGGCGCAGGTCGGCCAGTCACTGGCCGAGCGCAACGCGAGCGCCGGGCAGCCGGCCGAGCCGCGCCCGGTGCTCGACGAGGAGGAGGACGACGACGACCAGCCCAGGACGGTCGCCGCACCGGTCTACACCCGGTGGGAGGTCTGGGCGGGCGCGGCCGGGGCGGCCGGCGCCGTCGGCATCGTCTTCGGCCTCAAGGCGCGCTCCGATCAGAGCGAGCTCGACGACCTCAACGCTGACAGCGGTGGGCACGACTTCCGCGACGCCCAGGCGGTGGAGGACAGCCTGCACCGGGACGCCCTGGTCGCCAACGTCTGCTTCGTGCTGGCGGCCGGCGCCGGCACCGCCGCCCTCCTCCTGTGGCTGCGCGAGCGCCGCAGCCGGTCGTCGCCGACGGTCGCCCCCAGCGGTGCCGGCGGCATGGTCCGCTTCGACTTCTGAACCATGCCTCGCGCCTTCACCGCCCTCGTGCTGGCCGTCCCGCTCGCCGGGTGCTTCCCCTCGATCGACTACGGCGACACCGACTACATGTGCCTCGACGGCGAGAGCTGCCCGGACGGCTTCGTGTGCCTCGAGCAGCGCTGCGTCGCGGCGCCGTCGCCCAATGTGCAGGTCCCGGTCGGCCAGACGACCTTCCTCATGGGCTGCGACCAGGACGAGCTGGGCTGCAGCTTCGACGCCGGACCCGCCCACCTGGTCTCGCTCTCCGCCTTCTCCATCGACCGCACCGAGGTGAGGCGGCTCGACTACGCGATCTGCATCGACGATGGGGTCTGCGACGAGCCGGGCGACTTCGACCTCAGCGAGCCGTCCGCGCCGGTCTCGCGGGTCGACTGGGACGAGGCCGCCATCTACTGCTCGTGGGCCGGTGGCCGCCTGCCGACCGAGGCGGAGTGGGAGCTCGCCGCCCGCGGCTCCGACGGCGCCATCTACCCCTGGGGCGACGACGAGCCCGACTGCGATCGCGCCTTCTACGCCGACTGCGGCTCCGACGGCCCGGTCGCCGCCGGCGACCCGAAGGGGGACGAGAGCTCGCTCGGCGTCCAGGGCCTGGCCGGCAACGTCGCCGAGTGGGTCGCCGACTGGTACGCATACGACTACTACCAGTACAGCCCAGCCACCGACCCGCGCGGCCCCGGCGACGGCTACCAGCGCGTCATCCGCGGCGGCTCCTTCGACGACGGCGCCGGCGAGCTGCGCGCCTGGACCCGCGGCAGCGACGAGCCCGACGAGACCGACTCCGACACCGGCTTCCGCTGCGCCTACTGAGCGCATCGCCCTCGATGGACGCTTTTCGCCCCTACCCGCTCTTCTCGCCGCCCACCCCGGTGGCCGACCGTCCGCCCCGCGACCGGACCGCCGGCGACGCGCGGCTCTACTTCGACTGGCTCACCGGCTCTCTCCCCGACCGCACCCGCGACCTGGTCGCCTTCTTCCACCTCGACCACGCCGACCTGGCTCCTCGCGATCTCCTGCTGGCGCTCGGCGAGCGCGTCGCCGAGGAGCTCACCAGCGCCGGCGGCTCCAGCCAGACCCGCGCCGGCGAGCGCGTCCTCACCAGCCGCGGCCATGCCCTCGCCGCCGACATGGGCCTGCTCATCGCCGCCCTCATCCTCGAGCTCGCCGACGGCGGCATTCGCTGGCACATCGTCGACGCCCCGCGAGGCGATCGCTCCTTCAACCTGCCCGTCCTCACCGGCTTCGCCGACGAGCTCGTCCTCGACCCCATCGCCGCCTCCATCGCCGAGGCCACCGGCCTCATCGCCGGCCGCCGCGGCCCCGACGCCTGGGCCCGCATGCTCGACTTCTGGACCAACCCGCACCTCCTCCCGCCCCCCTGACCGATC
>Ga0111539_10001784_pt1 | contig 28601 bp, 26 predicted proteins | sample RhiMethybrSRZTD1_FD_79667 | JGI IMG/M metagenome (GOLD analysis project Ga0111539, IMG submission 79667) | Populus rhizosphere microbial communities from Tennessee, USA - Rhizosphere MetaG P. TD hybrid SRZTD1 (version 2) (version 2) | ecosystem: Host-associated > Plants > Roots > Rhizosphere >...
CGGCAGCGCGTTTGATCGCGCCGAATATGCCGCCCTTCATTTGTGATTGAAGCTCGATGTTAGCCGACATCGAAACCATCGCACCCGACTCCGCCTGGATCGACTGTTCGGCCTGCAGACGAAGCACTGCGAGTGAGAATGAGGGTTGATGTAACACTTCATAGTCATAACCTCTGCCGCGCCCACGAGAATCTTCATCGATCTGGATTCCCCGTGCCGTCGCGGCGGGAGCGAGGCGATTACCGCACGCTCCGCAAAAGGTCGAACCTTCGAGTAACTGAGCACCACACCTTGGACAAGTCATACTGCACTCCTAACGGCAGTTTCACGATTGACAAGATTGGCATGATTTACATGACTCATCTTGTAAATCCTGAAAATCCTGATAATCCTGTGAAGCCAACTTCAGCAATCTACGGCCGAATCCTATACAACATTCTCGGAAAGGGTATCGTCTCGCGAATGTGTTCAATGCCGCACATCCACGCCGTGCATCGCTCAATGCCCATCCCAAAACCACCATGCGGAACGCTACCGTAACGCCGCAGGTCGAGATACCACTCAAACGCTTCCTGCGGCAGTTCATGCAAAGCAATCTGCTCCTTGAGAAACTCGAGCGACGTAGCACGCTCCCCGCCACCAATCACTTCGCCGTATCCTTCGGGCGCCAACACATCGACGCCAAGCGCCAGCTCGGAACGCTCAGGATCTCTCGCCATGTAAAATGCCTTTACCGCGGCGGGATAGTGATGGACCATCACCGGTTTGTCGAACTGGCCGGAAATGTACGTCTCATCAGGCGCGCCAAAATCGCCACCCCATTCAAACTTCGCCTCCATCGTGCCCTTTTCAAATCCTTCCTGAAGCATCTTCACCGCGTCGTCGTAATGAACTCGTGGAAAAGGCGGGACGATCGCCTCGAGCTTTGAAGTATCCCGCTCGAGCACTTTCAACTCTTCACTTCTCTGTTCCAGCACACGCGCTGCGATATAGGACAGAAAGCGCTCCGACAAATTCATGACGTCGTCGAGCGTTGCATAAGCCATCTCGGGCTCAACCATCCAGAACTCCGTGAGGTGTCGACGTGTTTTTGATTTTTCTGCCCTGAATGTCGGACCAAAACAGTAAGCCTTGCCGAAAGCGGCGGCCGTCGCTTCGTTGTAGAGTTGTCCCGACTGCGTGAGATACGCCTTCTCACCATCGAAGTAGTCAACTTCGAAGAGCGTTGTGGTCCCTTCGCAAGCCGCGGGCGTGAAGATCGGCGAATCACAAAGCGTGAAGCCATCGTTATCGAGGAAATCCCTGACAGCCTTAACCACTGTATGACGAACTTTCAAAACAGCATGCTGCCGCCGCGACCGCAGCCACAGATGCCTGTGGTCCATCAGGAACTCCGTGCCGTGCTCTTTTGGAGTGATCGGATAGTCGTGTACCTGATGCAAAACCTTTGCATCGATCACGTCGATCTCATAGCCACCCGGCGCGCGCGCGTCAGCGCGTACAGTCCCCCTGATCGAGAGCGCGGATTCCTGGCCGAGTGCCTTCAACTCTTCGAATAGCTCAGGCGAGACCGCGTTTTTCAGAACGACGCACTGAACAACGCCAGTACCATCGCGGAGCTGCGGAAACAGGATCTTGCCGCTCGAGCGCATGTTGTAAAGCCATCCCTTAAGGACTACTTCAGCGCCCACGTGGTTTGAAAGTTGGTTGATGTAGGTGTGGTTGTTCTCTGCAGCGATTGCGTTTGATTGCGTTGTCATCTAGAAACCGAGCGTGTAAGCAATTAGTTGATACGTTCCTTTAACATCCGGCGTAGTGTGGGGAATCTTTCAAGCCATTCAGCGGCCTGCACAACAATCTCGAGCGTGGGTTGAATGAATTGCTGGTAGACTCCGGACCTTCCGGCAACTGCCGTCTGGTATGAGAAGGTTCCGGTAGCTTTTAAACCGCGCTGAATGGTCATCAATCTAAACTCGAGCGCGAAATCGTCGGGGTCGATCGTGCCGAGACCAAGGAGACGCCGTTCCTCCAGAAAGAAAAGCCGGTGGTCGCGCAACTGGGCCAGAGACGGCGGACACGGCTGACGATCCAGTAAAAACGAAACGAGATCATAACTTGCCGGGCCCATGCGCGCATCCTGGTGGTCCACGATTCTGATCCGATTCCGTTTGTCTATCATCAGGTTTGAAGCGTGGTAGTCGCGATGGCAGAGCACACGCGGCGCGGCTGCAAGCTCGGCGGCGATGTCGTTAAGCTCGGCTTTCAGTTCAGCAACTTCAGCATGTCGCAGTTCCTCGCGGCGTAGACTGCCGAAATAGTGATCGAAGAAGAAGTCGAGCTCCCAAGAGAGTTTCGCTTCGTCAAACGCAAGGCGACTGGCGATCGAATGCGTTTCGTACGCGCGCGCAGTGGCTTTCTGGATCTTCGCAATTAGTTCGATTGCCTCTTCCTTGTACTGGTCGCACTGCTCTTCCGGTTCATCCTCGTAAACCTGAAACAACTGCCGGTCGCCGAGGTCTTCCTGAACAATGATTCCGGCGGCGCCATCCACGGCATAGATCTCGGGGACCGGAATGTCGCAGTCAAGGAATAGACGGGTTACATCGAGATACGGATGAAACTCAGGATCAAATGGTTCAGCGTAGACCGCGGCTACTGCCGTGCGCTTTTTCCACCCGATACGGTAATACTTGCGAGTGGAGGCATCGGGGGTAAGCGCGATGACTTCCTTACTTGCAATTCCTTGCTCTGTGATGAATCTCGCAAGTCGATCTGACGCGGAGGATTCAAATGCGTTGGAAATCACAGGTTTTGGAGCACTCATTGTTGATAGGGATATTGCCAATTTCCGATTGCCAATTGCCAATTCTCAGATCAATTGGCAATCGACAATTGGAAATCGGCAATGGGCGGATTGTATCACAGGGGCACGATAAAGTTTTCACCCTGAAAATGCCCGGGGAGTGCCTTTTCCGGAGGCTTTTTGCCGTCTACGAGGCGACGGGGGACTACTATCGCGTTCTCAATCGTCTCCTGTGCGTTGATCTTCACGTTGTCAGCGAGAACGGCTCGCCTTACCTGTGCGCCGGCTCCCACCTCGACACTGTCCCAAAGGATCGACTCGGAAAGAGTTGCTGAGCCGGCAATTGAGTTATTCGTGCCCGTCACGAAAGACTTCCCTGCTTCTTTCAGCAATTCAACGCTGATGTCGAGATAACGTTTCAGAGTCGACAGTTCGCGCCACTTCCCCGAAGCCACGTGCGCCGCGAGAATCTCGCCGTTTGCAAGCGCTTTCGGATAAACATCAACCACAGAATCGGAAAAAACTCCGCGCGGAACGTATTCGAGGATACGCGGCTCCATGATGTGGATGCCGGTAAACATCAGCGGCACCGGATCTCCGCCGCTATCGACCGGCATACGACCGAATCCCGTAATGCGACCGGCTTCAGTTTCCACCACACTGAAGCGTTCGCGACGAGCGTTGGGAAGTAGAACGAGCGTCGCGAGCGCCTTCGACTTTCGATGAGTCTCGAGCGCGGCGTGCAGATCGATGTCGGTGATGATCTTTCCGTTGACGACAACAAACGTCTCACGTTCAAAGAATGAGCGCGTGTTGTCCAGGGCACCGCTCGTACCGAGGATTACGGGTTCCTCAACGTAGTGCAGCTTCACACCAAAGCGCGCGCCATCACCAAGCGCTTTTCGCACTGACTCCGGACGATGATGAAGATTAACTACGATCTCATCGATACCGTAGCCGGCGAGGTATTCAGCGACGTAGCCGACGAGAGGTTTTCCGAGTATCGGAATTGCGGGCTTGGTGCGGTCTTCAGTGAGTGGCCAAAGGCGTGTACCGTAACCGGCAGAAAGAACAATCGCGCGCATCAGCCGTCCAGCTCAGGAAGCCTTTGAGGCGTCGCGCATGACGAGGTCGAACGTTCCGGGGGCAACTTTGCGAAAACGGGAATTGCGGTTGAGTGAAACTGCGACGCTGATGGTTGGGTTTTGACCCGTAAACTTGAAGCCACCTTCAAGCAGACGATTATAGAGCTCGTTGACGTGCAGTGGTCCACCTTCTTCGCGAAGCAGGAGCGTCACTGCCTGTGGAATCGTCCGATCCATAAAACGATCGCTCATCACTTCGACGTTATTTCGGACTGTCGGGATCTGCGGGCGACGTTCGATGGGGGCAACTGGCGCTCGCAGTGGCGACTGCGGTTGCGATTGGCGCATAGCCGCTTCTAACTCGGCGTCTGAAGGCAAACCGAGATTGATGTTGCCTGAAGCCAGTACCGACGAAAGCAGGCGATAAATTGCGGCCTCCGTTTGACTCGCGAGGGTATCCATTTCGGCAAGTTCGGCCCTCACGCTGTCAGCCTCAGCCTCCAACTCCCGCAGACGCGCCGCCAAATGCATCCGTGCCGCGCGCGACTGGCGCAGGCTCTGTTCAAGGCGAGACAGGAGGTTCTCACTCATCGGCGGGCATTCTACAACAATCCGTGTTATCTGTGGCTAAAACTTACCGATCGCGATCAAGTATGTAGGTCGGAAGAGCGCGCAACGAGTCTGTGTACTCGGATTCAGGAAGTTGATCGAGGACCACGCGCGCATCGTCGGCGTATTCGTCGGCTCGCGCTCGAGCGCGATCCAGGGCGCCGGTTCGCATGATCGCATCCAACAGATCCTGCTTTCGGACACTGCTGTACGTGCCTTCCCGCAAAATCGTCTGAATCATCTCACGCGTTTCGGGGTCAGCCTCGCGTAAGTAAATGAGCGGCAACGTAACCTTGCCTCCAAGCAGATCCGCGCCCGAGGCTTTGCCCAGTGTTTCCTCACTCGAAGTGAAATCCAGCACGTCGTCAATTAATTGAAATGCTGTTCCAAGGCTGAGCCCGTAGTCACGCAGCGCTGCCTGTTGATTCTCATCGGCGCCGCCGAGGATCGCGCCGATTTCACAACTCGCGCTGAAGAGATACGCGGTCTTGCGTTTGAGAACATCGAAGTACTGCGCTTCAGTCACGTCCGCATCGCTCAACAACGTCAACTGCAAGAGCTCACCCTCCGTCATCTTGCGTGTGACTCTGGTAAGAATGTCGAGTATCGGCAAAGATCTCTCGGCAAGACTCGTCTCGAATGCCGACATGTACAACCAATCGCCCATCAACACGGCAGTCTCGTTTCCATAAAGCGCATTCACCGTGGGACGCTTACGGCGCGTGTCTGCCTTGTCGATGATGTCGTCGTGGACCAGGGTCGCGGTGTGCAGAAACTCCATCACGGTCGCCATGCGAATCGAGTTGTAACGCGCACCATCGCCGCCGACTGCGTAGTTTGACAGGATCGTGAGCGCGGGCCGCACGCGTTTGCCGCCTGAAGCACGCAGGTACTCGCCCAGGTAGTCGATCACTTGCACGTTGGAACGCGCCTGACGCTCGAACTCCAGCTCAACCTGCGCGAGATCGTTTGCGATCAGGCTAAAGATTCGGCGCGCGGAGATTTGTGCTTCCTGGTCGAGCGTGATGATGTTGCCTGACGTGGTCATAACAACTTAAACGCTTTAGTTTGAACGATAGTTCGTAAACTGCATGTGAATGCCGAAGTCTTTCTCCTTCAGCTTCGCGATAATGTCCTGGAGCGTGTCGCGGTCGCGACCTGACACGCGAACGATGTCACCCTGAATGGAAGCCTGGACCTTTGCCTTGCTGTCCTTGATGAACTTGACGACCTCTTTGGCTTTCTCCTGTGGAATGCCTTCCTGAATTTGTGCGCGTTGCCGCACTGTGCCGCCTGCCGCAGGCTCGATGTTTCCGTAACTGAATGCTTTCAGCGGAACGCCACGTCGCACGAGTTTCTGTTGCAGGATGTCGTTCATGTTGCGCAGCCTTGTCTCGTCTTCCGCGCTGAGCACGAGCTCGTTTTTCTCGTGTACGACATTCGCCGCGCTCCCTTTGAAGTCGAATCGTTGCCGGACTTCCTTAAGAGTTTGATTGAGTGCGTTTGCTATCTCGGCTGTGTCGACCTGGGAGACGATATCAAAGGAGTTCTGCTGAGCCATTGACGGGAGAATAACACCAAAGGGCCAGCATGTGAAAGTTGCCACAAGAGGCACAAAGGCCACAAATTACTTTGTGAATTAGTGGAAGAAACGATGGAAGTTGTCGGTGGTGATGCGGGCGATGTCTTCGATTTCGACGCTGTGAATGCCGGCGAGACAGCGGCCAACTTCGACGACGTAAGCAGGCTCGTTTCGTTTGCCGCGATACGGAATCGGGCTGAGGTACGGACAATCGGTCTCGATCAGCAGTTGATCGAGCGGGACTTCTCTGGCGACGGCGCGGAGCTCGTCAGCTTTCTTGAAGGTGACGATGCCTGAGAATGAGATCATGAAGCCGAGCTCGACAGCTTTCCGCGCGAGATCCATGCTGCCACTGAAGCAGTGAAAGACTCCGCGGCGTTTGGCGTCTCGGTAATCGCTTTGCAGGATCTCGATGGTCTCCGCTTCCGCTTCGCGCGTGTGGATCACTACCGGCAAATCGCACTCGCGTGCGGCGCGCAGTTGTCGTTTGAAAACCGCGACCTGGACGTCGCGTGGCGAGTTGTCGTAGTGAAAGTCCAGACCAATCTCACCCCAGGCGATCACACGCTCCGAGACAATGAGCGTTTTGATCTTCTCTTCAGCTTGATCGTCGTATAGACGCGCGTCGTGAGGATGTGTGCCAATCGCTGTGTAGACGTTCTCATGCTTCCGTCCTAACTCAACCGCGCGCTCCAACGCGCCACTGTGCGGATCACCAGTCCCAACATCCAGGATCGTTGAAACGCCGGCAACCCGCGCCCGCTCAATCACCTCGTCACGATCGGCGTCAAACTCCGGCCCATCAATATGAGAATGCGAATCGACGAACATTTTTGTGCTTTATGTGCCTTTTTGTGGCTACTTTAATCGGGCGCCGTTGGGGACGTCTTCGGTGAAGGTGGCGATCACGGGACGACCTTCTGCGCCGTACGAGGCGGCGACGACCATTCCCTGCGACTCGAGGCCGCGTAGCTTTCGTGGCTTTAGATTCGCGACGATCACGACTTTGCGGCCGACGAGTTTTTCAGGTTCGTAGTACTGAGCGATGCCGGCGAGTATTTGACGTGGCTGTTCTTCACCGATATCGATCTTCATCAGCAGCAGCTTGTCAGCCTTCGGAATGCGTTCCGCAGACAAAACCTGGCCCACGCGCAGATCTACTTTTGCAAAGTCATCAATCTCTATAAAGCTCGTGATACCAACTGCATCAGCTTCGGTCGCGTGCGTCATCGGCGGTTCCGGTTGTGCCGGCGCATTAATTTCAGACATGATTTTCCCTTTATCGAGACGCGGAAACACCGGCTGGATCTCGCCAATCCTCGTGCCTTCCTTGAGTTCACCCCATTTCAATTGCGCCGGGTTAATCTGCGCCGGCGAGCCGTCGAGTCCTAACTGACTCCAGATTGCGCGACTCGCATCGGGCATCACCGGATACAACAGCACACTCAACCAGCGAAGCGATTCTGCGCCGTGATAGAGAACACCGCCAAGCTTCTCTTTCTGGTTCTCGTCTTTCGCAAGGTCCCACGGTTTCGCGTCGGAGATGATCTTGTCGACACGTGCTACCACGGACCACGCCGCCTCGAGCGCCCTGCTGAATGCAAGGTTATCGAAGTGCAGAATAAACTGATCACGCGCCTGCTCAACGAAAGTCTTGTCTTCCGGAATGCGTCCCGAGGGGATGATCGAATCGCAGTAGCGCGAAATCATCGTAAGCGTGCGACTCGAGAGATTTCCTAAACCGCTCGCGAGATCGCTATTCGCTCGCTCGATTAACGCCTCGTAACCGAAACGACCGTCCTGCCCGAAGACCATCTCACGCAGACAGAAATACCGGATCGCATCGATCGAAAAGTGCTTGTGCAGAACGTCGAGCTCGATCACGTTGCCGAGCGTCTTCGACATCTTGCGACCGTTCGGATCGACCCACATTCCGTGGGCCACAATTGCGCGTGGCAGTTCAATTCCCGCGGCGAGAAGGAATGCCGGCCAGTAAACGGCATGGAAGCGCAGAATGTCTTTGCCAACAAGATGCAGTGCCGGCCAAAACTTCTCGAACCCGACAGCCTTTTCCTGCTGTTCATTCCCGAATCCAATCGCCGTGATGTAATTGGTGAGCGCGTCGAACCAAACGTACATCGTGTGTTCCGGATCACCCGGAACCGGCACGCCCCAACTCACTGACGTCTTCAAACGACTCACGGAAAGGTCCTGAAGCCCGCCGCGAACGAAACTCATCACTTCATTTCGGCGTGATTCGGGTCTCACAAAGTCGGACTTTTCATACACCGACAACAGCGCCTCATCGAAGTCTGACAGTCGAAAAAAGTAACTTTCTTCCGACACGCGATCGAGCGGCGTCTCATGAATCAGACAGGTCGGCGGATCGCCCTCGTTCTTTGGCTTCTGATACTCGTCTTCGGTTTTGTACTCGGCGCAGGGGGCGCAGAACCAGCCTTCGTAATGGCCCTTGTAGATCGCGTCGTTACCCTTAGGTGTCTTTGCTTTCACAATTCTGCGCCAGAGTTCACTCACGCCTTCGTAGTGAAAAGGCTCAGTGGTGCGCATGAAGATGTCGTAGCCACCGTGTGCAGTGTCCAAACCAAACTCGCTCGTCATCTTCTTGAAATAACTGACGACGTAATCAGACTGCTCTTGAGGTGTGCGTCCGGCTTTCTCTGCCGCACGTTCGATGTTGATGCCGTGCTCGTCGGTGCCGGTCAGGAAGAAAGTCTCGACGCCGCGCTGCCGTTTCGCGCGCGCAATCGTGTCGCCTACGATCATCGTGTAGAGATGGCCGAGGTGCGGAAGACTGTTAGCGTAGTAGATAGGTGTAGTGACGTAGAAAGTGTTCATCTCCAGGTTTGTGCTTTGTGCGCCTTTGTATGGCGAGACCTTAATCCCTTCCTTTTATGAGAGACATGGCTTCAGCGCGTGTGCGCGGGTCGGAACGGAAGCCGCCGAGCACCGCAGAAGTCACGGTCTTTGCATCAGCCTTTCGCACTCCGCGAAGTGTCATGCACGTGTGTTCAGCTTCAATCACCACCATCACGCCGAGAGGCTTGAGTCCTTCGAACAACGTGTTCGCGATGTCAGTCGTCAATCTCTCCTGGAGTTGTAATCGCCGCGAGAAAGTTTCCGCCAGTCGTGCCAGTTTTGAGATCCCGAGAATCCGTCCACCCTTCGGAATGTAGGCGATGTGACAACGACCCACAAACGGCGCGAGGTGATGCTCGCATAACGACGCGATCGAGATGTCTTTCACGATCACCATTTCGTCGTGCTTGTCACCCGGCAGTGGAATAACATGCTGCGTCGGGTCTTCTCGCATTCCGGACGTCAGTTCTACATACATCTCCGCCACACGCTGCGGAGTTTCCTGCAAGCCCGCGCGCTGCGGATCCTCTCCCATGCCCTCGAGAATCAAAAGCACGCCCTGTTTAATCCGTTCTAAATCTACTTGCTTTGTCATCCGTTTTATCCGTGGCGAATTTTAGCCAAAGCAAGGCGCGCCGCATTTTCCACGACCTTCAAAGGCACATTCGCCTTCGCGGCAGCCGTGCGGCACTGCTCAAACTCCGGCATCTCGTTTACAACGCGACCGTCCAGATGAGCTACTTTAACATCGATCGGTCCATACTGCGTTTCCACCCTGGCCACGCTGCGCTCGAGAGCGCGCCGGGAAACTTCATGACTACGTACACCCAGCGTAGTCGTTTCCGTAAACAACAACTTCATCACCGCTTCTTTTTCTTCACGCCTGCAGAGCACTGAAAGCAGCACACCGGGTCGGTTCTTCTTCATCTGCACGGGCGTAAAGAAACAGTCGAGCGCGCCCAATTCAAGCACCCGATCCATCACGTGCCCGATGATCTGTGGTGACGCGTCGTCGAGATTCGTTTCGAGCATCCACAGACGTTCATCAGTAGCGCCGGTTGCTTCAGTTTCACCAATCAGGAGTCGCAGCACATTGGGAAAGTCCTGGTACTCGCGCGTGCCGGCGCCATAGCCGGTGACCTCAGTCGTCATTTGAGGGATTGGTCCATACTCGCTACAGACGGTTGTGATGATGGCAGCGCCGGTCGGTGTAAGCAGTTCGCCTTTGATGTCGGTGGCATAAAACGGCACGCCTTTGAGCAGTTCAGTAACCGCCGGCGGTGGGATCGGAAACTGTCCGTGGGCCATCTTAACCATGCCGCTGCCGACGTGCAGTGGTGAACAAATAAAACGATCGATCTTCAAGGCGTCAAAGCAGATCGCAGCGCCCACGACATCGACGATGGCATCGAGTGCCCCAACTTCGTGAAAGTGAACGTGATTTACGGGCTCGTTATGAACGCGGGCCTCAGCTTCAGCGAGACGCGTGAAGATCTGAACTGCACGTTGTTTCACGGAATCGGAGAGAGTAGAGCCTTCGATAATCTGCCTGATATCCGAAAGATGGCGATGTTTGTGCTCGTGTGCTGTCTCGACGCGCGCATACGTAGCACTCAAGCCGGAGCGGTTGACCGTCTCAAAGCTGATCTCAAAACCAGTGACCGGCAGGCTTGATAGCTGCGCCCGGAGAAAGTCCGGATCTACGCCGGCGGCAACCATCGCACCGAATATCATGTCGCCGCTCGCACCGGCAAAACAATCAAAGTAAAGAGTCTTCATGATCGCAACAACGGCAAAACCTCGCCGGCCTTGCCCATCAAAACCTCATCGCAGATTCCTGATAACGGCGTCGGCTCCGGGTTTACCTCACAAACATAAGCGCCCACCGACTTCGCGATTTCAGGAAGGCCAGCCGCTGGATACACTAGACCGGATGTTCCAATCACGATACACAGCTCACAAGTGGCTGCCCGTTCGGCCGCAAGTTCAAATGCTCCCGGCGGCAGGAACTCGCCAAAGAGGACCACGTCCGGCCGCAATGAGTCTCCGCACTCGAGACAAGCTTCAGGACGCTTTGTGCCCGACATATCGTGGGTTGAACGACAGGCAACGCAACGTGCCCGCCAGATGTTGCCGTGCAGTTCGATCACGTCACGCGAACCAGCTTTCTGATGCAGGCCGTCGATATTCTGTGTCACCAACGTGAATTCCGGAAAACGCTCCTGCCAGTGCGCAATCTCGTAGTGACCGGGATTGGGCATCAGTGCTTCCATGAAGTCGCGGCGGTAATCGAACCACTCCCAGACCGCCGGAAGATTACGTTCGAGCATCTCCGCCGAGGAGATGACATCGAACGGCATTCCCTTCCAGACGGTAGTATTCCCGCCACCGCGAAACGTCGGCACACCCGATTCCGCCGACACGCCCGCGCCCGTGAGCACAAGGACACGCCGCGCTTCAGCAAAGCGCCGCCGCAATTCCGGTGAGATTGCCATGCGGACGGATGGTAACAGATACGTCTTGTCGGGGCCTATTGACGAATATTTGCTTCACAGGATTAACAAGATTGGACAAGATTTTCATGTATATCCTGCATAATCTTGTAAATCCTGTGAAGCCGATCCTTTGACAAAAGCCGCCATAGATCATTTTTGCTATACTCTGCGCTTTTGTCCTATGACCCTAACTGAACTCCAACAAAAGCTTCGAGAGCGAATCCGCGTCGCCGCGCGGGAGACGTTCGGCGTCGAACTACAACAGGTCAACGCCGAAACGCCACCACGCGCGGAACTCGGCGATCTGGCTTTTCCCGTTTCGTTTGAACTGGCAAAGCTCATCAAACAAGCTACAGGTGAAAAGCAAAACCCCCGCGCGATTGCCGAAAAGCTCAAAACTCAGCTCGAAGACGTTGAAGAAGTTTCGCGCGTTGAGATCGCAGGCGCCGGCTACATCAATATTTTCTACGATCGCGCGCAGTTGCTCGGCATCTTTGCCGGGTCAACGCAGCAGGACGAAGAGCATATCGATCGACCCAAAAAGATGGTCGAACACACCAGTATTAATCCGAACAAAGCTGCTCACATCGGTCACGTTCGGAACGCCGTCCTGGGCGATACGTTTGTGCGAATCCTGAAAGCTGCCGGCGATCGTATCGAGGTCCAGAATTACATCGACAACACAGGCGTTCAGGTAGCCGACGTGGTTGTCGGTTTCCTACATCTCGATAATCTGAACCTCGACCAGATCAAAGCTCTCGACCACTCGCTCACCAAAGACTATCCATTCGACTACTACTGTTGGGACCTCTACACGAAGGTCGGTCTCTTCTACCGCGATGGAAATGCCGGCGGCGACATGAACCCGGAAAAGGTGAAAGTCCGCAACGAGGTGCTTCACGCTCTCGAAGAAGGCGGCAACGAGATTGCCGAGCTCGCTGACTATGTCGCCACACGCAATGTCGAATGCATTCTGGACACGATGGAGCGCCTCGACATTCGTTATGATCTGCTTGCTCGTGAGTCAGACATACTGCACTTGCACTTCTGGAACCGCGCCTTCGAGTTGATGAAAAAGACCGGCGTGATCCGTTATGAAACCGAAGGCCGTCATGCGGGCTGCTGGGTCATGCCCTTTGAATCGCACACCGGTACCGACGAACACGAGTCAGACAAGATCATCGTGCGCTCCAATGGCACCGTCACGTACACAGGCAAAGATATCGCGTATCAACTCTGGAAACTCGGCAAGCTCGGGCTCGATTTCCATTACCGCGTCTTTCGAAACTACGAAGATGGCCACTCTCTTTGGTCCACGCAAACTGAGCCGGAACTGCCTGGAACTGAACGGCCACACTTCGGCGGTGGCGTGACGGTTTACAACGTCATCGATTCACGACAGTCATACCCGCAGGAGATCGTTGCGCGCGGCGTCGCTGCGGTGGTTCCGGAAATCGGCGAGGATGCGAGCGTCCACTTCAGTTACGAGATGGTGGCGCTTTCGCCCGCGGCTTGCGACGAGCTCGGCATTGAACTGAGCGATGAAGATCGCGCGCGACCGTATATCGAAATGAGTGGGCGCAAAGGTCTCGGTGTTAAAGCCGATGATTTGATCAATCAACTCGAAGCTGGCGCGCTCGCGGAGGTCGAGAAGAGAAATCCGGAGCTGTCCGAAGACGATAAGAGAGCGACGGCACACGAAGTCGCAGTCGCAGCGTTGCGTTATTTTCTGCTCAAATTCACGCGCAACACTGTGATTGCCTTCGACTTCAAAGAGGCGCTGTCGTTTGAAGGCGAGACTGGGCCATACTGCCAATATGCGGCCGTGCGGACGAACTCGATCTTTCGCAAACTGGCTAGCGAAACTGTCGGCGCGTCAGATACGTTAATAAGACAAATAGCCGGCGACGGCGCCTTGCAGGAGCGAGTTTCGGAGGTGCTGTCCGGCGAGGGCGGAACGGAAATCTGGTCGCTGGTAATGCTGTCGCAACAGCTCGACGAGGTCATTGTGCAGTGTCGAAATTCCGCGGAGCCTGCTAATCTTGCGAAGTACACTTTCTCGCTTGCCCGGGCTTTTAGCCGTTTCTATCACGATCATCGAATTCTCACGGAGCAAGACGAAGTTCGAAGAGGCGTGCTGATTGCGGTGACGAAGATCATCAGAACCCAGTTAACAAGTGCATTAGGCATTTTGGGAATCAACGTACCTGAGCAGATGTAAAAGGATTTCAAAACATCATGTTAATCGTAATGAAACACGACGCGACTGACAGCCAGGTTGAAGCTGTCCTGCGCGTGATCGAACAACTCGGCTTCAAAGGCCATCCAATGCCCGGCGCGACTCGTACCGCCATCGGTATCACTGGAAACCAGGGCGCGGTCGATCCGTCGCACTTTGAGAATCTTGATGGTGTCGCTGAAGCAATTCGCGTCAGCAAGCCGTACAAGCTGATCACTCTCGACCTGCGACCCGAAAAGACGATCGTGCGTGTCGGCGACGCGACGATTGGCGGTGACGAGCTGGCGATCATTGCTGGTCCATGCGCGATTGAGAGTCGTGCACAGGCGTTTGCAATTGCCGAAGCCGTCCGCCGAAGTGGGGCACGCTTCTTCCGCGGCGGTGCTTACAAGCCGCGCACTTCACCTTACGCTTTCCAGGGACTTGGCGAAGAGGGACTGAAGATACTTGCCGATATTCGCGAAGCTTACGGGTTAAAGATCGTGACGGAAGCACTCGACGAAGCCGGTGTCGATCTCGTCGAACGTTACGGCGACATGATTCAGATCGGCGCGCGCAACATGCAAAACTTCTCGTTGCTGCGTCGCGCCGGCAGGGCGAAGTTGCCCGTGCTGCTCAAACGCGGACTCTCTGCCACGCTGGATGAGTGGTTGCTCGCGGCAGAGTATGTAATGGCTGAAGGTAACTATCAGATCGTTCTCTGCGAGCGCGGCATCCGCACGTTTGCACAACACACGCGAAATACGATGGACCTCGCTGCGATCCCGGCAGTCAGACGCATTTCACACCTGCCGGTAATCGTCGATCCTTCGCATGGGACCGGAAAGAACTTCATGGTGACGCCATTGGCGCGAGCTGGAGTCGCGGTTGGCGCGGATGGATTAATTGTCGAGGTACACGATCAACCGGAGCATGCGCTTTCAGACGGCGCGCAGGCGTTGACGTTGGATCAGTACGATCAGATGGTTAGTGAGGTCCGGTCAATTTACGAAGTGATCGCGCCCGCGGCGGTGAGTTAGTTTTAGCCGCGGATTATACGGATAGTATTTTCGATAGATCCCGGGCGAAAACGGATCGCGGGATGACTTGATCGAAGCCGGCAGCCATTGCGTTGCTTTGTAGCTCGGTTTGGACGTGTGAGAAGAAACCGAGCAATTGAATTGAGCGGAGCTCGTCGTCAGACTTCAACTCCGTGGCTAAGGTTGCGGGATCGATTTTCTGATTGTGTAAATCGACGATAATCAATTGCGGTTTTGCTTCGCGCGCTTTTTGAATTAACACGTCCTTGTTCCGCGGAAAACTGATTTCAGTCCCCACCGCGTCCGCCACCGCCTGGATCTTCGACCTAAAAAACATATCGTCCACAACTGCTATAATCACGCCACTCATGATTATCGCATCATACAACATTCGTTATGCACGTGGGCCTTTTCTCATCTCCGGTGGCCTGCGACGCAAGATCGGATTGATGAGTCTGAACGGGCGTTCGGAACATGTCGGGAATTTGATCTCGGGCGCGGCGCGCGCATTCACTGAAAATAAATTACTCCCACGTGTCGACGTGCTTGCTCTGCAGGAAGCGGACATGTGTACTTTGCGCACCGGCGGTCATCACGTTGCGAAAGAACTGGCGGAACAACTCGAGATGCACTGGTCTCACGCGCCAGCGGGAATCCCGCGTGGTATTCCACCGGTCAAGCGGCAATGGTGGCTCGATTTCGAAGAACCGATTGCCCTGCACGACGAGGGCGATACAGGCGTAGCGCTGCTGAGCCGGTTCCCTTTAACTGATGTGACGCGAATAGATCTACCGTGGCACGAATGCCCGTGGCGGCCAAGACTCGCGATGGCGGCCACGATCTCGGTCGGGTCAAACCAAATCAGAATCTTCAACGCGCATGTCGACCCACATGCGGCGATCGATGGACAGCTAGCCCAGCTTGAGGTGATTGCGGCACAGGCTGAGGCTGCGACTGTGCCAACTATTATTCTGGGTGATTTCAACACGCTCTCGAAACAGAAATGCATCGATACGCGCGCTTTTCTCGAGTCACGTGGGTACACAACTCCGATCCCGACGGGTACTGCTACGTGGCGTGGCGGTGGTTTACGAATGCACGCAGATTGGATCTTCAGTCGTGGAGTTAAGATCGAGCGCTGGGGTGTCGCGAGACCGTTGAACGTGTCTGACCATTGGCCCATTTGGGCTGAGATCGTTATTGGACAGGATTAACAGGATTGTTCAGGATTTACATGTAAATCTTGTGACATCCTGTTAATCCTGTCTAACCTAACCCATGCATATCACCAGCCGCGACAATTCCCTCCTCCGCGAAGCGCGATCCGTTCGCGACGGAAAGATCGACAATTTGATCTTTGTCGAAGGTTTGCGGCTGTGCGAAGAAGCCTACCGCTCAAAGCTGGAGATCGAGGCGGTCATTGCATCCGACGAGCTCATGCGGAAGGACCGTGCGGCAATCGCGATCGCAGAATTGTCTCACGTCGCAAAACGCAGTGCTTCGGTCACTGAAAAGCTGCTCGCATCGATCTCTTACACGAAAACACCACAAGGCATCGTTGTCCTCGCGCGCAGACCTGTCTCGTCGGAGAAGCGTCTCACTGAAAGTCTCCACCCGAATTCTCTTCTCGTTGTGCTCCATCAAATCAATAATCCAGTGAACGTGGGCGCGATTCTGCGCACGGCCGAAGCTGCCGGTGCCAGCGGAGTCATTACGACTGAGAACACAAGCGATCCATTCTCACCGAAGTCCCTGCGCGGAGCGATGGGGTCGGCGTTCAGATTGCCGATTTGGCGCGGTCCAACGTACCTGCAGACTATCGAATGGTGTAAGGCTCGCGGAATCGTGACTGTTTGTGCTGATGTTGGCGGGACGATGGCCTATACCGCTTTCGACTGGACCGGAGCCCGGGCATTGATTGTGGGACCGGAATCAACCGGCTTCACTCTCGAGGAGTTAATGCAAGCGGACCACGCCGTCACAATCCCCATGCACGGCCACGCCGAGAGTCTGAATGTCTCTGTGGCGGCCGGTATCTTCCTGTTCGAAGCCGCCCGGCAAAGACTATAGGGCCTTCACGCATACACCCGTTACCGGAAACGCCGGCTCTTCACGCGTCCTCTTAATCCAAGTGACGATGGTGTAGATACCGGGCGTACTCTTATACAACTTCACGGGCACCGAAAAACTCGGTCCGTTAACCTCGACATCGCCAAAAGTTCCGTCCATATAAACAAACGGTTGCGGTAGCTTGGGACGGAGCAAGCGCGTTTCCTTCGGCAAACCGTATGAACGCGGTGTTCTCAGCCATTCGGGATCGGGTGGTGCGGGAAAAGGCTCGTAGTGGACTTCGATATTGTTGAAGCGGTAACTGCCGCGGATCTTGCCTGCAAATGCGACTTTCGCACCGGGCTTTGCCTCCGGCACGACAGGCTTGACGTCCACATATCGGGAAACGAAAAGCTCCACGAGTCGCAGGCGGAGTTCATGTACGACGATTCCGATTCCTACGTGCGTGTGCTGCGGCAAGAGAACCGTTTGGCGATGTCCGTCGTTGGGAGGCTTTTCCTGGTACAGTCTCAAGTGAAGGTAGGCTGTGTCTTGCTTTAGATCCGGTACCTTTGTGGACCCGATGCTGTCAGCGGACGAGACGTTCTCGGCAGTCGCCTCCGTTCCACCTGCAAAAGAGTAGCGATGATACGGTTTCAGACCATCGCTTCCCCAGTGACTCGTAAACCCGCCCTTCAGTGTGTCCCAGGCGTGCTTCGTCGCGACCTGGGTGGCCAGGTCATCCAGCGCGACTGGCGCGACCTTCTCAACCTCCCGTTCCTCATTAATCATTGCGAGGACATTGGCGCGAATTTCCGGGATTATCTTTTCCAGATCTTCGGTTGAGGAAAGACGGTCGAGCAACATGACGCTCAGAGCCGTGCTCGCCGATTGGAGAAAGTCGCGCCGGTAGACCTTCATCTGTATTTGTCAGGACTTTTTCTCATTCACACCGGGCTTAGCCCGGCGATCGCGCCTCGATATGCTGTGGCCAATCCTTCGTCGTTGTCGATCGAGATTCCGAGATCGCGCAGGAGCCCGTCTTCCAGACCATAGATCCAACCATGGATCGCGAGCTCCTGGCCCCGTTGCCAGGCACTCTGAACGATTGTCGTGCGACCGACATTCAACACCTGTTCGATAACATTCAACTCACACAGACGATCGAGACGTTCGTTATCATCGCTAACTTTCGAGAGCAGCTCTTCGTGCTCGTGCAGCACGTCCTGTACGTGTCGCAGCCAGTTGTCGATCAATCCCATTTGCAGATTGTCCATCGCTGCCTTAACACCACCACAACTGTGATGGCCGCAGACGATGATGTGGTCCACTTTCAGGACATCGACCGCATATTGCATCACCGACAGACAATTGAAGTCGGTGTGGTCCACCACATTCGCGACGTTCCGGTGTACAAACATCTCGCCCGGCACCACGCCGACGAGTTGAGTCGAGGGCACGCGGCTATCCGAGCATCCGATCCACATAAACCGCGGCGTCTGTTGTTTAGCTAAGTTTGGAAAAAACTCCGGATCGCTTGCTTTGATGTTTTCAGCCCAGGTTCGGTTCTGATCCAGAAGACGTTTTAGATCCTTCATAGTTCACGATTACTCAATTCGGCTTTTCCATGATGGTTTGGGATATACCTTGAGCTTGCGCCAGATCAAGGTCAGACTACCATTCTCTTCGACACGCACGACACGAAAGCCGACTAACACGTCGGCGCGCTTGTTGCTCGTCGAGCGCAACACGTAGGTCATGTTTTCCGCGACTGGAAGCGATGATCCGTATCGAAATTTTGCCAGGTCGAAACCGGCGCGATTGCGTCTGCTCAAGCTTGCTGCCTCGAGGTAGTCGGCGGGCGGCGTGATGTTCGTCAGGCCAGTCACACCGAAGGATTCGGGAGTTACTGTTTCCAATGGCACGTCGCCGAGCGCCACCAGCACGCCGAGCGCTTCGCCGGTGAAGCCTGTGATAAAGCGGCCGTTGATGAGTTTGAGTTCAGCCCACCCTAGTCGCGGGTCAACGTATCCGTTCAGACCATTGCCGTGCTTTTCCCTTGAGAATGAGTAGAGGCTGGCGTACATGCCAAAGCCCGGTCTACGTCCCGTGGCCAGATCCGTCACCGAGATCACTCGTCGCTTGAGTGGCGGATACATTCGAATGAGACCGGTGTCGGGGAGCTGAAGGAACTCTGCGAATTGCTGTTGTAGTTCAGGAGCCGGGACTAGTAGTAACCTTTCAGCAGCGTTTGGCTCGTATTCACTTACCCAAACATTCCATAATTGTCCCGACGCTCTACCCACAAAAACGCACAAAAAGCACAAAAGACTTAATAGTCCCTTTATGTGCTTTTTGTGCCTCTCTGTGGCCATTTAGGTTGCTGCCATTGCGTGGGCGGCGATGGGCGCTGAGTATTCTAGTGGCAGGTCGCCGTTGTCTGCGCGGAGATACCGCCAATCCTTTGGCTTGAGCGACGCGATCAGTTCCCTGCGCGTTTTTACTTTCAGCGGTTTGCCGCGATAAATCTTGCCCATGCGCTGAAGGTTTTTCTCGGATACGGCGCCGGAGAACATCAGTAATGGCCAAGTGAAGTTTGGGCCATTGAGTCGTCGCAATTTATACAGCCACATCCCGAGCGAACCGACGCGCCACGCCATCGGTCCCCACCAACTATACTGGCCGGGCCGCAGATTCATCTTCCAGCATTTCATCATGAGTTGCCACTGAAGCTTGGTGAGCTGTTTGGTCTGCGTGACGCCTTTTTCCTTCTCCATGCGCGTGTCGTGCAAGGGGGTAAAAATCGAGGGAACAAGGAAAGCAAATAAACCTCGTCGCTCCATTTCGTAGACGAGATCTATCGTCTCCATCACGTCCTGATCAGTTTCACCCGGATTACCAACGATCAATGTCATTGCCGGGAACCAGTTGTTCTCGTTCAGCACGCGCAGTCCTTCGAGCACCACGCTGGGCCAGTCTTCGATTGAGAACGGCACGCCTTTGCTTGACATGATCTGCTTGGCCATGCGGACGGATCCAGTCTCGAGTCCAATCAACGGCGCGAGCGCCTTCTTCTGGGGGTGACTGCTCAACACCGGAAAATGGATCGGGCTCTTCGGAAGCAAAACATCTGAGAGCTGCTTGATGAGCAAGGGATCGACAACCGCCGGCGCGATCGTGCAGTGACTGAGAACGTGTTGTTCGACGCCGGGTGTATTCACGATGTCAGAATAAAGATCGACTAGGGCTTCACGGTTTGGAAAATAGAACGGCGTGTCAGTATGCACCTGTCCCCAGATGAACATGTCTTCGGTTGCAAGTGAGATCTGTTTGTTTCCATTTCTCACGTTGGCACGGACTGCATCCATGATCTTGTCTTTGGGAAGATCGATTTGTGGGTTCAGATCGGGCACACAGAACTTGCAACGGCGCCCACACCCGGTCGTCATCTCGACGACGCCGAACGTCGTTCGCGTATCGGGAAACAGGATCGCGTCGCGATCCATCGGATGCTGGACTTCAACGCGGCGGGGCAGTTCTTCTCCCTGAATCGCTTTTCTAAACAGTTCGAGAGTTTCGACCGACTCGCTGCGTCCTTCGACTACACAGTCGATACTCAACTCTTCGTAAGTGTCGGTCTGAATAATTTGCCAGCCACCGGAACCACCGACGATTACCTTGAAGTTCTCGCGATACGGACTGCTTTTGATTTTGGCAAACAGATCTCGCGCGTAGTGCGAATTGATCGGCATCTTTGACGAACCAAACATGGACGTGTACACACCGGCAGCGAACGTGACACCGAGCGGGTTGTGTGTTGAGACAGCTACGACGCGTGTTCGCGGTCCAATAAACTTGTGCAGGTCGTCCGGATAACAGGCGACCACATCGTCACTGCGGTATGCGCGCGATAGAGACTTCTCGACCAGTCGCACACCGGCCGGCATGTAACGGGCCGATCCATCAGGATTGTGTTCGACCTCGCGCCACTTCGGATACTTGCGATTGATGACGCCTTCCATCCAGATCGGCAGCGATGCCAGTGCCATCTGAATGAAATAGCCGGCGTGATCGATCGTTTCAGTGAGCGGAGCACTCAGCACAATCATGCGGCCACCGTCGGCGGGCGGTTCAGTTGCGATTTGTGGTTGGGGCGAATTGCGTTTGGATTCTTTAATGGGAGTACTCATCAATTACGATTCCGGGGTTGATGTCTATAGATTCGTGGCGGCAATGGCTTCAATCTCGATCAAAAACTCGTAGTGAAGCTTTCCACACGGGATAATTGCGCGAGCGGGGCGATTCTCGCCAAGCACTTTCGAATAAACTTTATTTACTGCTTCCCAAAGGTTGATGTCTGCAACGGAGATATTCATTTTGAGAACGCGATCCCAATCACTGCCCGCAGCTTTAAGAATTGCGTGGACGTTGTTGAGCGCTAACTCAGTCTGTTCCTCGATCGAACCAAACCTCTTCTCACCGGTTGCAGGATCGATCGAAAGCTGTCCGGCGACAAAGACAAGGCCGTTATAAACCGTCGCTTGCGAGTAGTGACCACCTGCTTGCGGAGCGTTCGGGGTGTTAATTCGCTTAATCTCCATGCGCCGCAAGATAACATGCCACAAAAGGCACAAAAAGCACAAAATACACAAAGGCCAAAATGATGCGGTCGAAGCTTTGTGCCTTTTGTGCTTTTTGTGCCTTTTGTGGCCTAGTTTGGGAAGGACGCTTCTTCGGCGACGCGTTTTGCCTGCTGGAAATGCCGGTGTTCGTGGACGACGATGATCCGATACGCATCCATCAGGCTGTACGTGACTGCCGCAACGGCTGGTGAGGTAATAATGATCTTCTCGAGGTCAAGATGTTCAGTTGCCTTCATCTTTTCGACGATCCGGGTCTGTTGGTCGACGAAGTCGTTAATTACTGAAGGGGTGATATCGCTCCGGGCCGGTTCAAATCGCTTTGGAGCTTTGATCTTACGCGTGGTTGCCGGATCGAGAGACTTGATCAGCAGCTTTCCAGCAAGACCGGGCAAAAAAGGCATGTTCTCCAAAAAAGATCGCTTTCTTCCCTTCAGCACGTCGTCGATGATCGGAAGGTATCCTTTGTTACTGGTGAGTAGATGATCGAAGCACTGGCCGACGCTCCAGCGTTCTGCTGACGGTTTCCAGTTGAGTTGTGCAGGCGATAAATTGCCGAACGTAGACTTTACATCCGCAGCAACCTGGGTGGCCGCTGCAATGAGGGTTGGAAGATCAGCAGATTTATAGTCCATTTTGGAGTGCGGCGGCCTGGCGCCGCTTTTTTATCGAAAGGCTTGTTCGAAGACCAAAGCGGCGCCAGGCCGCCGCACTCCAAGGACATGCTGTGTTTAATTACTTCCGCCGCTGACGGCCTTAGCTGATGCCGTTTCATCCGTGCCAGCTAATGACCCGACGCTGAGCTTAGTATCCGCATACTGCCATGCCTTTTCAAATTCCCCCTGGACGCTCTTCGCTGCCGATTCCTTGCCTTGTCTTCTCAAAGCCTCGGCAAGACCAAACAGCGCACGCCCGTTGCGATGGTGCCGTTGCAGCTCTGCACGAAATACTTTTTCGGCCGTTGCATTATCGCCATTCGCGAGTAACGCGCCGCCGAGCACTTCGCGTACCGGCAAGTCCCAGTCTGACGGTTCAGCATAGGCAGTTGCATCTTCAGCAGCGACGGCTTTGTTCAAGAGATCGAATGCGGTCTTCTTGTCTCCTTTGGCCAGGGCGATTTTGCCTTCCAACGCCAACTCACCAACTTTCGTGACATCAGACGCTGCATTGCTGAACATGCGCACCTCTTCAGTCAAACTCTTATTGACAGCCTGCAGTGCGGCCAATTCCGCTTCAGCATTCGGAATCTGTTTTGTCGCGACATATGCACTGCCTCGCGCAAAGTGCCAGAAGGCGGTCGTAATCTTGAGTGACGGATCGGGTTTTGGCTCTTTCAAGATCTCGTCCCACTTGCCGAAACGCGTAAGTGACATACTCGTGTAAGGCAGGAACATCTCGAGCATCGGCATCGCCTTAACAACCGGCTTTACATTTGCTTCGAGATCGCGACACGACTTGATCGAATCCGCATAACGTCCCTTCATGGCGCTTGCTGCCGCCAGGAAGTGGATATTGTGGTTGTAGTACATCGCCGGATAGAGGCCGTTGTTACCGCTCTTCTGGATGTACTCTTTATCGACTGCTATCGCATCGACGTTTGCCTGAGCAGCCTGGTAGTAATCACCGGTGCGAATGTAAATGTGGGACGGCATGTGGACCAGGTGGCCCGCCTTCGGAGCGACCGTACCCAATCGTGCCGCGCTGGGTAGTCCTCGCTCGGGATTTGTTGAAGCCTCAACAGCGTGGATGTAGTAGTGATTCGCGCCCGAGTGATTTGGATTACGACGCAACACCTCTTCGAGCACCGAGACGATTTCGAGTGTGCCTTCGTTCGGTTTGCCGTCGAGCGACCAGAGTTTCCACGGGTGCAAATTCATCATGCTCTCGGCGTAGAGCGTAGCTGCGTCGAGATCGTCCGGATAATTCTTTGCAAGCTCGCCCATCGCGTTTTTGTAGTCGGCTGCGAGCTTGTTTTGATCCGTCTGAATATTGGCGGAATAACGTTTCGAGAGAGCGTTTACATAAGCCTGATCGTGTTCCGAGGCCTGCGGGGCGAGAGCGACGGCTTTCTGGAGATTTGCATAAGCCTCCAGTAGCGCATTGTTGTCGGCCGGCACGTTGTAATTCGAGCCGAGGGAGAGGGCTATTCCCCAGTAGGCCATGGCTAGCTGTGGATCAAGTTGGGCGGCTTGCTTGAACGATCGGACCGCCTCTGCATGATTAAAGGCGTAGACATATTCAAGTCCCTGGTTAAAGAACTTCTGGGCTTCGGGGTTTTTAGTTGAAACGGGGTGGTCGATATTGCCGAGCCCTGCTTCAAGTGTTACGGGTTTTGGGTCTTTAGCTGAACCGTGGCCGTTGTGTTGACCAACTGCCACGCCGGGAATGAGCAGCAGCATCACAAAGAACAATTGCTTCATTTGAAACTCCTGCAACGGCATACCATGCCGAATGGCTGTCACGAATTAGAATCTACATTCCATAACGCGTAAAACTCGAGGAAATAAGGTCCATCCACAGATTACACAGATTTCTTTTGTGTCTTATGTGCTTTTTTGTGGCTAACTTTTCCAGCCGGGTGGCGCTTCGGGCCACTCTTTATCCGGACTGACCGGTTTTGCCTGGTCCGGTCCGAGTCGATCGGGCGCGATTTCGGCGACGATAAAATTTTCGGGTGGCACAGGCGCACCTGCCAAGCGTCGCAAGAGCGCGAGTTGTCCCGCGTGTGTCATCGCGTCTGAGAAGGGGCCCTGCAGCAAGCGCTCTTCTGACATACCTTCGAGAAGCTCATCACCGTTGCGAAGATGTTGGGCCAGCAATCCGAGCATCTCATGAAAGCGCTCGATCTCGTCGTCCAACGACTCCAAAGGCTCCGGCCAGTAGCGACCCCCGACGAAATTTGTGCGCGCGTAACCGAGTACGCTCGTCATGTGACGCACCAGTTCCGCGGGAGTCCGCACACCTTCACGAGCACGAAACGAACCGAAATCTTCCGGCGCATCTCGCAGAGCTTTCTGGGTCCGATATGCGAGTGCTGCCAGGAAATGATTCAGCAGTTTTCTCTTGGCTTCCATTTTGAGCCATAGATTACACAGACGGATGCGGATAGGCTACAAATCTTTGCGCATCGGAACGAGTTCGAGTTTCACTGCTTCTGTTAATTGCAGGTCGAAATTCCCTGTCTCCGTAAACCCGCACGATTTGTAAAACTCTATCCCGGGCAGCGTCGCCATCAATTCGAGGGCACGAAAGCCCTCCGCGCGTGCTTCCGTCTCACAGTGGCTGAGGAGCGCTCGCGCGATTCCCTTGCGCGCATGATCCGGGTGAATGAAAAAAGCTCGAATCTTGGCGGGTTCTGATGTTGGATCGAGATAACCGGCGTCTCTCGACGTGAACTGATCGCCACCATAAAGAGTCCTGCGCTTGCTCCAACCTCCGCAACCAACGAGGTTGCCGTCGATCTCAACCACAAAGTAAGTGCCATCTTCGATCAAATCGGTATCGACTCCGAAGACTGTCTCAATCGCAGTCTCAATCTGTTGGTCGTTGTAGTGTGCCCGGCTCAGATGCCGGGCCGAGTCTGCGATCAGTTCCTGCATCCGATCGCGCTCTTCCATTGTTGCTTTGCGAATGATCACGTTAACCCGAAGCCATACTTGAAAAGCGGATCGTAATCCTTGTCACCTACGTTGATTGGAATCTGGTCCATTGAACGTGGCCAGGAGAACGATAGTTTCCCCACAAATTTGAAATCGCCAAAGAGGACGTCAGTTATTCCGCGTCCTTCAGTTCCGGGCAGCCATGCGGCCACGAGGGCGTCTGCTTTATCGATGATCTTGTCGAGAATAATCGGACGACCCGATATCAACACCACCACCAGCGGCATCCCTGCCTGTTTCATCTTTTCCACTACCGCTACGTCTTCTTCAGAGAGCTCGAGACTCTGACGATCGCCCATCCATTCCGCATATGGTGTTTCACCAATGACGACAATCCCGAGATTCGCTCCGGCCGCGTTAGATCCGTCTTTGGAGTAGGTAATCATCGTACTCGGTGAGACAGTTTCCTGCACAGCTTTCAGGATCGTCGTGCCGCCGGTTGTATTTGCGCCGCTCTTGCCCTGCCAGCTAATAGTCCAACCACCGCATTGGTTGCCGATATCGTCCGCACTCTTGCCTGCGACATGAATTCGGCTGAGTTTCTTTGCAGCCGGCAACACCCGTTTCTCGTTCTTGAGTAACACTAGTGATGCGCGTACACATTCACGCGCTACCTGACGATGAGCGGTGGAACCGAATTGCACGTGCAGCTTTCGGTCGGCGAGATGCGAGCGACCCGGATCCATCAGTCCCGTCGCAAACTTGACTCGGAGAATTCTCTTGACCGCCTCGTCAATACGCGACATCGGAACACGGTTTTCACGAACCAGCTCGAGCAACAGTCCGTACAGCTCGCGGTATTTCGTCGACACCATAAACATGTCCATGCCGGCGTTCACAGAAGTTTCGATCTGACTCTTGTAGTCACCCGGCATCTCGTCGATGGCGTCGTAATCAGAGATCAGGAAACCGTCGAACTTCAATTCGTCCTTGAGAATTTCAGTCAGCAGACGCTTGCTCCCCGAGCATTTCACTCCATTCCAACTGCTGTACGACGGCATGATCGTGCCGACACCTGCTTTGATCGCGCTCGTGTAACCTGCGAGATGAATCCGGCGTAGCTCGGCCTCACTCAGTATGACGTTGCCGCGGTCAAGTATCTGCAAATTCTCTCTGAGCTTCCGGCCGGTACCGTACTTCGTGCCTCCGTCGCCGATGAAATGCTTTGCACATGCCAGCAGACTTAGGGGATCGCTGAGATCGCGGCCCTGGTATCCACGCACAGCGGCTTCACCAAGTGTTCGCGCCAGCTCCGGATCTTCGCCAAAGCCTTCATAGGTCCTGCCCCAACGTTCGTCGCGCGGGACGGTGACGCAGGGCGCAAAAGTCCAGTTGATACCAGTCGCTCGTGTCTCGATTGCGGTAATGCGTGCGGCGCGTTCGACCAGTTGTGGATTACGTGTACAACCCAAACCGATGTTGTGTGGAAACAGCACTGCGCCAAGAACGTTGCTGTGTCCGTGAACAGCGTCGATACCGTACAGGATCGGAATGCGTAGGCGAGTATTCTGTGTGCGAGATTGCAAGCTGTCGTAATGATCGGTCCAGTCGACTACACCGTTTCCGGTCTTTGGATCGGAACTCCCGCCACTGAGCAGGGAGCCCAGAAACAATTTTTCGACGTCGCTCGGATCTTTAAGACTCGCCTGGTTGGTCTGGATCATCTGGCCCACTTTTTCCTCGAGTGTCATTTGCGACAGCAGGGCCTGCACTTTCGAGTCATTTGCTTTGAGACTGCTGACACTACGGCGCTTTTGCGGTTCCCGGATTCCGGCTGACGATACAAATGATCCGGCAAGCGTAAGGGCCGAAGCCTCAAGAAACGTGCGTCTGTTGATGTTCATCTTTGTTCTCGTACTCCGATGGATTGAGCGCCACTTTGGAGTGCGGCGGCCTGGCGCCGCTTTGTTATCGAAGACGCTTGATCGAGGCCAAAGCGGCGCCAGGCCGCCGCACTCCAAAGTGGCGCCCTAACCTGTCGTTAACTGCTCAACAATCTCTTTCGCAGCGTTCGGATGTCCCATCCGCAGTGCATTCGTCTTCATCGACTGAACCCGCCGCGGATCGCCCAGCAGTCGATCGAGCTTGTAAGCCAACGTCGGCAGGTTGTTGCAGCGGATCGCAACACCCCCTTCGAGTAGATGATCCGAATTTCGTTCTTCCTGGCCGGGAATCGGATTGACGATCACGAACACGAGCCCCTTGGCGAGCGCTTCGGAAGTTGTTAGACCACCCGGTTTGCCGAGCACGAGGTCCGACGCCGTCATCAGCTCATCCATTTCCTTGGTGTACCCGAAAGGCTTCAGCAGCACAGTTGCATCCGGTTTCGTTCGCGCGGCGAGTTTCGTCAAACGTTTCTTCAACTCTTCATTGCGACCGCAGATTGCGACGATCTGCGCGCGATGCTGCAACGGAAGCAGCGAGCTTACGAGTGCGTCAACTGAGCCAACGCCGAAACCGCCGGCCGAGAGCAGAATCGTGGTCCGGTCAGGAGTGAGTCCATGCTTCGCGCGCATTTCCTGTTTATCTTTCTTGATGCCGAAAACAGGATCAATCGGAATTCCACTGACCGTGATCTTTTCCGCCGGTATCCCCAACACCTCGAGGTAGACACGCGCCTCTTCAATGGCAACAAAATAGTGTTCGTAATGATGGACCAGCCACATCGCATGGACGTCGAAGTCTGTAACGATGATGACCTGCCTGCTGGAAAGACGCTCTTTCGCTTTGAGCCACGACACGATTTCAGCAGGAAGGAAGTGAGTGCAAACGATGAGATCGGGGCGGTACTCCTTCAGCAGCTTTACGAAGGGACGGGTGTTGAGCTTATCCAACGCGAGGCGCCGCCGCTCGTTTTTCCACGGCTTGTCGAGCTTGTCGTAAAACCAGCCCGGCACCTCAGGCATTTTGTTCACCAGATCGATGTAGGCTTTCGAATACAGATGCCGGAAGAGTTTATTGGTGTAGTTGAGAACATCGACGTGCAGCATTTCTCTGCTAGCCGCGTCTTTCGCCTCGTTGAAGGCTTTTTCGATCGCCTCAGCCGCGCGCACGTGGCCCGCGCCAGCGGAGGCTGAAAGGAGGAGAACTTTCTTGAGCATTTTCTGTTATGGCCGCGTTGGACGTGCGGGCGCTGCGGCAGGAGCAACTGCGGCCGGATGCGTCCGATTGTAATCGGCGATGAAATCCTTTGTGATATCGAGTTGCGATGCGGCGTACACAATCGGCACGCGGTTGGCATCGATAAGCAGTGTGATTCCTTTCGACTGTGCGTACGCAGTCAATGCCGTGCCGATGTCTTTCTGCAACGGATCGAGAACCGCAAGTGACTCTCTCTGGTAACTCGACTGTGCGTCTTCAGCTTTACGTTTGATCTCCACCTCCAGACGATCTGCGTCTTCGGTTTGCTTTGCCGTCATGCCCGCCTCCTGGACCAGGCGTTTCTTCTGGATATCAGATCTCATCGTGCTGAGTCGATCTCGCATCCCGCGAAGCTCGTTGCGCACGGGCGTAAACTTGATTTCGATCTGCTGCATCGCAGCCA